>Ga0310123_10004180_pt1 | contig 10961 bp, 6 predicted proteins | sample CB6_AW_1057_MG_FD_203505 | JGI IMG/M metagenome (GOLD analysis project Ga0310123, IMG submission 203505) | Marine microbial communities from Western Arctic Ocean, Canada - CB6_AW_1057 | ecosystem: Environmental > Aquatic > Marine > Oceanic | place: Canada: Western Arctic Ocean | collected...
GCCAGATAGCTGTCCAGTGCTGCGGCGAGTCGGCGCTTCAAGGTGGGCATGGCGGCCCGGGTGGCATCGGTGGCATTGCTGTGGGCGTGGCCCAGGTGCACCGGTACGGCAAAGGCCACGGTCTGGGCGCGGGTGAGCTCGCTCTGGGGAGAGAGGGTCAGCTTCACATCCACCACCCAGCGGAATCGGCCGCCGAGGTTGTCATAGCGCCGCGCGTTGAGCTCCATCAGCAGGAGCACCGGCGCGTTCCCGTTGTGGGCCGCCAGCCACGCCAGGCGGTGGGGCGTGCTGCGGCGGACGAGGAAGTCCGCTGGGGCATCGATGGGCTGGAGGTTCAGGCGCCGGGCCGCGAGCAGATCGCCCAGGACCTTCCTGAGCTCTGGGGGGGGCGGGGTGCCGTGCGCAGACCCCACCGTGCCCAGGCTGACCGTGCTCGCCACATCGACGGCGCCCGGTGCCTGGACCGGGACCCCGGTCTTGATGCAGGCGGTCAGGCACAAGGCGAGCAAGGCGCGCATCAGAACCATGCTTCCGCCTCCATGGCCAGGAGGTGGTGCCAGTGTCGCTCCACATTCCCGAATTCATTGTACTGGTCCAGGGACTCCACGAATCGGTTGGAGAACGCATTGTTCTCGCTGGACCACTGGGTCCCGTAGAGGAGGCGCAGGGTGGGCCGGCTCCACACGCCTGGACCGAGCGGGGTCAGGACCACCCCACCCTTGCCCTGCCAGGTCTGACGGGTGTCGGTGTCCCCGCTCTCCAGGCCCCGGGTGTCCGGGACGCCATCGGTTCCCGAGAAGATGGAGTCGGCATGGGTGCGGTAGCGATTGCCATTGCGGGAGGTCTCCTCGGCCAGGCTGGTCTCCACCAGGATGCCGAGGGTCGGGGTGGCGGCCAATTGCAGTCGCTGCACCCAGGACTTGAAGTTCCCATCGTAATCGGAGGGCAGGGTCTGGTTGTCCTCATCCCAGCGCGCCCCCCACAGTGCCCCATGCACCCACTGCAGCCGGTCGGGCACCACATTGAGCAGCAGCTCCGAGCCCACCGTGAGCGCCCGCCGCTCGTCCGTGAGCGCCGTCACATGGATGTCGTGGGTCTCCCCCGCATGGGTGTCGGTGTTCGGTCCCTGGGGCAGGTACTTGTCGTAGCGCACATAGGTGCTCATCCACTCGAAGAACTGGCCATGCCCCTGGCCCAGCCCCAGGTAGAGGAAGGCGGAGTGACCGTCGGCGCGGGTCAGGACGGGATCCGGGAAGCGGTCCGCCGCGATGGGATGCTCCGCTCGGTAGGACTGCACCACCTCGCCGCGCACCCAGTCCTCGTAGTCCACGCCGGGGGTGTTGTAGGGCGCGGTCGTGCTCCCACGGACACCGGGCTCCAGCCGCTTCTCCCCGCCGATGCCCAGCTGCACCCTGTCCCCCACGGCCACACGCACGCTGCCGCCGCCGGTGAGCACCGGGTTGTAGCGGTCCCCGCGGAGGCCAAAGCCCGAGTCGCCCAGGCCCAGCAGCAGGTCCACCGGACCGCGCTCCCAGCGCCCCGACAGACCGACCGTGTCGTGGAAGACCTGGGCGGGCCGCATATCGTACAGGCCCAGATCGCCCATGGTGCTCTCCAGCGTGCCCGCCTGCCAGGTGAGATCCGTGAGCAGTACGCTGCCCGCCTGCACATGGAGCTGGCTCAGCCGATAGCCCGAGAGGCTGCCGTCAGAGGGGTCCGCGCTGCCCACGCTGCCCCCCTCGATCCGGGCGTGGACCCGGGACCAGGGGGTGCCCGATCCCGGCGCGGACTCCAGCACGTCCAGGTCGAGGTCCAGCATGCCATAGGGTCCCTCGTTCATCAGCCTGCCATAGAGATTCCAGTGGCCGAGACGGCCCGCGCCACCCTGCAGCCCGGGTCGGGCCATGACCCGCACATAGCCACCCACCGTGCCACCAGCGGCGGCCTCAGGCGGGACCGCCAGGGCGAGAAGCAAGGCCAGCACTATCCGCGCTCCTCGATCACCACGATGGAGAACGGCTTGACCGTGTAGCTGCCGCCGATCTCGACGGGGTCATCAAGAGTGATGTTGTGGGACAGATAGGGATCGGCCGTGGGGTTGGACTCGAAGAAGCCGCCGGACTGATCGAACCAGGCCTGGGTGTCGATCACCCGGGTCCAGGCTCTTCCCTCGGGGAGGGTGAAGACCACGTCGGATGTCTCCATGTTGATGAGGATGCCCAGCTCCGGGCCCTGAAAGCCCTCTCCCTTGTAGTAGTGCATCATCATGTGCCGCCTGGTGGACCAGTCCGTGGGCGCCATGTCCTGGTTGCCGGCCGTCTTCCAGGCGAGCGGGGCCCCGCCCCCGTAGGCGGTGGGGGAGAGCACGTCCGCGCGGGACCGGCGGAAGCGGATCAGCTCCCGCACATAGTCGTGCATGCGGTACCGATCCCGTGCCGTGATGTTCCGCCACTCCCCCCAGCGGAACCAGTTCCACTCATTGTCCGCCCAGGTCGAGTACGCGTTGTTGTTGCCGAACTGGGTCCGCATCCACTCGTCCCCGCCCAGCAGCATGGGCGTGCCGTGGGAGACCATGAGTGCGGTGAACATGTTGCGCATGATCTGGCGCTTGGTGGACTCATCCAACCAGTTGTGGGACCGGTTGTGGGTCTCCCCGCTCTCGTCATCGCACCACACGCTGAGCGGGTCATCGCAGCACTTGGGGTTGAGCAGCCCACACCCGTTCTGCTTGTCCTCATAGGAGACCAGATCGTAGAGCGTGAAGCCGTCGTGCACGGTGATGAAGTTCACGGAGTGGTAGGGGGCCCGGCCGTTGTGGCCAAAGACCGACTCCGAGCCCGTGAGCACGCTGCCCCCGTCCACGCCCTCGGTGGAGTTGAGCACAAAGACCGGGCTCTCCAGGGTGGCATCCCCGTGGCAGACCATGCCTTCATCGGACCAGCTGCAGTGGTTCACGAATGCCCGCCACCAGTCGCGGAAGTGGGCATTCCACTCGCCCCAGGCCTGGCCTGAGCCGTCCGAGGCCATCGGGAAGCCCCCGATGCCCGGTCCTGTCCCCTTGGCTGTCCAGGGCTCTGCCACCAGGCGGACGTTCTGGGCTTGCAGCCGCGGATCGTCCACGATGTCCTGCAGGATGGTCTGAGCCGGGTCGATGGGCGTGTCATAGTCGCCGTCTTTTTCGCCCAGGATGCCCGCCAGATCAAAGCGGAAGCCGTCGATGTGAAGCTCGTCCACCATGAAGTGAAGCGAGTCCATGGTCAGCCGCTTCATGGGCGTGTGGTTGGGCCGGGTCTGGTTTCCCACCCCGGTGTTGTCCCAGTAGTACTGCCCATCCTCGGTCAGCGCGTACCACGCGGCGTTGTCCAGGCCCCGGTAGGAGTACAGGCCGGCGACCTCCTTGGGATCGAAGTTGATCTCCTCGGCCTCGTCAAAGGTCTCGAAGTACAGGCGCTCCCGCCAGAGCCCGCCCTCGCCCGTGTGGTTGTAGACCACGTCGATCCAGACCTCGACATCGTGGCGGTGCAGCTGGTCCACCATCCACTTGAACTCGTCGATGACCCCATCGACCCGGCCCGTGGACTGCCAGGCGTGGGAGAAGCTCACCTCGGGTGCAAAGAAGCTCAGGTTCATATAGCCCCAGTACCCGCCGTCCAGAGGCTTCTCGTGGATGGGCATGAGCTCCACCACGTTGACACCGAGGTCCTGTAGATAGGGGGCCATCTCGCCGATGCCGCGGAAGGTACCCGGGTGGGCCACCTCGCTGGCCGGGTTCATGGTGAAGCCCTTGGGGTGAACCTCGTAGATCACCAGCTCGTGGGCGGCATGGCCGGGCAAGGTGTCGCTCGCCCGCTGCGCCCGCCAGGTGGTCTCGTGTGCGGACCACGCATAGTCCGAGCCCACCACCACACTCTTGGCCCCGGCCCCATAGGTCACCTCCGCCCGCTTGGGACCGCTGGCCGTAGAGCCCTGGGACCAGTCGTGATCCCGGTGCAGCGCCAGCGCCCAGGGGTCGAAGAGCAGCTTGTTCGGGTTCATCCGATTGCCGGCGGAGTCCACATCGGAGAGGAATCCCGCCGTGCTCCCCGGGATCCAGTCTGAAGCCTCGGGCCAGTTCGGTCCCCAGGCCCGATAGCCATAGTGCTGGCCGAGCCCAATGCCCTCCACAAAGCCGCACCACACATCGCCCTGGCGGGTGAGCCGCAGCTCCAGGGCGGCGGCGTCGGAGTCGGGGTCCTCAAACAGCATCAGATCGATGGCCGTGGCGGCCTCGGAGTAGGTGCAGAAGTTGACCCCGCCGTCGATGATTGTGGGGCCCATGTGCTGGAGCGCCTCGATGTCCGCCCAGTCCAGGCTCGGGGCCTTGTCCGCTGTGCGGTACAGCCGTGCGTAGTCCTCGAGGGTACAGGCTGTGAGCAGGAGCAGGAGGGGCAGGAGCAGGCGCATGGGGGATCCTATTCCGCAGAGGGGAGGAGCAGCCGGGCGGACATGGGAGGCATGGTCAGGGTCAGGCTGTCGCCGTCCGCGTCAAAGCTCTCGCCGGAGAGCGCATCCACATAGGTCACACCGCCGGGCAGGCCGGCGAAGGAGAGGCTGTTTGTGATCGTGGTCTCGTCCGACCAGCGGGAGAGGATGACCAGCGCTGTGTCCTCGCCCTGGGTGCGGGCGTAGGCGTAGAGCGTGGGGTGATCCTCGGGTGCGGCCCACCACTCGGTGGTCTGGCCGGTCGCGAGTGCGGGGTGTTCCCGGCGCGCCCGGGCCAGGGCGGAGACGCCGCGCAGCACGCGGGCCGGGCCCTCCGGCAGCGCGGCGGCCACGGTCTCCACATCGCTGTTCTTGACGTCCGCCGCCCACCACAGCGGCTGGCGGTTGTCCGGGTCGCCATAGCCTGGAAGCCCCAGCTCATCGCCGTAGTAGATGAGCGGGATGCCAGGCTGGGAGAACAGGAAGGTCCAGGCCATGAGCAGCCGATCATAGGGCTCGCTCTCGGTGGGGAAGCTCGCCTGCCGAAGCGCGCCCTCGGGGCAGACATCATCGGTCCACTCCGCTGCGGTGGTCGAGAAGCGCCCCACATCCAGATTGCCCAGGAAGGTGCTCATCCGGCCACCCGGGTAGCGCTCGGCGGAGGCGGTGGCTGTCTGGACCACGTCTCTCAGCGAGGCGGAATCGTAGATGAAGGCGTCTCTGAGCTGCCAGTACAGCGGGAAGTCGAACTGCCCATCGAGCTGATCCGGTCCGATGAAGGCATTGATCGCATCCGCGCCATCAAAGGTCTCGCCCACCAGGTAGAAGTCGAAGTCCGTACCCCGGTGCTCGAGCTGGGTCTGGACCTGGCTCTGGAGGTTCCAGCTCACCGAGTGGGGCATGTGCTTGGCCGCGTCTACCCGCAGGCCGTCCAGCCCGTAGTCCCTGGCCCACGCCAGCGCCTTGTCGATGGACTGCTGCAGCACTGCGGGGTCCGTCTGATCGAGATCCGGCAGGTACGGGGCGAACCAGCAGGACTCGGGGATCCGGTCCCAGTTGAGCCGGCCATCCGGGCCCACTTCACTGCAGATGGCTTCCTCGTGGATCGCCTCTGCGGGCCACTCGTCGAGCACCGGATGGTCCTGGTGTACGTGGTTGCCCACCCAGTCGATGATCACGCGCATGCCCCGGTCGTGTGCGGCATCGATGAGGGATCGAAGCGCGTCCTCATGGCCCAGATGCGGATCTATGCGATCCCAGTCCGCGGGCCAGAAGCCGTGGTATCCGGCATAGGTGGCGCCGCAGTCACCGGGCCAGGCGCCGGTGGGGCCGGCCTGGGGATTCGAGAGCCAGAGCGTGTTCACGCCCAGGTCATCCAGGTAGGGAAGTGCCGCCTCCAGACCCTTCAAGTCCCCGCCCGCGTAGTCCGTGATCGGGTGGGTGGTGCCCTCCAGGCTGTCGTTTCCGGCCGCGCCATTGGCCACGCGGTCGATCATCGCGTGGTACAGCACGGCCCGGTCCCAGGACCACTCATCCAGATCGATGGGAACGGTGAGGGTGGTCTCCTGCAGCGCAGAGTCCAGCGCCCAGAGCTCGATGCTGTGCGGACCGGCGCTCAGGCCGGCGAGTTCCACGTGGAACATCCCGTCCAGGGTGGTCGGCTCGAGACTGCGATGCCCGACCCGGGCCGAGGTCTGGATGATCTCCTCATCGTCTACCGCGGCCCACGCCTGGAAACGGATGTCCACCGTGCCAGTCGCAGCAGTTGTCTGGACCTCGACGAGCTCAATCCGGGGCGGGCCGCAGGCCTCCACCACGATCAAGCTATTGCAGCTCGACCCACCGGCACTGCAGTCCTGGGACCAGTCCAGATCTGCCGCCGTGCCCTCCTCGCAGTGAATCAGCGGGTTGTTCGCATCACAGGCCCACAGCTCGGCGCCGCCATGCGACCACTCGGTGAATTCCACGAATTTGTAGGTGTAGCGGCCCGGGTCCAGCGCCACGGTCACCGCCCACATCCCGGCCACCGCCTCGGTCATCGGGGTCGCCTCCGGGCTCCAGTCATTGAAGCTCCCCGCCAGCCGCACCTCGTCGGGGTCTCCATCGGTCCGGTAGGAGAAAGTGGTGGGACAGCTTGTGGCCTCTGGCGCCGTCCCGCTGTCCACGGGCGCCGGCGCGGACTTGTCTCCGCAGCCCAGCAGGAGCAGCATCGTGAGGCCCCTCACAGATCCTGCTCCACCACGACCTTGCCCGCCAATGCCCGCTGCTCCAGCAGGGCGTGGGCATCGGCCAGCCGCGACATGGGCAGCACCCGGTCCAGCACAGGCTGAATCCGCCCCGCCACCACCTCCGCCCATGCCGTGCGCATCTCCCCCATCGATCCCATGGTGGCGCCCAGGATGCTCAGCTGCTTGAAGAAGACGGCGCGCAGGTCGAGCTGAACCTCGTGCCCGGTGGTGGATCCGCAGGTCACATAGGTACCGCCCCAGGCCAGTGCTCGCTGGCTGGTGCGCCAGGTGTCTGCGCCGACATGGTCCACCACAATGTCGAATCCACCCCGGACAAATGCCTTGGTCTCGGCCTGGACCTCCGCATAGGGCCAGGCCGCCTCGGCACCCAGCTCCAGACAGCGCGCGCGCTTCTCCTCGGTGGATGCGGTGGCCGCCACCCGGGCCCCGTGAAGCCGCGCCACCTGAATCGCCAGGCTGCCGACTCCGCTGGCACCGGCCTGCACCAGGACGGTCTGCCCCGGCCCCACCCGGGCCCGGCCCACCAGCATATGCCAGGCGGTGAGCAGGCTGAGCGGCAGCGCTGCGGCCTGCTCGGGCGGCAGGGTGCAGGGTAGCAGGTGCTCCACGGGTACCACCAGGCGTGTGCACATCCCACCATCCGTGGTCTCGCCCCGGATCTTGTAGTCCCGGCACAGATCGTGCCGGTCGGCCAGGCAGCGTGCACACGCCCCGCAGCCAAATCCCGGGTGGAGCACCACCGGTGCGCCCGTGTCCTCGCGCACGCCCGCCACATCGGAGCCCGGTATCAGCGGCAGCGGAAAGGTGTGGGAGTCCACGCCCCTGCGCACCCAGATATCCAGGTGGTTCAGACCCACATGGGTCACCCGGATGGAGACCTCACCCGGCCCTGCGATTGGGCTGGGGAGGGTCACCGTGGTCAGGACCTCGGGGCCGCCGTGGGCATCGATTCGGATCGCCTTCATGGTCCGAGACTATGATGCGGAGGATGGCCGTCAACCCCAGTCCCGTGCGCCACAGTCTCGGTCTGCGCCTGATTCGTTGGCTGCTGTCCAGGGAGCGCGGCGAGGTGAAGGCGCTTGAGGAGGCCCTGAGGCTGCAGCGCCTGATGCACGTCATCGTGCTGCTCGCCGCCACCATCCTCCTGCCCAGCATCCTCCTCGCCTACTTTGGCATCAGCTCGATCCAGGGTGAGGAGCTGGCCAAGGCCGAGGAGGTGCGTCGTCTGGCGGAGGGGGCCGGAGATGCGGTGTGGAGCCAAGCCGAGAAGCCGTTCTCCGACTTCGAGCGGGCGGTGCTCAGCCGGCTGCAGGCCGGGCTGAGCCCGCTGGACAGCGCCAATGAGCTCCATCCCCACCTGGTGGTGGCGCTCAAGCTCAATGATCAGCTCGAGATCGAGGAGCCCTTCCTGCGGGGTGGGATGGCGGTGACGGAGCCGGTGGGTTTCCTCTTTGATCACCAGGCCAACATGGCCGCCACCCTGGAGCGACAGGGGGGAGATCCCTCGGTGGCGGGTCGGCTCTATGCCAAGTCGGCCCGGGCGGCCCAGACCCGGCAGGCCAGGGCGCGCTTCCTCTTCGACCGGGCCAGGATGATGTCCAAGGCGGGCCGCACCGCAGAGGCGGAGCAGGCCCTGACCGATCTGATGCGCAAGGACGGACAGGTGCGGGACCCGCTCGGGTTCCGGGTGCAGGACCTCATTCGGCTCCACCGGGCGGAGGTGCTGAGGAGCCGGGATCGGACACAGGGTGCCGAGGCGCTGCGCACGCTGGTGGAGGACCTGCTGGATACCCGCTGGACCGTGGGCAAGGGCGGCGAGGCCGGCGTGGCTCGGCGAGCGCTGAGTCAGCTGGAGGAGAAGGAGTGGGTGGCGGCGACCCGGGGTCGGATCGATGCAAGAACCCGGATGCTGTACTGGACCGAGCGCCTTCTCCCAGAGCTGGACGGCATCCTGGAGGGGCGGAATTTCCTGCGGGTGAACCGTGGCAAGGTGCGATGGGCCACAGGCGAGCGGGGCCTCTGGGCGATCACCTGGTGGGGGGATGGGCTGTATGCCTTCGCCCTGGATCAGGCCCAGGTGGTGGCGAGCCTGGAGGCCGCCGCGCGCACCGTGACCCGCTCCGACTCCCTCGTGACCTGCGTCCTGCTTTCTCCAGGCGAGGACGCGCCCGAGGGCATCCTCGCCCAGCGCAGCCTGGCCCCGTGGCTCACGGGCTGGTCCATGGTGGTCGCACCCCGGGAACCGAGTGCGCTGGCCGAGGATCTGGAGCAGCGGCGCAACCGCCGGGTGGGGATCGTCTTCATCGCGGTGGTGATGATCGGGGTGGGGGCGCTGGCGACGGCGCGGCTGGTGGGGAATGAACTCCAGAATGCAAGGATGAAAGCTGACTTTGCGGCAAGCGTATCCCACGAACTGAGGAGCCCCATCACCCAGATTCGCCTCAAGGCGGAGAGCCTGCTGTACGGGCTGAGCGATTCCCCGACGGAGCGGCAGCACGACTACCAGGTAATCGTCCGGGAGAGCGAGCGACTGAGCCGCTTGGTGGACAATGTGCTCGACTTCTCCGCCATCGAGCGAGGAGCGAAGCGCTACGCCCTGGTGCCGGGCAATCTGGTGGCGAGCGTTCGGACCGCGCTGGACACGGTCGCGGCCAGCGTGGAGGTGCAGTCCCGGGATCTTCGGATCGATCTCGCGGACGACCTGCCCGTGGTGGACCACGATGCGGACGCGGTCGCCCAGTGCGTGATCAACCTGGTGAGCAATGCGGCCAAGTACTCGTCCGCGCACCAGACCATCCTGGTCCGTGCGCGCCGGCGACGGGGCGGGGCGGAGATTGCGGTGACAGATCACGGCATCGGAATTCCGCCCGGAGACCTTCGCTCGATCTTCGATGCCTTCTACCGGGGAGGTGCGGCATCGGTGCGGCAGACGAAGGGTACAGGCATCGGTCTGGCCATCACTCATTACATCATGCAGGCACACGAGGGCCGAGTGGAGGTAGTATCGACCCCGGGAGAAGGCTCCACCTTCTCTCTTTGGTTCCCGTCCACAACCCCTATGGGTGCCGGACACCAGCGATAGGAAGACCGAAATGGCTCGCATTCTATTTGTCGAAGACGAGGTTGAGGTACTCAGCACCTTGTTGAAGTTCTTCGAGCGACAGGGGCATATCGTGCACGGTGCCCGCACCGGATCGGAGGCCCTGGAGCTGGCTGCGCGCTTCCCACCGGATGTCGCGGTGCTCGATGTGATGCTCCAGGAAGGACCGGCCGGACCGGATGGCATGAACGGCTTCGAGATCTGCAAGACGCTTCGGGACACCGGCTACGATCGCCCCGTCATCTTCCTGACAGCGCGCACCGCGGAAGAGGACAAGATGGTGGGCTTTGATGCGGGCGCCGACAACTACGTCACCAAGCCATTTTCCCTGCCTGTGCTCGAGAAGCGCATCACCGCCATGCTCCGCCGGGTGGGTGGCGCGCGGAGCCTGTACCACTATGGTGAAGTGCAGGTGGAGCTGGGCCCCAATGACATGGCCATCCACCACGAGGACGGCGACGAGCCGCTCAGCAAGCGGGAGGCGGCACTCCTGCGCTTCTTCATCGAGAACAAGGGCCGGATCCTCTCCCGGGATGTACTGCTGGAGCGGGTGTGGGGCTACCGTGCCGGAGTCGCGACCCGGACCGTGGATACCCATGTGCTCACCGTGCGCAAGAAGCTCCGGGACGATGCCCAGAGCCCGCGCTTCATCCGCACCCTGCACGGGGTCGGCTACCAGTTCATCGCTGAAGAGGGCTGAGCGCGTGCTCCTGTTGCTGCTCGCCCTGGTCCTCCCCGCGGCGGCCACCGGACCCGAGGCCTGGGCCAGCCTGTACGATGGCCGCCTGAGCCAGTCGATGGACCGGGATACCGGCGCCGCTATCGCCATCTACGAGACCCTGCTGTCCGGAATGCCGGAGGGGGACCCCCTGCGAGGAGATGTGCTGTACTGGCTGGGCCGTGCCCGGCTCGCCTCCGGGGATGCGGCCGGTGCGATGGAGACGCTGGGATCCGCCAAGTCTGTGTGGTCCAGTCGATCCCGCGCAAGAGCGCTGCTCGGCCGCCTGTTGGCCCAGAAGCAGGCGGTCCGCGTGGTGCCCTATCTGCAGGACTTTCGCCGGGGCACCCAGCCGTGGGTGCGAGGCTGGCATCGGGGCCGTGATGCGGATCTGATCGCGGAGGAGGGACCCGGTCCAGGGGGCAGGGTGGTG
>Ga0310123_10004181_pt1 | contig 10959 bp, 6 predicted proteins | sample CB6_AW_1057_MG_FD_203505 | JGI IMG/M metagenome (GOLD analysis project Ga0310123, IMG submission 203505) | Marine microbial communities from Western Arctic Ocean, Canada - CB6_AW_1057 | ecosystem: Environmental > Aquatic > Marine > Oceanic | place: Canada: Western Arctic Ocean | collected...
GCCCGCGTGTGGCGGCAGCGAATCGCAGGTCCCTTTTCCCGTGAGTCGCTCCCGTTCGAATTGAGAGGCTTGCTGCCCGATCCGAAAGATCCGAATTTCGTGCCGCATGACTTTGGCACCGGAGTCGTCGTGGATGCCAACGGCCTGATTCTAACCAACTATCATGTGTTGGGTCGCGACGATGAACAGGTCAAAACATCCAGTTTTTTCGTTACGACTTCGCCCGGCAATGTCTACGAAGCCAAGATCCGCGCAGCGGATCCCTGGAGTGATCTGGCGGTGCTGGAAATTTCAGCAAAAGATCTCAAACCGATCCAGTTTGGTGATGCTACCGGGGTCCGACCGGGAGCGATCGTGGTGGCACTGGGAAATCCTTACGCGGTAGCCCGTGACGGTCGGCCAAGTGCCAGTTGGGGCATTCTCTCGAACCGATCACGGAAACAGGGCGTTGCCGCCAGGCGTTCACTGGCGGGAGGGCGGGAAACCATGCACCACCATGGGACGTTGCTGCAGACCGACGCCAAATTGAGCTGGGGTGCCAGCGGCGGGGCTTTAATGAACCTGCGCGGTGAAATGATCGGGCTGACCGTGTCTCTCTCGGCGGCTGTTGCATTCGAGTCCGCGGCCGGATATGCGATCCCGGTCGACCCAACGTTTCAGCGGATCGTGGACAGGTTGCGGTCGGGAAAAGAAGTCGAATACGGCTTCCTCGGTGTCGGCCCGGAGAATATTGCCTCGCCATCCGTCGAAGCGAAAAACGTGGTTGGAGTCCGTCTGCGACAAGTCCTGCCGGGTACGCCGGCTGCCCGGGCTGGTCTGTTGGTGGATGATATCGTAACCCATATCGGAGAGGATGCGGTTGTCAATACCGATCAATTTATGTTATTCATCGGCCGATATTTGGTAGGAGCCCAGGTTCCGCTGCGCATCCGGCGTGGCGCGGCGGAACTTTCACTGGAAGTGACGCTGACCAAGAAACCGATCGTTGGATCGCGTTCCACGATCGTCACCGGCGAAACCCGCTGGTGGCGTGGCTTGCGTTTTGATTATGCAACCGCCTCGGCTGCGTTTACGGAATTGTCCGAGTCGTCCGTCCCGGATTCGAGTCAGTACGTCGCGGTCACAGACGTGTTGGCCGACACTCCTGCGTGGCAGGGTGGTGTGCGCAGCGGGATGTTCATTAGCCACGCGGTCGGGCAGCGGGTCGACACGCCCGATGCTTTCATGGCAGCCGTGAAAGACCAAACGGGGCCGGTCGAGTTGCGTTTTGCCGTCTATCGAGAGGGTGAAGACGCCACTCACATCATCGAATCGGTAAGAACCGATGAAAACTGACGAACTTCGCGAGAAATACCTGCAGTTTTTCGAATCCAAAGGACACACGCGCTGTGCCAGCGATGTGCTTGTGCCGACCTGGGACCCATCGGTGCTGTTTTCGCCGGCCGGCATGAACCAGTTCAAGGATCACTTTCTAGGAAAAGTGAAGCTCGAGTTTACCCGCGCTGCGACTTGCCAGAAATGCCTACGGACGGGGGACATCGAAAACGTGGGACGCACGGCGTATCACCACACTTTTTTTGAAATGCTCGGCAACTTTAGTTTCGGAGATTATTTCAAGGAAGAGGCAATCCACTGGGCCTGGGAATTTCTCACCCACAAAAAATGGCTGGCTATTGACCCTCAGCGATTGACGGTCTCAGTCTACCTGGATGACGACGAAGCGTTTGGCATCTGGGAAAATAAGATTGGGCTCAAGCCAAGTGTCATCGAACGGATGGGTGAGCACGATAATTTCTGGCCCGCCGGCGCTCCCAGCGATGGTCCCGACGGGGTGTGTGGCCCTTGCAGCGAGATCTTTTACCATGACGACTTTGGAAATGAAGTCGAAATCTGGAATTTGGTGTTTACCCAGTTCAACCGCGTCGGCAATCCCCCCGACAACTTGCGGCCGCTACCGAGCAAAAACATCGACACGGGCATGGGTTTGGAACGCGCTGCCGCATCTCTGCAGGGTGTGCCAACCAACTATCACATTGACATTTTGCGACCGATCGTCGAAGCCGCCGCTGAAGTGTGTCACATCCAGTACGAATATGAGTCGCATAACGGGCGGCGGGTACGGCGGATTACCGATCATCTCCGCGCCTGCACCATGGCCGTCCATGAAAATGTTTATCCCGGTGCGCAGAAGGAAAAATACGTTATTCGTCGACTCCTGCGCCGCGCCGTACTCGACGGACATCAAATCGGGCTGAGCGAACCGTTTCTTTACAAAATTGTGCCGGCTGTCGTCGAACAAATGAAAGTCCCTTATCCCGAATTGACCTCTACTGTCGAACGTGTCGCCGAAGTCATCAAGAACGAGGAAGCTAACTTTTTTGACACGATCGATGCCGGACTGGTGCGCATGGAGCGGATTTTTTCCGAGATGAAATCGGAAGGTTGCACCACCGTTGACGGTGCGGCCGCCGCGGACTTGTATCAAACCTATGGCTTTCCCCCCGAATTATTCGAATCCATGGCCGCCGAGCACAACCGGGCTTTCGACTGGGACGGCTACCAACGGGCGACCGAAGAACACCGCCAACGGACCGGGTCCGTCGTCCATTCCGTTATGGGGGACACCAGCAATCCGATCGATGCCATCAAGAAAGCATTCCATCATGTGGAATTTCGCGGTTACGAGACAACCGAAGCGGAAGCGGAAATCAAGTTCATCATTGCCCAGAATCATCCCTGCGACCATCTGACCGAAATCGGACACGAGTTGGAGGTGACCGTGGTGCTCGACGTCTCACCGTTTTACGGCGAGAGCGGCGGGCAGGTCGGGGACGCAGGCGAAATCGTGGGCAAACAATTCCGTTTCGAAGTACGCGACACGCAAAAGGACGGCGATTTGATTCTGCATCACGGCCACCTGGTCGAAGGGGAGTTGCGCACCGGAGAAAGGGTGACGGCCCGAGTCGACACCGCGCGTCGCCAAGGCATCCGCCGCGCCCACTCTGCCACGCACATCTTGCACCACGCTCTGCAACAGAATCTCGGGTCTCACGCCCAACAGCAAGGCTCCAAGGTCGACGAAGACTGGTTGCGTTTCGATTTTACCAACATGGCGCCTGTTGCTGCCGACGTTCTGCAGAACGTGGAAAACGATTGTCTGGAAAAGATTGCTGCTGGCCAACCGATTGCTGCACAAGTGCTGCCCCTGGCCGAAGCAAGACACCTGGGCGCCATGATGCTGTTCGGCGAAAAATACCCCGACCCGGTGCGGATGGTCTCCATGGGTGACTTCAGTCGTGAACTGTGTGGCGGCACGCACTTGGAGAATACGCAAGGCGTCGATTCATTGGAAATTGTCAGCGAGGAAGGCGTGGCGGCCGGCACGCGCAGGATCGTGGCCTTAACAGGTACTAAGGCGCGCGAACACAAGCAGCGCACCGAGGCAGTGCTGGCAGAGTCAGCCAGCCTGGCAGGCACCGATCCGCTAGGCGTACCAGTTGCAGCGAAGAATCTGGCAAAGCGGGTCCGTGACCTGAAGAAACAAATCGCGGGGAGCAGCAAAGCGGCGTCGGCGAGCGAACCCGTCGCACCAGCGACGTCTACCGCGGCCGATCACACGCAGATTCGCGCTGCCTTACAGGAAACAGCGCGGATGTTCAACGTGGGTTTGTTCGACGTACCCCCGCGTTTTTCTGCGCTGCAAGCGGAAATTGAAAAACTGGAACAGCAACTTGCCACCACCCAGGCCGCCGACACGCTGTCTGCCGACGCCCTATTAGAACAGGCCAATGTCACGGCCGGTGTCCCCATCGTGGTGGCCGAGACACCGGGTAGCAATGCCAATACGATGCGCCATCTCATCGATCAGATTCGCCAGAAGCAGAGTCCGGTAGCCGTCCTGCTGGCTGTCCGCCAAGGGGACTCCAAGGTAACGTTGGTCGCCGGACTCAGCCGCGACCTGATCGAGCGCGGTCTCAGTGCCGGCGACTGGGTCCGCGAGGCTGCCAACTTAGTCGACGGCCGCGGCGGTGGCCGAGCGGACATGGCCCAAGCCGGCGGAAAAAAACCAGAGAAGCTGCCAGCTGCATTGTCGTTCGCGACCGAATTCATGGCGGGAAAGCTGGCCGGATGAGCGTGGAACGGCTAGTTTCGTCGTTGCGACACGGTTGCGGTAAGGACATGTGGCTTGTTCGCGAACGACTAATAGACACACTGACTACTACGCCGGTTGACCTTCGACTGCGATTGGCGAACGCTCGTCACGCCGCGCCAACGTTTCGTTCATGATAGCTGCCACAATGACCAGACCGCCCATCACCACCGGCTGGTACTTTTTGGGAAACTCTATCAAATCGAGGTTGTACTCCAGCATCCCGATGATCAGTACGCCGAGGAGTGTCCCAACGATCGATGCATTGCCGCCCGTGATGCGTGTTCCGCCCAGCACGACGCAGGCGATGACCTTCAGCTCTAGTCCCATCTCCATATTGGGATTCGCACCAGTATATTGTGCCACGTACACGGCGGCGGCCAGGCCTGCCACCAATCCGTTGGCCGCGTACAGCCAGAAGATCAGCGCATCGACCGGCAGCGCGGCGTAGCGGGCTGCGCGAGGATTCTCGCCCAAAGCGATCAAGCTGTCCCCGATCCAAGTGCGATGCAGCACCAGGATGCCCAACACCGTGACCGTTCCCCACAGCCACAGCTGCAGCGGTGCTCCCCACAGATGGCCTTGTCCGACAACGTAAAACGAAGCTGGAATGTTGGTGATTGGTTTGGACTCGGTCATGCCCATCGCTAGTCCGCGATAAACGGCCATCGTGGCCAACGTGACGACCAGCGGTGCCAACTTACCACGGCCGCTGAGCCAGCCGTTGACGGCACCCCCGAACGTGGCGACCATCATTCCACCGCCGGCAGCCCACCAGATGTTCCAACCCACTTTCCCCCAGAGCACGCCCAAAACCATGCCCCCCAAAGCTACCAGCGAAGCGACCGACAAATCGATGCCTCCCGTGGCGATGATCAATGTCATCGGCACAGACAACATGCCGGCCACGGCCCAATGGCGGGACCAGTTTAGCAGGTTTGACAGATTGTGGACCGTCAAACCGCCGCGGGCGCTGCAAGTAAACCAGATGAACAACACAGCCAATACCAGTGCGAGCAGCCACTCACGAGCGCGCAGTAGACGCCTCAAAATGCCGGACGCATTCATGTCGCTGCCCTCCGCAGTCGATGGTCCACAAACACAACGCTGAGAATCAGCAGCCCCACAAAGAATCCTTCCCAATAGGCGGACACACCTAGGATGACCAGCCCATTGCGGATCAGTTCCATCAACAACGCTCCGATGGCGGCTCCCCAGGCCGTCCCGGTACCGCCGGTGATCAGACAGCCGCCAACGACGGCGGCGGCGATGGCTTTGAGCTCCCATCCTTCGGCCGTGTATGTGTCCACGATGCCATAAGAAGCGGCCCAGAAGACGCCGGCCAATCCTGTCAAGGCGCCGCAAGTCGCGAATGCCACCAGTTGTAGCCGCGCTCGGTCCAGTCCAATCATGTCAGCGGCGTGGGGGGAATCACCCACTGCCAGCAGCGACCGCCCCATCCGGGTATATCGCAAGAAAACGGTTCCGGCCACCACCACCGCCAGACTGTACCAGATCAACGGCCGCACGCCGCACCAGTAGCCTTCGGTCAGTAGCCGGAAATGGTCCGGAAAACCTTCGATCCGTTTCTCCGCGGTGACGACCCGCATCAAGCCACGATAAACGCCCAACGTGGCCAGCGTCACGATAATCGGGTGAATCTTTCCCACGATCGTCAACAGCGCATTGAGAGACCCCAGCAAAGCACCTGACACGACGGCGAGAAGCACCGCGACCGGTAGCGGAAACTGGCGATTCACCGCGATACCACACACGGCGGCGCACAAGGCCAAGATCGAGCCGACCGAAATATCGATCCCGCCCGACGCAATCACCAGCGTGGCACCCAACGCCATCAGCAGCGGAATGGCTGCCGACGCAGCGACATCCTGAAAATTACTCAGCGAGGCAAACTTCTCCGGCTCCGCAATCGCCAGTACGACCGCCAACATCACCAGGGCGGCAACTAACGAAAGCTGCCGCAGCCATTGGACGGCCGCGGCTTGTGCGCGAGAGCCGGTTGCGACGGCCAGGGAGGTCGCGTCGGGCAGAGCCGCCTCGGCAACCTCTGCTTCGTCCGTCTCCCGCGGCAAAAAGTCACCCGCGATCCGCCCCTCGCGCATCACGAGCAAGCGGTCCGACATGCCGATTGCCTCGGGCAGGTCGGACGAGATCATCAACACAGCCTTGCCGGCACCCGCCCATTGGTCCATCAGCCGATGCAGCTCGATTTTGGCCTGCACGTCGATTCCACGCGTTGGTTCGTCGACGATCAGCAGATCCGGTTCGGTCAACAGCCAGCGTGCGAACAGGACCTTCTGTTGATTGCCGCCCGACAGCAAATGGATCGGTTGCGAGACAGCCCGGTATTTGACGCGCAACTCGTCGAATAGATCTCGCGTTGCAGTCACGTTGCGTTGCCGATTCACCAATATCCCGGGACACCAACTCCGCAAGACGGCAATCGTCGCGTTCAGCGTGAGCGAAAGTTGCCCAAAGATACCGTGGACCAGTCGATCCTCGGGCAGGTACACCACGCCTTGCCGCATCATACTGGCCGGATGAAGGGCTCGGATGGGCCGGTCATGCAGGCAGACGCACCCCGAGGCGAGTGGCCGCAATCCGAATGTCGCCTCAGCCAGTTCGGTGCGGCCGGCGCCGACCAAGCCATAGATACCCAGAATCTCGCCGCGGTGCACACTGAGCGACACGTCGCGAAATCGTCCTGCCGTATCGGTCACGCGTTCCAGCCGCAGCACCTCGTCCCCAGGCGATATTGACGTTTTTGGAAAAACCTGGGACAGCTCGCGCCCCACCATGTGGGCTACGATTTGTTTCGTCGAGAGTGACTCGACGTCACCCGTCAGCACGTGCCTACCGTCTCTCAAGATCGTGACTCGATCGCAAATCCGTTGGATTTCTTCGAGCCGATGGCTGACATAGACAATGGTCACCCCGTCCGCGGCCAAACGGCGGATCTGCTCGAACAGACGTTCCGACTCCAGGTGGGTCAGCGCCGCACTCGGTTCATCGAGAAACAGCAAACGAGCCTGTTGATCGACGGCTGCCGCGATTTCTGCCAGCGTGCGTCTGGCTACGCTCAAGTTGCCGGCGGGCGTCCGCACGGCGAATGATTCGCCCAAGCGCTCGATGGCCTGCTCGGCTCGCGTGTAGGTCTGTTTCCAATCGATCAGTCCCCAGCGGCCGATCGGCAGGCCTTGGCCGAGCAGCATATTCTCAGCCAGGCTGAGATGCGGAAACAATTCCGCTTCCTGGTGTACAACGGCGATGCCAGCGTCACTCGCGTCGCGCGGGTGACGGACGTGGAGCCGGTCACCGTCCAGATAGATATTTCCGGCATCCGCCGTCACCGCCCCCGTGACAATCTTGACCAGAGTACTTTTGCCCGCACCATTTTCGCCGACGAGCCCGTGCACCTCACCCGGACGAACGTCAAGGCTCACATCAGCCAGAGATTGGACACCACCGTACGACTTCGACAGACCCTGGAGCTCCAAACGTGGCAATGTGGGTCGATTCAAGAAATGGGCTCCCGAGTGTAGGCTTCGGCGTGTTCAGATCGGGTGGGGGTCGGGTGTTCACAAATTCATTTTTTTGCGGCCAAAGCGGGTGCCATGCGTAAAAACTTCAGGCCGCAAAAATGAATTTATGAAGACCTGACGCCTAACTCGATTCAAGCTTCCAACTCATTCGAATCACGTTGGTCTTGTCGTTTACGACTGCATCTAGCGCGTAGGTCATGAAAGGCGTGGAAGGCCTCGCGTTAATCATAAGTCCGGCGATCAGCAAGAAAGTGACCGATGAGGAATGGAACGGGTTTCGCGATAGGGGTCGGGTATTCAATATTTCAATGTTTTGCGGTTCACCTTTGCCGGACTTTGTTGAGTCTCCAGCCGCCAAAAATTGAATTATTGAACACACCGACCCCCTATTCAAAAGTCGAACTGATCGATATTTGCGGCGTCAAACGTTACTGGCGCGCCGAGCAATACTACGTCGCCCATGACTTGAATCTGACCCAGTCGTCCGGCCTCGATGGACCCCGGCACCAACTCCCCATGCAACAACCGATGGGCGGCGTGAACGGTCAAATAGCCAAGATCGACGGGCGACCAGAGCACGAACTTTTGGACGATGCCGTCGTCAACATAAGGTTTCATGGTGTTCGGCGTAGACAATCCTGTCAGAAAGACTTTGCCCACCGCGTCCGCTTTGCGAATACCTTCAGCGGCGCCGGGCAAAGCCACCGAAGTCATCGCATAGATTCCTTCGATTTCCGGATTCGCCTTCAGGGAATCGATGGTGACCTGCGTGGCCTTGGCCTGGTCTTCTTCACTGGCAAGCGGAGTATCGCGCAAGTTCACCATGTGGGGATACTTGTCACGCGTGTATTTCTCCACTTCCTCGATCCAGAGATTCTGATTGGCAGCAGTCAGTGAGCCTGTCAAAATCACGTATTTCCCCTGCTCGCCGATGCCTTCGACCATGACATCGACCAATGCGTGCGCGACGGCGGCATACGTCGCTTGATTCACAAAGAACTCTCGCGCCTCGGACACTGCGTCGGCGTCGAACGTCAACACAGCGATCCCTTTTTCTCGCGCCTTGGTCAGCGCGGGGGCAATGCGATCGGGGTCGTTCGGAGCGACGGCGATGGCGTCGTACCCGCGATGGATCCACGTTTCCACCATCTGTGCTTGCGCCGCGACGTCGTTGGTGGGCGGCCCGTCGTACTTGACCGTCACCCCCAGCTCCTCGGCAGCTTCCAATGCCCCGCGTTCGACCGCATTGAAGAAATCGATCCCGATCAGTTTCGGCATGACGCCGATCGTCACATCCCGTTCACCGACCGGTTCCGCAGGTGTACACGACACCAAACAGGCCAAGAACAACGAGATCCCAAGTGTTTTCCAATCATAGCAACGGATGGTTTCCCTGATCACGACATTGTGCCCTGCCTGCATGCTGGGGTCAGGTCTTGACTTTTAACTTTTGGTGGCAGATTTGAAGAAACTCACGGCGTTATCCAAAAGTTAAAAGTCAAGACCTGGCCCCTTGCCGTAACTACAGCTGACCCTTAAGCGCGTCCAGCGCGGCACCATAGTTAGGTTCGTCAGTGACTTCGCCGACCGTCTCGGCGTACACGACGTTGGCCTGCGCGTCCAGCACGAACGTGCCGCGCGCTAAAATCTTGAGCTCTTCGATCAGCATCCCCCAGTTTTGGCCAAAACTGCGGTCCTGATAGTCGCTAGCGCTTCGCAGATTAGTGATTTCCTCGGCACCGCAGAAACGATTCATGGCGAACGGCAAGTCGAGACTGACGGTCAACGCATTGATCCTGTCGCCGAGCGAGGTCAGTTCCTGATTGAATCGCTTGGTCTGTGTTTGACATACCGGAGTGTCCAGTGACGGTACGACGCTGATAATCGTCGGTTTCCCTTTCAGGTCGGCCGGCTTGACTGTATTCATTCCGCCATCTTCGAAAGCGTGTAAAGTGAAGTCCGGAGCTGGTTGTCCGGTTTCCACTGCGCTCCCAGCCAATGTTAACTTATTACCCTTGAATGTAACCGCTCCGCTGCGTCCCATTAGATTTACCTCGCTTGTCATTAGTTAGATTATGGGTTGTTTCTGCTAGTCAGTCGACGGATCGAGCCAGCACCGCAACCCAATCCCGCGGCCCGATCAACGGGTCAGTATGTGGCTCCGATGGCCGGTTCGCAAGGGGCACGGACGCTGCCAAGTACCGCATTTTTTGAGTCGCCGACCCTTGAACTCATACGAATCTGGACTCGCTGCGGCAATTCATCAAGCATCTCCCCCCATTCAGCCACGACGAACCACGAATCAGATTTCCGACCCGGACCTTACATATTCGTCTTGCCGACGGACGCCGCCACAGTAAGATAAGTGTTGTGCGTGCCACGGATCCGGCGATTTTGTGCGCGGGTGTGGAATCCGCGTCGGTAGGTTCACTCGCGATCTGCTTTGCCCGCGCGTCGGGTTTTCATTGCGGCAACCGACACTGTTTTCCGTGAAACAGCGAAACATCAAGAATCGCGATTTGGGTTAGTGTGGTACGGAGCTATTAGGAAAAGGAGCAGCTGGGATGCTGAAATTAGCGCACGGTTGGCATTTGGATGTAGAGCGGGGCCCTGACTGGCTGTTTGTCCGGTTGCATCCCGTGTCGGACGCTGACGAGTACCCTGCCGAATTGGCCGACTTACTCTGGACGTTGTTACGGCGACACATCACCAATCGTCTGGTCTTGGAATTGGACGATTTGCCTGTTCTGCGCAGAGAACTAATTGAACAACTGGTGCTGCTGCACGAACGCATCCATGCCGATGGGGGATTGATGCGGATTTGTGGTCTCTCAGAAAGCCACCGAACGGCTCTTCGTTCATGCCGGCTGTCCGATCGGTTTCCCAGCTATCAAAATCGCGAAGACGCGGTGATGGGACATCAGCCTGTATTGCCCCGATAGGCAACGCCGTAAAGTTGGGGTCGGCGTCTTCTGACATTACATTTTTGCTGCCAAACCGTGTGCTATGCGTAGACATTTCGGGTCGTAAAAACGAATTTGTGGAGATCTGCCCGTAGCTTAATTCGAGCTTCCACGTCATTCAACTCACGTTGGTTTTTCGTTCACGACTGCTTCTACCGCGCAGATCACGGAAGGCGTTGGGGGCCTGGTGTCAATCATAAGTTGGGCGACCAGCAAGAAAGTAACCGATTAGGAAAGAAGCGGTTTTCAGGTCAGCGGTCGGTGTGTTTAATAATTCAATTTT
>Ga0310123_10004182_pt1 | contig 10958 bp, 8 predicted proteins | sample CB6_AW_1057_MG_FD_203505 | JGI IMG/M metagenome (GOLD analysis project Ga0310123, IMG submission 203505) | Marine microbial communities from Western Arctic Ocean, Canada - CB6_AW_1057 | ecosystem: Environmental > Aquatic > Marine > Oceanic | place: Canada: Western Arctic Ocean | collected...
TTCGAATCGCTCGCCCAACTCGACGAGGCCCTGGTTCACTATCGAGGCTGCTCGGTCAGCTTCCACTGCGAGGACCCCGAACTGCTCGATGCCCACGCCGGAGCCGGAACTCACGAACTGAGACGGCCGCCGGAGTGTGAGGTCTCGGCCACCCGGTTCGCGCTGCAGATGATCGAGAAGTACCAACTCAGAGGAAAACTCTGCCATTACTCGGTCCAGGAAGGCCTGCCGTTGATCCAGGCCGCTCGGAAAGCCGGGTTGGAAGTGACCTGCGAGGTGACTCCGCACCACATTTATTACGACGCCGAGGGGATCACCGAGGAGAACCACGGCCTGATGCAGATGAATCCGCCGCTGCGATCCGGCGACGATCGAGCGGCAATGCTCGAGGCGCTCCGCGACGGCACGCTCGATTACCTCGCCACCGATCACGCCCCTCACACGCTCGAAGAAAAAGCCACCGGCGTCTCCGGACAGCCTCACCTGGACACCTACGGCGGGTTCGTGACCTGGATGATCGCCGAGGCCGGATTCACTCCCGAACGCATCGCCGCGGTCTGCTGTCAGAATCCCGGCGAGTTCGTCAATCCTTACACCGCACCACGTCGCTTCGGCCGGATTGTCCCCGGCTACGCCGCGGCCCTGACCGTGCTCAACCTCGCCCGACCTCTCACCGTCCATCGCGACAGCCTAGCCACCAAGTGCGGCTGGTCGCCTTTTGAAGGCGTCACCTTTCCCGGCTCGATCGAAGCGGTCTTCAGCGATGGGCGGCAGGTCCGCTAGAGGCCGCTGGATTGCGACCGCAGCGGCGGAAGTCTAGTCTGTCTGGCCCTTCGACACTCCGCACAAGGACACGAGATGAAACAACTCTGCCTGGCACTGACCGTGGGGCTGATCCTGGCCGCAGTGGCGACCGTCTCGAGTACGGCACCTCGCACCGGCGGATTGCCCAAGCATGTTCGGATCACGTCCGAGGCCCGTAACCCGTGGAACAATCTCCGGTTCAACGACCGCCGCGAAAACTTCCAGTTCGTCATCGTCACCGATCGCACCGGTGGCCGTCGACCCGGAGTGTTCAGCCAGGCGGTCGATCAGATCAACCTGATGCAGCCCGAATTCGTCGTCTCGGTGGGTGACCTGATCGAAGGCTACACCGAGGACCCCGGGCAGTGGGCACTTGAGTGGTCCGAGTTCGAGAACCTGGTTGACCGGCTCGACATGCCGTTCTTCTTCTGTGCCGGGAACCACGACATCAGCAACATTCCGATGAGCGAGGATTGGACCCGCAAGTTCCGCCGCAGCTACTACCACTTCCTCTATCACGACTGCCTGTTCCTGGTCCTCAATTCCGAGGATCCGCCCAAACAGGGGCCGTTCCACTTCACCCAAAAGCAGCGGGACTGGGCCACCAAAGTCCTCAAGGCCAACCGCGACGTCCGCTGGACGTTTGTCATCACGCACAAGCCGACCTGGACCTATCCCGGAGCCGACCTCGCCAAACAGGGCTGGACCCAGATTGAGGATGCCCTGGCCGGACGCAAGTACACCGTCTTCACCGGCCACAAGCACGCCTACGCCCGCTACATCCGCCGCGGCCAGGAATACTACATGCTGGCGACCACCGGTGGTGGCTCGACCCTGAGCGGCCTGCAGGACGGCAAGTTCGACCACTTCGTCTGGGTCACGATGACGGAGAAGGGCCCGGTGCTGGCCAACCTGATGCTCGACGGAGTCAAACCCAAGACACTCCGCACACTCCCCGACCCCTCCGCAAACAAGTAGCCGACTTCGTAGGAACCTGGACTCACCTTCCCCACCACAACATCAACACGGCCCACAATGACACGATTCCTCGAGGGGCAGGTGGCCCTGGTCACCGGAGCCGGACGCGGCCTGGGCCGGGCCTTTGCCGAGCACCTGGCCGCAGCTGGAGCCAGGGTGGGTGTACACGGGATGCGTGAGCATGGACCCAGTGAATACGGCGAAGGGACCACGCTGAGCGACACGGCCCGGGAAATCGGCGAGCACGGCGGAGTCGAGGCCCTGAAAGTCCTGGCCGATCTGACCGACGGGGAACAGGTGCAACGCATCGTGGACGAGGTGACCGAGGGACTGGGGCCGATCGACATCCTGGTCCACAACGCCGGCGGCGACATCGCCGCCGAGGGTGGCAAGCCCGACCCCAACGACGCGGTGATGATCAAGCAGGAGGACGTCGAGGCGGTGCTCGACCGCAATCTCCTGACCACGATCCTGGTCTGCCGCGCGGTGGCCCCAGGGATGATCGAGCGAAACGGTGGGCGGATCATCACGATCAGTTCGATCGCCGCCTTCAAGGGCAACGCCCAGGGCGCGATCTACGCCACCGCCAAGGCCGGACAGGTGGCCTATACCCGCAGCCTGGCCCAGCAACTCAGGCCCCACAACATCACCGTGAACAGCCTCGCTCCGGGCGACACCCGTACCGGACGGTTCATGAATACCCGGGAAGTCGACCAGCAGCGGATGGTCACCGAAGGGACCCTCGAGCGGATCGCCACCGTCGACGAGGTGGCCCGGGTGGTCGAGTTTTTCGCCGGGCCACTGGGCGAGTTCGTCACCGGACAGGTGATCCGCGTCGACGGCGGCCACCAGGCGTGGTCGGCCTAGCTCCCAGGACCCGTCCCGCTACGGCTGCGTCGCCGGACTCTGCCGCGACGGAGCCTTTGAGGTGCCCGAGACACTGCCGACCAAGCGGTTGAAGAGGCTGTTGGGATTCATCATCCACAGCAACGTGGGGCTGGCGACAAAGATCGAACTGTAGGTACCCACCACCACACCCAGCACCAGGCAGTAGGCGAACCCATGGATACCGTCGCCGCCACCGAAGTAGAGAATCACGACGACGATCAGCGTGGTCACCGAGGTCAGCAGGGTGCGGGCCAGTGTCTGGTTCAAGCTCTGGTTGACCATCTCGGAAGTCAACGACGGATTCTTACCGCGGACCTCTCGGATCCGATCGAAGACGACGATGGTGTCATTGAGCGAATAGCCGACGATGGTCAGGAAGGCGGCGACCATCGGCAGATTGATCTTGAAGTCCTGGAGCATCAGCACGCCTCCGTCCATGCCCATCTCCGACGCAGCCAGCCCTGCCAGCGAGACACCGCCCAGCACAACCAGCACGTCGTGCACCAACGCGACTACCGCCGCCAGGCCAAAGTCGATCCGCTGAAAACGGAACCAGATGTAGGCGACAATCGCCACCAGGCTGAAGAGCATCGCCAGTACGGCCGACTGCTGCATCTCGTTGGCCACCGCGCTGTCGAATGACGTGACCTCATCGAAACGTGGCTGACCGTCCAGAGTGGCGACCATCCCGTCCAAGGTTGTCTGTATCGCGGCCGCGGTTACCGAGTTCTTGAACCGCACATCCCAGGTCATCGACCGGGCAGCGGCCGCATCGGCACCGCCAGCGGAAATCTCGAAGTCCAACTCGGCCTGGACCGCATCACCCTCCGCACCGGCCAGGGCCTCGGCCACGTACGCCTGTACGTTCTCGCGTTGGACCTCGACCTTGTCTTCATCTTCAAACGAAACCGTGACCTGGTGGCCCTGGTGAAACTCGGCATCCGCAGGGTCGTTGATCGGGGAAACCGGACCCGGTTCGACCGACATGGTGGCCAACTTGTACTGGGTGTCGCCCTCGAACGCGTCACGAATCCACTTCTGGACTGCCTGGTTGACGGTATCAACTCCAGAGGTCCCGCCATCGCCGGCCGCCTTGGTGGTCGTGGTCCGCAGACGGAACCGTCGCCGGCCATCGGTCGCCACGGCCTCGTCGTCGACCCCGATCCCGGTCAACTCCTCAAGCGACATCGAATCGCTGAGAGTCTTGGCCTCCGCAACGCCGAGCAACTTGTCCCGGACCGTGTCCGTGGTGGCCCCGTCCGGTGTCTCCCGCAACTCAAAACTGACCGCGCGGCCGCCACGAAAGTCGATGTCGAAATTGCTGGCTCCCCGTGAAACCAGGGCGGCCATGCCGCCCACGATGACCAGCAGCGACAACACCCCGGCGATTTTCTGTCGGCCGATGAAGTCGAATTCGCGACCGGAGATTCCCGGCAGGCTGTTCATCTTCAACTGCTCGCGTCGCTTACTGCGTTCCCAGATGTCAAACAGCAACCGCCCCACGAACAGTGAGGTGAACATGCTCATCACGATCCCAATGAACAGCGTGACGGCAAAGCCCCGGACCTGGTCGGTGCCGATCATGTACAGCACCACGGCGACCAGCAGCGTGGTGACGTTGGCATCGACGATCGTGGTGAACGCACGGCCGAATCCATTCTGGATCGCCATCCGCACCACTCCCCCTCGACGCTGTTCCTCGCGGATCCGCTCGAAGATCAGCACGTTGGCGTCGACGGCCATTCCGATCGTCAGCACCAGTCCCGCCAGGCCCGGCAGGGTGAAGGTCGCCTCGATGAAGATCATCGTCCCCATCACCAGCAACAGGTTCAACAGCAGGCAGATCACCGCCACCACGCCCGAGAAGCGGTAGTAGCCGATCATGAACACGACCACGGTGATCGAAGCGATCGAAATTGCCACGACACCCTTCTTCTGAACGTCACCACCGAGAGTCGGAGAAATCGTCATCTCGCTGATCGGCTCCGGCCGCAACGGCACCTCAAGTGCCCCGGCCTCGAGCACGCCGATCAACTCGTTGATCTCCTGGCGGGTGAAGTCGCCCCGGATGATCCCGCTGCTGCTGATCCGGCTCTCGAGCGTCGGCGCCGAAAAGACCTTGCCGTCAAGAATGATCGCCAGCCGACGGTAAAACCCCTCCGCCTTGTCCGGTTCGTTGTTGCCGGTCAGGTCGGCGAAGCGGTTCGAACCGCCAATATTCAGAGTGAAACCGACTGCCAGTCGGCCGTTGTCATCGTTGGTCTGGTAGACGCGGTAGAGATGCTCACCCTTGACCCGCAGGTTCTCGGCCTCGTAGGAGACCAGCACGTGGTCGACCTGCTCTCCCTTCAGATTGGCACGCGGCTCAATCAGCACCTGGTAACTGCTGTCGACCTCGCCGTTGGGGTCGATCGGCAACCACTCGCCTTCCAACCTCGATCGCCTCCCGGAACCCTCGCCGGCAATACTGATGACCTGTGTCTCACCATCGGGCAGGGCCCGGGCCTTCTGGAGAAGCGAACCAAACTTCGAGGTGTCTCGGGTGTTGGCCAGGATCGCCAACTCCAGGCTCCCCAGCCGGGTCATCATCCGCTTGGTCTGTTCGACGACCTGTGGGTCGGCCTTGGGAATGATCACTTCGATCCGGTTCGTCCCCACTGGCCGCACCGTCAGTTCCTTGTTGCCACCGGGATTGGCCCGCTTGGTGATCGCGGTGGCCATCTGGGACATCACGTCCGCCGACAGGTCCTTGCCCTGCTGAGCCCGCAATTCCTCGTCAACCTCCAGCACCAGGATCGCACCGCCGGCGAGATCGATCCCGAGCTTGATGCCCGAGAAGATCGTCTCCAGCAGGCGGTCGCCGTCGCCGGAGATGACGTCACGCTGGGGTTTCCTCGATGGCGAGAGTTCCAGGGTTTCCAGCGCCGGGAAATCGGGGATGTGCTCCTTGAGACCCTCGTCGTCGACCAGGGTGTTGGAAAGCGTCAGTTTGCGAAGGCCTGTCAGCTTGGCCAGGTCGGCCAACCCGGCACTGGTGATGGCCGTGTCGGAGAGGTCCAGGGTGTGGAGTTCGTCTAGCGTCTCGAGGTGCTTGAGTTGTGCGTCCTGGACTTGCGAGCCCGAGAGATCCAGCATCAGCACCCTGGGCACCCCAGCGAGATCGACCAGTTGGGTGTCCAACTCTGCGGGGCTGGCCGATTGTGACAGCACCACCCGCTCGATCTTCTCACGCTCGTCGTCCTGCTCGATCACCGCGCCGGCCCGCCGCAGCTTGATCATCGGATCGGTATCGCTGCACCCGGCCACCGTCAGCACGAACAACAGCGCCGGTACACAGGCCAGACACCACCCGCGCCTCATCACGCCTCTCCCTCTCGACTTGCTCATCGTGACACCGCTCACCGATCAACCCCGTTCACTTCTCTGTCGACTCATCTGGCTTCTTCACAGGCTCGTCCACCGGCTTGCCCACCGAAGCCCCCGCCTTGCTCGCCGGTCTTATCTTGACGGAATCCTTGCCACCGGCCACGTAGTGAACGGTCAACTTGGGACGGACCTTCTCGAGAGCTTGTTTGGCCTCTGTAGTGACCGGATAACTCTTGCTGCCCAGTTCCCACTTCTTCACCGCTTCATCGTGTACCCACTTCTCGGCAGACTGCACGACGACTCCCTTGGCCATCGGCCACAGCGCCAGCGTGATCGCCGTCAGCACGGCCCCCATCCGGAACGACAGGTCTTCCATTCCCAACCCCATCGCCACCAACCGCCCCAGGCTCAACGGAACCACGAACGTCGAAATGATCAACAGCATGGCTCGGGTCCCGTCGCCGCTGTCGAAATACAGTTGAGGCTGCAGCCAAAAGGCCACCGCCACCAGCGCTACGTAGAGCAGGCACAGCACCGGCATCAGGCGACCGCGGAAGATCTCGCGAGACGCCAGCCAGGCGGCCAGGCCGATCGTCGCCAGTCCCAGGGCCAGCAGAAAGCGGGTCCCGTTGTCCAGGTCGAAGAACACCCCGGGGAACACGGAGCCCAACGCGATCAGGCCGGCGAAGCCCAGTACCCCCATCGTGACGTGGCTGTCGGCAAACGCTTCACGAACAGCGAACCGCCGCGAAACCAAAATGCCGCCGACGACCGCGGCAACAAACGCCAGTCCCGTCCCCCACCAGGGAATCTCGGCCAGCAGTAGTGGTACTCCGAGTTTGTACATCGCCGTGTTCTGTCCTTACCTGGGCCACCCGGTCCGTGTTCCGCGACGCGGGAACTACTTCTTCTCGCCCGACTCACCCTCGTCATCGCTGCCAAACGGCTTGGGACCCTGGATGCTGCGACGCAGCAGTCGCAACTGGGTGTCCGGTCCCACCTCCAGGACCACCTCTTCGTTGTCCGTATCGATCGAGACGATCGTTCCGATGATCCCGCCGATGGTGACCACGCGATCGTGCTTCTTCAGAGCATCGACCACCGACTGTTGCTTCTTTCGCGCCTTCTTCTGTGGAGCCAGCACGATGAAGTAGAATATCAGGCCCATGCCCACGATCGGAATCACCATGTCGGAAAGACCGGGGCCCGGTTCGGCTTCGCCACCCTCGGCTGCGGCACCCTCGGCTGCGGCTCCGTTGGCAGCCCCCTTTGCTGCTGGGGCCGACTTCGCCGACGGCTCCTCCTGGGCCGTCAGCGGGCTCGCGCACAGCACCGCCAGCAGAAGCCCACCGAGAGCCGCGACTGCAATGCAGCTCGAAAACCCACGCCCACGCGCTGGAAACATCCCACGCACCCCGTCTCACATCACCCCGCCGACATCGTCCGGCTTCCCGCGCCCGGCTCTCAAGACGGGCCAAACTCGTATCCTAGAGAGATGCCGGAACGTCAGCAAGGTGAACCGATCGAAACTCATCGAGCCCATCGGTTCGGATCGCCTCGCGGAGTGATCGCAGGAAGTTCTGGTAGAACGCGAGGTTATGGTAGGAGACCAGGATCGGACCCAGCATCTCCCGAGACAGGAACAGGTGCCTCAGGTAACCGCGGCTGAAACGAGTGCAGACGGTGCACTCGCAGCCAGGATCCAGCGGCCGCTCGTCACTGCGGTACTTCAGGTTCTTCAACCGCACCTCCCCCTCGGCGGTGAACGCCGAAGCGCTGCGGCCGTTGCGAGTCGGCATCACGCAATCGAACAGGTCCACACCCCGCACGACCGCCTCGTAGAGATCCCTGGGAGTCCCAACGCCCATCAGGTACCGAGGTCGATCCGCCGGCAGCATCACGGCCGTCACGTCCAGCGTCGTGTACATCGACTCGGGAGACTCCCCGACGCTGAGGCCTCCGATCGCAAAACCCGGGAATTCGAAACCCAGCAGCCCCTCGGCCGATCGCTGACGCAACGCCGGATCGGTCCCGCCCTGGACAATTCCAAACAACGCCTGGTCGGTGCGTGTCTGAGCATCACGGCACCTCCGGGCCCAGTCGGTCGTGCGGTCGACAGCCAGGCGGAGACGCTCGATCGGCACATCATGAGCCGGGCACTCGTCCAGGCACATGATGCAGTCGGCTCCGAGTTGTTCCTGGAGACTGACGGCGCGTTCGGGAGTCAATTCCAACCAACTGCCATCAATATGTGACTTGAATGAGACCCCCTCATCGGTCACCTGGGCCATATCGGCGAGGCTGAAGACCTGGAATCCACCGCTGTCGGTCAGAATCGGCCCGTCCCACTGCATGAACTGGTGTAGCCCTCCCAATTCCTCAACCACCTCCGCACCCGGACGCAGCGCCAGATGGTAGGTGTTGGCCAGGACCATCTCGGCACCGGTCTCGAGCAACTGCTCGGGCCACAGCCCCCTCACCGTCCCGCGGGTCCCCACCGGCATGAAGGCGGGCGTCTGGACCGTGCCATGCGGCGTGTGCCAGTTCCCGCAGCGGGCGGCCGTGCCCGGACTCGCTGCGGTGATCTCGAATCCAAACGTCCCGGGTCCAACGCTCACTGGATTCCCTCCAGTACACTGTTGATCTGGTTCACGTACCACATGAAGAAGCGGAAGACGAAGAACACAATGAACGTTGCCACGACACCCCAGACGGCCCAGGCGATGGCATTGCACAGCAACCGCAGCGACCGTTCGGCCTGCTCCCGAAATCGAGGACTCAACCGCTCTAGCTGCTCGGGCACCGTCCCGGACGTCTCACCCACGTGGACCATCTCGATGAAGTCCTCGGGAAACAGCCCGGTATCCGCCAGCGCGACCGTCAGCGAGTCACCCGCCTCGATCGACTGGCAGACCGACTCACACTTGGCCTGGAAGGCCCCGTTGCCGGTCGCCTGAAACGTCGCCTTCAGGCTCTGACGAATCGACATCCCGGTCTGCTGTGTCAGGTAGAAGGCCCACGAGAAGCGGGCAATCGCGAATGCCCTCTGGCAACTCCCGACCACGGGCAGTGCCAGCGCCAGTCGATCGACGATTTGTCGCGCGGCAACGACCCGGGATGCAAACAGGTAGCCGCCGACCAGCAGGATCAGAGTACCGTACACGAAGGCCAGGAACGTGATGGCACCACCGGGGCCCCGCAGCCCAAAGGTGATTTCCGAGACCAACTCGCCGCCAGGCAGCATCCCCAGCACCAGGATCACCAGCGACACCACCCCGGTGGCCAGCACGAACTGTAGCGCCGGCCAGGTGATCTGGGAGATGAACCGTCGTCGCAACGCGACGGTGTTGTCGTAGTGATCAAGCACCTCCGGCAGTGCCCCGCTGTGCTCCGAGAGCCGCACCATGTCGATCACCAGGGGCGGGAAGCTGCGGCCCTGCCTGGCCATGGCTTCGGAGATCTCCTCGCCCTGCCGCACCAGCCGCGACAGGTCGGCAAACGCGTTGCGACACCGCTCATCGCGAACCTTCCTCCCGGCCACTTCCAGTGCTCGCACCACCGGTACGCCCGAGTAGAGCATGGTGGCCAGGTTGCGGCAGGCAATCGCCAGTGCGGTTTTGCGAATCTGGCTTCTCAACACGAATCGTACTCCCCGGACCCTCGACCCAAACGCCGGGACCGTCCGCCGACGGGCGGTCCGCATGCGGTCACCAAGGACCCCAGCCCAATTCTCAGGCCACCCGCCGGGTCCGTCAACGCCACCTGCGGTCGGCTCGAGGCGCCCGTTGCGTTCCCCTGACGTTTGTGTCACAGTGTCGCGCATCATGCCCGCTGACTTTCTCGACCTCGCCGGCCGCGACGTCCTGGTGATGGGGGTGGCCAACCGCAAGAGCGTCGCGTGGCACGTGGCCCAGGTGCTCACAGACGCCGGGGCGCGGGTGATCTACTCGGTTCGCAGCGACGAGCGGGCCCAGGCGGTCCGCGAACTGGCCGGCGACGACGCGCTGGTGATCGGTTGCGATGTTGAGCGGCCCGAGGAGATCGAGCGGTTGACCGAGGAAATCGCGGGCCTCAGCGATCGACTCCACGGCATCGTCCACTCGATCGCCTTCGCTGACTACTCGGCCGGATGGCTGCCGTTTCACGAAACACCCCGCGCCGCCTTCCTGCAGGCCGTCGACATCAGCTGCTTCTCATTGGTAGCCGTCTCCAACGCACTGCGTGAACTGCTCGACCCCGACCACGGCAGCGTCGTCACCGTCTCGATCTCCACCACCCGCATGACCGCCGAGAACTACGGCTACATGGCACCGGTCAAGGCCGCGCTGGACAGTTCGGTCTGTTTCCTGGCCAAGAGCTTCTCGGCGTTCAGCCGCGTCCGCTTCAACGCCGTCTGCCCCGGTCTGCTCAAGACGTCCGCCTCGGCCGGCATCCCCGGCTACGTCGACAGCTACCTCTACGCCGAAGAGGCCACGCTCCGCAAGCAGGCCGTCCAGACCGACGAAGTCGCCAACACCGTCGCCTTCTTGCTCTCGCCCCGCTCCGCGGGCATCAACGCCCAGGGACTGGTCATCGACGCCGGCATGGGTGTCAACTACTTCGACAACAACCTGGTCGGGGGCCCCGATGCCTCCGGTGACCCGGAGCCCCCGTCGTGACCGGGCCCGGTGACGCCATCACGCCCAAGACCCCCTCGCTCGACCCGCCCCAGCTGGATTCCTGGCCGCGGCGGCTGGCGCCCCTCGCCGTTGCGAGTCTCTGCCTGGTCGCTGCAGCCTGCGCCGCCCGCGACATAGGACTCACCACCGACGAACCCCGCTACATCGACAACAGCCAGAGACTCCACGCCTGGTTCGCTGACCTCTTCACCCAGGGACCCTCCGCCGCATTTGACCAAGACCGTATGGCCGAGGGCTGGTACT
>Ga0310123_10004186_pt1 | contig 10955 bp, 8 predicted proteins | sample CB6_AW_1057_MG_FD_203505 | JGI IMG/M metagenome (GOLD analysis project Ga0310123, IMG submission 203505) | Marine microbial communities from Western Arctic Ocean, Canada - CB6_AW_1057 | ecosystem: Environmental > Aquatic > Marine > Oceanic | place: Canada: Western Arctic Ocean | collected...
GCCCTGGAGTGGATGGGGAAGCTGAAGATGGGCGTGGTGATCGTCGGCTTGGATGTGGGGGGGGCGAGCGCAATGGCAGCAGCTACAAATCTTGAAACCTTGCTGCGTACGCTCTTCGCCAATCCGAATGTGCGCAGTATCTGGCTGGCTGGCCTGCATGAAGGCGAACTGGTCGAACCGAACGCGGCACTGATTGATGCGCGAGGGGAACCAACAGCAACCGGACGGACGCTTGACGGGTTATTCCACTCGGTTTGGTGGACGGACTTCAGTGGACCAACTGACGAATTGGGCAACGTGGTCACACCGGTATTTTTCGGTGCCCATCGGGTTGAGGCGACGCTCAAAGACGGCACTTCGATTCACACCACAGTGTGGGTCGAGCCGTCATCAGAGCAGCGAGTGATCCTGATGGAGCCCCCACCGGGAGGCGTCACAGGTGGCGATTGAGAGGTTTGACGTCGTCGTGATTGGTGTGGGGACGATGGGTAGTGCCGCTTGCTCAAGCTTAGCTCGCCGAGGTGCTGGCGTGCTTGGCCTTGAGCGATTTGAGATCCCACACAGCTTCGGGGCTCACCATGGGCACAGCCGCCTGATCCGTTTGGCGTACTACGAACATCCGGATTATGTGCCGCTTCTTCACCGGGCGTACGAATTATGGGAGGATCTGGAGCGTCGGTGCTGTATCCGGCTCCTGTACCGGGTGGGTGGGCTTTACCTAGGCCATGCTGAAGATCCGTTTATTGCCGGATCTATTCAATCCGCCCGGGAATACTCGCTGGCCCATGAGGTGTTATCACGGGGCCAGATCGCGCAAGCATATCCGCAGTTTCACCTGCCCGATTCGTTCATTGGAATGTACGAGCCGACATCGGGGGTGTTGCGGGCAGCGTCAGCAGTGCGGGCCTTGGCCGAAGATGCTCGCGCCCATGGCGCTCAGTTACGGTCGAATGAGCATGTGCTTGATGTCACGGGTAGGCGGGTGATTACCAATCGGGGTGAATATCATGCCCGCCACGTGATCCTGACACAAGGTGCGTGGGCGCATGATGTGGGGGTCGAACTGACCGTAACCCGACAGGTATTGGGCTGGGTCCGACCGATCCGTCCTGAACGATTCAGTTCTGAGGTCTTTCCCTGTTTTGCGATCTCGTGCTCAGATGGCTCGGCTCATTATGGTTTCCCCCTTATCGACGGCGTGCCGCCGCCCGGTCTTTTTAAGATCGCCCATCACTGGTACGACCGGCCAACGACACCGGATCGGGTCAACCGGGAACCAGAGCCAGGCGATGAAGCTGATTTCCGCGGTGCTTTAAGCCGTTATCTTCCCGAGGCCGATGGCCCGCTAGCTCAGATCGGGATCTGCCTCTATACGTCGACACCCGATCGCCACTTCATCATTGACCATCATCCGCACGATCCGAACACGACAGTTGCCTGTGGATTCAGTGGCCATGGGTTTAAATTCGCGCCGGTTGTGGGTGAGATTCTCGCCGATCTGGCCCTAGATGGGCAGACAGATTACCCGATTGAATTCCTTTCCTTACGACGATTCATCAGGCCAAACGGGCATTAATACCGGATGATGTCTATTCCATTCCACGGGGCGTACAATATCAATCAATCACCGCGCACAACCTCAACAAAATGTTTTGGCTTAATACCGCAGAAATCGTTGACCTGGTGGCGGCAGGAAAATCCGCAGGCCACCACGCATCCCTGCTGGTTACGGTCCATGTGTTCGCGGACAGCTGGGAATAGACGCTGTTCACCAATCTGTCGGGAAAGATCGTGGTGCTCATATCCAAAGGAGCCGGCCATGCCGCAGCAGCCAGAGTCCACTTCATGGACGCGAGCCTGGCCATCACGGGCCAGTAACTGGTGCATGGCCTTGGTGCCGAACAATGCCTTCTGGTGGCAGTGACCATGAATCAGGATATCGTGCTGCGTGCAGCGGATTTCGCCATCGTAGGCTTCGGCAAGGAATGCGTCGATCATGTGTACGCGAGCCGACACCTGTTTGCCCAGAGCGTGGTCATCGATCAGATCAGGCAGATCATCGGCTAGTGCGGAGGCACAACTCGGTTCCAGACAGACAATTGGTAGATCTGAATCACCGGCCTTGTTTAGACGTCTTAGGGTTTTTTCGCCATACCGTTTTGCAGCTCTTAGTAGCCCCTTGCTAAGGCGTGGGCGCTGACAGCAGCCAACATCAGCCAACTGAACGCCGAAACCACAGCTTGAGAGCAACTCTACCGCGGCGTGAGCGATGTGCGGTTCGTAGCAGAGGGTGAAGGTGTCCAGGAACAGCACCACCTGCCGATCGAATGATCCACCGGTGGACAATTTTTGTGGGCGCAGCGGTCGGCGACTCAGCTTCGGCAGTGAGCGCCGGCGGTCGATCCCGAGGATCGATTTGAGTATCGGGGTCGATTGCACAGCGTTGACGATCGGGGCCAGGATGCCAGAGCAGTGACGGGCCAGCTCTGGTGAGCTCGCGATCATGCGGGTACTTAGCGGGGTGCCGTGTTTATCGTAGCGCATCTGCAAGGTATCACTTTTGAGCTTGGCCATGTCTACGGCGTTGGGGCATTCGCTCTTGCAGGCCTTGCATTCCAGGCAAAGATCCAGCACCTCGTGCAGGCGGTCACTTGTCAGCCCCTCCGGGCCCAATTGCCCGCTCATCGCCAGTCGCAGGGCATTGGCCCGACCGCGTGTGCTGGCCTCTTCATCACGTGTTGCCATGTAGCTGGGGCACATGGTGCCACTGCCGACTTTGCGGCATGCGCCCAGACCGATGCATTGCTCTACGGCCATGGGGAAGCCGCCCTGCTCCCGGTAGTGGTATTGGGCTGGAACTTCGGCGACTCGATATTCGGTGCCGTAGCGGAGGTTCTGGGTCATCGGTGGCGAGTCGATGATGATGCCCGGATTCATGAGGTTTGTTGGGTCGAAGAGGGTTTTGACCTGGCGGAAGGCCTTGTAGAGTTGGGGACCGAAGAATCGCTCGACGAATTCACCACGAACGAGTCCGTCGCCGTGTTCGCCCACCCACGATCCGGCATATTGCTGAACCATCTCGAAGCTGAAGTTGGTGATCCGGCGCATCTTGTCGATGTCTTCGGCGGTGTGCAGGTCAAGCATCGGTTTGGCGTGTAACACACCCACGGAACTGTGGCAGCAGATCGACATGCGCGTGTCCAAATCCCGGCAGAATTGGATCAGGCGGTCCATGTACTCTGCAAGGTGTTCGATGGGGATTGCCGCATCGTCTACGAAGTCAAGCGGCTTGCTTGAGCCGGAGACATTGGTCGCCAAGCCGATACCGGTCTTGCGGACTTCCCACACATTGCGAATCTGATCGGGCCGAGTCCGGATCACTTGGGCGTAGCCGATGCTCTTGGACTGCATGTCCTTAGCGAATCGCTCGGCCCGATCCGTGGCTTCGTCGGGAGATTGTCCCATGAACTCAACGATTTGTACTGCGGTTGGATCGCCTTCAAAGAAGTCGGCAAAGGGCGCCGCAGCCGGATTGATTCTGGCCTCAGGGATGATTGTGTCATCCAGCAACTCAACGGTAGAGGGACCATGTTCAAGCATGGCTGGGACGTGGCGCAGCGATTCAACCACGTCCATGAAGTGCACAATGACCACCGCTGTGGCCACGGGGTTGGGCACGAGCTTAATTTTGGCATCGAGCACGAGTCCCAGTGTCCCTTCGGAACCAACCACGAGTTTGGACAGGTTCCATGGTTTACCCGCCGGGCGTGGCACCGGGCCTGGACCGGGGAACTCATCAAGCAGGTAACCACCGCCGCGGCGCAACGTTTTGGGGAAGACACGGTCGATCTCGTCGCGATTGGCGCGGATGATTTCTCCGACGCTGCGATATATCTCAGCTTCACGACCTGCTCCGGCGGCTTTGTCTGACCAGTCATCGGTGTTGAGGTCCGTTAGAACCATGTGAGTGCCGTCGGCCAACAGCAAACGCATTTCCAGGATGTTGTCAACAGTCTTGCCGTAGATGATTGAGCGGGTTCCGGCTGAGTTGTTCCCAATCATTCCCCCCACAGTGCAGCGGCTGGATGTGGCCGGATCCGGGGCGAAGTGCGCCCCGAGCGGATGGAACTGGGCATTGATCCGATCTCGCACGGCGCCGGGCTGGACCCGGGCCCATTGCTGGTCCGCGTTGACTTCCAGGACTGCGTCCATGTATTTGGACAAGTCCAGGACCATTCCAGTGTTGAAGGTCTGCCCGGCAAGGGAGGTGCCCCCACCACGAGCCGTCAGGGGCATGCCGTGCTCAGTGGCCAAACGTAGCGCGGCGGCGCAATCGTGCTCATCACGGGGTACCACCACGCAGGCCGGTACTCGTTGATAGTGGCTTCCATCGGTGGCATGAATCCCCCGGCTGACAAGGTCAAAGTACACCTCGCCTTGGATCGCTTCACGCAGTGCTGATTCCAAGGACATGACCCCATGGTAGCGTAGAGCGGTGGGGGTGCAGTGGGAGATGAGGATTCAGGTCTTGACAGGTGGCAAGTCCTGGTGACTTACCGCACGGCATTCTGTACCCGATGGCGATAGGTCGACCGGCGGTAATGGTCGTATACTCGGTTGCCGAATGTGTGTTGGTGGTCAATGGTGTATGTGGTCGAGTTCTGATAGGTCGGCAACTCGTAGCCTGCCCAGACTGCTGGTCGCTGATCCAGTCGTGATGCGTACCATGGCAGCGGGGGCTGGTTACGAAGGTTTGCGCCGCTGCTTGCTGTCGGCGCGGCAGCTAAAACATAGGACCGCAGTTTCAGTTTTGCATCGAAAGCAGGGCCGGATTCAATCGCCGGTGCAGGATGCCTGGGTTCTGCTGTCAGTCTGTGGAATGGATCGAAATCCAGTGGTCCTGCCGCATGGGGGCTATAGCAGCCCATTGCTGCCACGGTGGCTAGGCCCAATAGTATGTTCATGGCGCGGAACATGGGTGGTAGAAGTGATGCGAAGGCCATGCCGAAACTAATGAATTATTGTAAGCATTGACAGAAACTGGTTATATAAATATTGAGAATTTATTTCTCCCAGCAGGATGTTGTCAGAATACCACGGCCATTGGTGTGGTGTTGTGGACGAGCAGCACGGTGACACAGTTGGACTTGGTATTGCAGGTATTTGACAGTTCGGTTGGCACCGCGTGTAATGAGGGGCTGACAGGGTCGTGTGGCCCTGAACCTTATGGTCACAGCAGAGCTCCAGTCGGGGCCGAGCACCTACGAGGGTCCGCATTCAGCGGATTTAAGATCGATGGCCAATTATACCGGGCCCAAGGTCAAGCTCTCTCGCAAGGTTGGTGTTCCTATCACCGACCTGCCCAAGCACACCACCAAGCGTCAGCTGAATCCCCCAGGACTGCACGGATTTCGCGGTCGGCGGCTTCGTGATTATGGCATCCGTCTCAACGAAAAGCAGAAGTTGCGTTATCACTACAACGTATTGGAGCGGCAGTTTCGCAACTATATGCAACGGGCGGGTCGGATCAAGGGCAATACGGGCCATGTGCTGATGCGCATTCTTGAGCAGCGCCTTGATAACGTGATCCGACGGCTCGGCTGGGGCCGCTCGATCTGGGCTGCGAGGCAGATCATCAGTCATGGGCACGTGTCCATTAACGGCTGCAAGACCGATCGGCCTTCGTGTCAGGTCTCAGTAGGCGATCAGATCACGATCCGAAAGGACAACTGCAAAAAACTTATCCGGGAGAACCTTGAGTCACTACCGGGACATGAGGTGCCGGGCTGGCTGACGTTCGACCCTTCCACGTTGACGGCAAAGGTGGTGGCGGTGCCTACGTCGGATCAAGTCCCGTTCGATGTCAACTTGAACCTGATCATCGAGTTCTACCGCTGATCTCGGGACAACAATCGGGTGCCTTGATCTGGTTGCCGTGGGGGCATCCGGATGTCTTGCCTTGGCGGGATTAGCTCGGCATCGGCTGTTTGCAAGGTCTGTCTGCCCGGCTAGGCTTTCAGTTCGGTTCGAATCAGGAATATCAGCAAAGACAGCAACTCGGGGCCGACTTTACGTGGAGGCTCGGCTGCCGATGGAGTGATCGACGGGAGTGGTACCGATGGGACTTATGGACGGCAAGCGCGGGATCATCTTCGGGATAGCCAATGAACGTAGCTATGCCTACTTCATTGCTCAGCAACTGGTTGCACATGGGGCGCAGTGCGCGTTTGCCTACCTGCCCATCGGCAAGATGGAGCACCGGGTAAAGAAAGCGACAGAGAAGTTGGGAATTGACAAGCCCTGGATCGAAGCTTGTGACGCCAATAGTGATGAATCGTTGGATCAGATTTTTTCCAAGCTTCAAGCAGACTTTGGCACTATCGACTTCGTGGCCCATTCAATCGCGTTTGCGGATCGAGATTATCTGAAGCCGGACCGGTTCCATGAAACACCACGGCAGGTATACCTAGACGCAATTGACACCAGTGCGTATACGCTTCTGGCGATGGCTCAGAGGGCAATGAATCTGATGCCGAATGGTGGATCCATCGTCAATATGAGCTACTTTGGCGGGGAAAAGGTTACCCCGGGATACAACGTGATGGGGGTTGCCAAGGCGGCCTTGGAGCATACGACCCGCTATCTGGCGTACGAGTTGGGCGATAAGAATCGCAACATCCGGGTTAACTGCATCAGTGCCGGTCCATTTAAGACGTTAGCAGGGGCAGGGGTCGGTGGCATGGATGAAATGATCGCCCACCAGCAGCGTAAGGCATCTCTGAAGCGGGCCAATACGGGCGAGGAAGTGGGGGATACTGCGGTGTACCTGTTGTCTGACCTATCCACCGGGGTGACCGGCGAAACGATTCATGTGGATTGTGGATTCAGTATCGTGGGGCTCTGATCGATGCCCATTCGCTTCTTTTGCCAGGCCTGTGACGCTAGGAGGAGGGTGCCCGATGGGTCATTTGGGCGCAAGGCCAAGTGTCCCCGTTGCGGGTTTTTACAGGCGGTTCCTGGCGAGTCAGAAACGGAATCGCACCATGAGGTCTTGGCCCGGGAGTCTCGCAGTCAAGAGCGTCAATTAAACAGCGGTTTGGGACGTTCGGACCTCGGCAGGTCCGGGCGGGGACTCGATGAGGCATTGCCCGATATGCGGCGTGTTGCGAGCGAATCGCGAGTGCCTCAACTCCATGAGCAGGTGATGAAAGAATTGCCGGGTTCGGCTCCGGATCAAGGTGATATGGGGATAGCTGCCCGATTCTCTTTAGTCGCGTGGCGACTGCTGATCTGTTGCTGGGTTTTGCGGGTAGCTTCAGTTCTGCTGATTGGCGGCGTCTTCAAGGTGATGTTGGTTGGCCGTTCTGCGGGTGCCAGTGATGTCGAATGCGCTCTGCACCTGCTGGCGGGTTTGGCCGGATGCGCTGCGTTATACACAGTGGGTGAGATCACGATGGCCCAGCTCGGGCTGCTTCTTCGGCGCCGGAACGAATAATGGGTTCGGCCTCGCCGTCTTCGGTTGCTGACGTGCTCCGGAACCATCGGAACCTGGCTTGGTTCATGGGAGGGATGGTTGGTATTGCGCTGGTTCTTTTGAGCCTGGCGGCTGTGGTGGGGTTATCGCGGCCGGAGTCGGGCGATGAGGCCCACTTTGTTCAGACTATCCGTCAATTCGGCCAGCAGATCAATTTTGAACAGCTTCGCACCTACGAAGAGATGTCTACACCCCTGCCGTTTGTGGCCTATGGCCTCTGGGGGCGGCTGTTCGGATTCGAACTGCCAGCGCTGCGCATCGGTGGCATTCTGGTCGCTTTGGCGACGCATGCGGTTTATCTCGTGTTGTTACTGTCGCTACTGGGGCGGCGACTTGGGGCTCTATTGGCGTTTCTGTTGTTTGTGCTACATCCGTACACCGTGTACCTGAGCCTGTTTGTACACACCGACATCCCCGCGGTCGGGCTTGCTCTGCTGGGTCTGGTTGCGCTGCGGGATGGCCGACCACTGTGGCTGGCCGTGGCTTTGGCAGGCGCCGTGCTGTGCCGGCAGTATCTTGTCTTTTTGAGCGGAGCCGTGATGGTTTTCTGCTCGCTACGCTGGTTCATCATGTCCGATCGGCGCGCTGTGACAATGGGGCTGGCGGCCGTTGCAAGCCTTCTGCCTTTTATAGCTCTCTTGGTTCTCTGGCGTGCGCCTCATCCAGACAATCAGGTTCAAAAACTGTACATTGGCAATGCATTTTCATTTCACCCAGGTTCATTGGTCGTATACCTGATGACAATTGGTGTCTACTTGCTACCCATACTCTGCGTGCGGGTTGCTGCGATATGTGCCGACCGCTGGTTATGGAGTGCTGCAGTTGTGCTGAGCCCGTTGTATTGGTTGTGGCCAGTGGCTCCGTCACCCTCGGCGGTCATCATGGAGATCCCGACGGTGGGCTTTTTCCATCGGTTGCTGCACGGTACCGTGGGCCAGGGATGGTTTGAGCATTCGATCCTCTTTGCTGGATTCTTCCTGGGCCTGTTGATCGTGGGGCGGATTCTCATCGACATGGCAACTCGGATCCGGGATCGGCAACTTGACTTTGTGGCTTTTATGGATCTAGTGATTTTTTCGTTTCTGATTGTCATGCCTTTTTCCTACCTGCACTGGGAAAAATATCTTATGCCCGTCTACCCGGTTTTGATCGTGCGATTGCTCCTGATGGGGCCGCGGCACGATCGTGCCGCCGTCGCAGGTGAATGGGTATGAATTCCGTTGGCCCCTCGACGCCAGTACCAAACCCATGGGTGATGGGATTGTTGCCTGCGGTGATGGTGACATTAGCGGGATTGATGCCACAACTGAACGGGTTGCCAGGAGAATTTGTTTTTGACGACACCCGCGTGGTGGAGGGTGTAATCGAACGGGTGCGACGCGGAGAGGCCCCCGAATTCGGTCGGCGGCCAGTGCTCGACTGCAGCTTCTGGCTGACGGCGGTGCTGGTTGGACCCGATGCGCCGGGATTTCGTGCCATCAACATTCTGATCCACACGTTGGCCGGCCTTGTGCTGTTTGCCATTGTCCGGTCAGTGGCCGGGCGGCAGCCCCGGTTTGCCGACTGCCCGTTGACCGCGGCATGGCTGGCGGCAGCGGTAGCGGCGCTGTGGCTGGTTCATCCCCTGAATACCCAGGCAGTGACTTACGTAGTCCAGCGAGGCGAGTCGCTGATGGGATTGTGCTACCTGTTGACGATCTATTGTGTATTGCAGTGCGCCCACTTCGAGGCAAAGGGCTGGGCTTGGGCGATTGGTGCGGTAGTTGCATGCCTGTTGGGCATGGGGATCAAGCCAGTCATGATCAGCGCTCCGATCATGGCGATGCTGTTCGATCGGGCATTTATCGGCGGCTCTTTCGCTCAAGTAGTGAGAAGACGTTGGGGTCTGTATCTGGGATTGGGTGCGACATGGTTGGCGCTAGGTCCGCTGGTGATGCCGGATCTGCTAGCGACCGAGGTTTCCTCGGCAGGTTTTGGTATGGCGATGCTGAGTGAACGTCAGTACTTGCTGTCACAGGGACAGGTGATCAGCCATTATCTGCGATTGAGTTTCTGGCCCAATCCATTGGTACTGGACTACCTCTTGGACTGGATCCCGGCAGCATTACTGGGGTGGCAGGAGTGGCTGCCTGGGGTGGTGCTGGTCACGGGGATCTTGCTTGTGAGCATGGCGGGTCTGGTCCGAAATCGTTGGTGGGCTTTCTGTGGGGCTTGGTTTTTTCTGATTCTGGGGCCAACCTCCAGCTTTGTGCCCATCGTCGATGTGGTGGTGGAGCACCGAATGTATCTCTCGCTGATTGCGGTGGTCGCCGTAGTTGTTTTTGGATGGAGCGGGTGCCTGAAACAGATCAGTTCGCCACGGATTTCTTCATGGTCCACGGTGGTTATTCTGGTGGCCGTGGGTGCGATCTTGATCATGCTGACCGTGCGCCGCAACAGCGAGTACATCGACCGAGTCACCCTCTGGAATACGGTCGTCGAGCGTGCCCCGAACAATCCTCGAGGACATCACAACTTTGGCAAATCGCTGTTTGAAGCGGGGCAATATGAGAAGGCCCTGCATCATTACCAGCGGACACTTCAGATCGTTCCCGATCACGATGCAGCTCATAATGGCATTGGCAACGTCTGGATGAAAATGGGCAAACTGCCATCGGCGATCGTTCAGTATGAGAAGGCGGTTCAGTTGCAACCGCAGGATCCGGAATACGCATACAACCTTGGTCGGGCCTATCTGTATGCCAGCCGCTTGGATGACGCCGATCGCCAGTTGGCCTTCGCAATTGAGCTCAAGCCCAACTATCCAAAGGCCTACAACATTCTTGGGTTGGTAGAGGTGGCTCGAGGCCAGTTCGATCGTGCGGCCCTGCGCTTTCGCAAGGTAATCGATCTAGATCCAGAGCCGCTGGTGCTGTTGGAGGGCTACAAGAATCTATCGGTAGCCCTGGCTGATTCAGGACAACTGGAGGAGGCGATTGTCGTTTCAGAAGGTGCGATGGCATTGGCTAGGCGCTTGGGGATGAGCCCGATCTTTATTCACCGGATTCGGGATCAACTGGATCGCCTGCGGTCTCGCTTCCAAGCGACGCAAGTACCTGCTGGGCCGTGAGCTGGACCAGCGAAGGTTCAAGGGGATTTTCTGCCAGTTTACGGATTCGCTGGCGAAGATCCAGGTTGTCATGGCGGGCCAGGTGATTGCCGACTGCAATTAAGGCATTGCGCCTGATCATGTCCAGCTTGATGCGTTTGAGGGCTGAACGGGAAAATGCCTCCTGGCGATCTGGCGCCTTCCAGCCAATCACTTGCTGGAGTTCCAAGTCTGGTGCTGGGGGACGTGGTGTGTAGGCGGGGTGGAACGGGGGGGGCGGGTCAGGAGGAGTGTGGAACTCGGAGCTTGGAATTCGGGGTGGGTGATTTACTG
>Ga0310123_10004188_pt1 | contig 10949 bp, 11 predicted proteins | sample CB6_AW_1057_MG_FD_203505 | JGI IMG/M metagenome (GOLD analysis project Ga0310123, IMG submission 203505) | Marine microbial communities from Western Arctic Ocean, Canada - CB6_AW_1057 | ecosystem: Environmental > Aquatic > Marine > Oceanic | place: Canada: Western Arctic Ocean | collected...
CTGCATTACAATGAGTCATTATTGTGTCGTTATCATGAAATAATTCAGCACCATTTTTTCCCATCTTTTTATTAGTATTGATATCTTCTTCCGCCATCTGCTTTGCCTTGGTAATTATGCTATCTCTTATTTCAGAAACTGTTTTACCTTGTTTTGCAACCTCCATTATTTTTTCCAGTCCCCAAGACAGATTAACTGCAGTAGGTCTTGTCTCAAAAAGTATTTTTTTTGCTTTTTCTAAATCAGATAGTAAACCATCTAACGATTCAGATGAGCTTTGTAACACTGCGAGTGCCAGTCCGAATGCTCCTGATACTCCTATAGCTGGAGCTCCACGAACAACCAAAGTTCTAATTGCATTCGCAACGTCATTGTAATCAGTATATGTTACAAAAACTAATTCGTTAGGCAGTTTGGTTTGATCAATCATAACCACAGAATTATTCTTCCACTCTACAGTACGTAGTTCCATTATAATTTCAAACTACTTAAAACTGGTTATATTACTTACCTATTTTCCAGTTTAAAATAACTAATGAATAGTTAACCATTTTATTATCCTTGAAGTTTCAATAATAACTGATGAAAATTTCTGAGCTCCGAAGATACGATTCTAAGAAAATGTATGAAGCATATGAAAAATGGCCAGAAATAGCTCAAGAAAATTATTGTGTCAAGGATTCACAAAAAATACAATTGAAGAATATAGATCATATTGTATTTGCTGGTGTTGGAGGTTCTGGTACTGTTGGTGATGTGATTTCATCAATTCTATCAAAAAATGACATTCATGTTAATGTTGTAAAGGGATATCTTCTTCCAAAAACTGTTGATTCTAATACACTAATAATCACAACTAGTGTTTCGGGTAATTCTAAAGAAGCTCTAACAGTTTTACAAAATGCAAAAAAATCTAAGGGTAAATTTGTAGCATTCTCTTCTGGTGGTAAAATGAAAAAATATTCGATTAAAAATAAAATACCTTATTATGAAATTCCCGAAATTCATTCACCACGTGCATCTTTTCCTTCCTATCTATATTCAATTTTGAATGTCCTAGAAGATATAATTCCAATTAAAAAACAGGATGTTAAGGAGTCAATCTCTGTGTTAATGAAAACAAGAAAAAAAATCTCTTCAACTAATTTAACAAATTCAAATCCAGCTTTATCACTAGCTAAATGGATTTCTGATTTTCCAATTATTTATTATCCATGGGGATTACATTCAGCTGCTATAAGATTCAAAAATTCATTGCAAGAAAATGCAAAAACTCATGTATTTGCTGAAGATATAATAGAATCTTCTCATAATGGAATTGTCGCTTGGGAAAAAAGATCTAAAATTAAACCAGTATTGATCATGGGTAAGAATGATTATATTAAAACGAAAGAAAGATGGAAAGTCGTAAAGAGATTTTTTGAGATAAATAAAATTCAATACAAAGAAATCCATTCTTTAAACGGTAGTATTCTAACAAAACTTGTAAATCTAATTTATCTTTTGGATTACAGCAGCATCTATCTAGCAATTTTATCCAAAACCGATCCCACACCAGTAAAACCTATTGAATTCATAAAAAGCAGAATTTAATTTTGTATATCAATAGTACTAAACATAAACAATATTTATAATCAGAATAATGAGATTGTTTTAAGATACTATATGAAAAAAAGCAAGTGGACAACTGATAATAAAGTTACATGGTATACATCTGAAGAAGACATAAACGATAAATTAGCATCAGAATTGGGTGAAAGATTTGTGCAATATAGAAAAATGTTTGATTCAGTTAATAGATTTGAGATTGTAACTAAATTCCCTTTGTATTTACAGGTAGAACTTCATCAGATTTGTAATTTAAGATGTCCAATGTGTTCAATTACGGTTCCAGAAGCTAGAGAGAAATACATTACTGAACAACATCTTAGTTGGGAAATGTATGAAAAAATTATTCTAGAAGCTGAAAAATATGAGTGTCCTTCACTTAATCCTCAAGGAACTAATGAGCCTCTTCTTGACCAAAATTTAGAAGATCATATAAAATTTGCAAAAAAACATGGCTTTATTGATATTATGATGAACACAAATGCTACACTATTATCTGAAGAACGCTCGAAAAAAATACTGGAAGCAGGTCTAACTAGGTTACGGTTTAGTCTTGATGCGGTAACAAAAGAAACATTTGAGAAAATTAGAGTTGGCGCTGACTATGAATCAGTGATGAAAAATATTGAACGTTTTGTTGAACTGAGGGATCAAGGAGGTTACAAACTTCCGGTTATTGGTGTTAATTTTGTGAAAATGAAGATAAATGAACACGAAACCGAGGAGTTTATAGAAAAATGGAAAGACAAGGTTGATTTTGTTGTAATACAAGAATTTATTCCTCCTGAACTTGAATGTGATTATTCTGAGTTTTATCCAAATGATTCTACATATCGAAAAGAAATAACTAATTCTTTCAACTGCCAACAACCTTGGCAAAGATTATTCGTTCATAACACTGGAGATGTGTCTCCATGTTGCACAACATTTAGTGCTGAACTTTCTTTAGGAAACATAAACACCAATACACTTTATCAATTATGGAATAGTGATGCTATGAAAAATCTACGAAAAATACACAAAGCAGGAAATTATACCGAAAATAAATGGTGTGAAAAATGTGTAAATGGTATGAGTGGAAAGATAAACACAACTGAACTTTTAGAGATTAAGAAAATTTCTGCGCCCAGATGAAAATAAACCACTATCAAAGAGATCAAATTGGCTACTAAATTATTGAAAAAATGCAGAAATATCAAAATTTTGTTAACTGATGTAGATGGCGTTCTTACAGACGGAGGAATGTACTACTCGGCTCATGGAGATGTTATGAAAAAATTCAATTCTAAGGATGGAATGGGAATAAATATTCTAAGGAAAAAAAATATTCCCACTGTTATTGTTACCAAAGAAAAAACTGAGATAGTAAAAAAATGGGCAAGAAAAATGAATGTAAAGAAGGTATACGATGGAGTTTTGAAAAAAGAATTAATTTTAGAAAAAATTTGTAAGTTTTTTAAAATTTCAGAAAAAGAAGTTGCGTTTATTGGTGATGATGTAAATGATTTGGAATTGATGAAGAAGGTTGGATTTTCTGTGACGCCAAAAGATGGTAATAATACAGTAAAAAAAATAGCTGATTATGTCACTAAATCCAAGGGCGGGGAGGGTGCAGTCAGAGAAATTACAGATTTGATAATTAAATCAAAATACGGTGGAAAAGAAAAATTATACTAAATACTATTATAGTAAAACAAGAGTTTGAAGAATCATGGTTTTCATCACGACAGAAATTGGTATTAATCATAATGGAGATATCAATACTGCAAAAAAATTAATTGATATGGCAGTTAGAACTGGATGTGATGCCGTTAAATTCCAAAAACGAACTGTTGAAAAAGTCTATTCTAAGGAAGTTCTTGATTCACCAAGAGAAAGCCCTTGGGGTACAACTACAAGAGAACAAAAACTTAGTTTAGAATTTGAAAAAAAAGAATATGATATAATTAACAATTACACCAAAGAAAAAGGAATTGAATGGTATGCTTCTGCATGGGATTTGGATAGCCAGTTATTTCTCAGGAATTATGATTTAAAATATAACAAAATTGCATCTGCAATGCTGACAAATTTAGAATTGGCAAATACTGTTGCTGAAGAAAAAAAATACACATTCATTTCTACCGGTATGAGTACAATGGATCAAATTAGTAATGCTGTTGAGATTTTTAGAAAACATAATTGCCCTTTTGAATTAATGCACTGCAATAGTTCATATCCTATGAACCTTTCAGAAGCAAATTTGAACTGTATCAAAAGCTTACGTGAAAAATTCAAATGTGATGTTGGATATAGTGGTCATGAATCAATGGGTTATCTAATTTGTACTACTGCAGTTGCGCTTGGCGCAACTTCAATTGAGAGACATATTTCAATCGACAGATCTATGTATGGTTCTGATCAACCAGCTTCATTGGAAGAAAAGGGTTTAGATAGAATGGTTAGAGATATTAGATTAATTGATACGATTTTAGGCGATGGAATAAAAAAAATATGGCCATCAGAAATTCCAGTTATGAGAAAATTACGAGTTGATAATTAAATTATAGAATGCGTTACCATGACCAATTCAAAAAAAGTAAATCATATGATAGAAGAAACCCTGCAACAAAGTACAAAAATTATTGCTGATCTTTATAATTTATCCGATGAAATTAATAAAACTGCAAATTTAATAATTACAGCTATAAACAAAAATAAAAAAATAATCATAATTGGTAATGGGGGAAGTGCAGCTGATGCACAACATATTGCAGCTGAATTTTTGGGACGATATAAACTAAAAAGAAAAAGCATTCCTGCAATAGCTCTAACAGCAAATTCATCTACAACAACTGCAATAGCCAATGATTATGATTTTAGTGATGTTTTTAGTAGGCAATGTGAGAGTTTAGTTTCAAAAGGTGATATTGTTATTGGCATTTCAGCTAGTGGCAATTCAGAAAACATAGTAAAAGGATTAAGGACTTCAAGGAAAAATGGTGGTTTGACTATTGGTTTATTGGGTAATAAAGGTGGAAAAATAAAAAATATTGTTGATATATCATTAATTGTTAAAGATTCCTCAGTACCTAGAATACAAGAGGCTCATCGTGTAATTTATCATATAATCTGTGAGATTGTTGAAGAGGAATTGGCAAGAATTGAGTAAAGATACTATACCAAACTTATTTTCCATAAAGGATAGAATAATCTTAATTTCTGGTGCTGGGAGAGGCATTGGGAGGCATATATCTCATTCAATGGCAAAACATTCTGCCTTTGTATATTGTATTGATAAAAAATTTCCTGAAAAAGTACCAAATGATGTCAAAAAAAACATGTTCAATGTTAAATGTGATATAACTAATAATCGTTCTTTCACAAAAGTTTGTCAAAATATTTTTAAAACTCATAAAAAAATCGATGTGCTTGTTAATAATGCAGGTGTTACTTTTCCCTTAGATAAAAAAGAAGTTTTTTACCCAACAAAAAAATGGGATGATTCGCTTAAAGTAAATTTGACTGCAAGCTTTCACTGTAGTCAAACTGCAATAAAATACATGATTAAAAAAAGAAGTGGCTCGATCATTAACATTACTAGTATTAATGCAGAATTGGCATTTCCAAAAAATCCTGCATATATTGCCTCAAAAGGAGGATTGAAGATGTTAGGAAAATCACTTGCAAAGGATTGGGGAAAGTTTGGTATAAGAGTTAATAATTTAGGGCCAGGTTATATCAAAACTGATATGACAAAGGCTAGTTATGCTAATAAAAAAACTAGGCTAGAAAGAGAAAAAATGATTTTCTTACAAAGATGGGGAACTATAGACGATTTGATTGGTCCATGTATCTTCCTTTCGTCTGATGCATCAAAATACATAACAGGACAAGATTTGTATGTTGACGGTGGATGGACAACAAATAGTGGTATATCCTAATTCATTTAGATGTTAAAAATTAAATTTTTTAATTAAGGGTTTTTAGTTTGAGATCGATTCAAAGTTAAACTGAATGTATCTCCAACCCTCAAAAGATTTGGATTGTGTGTGTCATTTTTACAGATATTACATATGACAGTTTTTGATCTACGAGCATTTTTAGTCCACGTAGTTCTTGCAGAAGTATATGATTCATTATTCCAAATATCGGAGATTTTCTCTTCAAATACATTACCAAAGTCAGACAAATTATCATCTACTATTGCACATGAGGAAACACCACCGTCTGAATTAATTACCATTCCAGTCCAAGGCCAATGGCAAGGTGTATCTATTCGTTTTCCTAAGTAGGTCTCGTATACAAAATTCCCATCTGTTGGTAACCATTCATCAGAAGCTGTATTAGGATTTAATTGAATATTTCCAAATTCCATTTCATCAACTTGTAATTTTTTTGATAGCTGTTTAAAATCATCAATTTGGTGTTCGTTATGTTTCATTACAAGCATTCTAGCTTGAATTATTGGATATATCAGATTGTTATCCTTCTTTATTTTAACAATTTTTCGAGTATTCTCTAAGACAGTTTCTAAATTTCCATTAACTCTATACTTCGCATAAACATCTTGTGTAGTACCATCAATATCAATCACAAGACGACCTAATCCAGATTTCATAAATTCTATTAAAAATTCATCATCATAATCAATAGAAAAATTTGTTGACATACGTAAGAAAATACCAGCATCTGTAGCATATTTTATCATTTTTGGAAGATCTTTTACTAATGTAGGCTCACCCCAATTTTGAAGTGAAACAATTAATGCAGTATTTTTAATTTGATTAATTATTTTTTTAAAATTATTAAATGTTAAAATTCCCTTTTGGCGTGTTTTAGCATCTACACCAGTAGAGCATAATGGGCAACGTAAATTACAAATATTAGTAGGCTCAATTTCAAAATGAAATGGAGCAGAATCTAGAACAAGTTTTTGCTCACATTCTTCTTGTTTCGCTAAAGTATAGTTTTTGAATTTTTGATCAGTAAGAAATTCATCAGGTATTTCATCTATAGCAAAGATTGTATCATCATCAAATTTTTTCCATTGATCATCTTTTCTTTTAGATTTAACCTGTACAGTATCAGCAATAGAAAATCTCTTAGAACCTCTTTGTGTTTCCGAATTATTAGAATATGCTGACAATAACTTATTTTTTTTATTGATCTATTTATATTTGCATCAGAAATTATTAGAATGAATCATATCTATCAATTTTATTTTTTTTCTGATTTTTTATAATTTTATTTATTTCAACCTATAATATTGATAACAAGAAGGAATTTGAGCAAATAGTTAATACATACAGAAATTCAGATTCAAATCATAAAGTGGCCTATATGGGAACATTAAATGCAAAAAACTGCCTTCTTACTGGAGCTACTGGTGGGTTAGGAAGGGAATTAGCTATAAAACTTGTAGATAATAATTGTAATCTTTTCTTAACTGCTAGTAATGAAAAAAAGCTAAAAAAACTTGCATCATCACTTCAAAAACAGTCAAAAAATAGAATAAAAATCTATTATAAATCTGCTGACTTTTCTAAGTTGAGTAATGTAAAAAATCTTATAAAATATGTTAAAAAGAAATTTAATTCTATTGATATTTTGATAAACTGTGCTGGAATTTTTCATATAAATTTTTTAAAAGATACAGATCTTAATGATTTTGAAAAAAGTTTCAATGTTAATATGAAGACACCATTCTTACTCTCTAAAGAATTTTCACAAGATATGGTTAAAAAAAAATGGGGTAGGATAGTAAATATTGGTTCGTCATCATCATACAATGGTTACGAAAAAACTTCAATTTATTGCGCAACTAAACATGCTTTGTTAGGATTTTCTAGATCACTTGTAAATGAATTAAAAAAATATAATGTCAGAACGTTTTGTATTTCCCCAGGATCGATCAAAACTAACATGGCAAAAAAATTAGTTGAACAGAACTTCAATACATTTTTAGATCCAAAGGAAGTTGCAGATGCAATACTTTTTGTTATTTCATATGATAAGGAAATGATAATCGATGAGCTAAGATTGAATCGAATGAAAATAGAATAGATTTTAAGACTTGTCACTATCAGGGCTTAGAAGTTTTTAGGTTAATTAGAAATCGGTTGGTTTCAATGCTAGATTTGAATTGATTCATCGGTATTGGGTTATTTTGTGATACACATGTAAGGAAATATTCTAAAGATTTTTCCTGTGATCTATTAATTTCATCTGCAAAATTAAATTCATTTTGTTTTAATGCGGGTGGACAAATAAAATCACCTTTAGAATTAAAAGTGTCCCGTGGTGAAAGTAGTATTACTTCATTATTTCGTATAGTCAAAAATCCATTTGTTCCGATCATTGATAATTCAGTTATGCTGGGAGCTGCATATGAATTGGTGATTGAAACTGTAATTCCGTTATCATATTTTAAAAAAAGATGTGCGGTATCAAAAGATGTTCCTTTACCAGAAAATAATCGTGGAAAGTAATGTGAATACTTGATCTGCCCAAAATGTAGATTTAACAGATCTACATAGTGTATTGAAATTGCATCTAAGATATTATGTAGGTTTTTTTCTCCATTAGCACGCCATGATGATACATATTTCTCTTTAAAGGCAAATCCATGTGTATGAACTATATGTAAATTCAGAATTTTTCCCATAGACTCGGAATTTACATAATTCTGCATAATTTCATTTAATCTTCCAAATCTTAGATTAAAGTTAAAAAAAATTCTTGCTTTTTCGTCAGATGATTTCCTTTCTAGTTTCGTTAACTCATCCCCTGACGTTACAGGTGGCTTTTCACAAAATATGTACCCAGAAAATTCTTTCAATAGTTGCTCAATATAATTAAAATGTGTATGGTTTGGTGAAGCTATAATCACTGCATCAGAATCTAAAATATCCTTAAAATTACTAGTAAAACGGGAATCGTCTATTGTTTTATCCGGATGAAAAATAGTTCTGACTGTAACATCTTGCTTATTTTGTAAAATTGATAATAATTTTACAGCTTGTTTTCCATATCCAATTAGACCTAACTTAATTTCCATCTGATGCTCCTATGGGACAACGATCACACGGAACATATTTGTCGCGTTTTCCATCTTTATGCGCATTAATTAACCCATCATATTTTTCTCCGTTCCAAATTTCACGAATGCTTTTATCCTTAATTGATCCCACAGATAACCTTCCTTCATAATCTATATCACATGGTATAGCACTTCCATCAAAGTAAATAGATAAACTTCTAGCTAAATAATGGCAAAATCCTTTTGAACCTGAATTTTCTGTATTATTATAAATGTCCCATCTATGTAACATATTCACCATTACTACATGATCAACAAATGGTTCCCAAAATTTTTTAAATTCTTCTGGATCTTGTTTACCTACTTGAACTCCACTTGCTCTTGTAATACATACAGAATTAGGATAATCACGGTCTCGTATTTCGTTGAATTTTTTTATATTTGAAACAACAGATTCAAAATTTGCGCCTACTCGAAGTGATTCAAACTCTTCTTTGTAATGTGAGTCAACTGAAAAAACCAATTCTGTCATTCCACTTTTCAAGATTTGATGGATTAGTTTTTCATTTAATCTAGTAGCATTTGTATTCATTTTTAATTCTATAAATTTATCAGAACAATACTCGAGCATTTCACCTATTTGAGGATGTAATGTTGGTTCTCCTCTACAAGTCAAAGTAATTGCTTGTGTGCCGCTATCATGTGCCTCGTCTATTATTTTTTTAAAAAGATTTAGATCCATATTACCCATCATTTGTTGATTGCTTGTAAAATCATTATCAACTTGATGGCAAAATGGGCAACGAAGGTTGCACGCAGAGACTGGCTCCAGAAGTAAATAGATTGGAAAATCAGGTAAAATATGATGATCCTCGTAATAATTGAATTTGTGTCTGTGAATCAGATATTTTGCCCATTTTTTTTCAGAGTTTTTCGTCAAATATTGTATCTCCTGAGTATTTAGCAATTCAAAATTTTTATTTTCAAAATCTTTCAAAATAGTTTCTAAGATTTTTTTATCGTTATCACTAGTAAAATAAGAATAACTTTGTTTAAGAGTAGATATGAGTCTAGCCGGATCAATATCTGTCTGAGTTAAGAAACTGATATGCCTTTTTTTCCACATAACATGATTTTTTTTTTATATGAATTAAATATTTCTTATAACAGCTAGAATTTTTATGATATTTACTGATTATGTTCATTCATAATTCAACTATATCAGAAATCTGATGTTCAAATGTTGAAAAGTTATTATGTATTATGGTTTTATGATAACAACACTATAAATTCTTGAAATTTTGTTAATTTTCATGATTGGTTGTATTATCCAGGCTCGAATGAGTTCCACAAGATTACCTGGAAAAGTAATGCTGAAAGTTGAAAATGAAGATACGGTATTAGATTGTGTAATTAATCAATTACAAAATAGTAAAGAAATCGAAAATATTGTGGTAGCTACAACTAATCATAAAGAAGATGATGTTATAGTTGAACTTGTCAAAAGGAAGGGGATAAAATATTTTCGGGGTAGTAAAAAAGATGTTTTGGATAGATATTATCAATGTGCAAAAAAATTTAGTTTTTCAGAAATAGTTAGAATTACAGCGGATAATCCGTTAATAGACTACGAAATAGTAGATACGGTTGCAGAATATTTCAAATTAAATAATTATGATTATATAACAACAGAGCTGCCTCTCAATACTTTTCACCATACATATCCTTCAGGATATACTGTTGAAGTTTTCACATTTTCTGCATTGGAAAACGCATGGAAAAATGCAAAACTTCCATCCGAAAGAGAGCACGTTACACCTTATTTTTACAACAATAAAGAGATTTTTAGACAAACAGATATCAAAAATTCTGAAGATCTTTCTCATTTTAGGTGTACAGTGGATACAAAATATGATCTAGAATTGATTCAAAAAATATATTCAAATATTAAAAAACGGCCAATTTTATTATCCGATGTAATTAAACTATTGGAGACAAATACTGAATTTGTAAAAATAAATGCTCATGTAAAAGCTGATGGTTATCTAAGATCGTTAAAAGAAGATAAAAAATTAGTTTAATTGAGATTTAAGAATGTGTATCCTTCATACCGTATTTCATAATATTATTTTTCTTAATTTTATATTTCTCGCAATTCTTTTTTCATACGTGTATCATTCCATCCTGTCGCTGGTGAGTATTGATCTAAAGTTATTGAGAGAGCTCTTCTTTCAACGTCTTTAGTTATTTGTCTAACACCATGACCTGCATGCGGACCATCTTGAAAGATAATTGCTGTGTTATCAAGATTGGAAGGTTC
>Ga0310123_10004191_pt1 | contig 10945 bp, 6 predicted proteins | sample CB6_AW_1057_MG_FD_203505 | JGI IMG/M metagenome (GOLD analysis project Ga0310123, IMG submission 203505) | Marine microbial communities from Western Arctic Ocean, Canada - CB6_AW_1057 | ecosystem: Environmental > Aquatic > Marine > Oceanic | place: Canada: Western Arctic Ocean | collected...
CCAGGTCCGGCTGCATTGATACCTCCCGGATCCGCCGTTTGACCGATGTAGTTGGCGGCACGGATCACCTGGTGACTTTGCAATCGACGCGGCGGCGCGTAGCGTTCGAGCGCCACGACCGCATGTCCGGCGACGCGAGTACCGGCCGGTCCGTCGCCGATGTCCAGTGGTTTGAGGCTGGTATTACTCCCCGCGTCGATCAGCTCGTTGGTGGGTCTCATAGACTGGTAACAGGTATTCACAAGATGCCGCCACGCTTGGATGTTCTGCGGCCGATATCCCATCGCCAGCGGAACCGCCGGTCCCCACACACCAGATTGCGTGTGGCAGCTCATACAATTCGTACCAAGCAGATTGCCGCTGTCCCGGATGCGTCGCTCCACAGCGGCGCCGCGCGGCCGATTCGTCAACCAGGCATCGACCTGACCCAAATGATCGTACAAGCCATGGCGGATCGCCTGATGGGAATCTTCATATGGAGCGGGCGGTACGACCCGCAATTCCAGATCATAGGCGGGTGCGTTCGCTTCGACACGCAATAGATAGACGCCTCCCGGTTCCAACGTACGATTGATTGCCGTGCGATGAGATTCCCCATCAGGTTGCTGATGCGGACGCTCATTCGGGTTCTTTCCGCTGTCATATTCCACGATGGGCAGCCAACGACCGGGAAGCGCCTTGGCGTTTCCCGCAGCGACCTGCTCCGATTCGACGCGATAGGCGCGGATTCGTGCGACGACTTGCTGGTCCGGAATCGATAGACAAGCCGTCAGCAGTCTTGGCTCGAGCCGGTCGGAGAAATTGATCCGGAACCAGTCGTCACCACTACGTCCAACGTAGCCATTATCGAAATACTCCACGTCGTCGCTTGTGCCCATCACATTTAAAGTGTACGGTTCGGCGGTTTCTGGGAGCGGAATCGTTTGGGCCTGTTCGGGCGTGTTGTTCGGTTCGGCTTCGACAAACAAACGAGCCTGGTCGTCCGGTGAAATGTCGATTGTTTGCAGGGAAATCTCGACCGGTACATTGGTGTCCGCAGGCCAAGGCACGGCTACCGGAGCGGGATGGCTACGAGGAGCTTCGCCCGATTCGCGCCATGCCGGCTGCTGGAATAAATCGATATTGCCTTCGGCGGCTGACAAGGTTAGTTCGTAGACGCCAAAAGTAGGCGCGCGATAGATTACATAAGTATCGGCGTCGAGGGCGTGTAACCATTTGGACCAGCTGGCTGTGGGAGGCGTGTAGATGCCAAATGCGTTGACATCGCGGGCGGGTGTGACATCGCTCAGCGGTCCGCGTGGCACGCGGTTCGGATTGTCAGCAGCGACAAGATCCCAGCAAACCTCCAGCCGCACGTTGGCAGGTAAATCCGCAGGACGTTGTAACCGGACAGAAACCTGTACCGTTTTGCCCGCCGCGAGTCGCACCCGCCGTTTTTGCACAGCGCTAACGTTGATCGTTTCCGTCAGATCAATCTCAGCCGCGAATACCGGAACGAGCAGCATGCCGACGAACAGTAGCCAGGCAACGATCAACCGGCGCAACCCCCTCTGGCAAAAAAGTGTGCGGGGCCGGTTGTCTGCACATCCCCGGCTCGATGCTGGAAGTCGCCAATGCCACGTAGCGAATTTCTCTTGGTTTTTGATCATTGCAAAGCTGTACAACAAATTTCCAGCGCCCACTGTTGACAGGCTGGACTGCGGTTCGTTATTTCTCGCGTTGTCGTTACGATTATAGTTCACCGGTCACCGGGTTGAAACAATGAATCCCCCTAACGAATACTCGCTTTGGAGGGGTCGCGGGGCGCTTTTCCCGCCGTAGTGCAACCGGAAAGGAAATTTTGCTCGCCATGTCATTTCTCGACGATCAGTTCCTGCTGTCGAACGAGACGGCATGCCGACTGTATGACATGGTCGCGCGTTTGCCGTTGATTGACTATCACAACCATCTTCCGCCGCGAGACATTGCCGAGCGGCGAGTCTTCGGCAATCTTCAGGAGGCTTGGCTCGAAGGGGACCACTACAAGTGGCGGGCGATGCGTTGGATGGGCGAGGACGAAACACTGATTACAGGGAACGCGGACCCATGGGACAAGTTTGTTGCATGGGCGCGCACGGTTCCGCGGACATTGCGCAATCCACTCTATACGTGGACGCACCTCGAACTGCGGCGGTACTTTGACATCGACTTATTGCTCAACGAGCAGACAGCTCGTGAGATCTGGGATGAAGCAAACCGGCAGCTGGCGAAAATGAGTTGTGTCGACATGATGAGTCACTTTCTCGTCGTGCTGGCCGGTACGACGGACGATCCGGCCGACACGCTGCAACATCATGCCCGTATCTTCAAGTCGAAAATGCCGGTCCGTGTCGTACCTACTTTTCGCCCGGACCGCTGTCATAATTTGCAGAACGACCCCGCCGCGTGGAACGACTGGATCAGCCGCTTGGAAACCGTTACCAAGACAACGATCACACAGCTGGACGATTTGCTGTCAGCCCTTGCGCAGCGGCACCGAGATTTTGCGGAGCATGGTGCGCGCGCCAGTGACCACGGCCTGGCGACCATCCCAGACGCCACGCCAAATGAGACGCTCGCGGCGCAAGCGGTGGCTAGATTGAAACAGGGGGAAGTGCCGACGTTGAAGGCGCAGGAAGCATTGACGATGGTGGTACTTCATCACGTGGGACGCCTGAATGCTGCCGCCGGCTGGGCGATGCAATTGCATCTGGGAGCCATGCGCAATACGAACAGCGCGTTGTATGAGCAATTGGGGCCGGATGCCGGAGGAGATTCGATAGGTGACGACCGCCAGGGACACGGTTTGGGACGGTTGCTGGATGGACTGAACCGTGATGGAAATTTGCCACGTACCATCTTGTACAATGTCAATCCAACACAAAACGCATTGTTTGCCACCATCTGCGGCAATTTTCAAGGAGGTGGCGTTCCGGGTCGCGTGCAATTCGGATCGGGTTGGTGGTATCTTGACCAGGAAGACGGCATGCGGCGTCAAATTGAAGACTTGTCGAACATGGGACTGCTGTCGACCTTTGTCGGAATGCTGACCGATTCGCGGTCCTTTTTGAGTTTTCCTCGCCACGAAGTTCTGCGCCGGATCATGTGCGATGTTGTTGGGCGCGACGCGGAAACTGGCCGCATCCCCGCCGATGATGTTTTGCTGGGAGAACTCATGCGGCGAATTGCGTATAAGAACGCGCGGGATTATTTCAATCTGACGCACGATGCGGAATTTCTAAGAATCGAAGGGACCGTTTGCGGGTAGGTGTTGACAGATTTTCTTGGTGAGGAATTTGCATTGTCAGACTCTCTACTGATTGCCGATGGCGGACCGGACCGGCACATCTCCCGGTCGGAACTTGAGGTTCATCTCGAGCGGATCGTGGACCACTGGGTGACAGGACCGGGAGTCCAACGGTTGCTGTTGCTTCCTCCCGATCACACGCGTTTATTTTCTATGGCTGGCCCAATCACGGCATGGCTATACCAGCGATTGTCGGATCTTATCACAGTCGATGTCATGCCGGCTCTGGGAACGCATCAGCCCATGACGGCGCACGAATGTCAGTTAATGTTCGGCGACGACGTTCCGCCCGGACGGGTTCTGCAGCATCGTTGGCGGCATGACATCACACGACTGGGTGAAATTTCGGCTGAGGAAATTGAGCAGCTATCGGGTGGACAATTCAGTGAACCGTTGCCGATCGAAGTCAATCACCGGCTGTTGGACGCGGGGTATGACTTGATTCTGTCCGTGGGGCAAGTCGTACCGCACGAAGTCATTGGGTTTGCCAACTATACCAAGAACGTTTGCATCGGTACCGGCGGTCGAGACACCATCCACCGTTCGCATTTTCTGGGGGCCGTGTGTGGGATGGAGTTGATCATGGGTCGAGTGGACACCCCCGTGCGTCGCGCGGTTGACGACGGGTTCGAACGGTTTGTGCGGCCGCGGACGAATATCCGCTTCGTGCTGACGGTCATCGAGGAAACGGAAGCCGGGCCGGTCCAACGTGGTCTGTACGTTGGGGGCGACCGGGATTGTTACCAGGCGGCCGCAGAATTGTCGCTTCAGACCAACGTGTCACTGGTTGACGAGCCGTTCCCACGCTGCGTCGTCTATTTGGATCCTCGTGAATTTCACTCGATGTGGCTTGGCAATAAAGCCATCTACCGCACACGGATGGCCATGGCCGACGACGGTGAGTTGTTCATCCTGGCACCTGGCGTGAAAAAATTCGGCGAAGACGATATGGTCGACGCCCTCATTCGAACCTACGGTTATCGCGGAACGGAAGCTTCCCTGGAAGCGGTCGCGTCGGATCAGCGGGTCAAGGACAATTTGTCGGCCGCGGCACATATGATCCACGGGTCCAGCGAAGGCCGATTTCGTATCACGTACTGTACGGCGAACGGACTTCGTGGTGACGAAGTCGAGTCGGTCGGATTTGGATACCGTTCGTACAGAGAAACGGCCGAAGCGTTTGGCATCGACAAACTTTCAGACGGCTGGCACGACGGGCCCGACGGAAAACCATTCTACTTTATTCGCAACCCAGCACTCGGCTTGTGGTCCACGCGGTCTCGGTTTGCGTAACCAGGCGGGAGGTCAGGTCTTGACTGTTGACTTTTGGCGGTGAACGCATAGGAATCGCCGTGATAATTATTCCAAAAAGTTAAAAGTCAAGACCTGTTCCCCTTTCTCGCACTCTGCCGCTAGCACCACGCAGGGGGTCCGGTCTTGACTGTTAACTTTTGGCAGTCAAAGCGAGGAATCGCCGTAACAATTACTCCCATACTCCCAAAAGGTAAAAGTCAAGCCCTGCCCCCGTTCTCAGACCGTTTTCTCACACTGGAGTTGTTGATTTACAACAGCTTTCCTACACTTCGCCCGTTTTCGATGCTACAGGCGAATCAACGAAAGTGTCACGGAAAGCGACTGCATGCTGCGTCAAATCGTCGGGCATCACCTGTTGATCATCACGCTATCGTCGGCGGTGCTCGTAAGCTATCTGGGCAATTCCCGCCTGTGGGACCGGGACGAGCCGCGCAACGCGGGTTGCGCGGCAGAAATGCTGGCCCGCGGCGATTGGGTCGTGCCTGTTTTCAATGGCGAATTGCGGACCGCCAAACCGGTGCTACTCTATTGGCTAATCATGTCCGCCTATGCGGTCTTTGGCCTGAATGAGTTTGCGGCTAGATTTCCATCGGCGCTGTTGGGTATAGGCACCGTGTTGGCGACTTATCACATCGGCAAGCGGTTGTTTAACCCGCAGGTAGGGTTGTGGAGCGCGTTGTTGCTCACGACCAGTCTGATGTTCAATGTGGCCTCTCGGGCCGCAACCCCCGATGCATCATTGCTATTCTTCAGCACGTTGGCACTACTCGTGTTCGCTCACGTGTCATTTCCACGTTTTCCGGCGCGGCCATCCATGATCGTGTTGATGTATGGTTTGATGGGACTGGGTGTGTTGGCCAAAGGTCCCGTTGGCGTGGTGTTGCCTATGGCGGTCATCGGGATGTTCTTGCTGATTGACCGATTGCCGTCTGCGCAGACCCTGAAGGAATCCGGGCCTCGGCCCGAGCCCCGAAGTGTTGAGTTGCCGCTGTTGAGACTGGTAGAATTTGCTGCCATGTTGGTGCGTCCGTTTGCTCCACTCCACTTTCTGAAGACACTTTGGGTGATGTGGCCTTTGACAGCAATCGGCACGGTTTTGGCCGTCAGTTTGCCGTGGTATGCTTGGGTCCAATACCGCACGGATGGTCAATGGGTGCGGGAGTTTTTGCTGGTGGAAAACATCCGTCGGGCTGCAACGCCGATGGAGAATCACCACGGCACGCCCCTCTTCTATCCCGTGGCGCTGCTGGTTGGTTTTTTTCCCGCGTCGGTCTTTATTGGCGCGACACTTACCAATGCGGTTTGCGCGATTCGAAAGCGCGATGCGTGGTCCCAAGCCTATATTTTTCTATTCTGTTGGGTCGGCGTTTTTGTTTTCATTTTCACGCTCGCCCAGACCAAGTTGCCCAGCTATGTCACACCGACCCATCCGGCCCTGGCCCTGTTGGCGGGCAGCTTTTTCTATCAATGGACCCGTGGCGAATTCGAGTTGTCGCGTTGGCGCGGTCGAATCGTCATGACCTGTCTGGCGGCGGTGGGCATTGGCTTGGCCGTCGCGGTTTATTTTGTCGGGCAGCGGTTTCTGCCGGGCGAGCGTTGGTTGTGGACGGTTGGCCTTACCCTGCCGATTGGCGCGGCGATTTGCCTGGTGTGCATCGAATTCCAACGTCGCACCGCGGCAGCCGCCGTGTTTGTCACGACCGGTATGGTGTTCTGCGCGACGGTGTTTGGATATGGGGCAACACGCGTTGACCGATACCAAGAGGTCGATCGTCTGCTGGCGGCCCGGAACCTGAGAACGGATCATCCACGGCTCGCGTCCTACCGCTGCCTTGAACCGAGTTGGGTGTTTTACTGCAACCAGAGGATCCACGAATTCGGCGGCGATTCTCGCGGCGTGCTACAGTTCCTTCGCGCAGATGCCGACAATCTGGTGATCACAACAGATCGTCATTTGGCCGAACTGCAGGCGGAACACTCACGTGATATTCAGGTTTTGGCTGAGGTACCGTATTTCATGAAGAAAGACCGGCTGGTACTGCTCGGCCGGCGCAAGGGATCAGGCCTTGACTTTTAACTTTACTTTTGCGAGACGCGAGTTTGACGGTATCGTTACGAAGTCACGCCCAAAAATCGAGATTTGACCCCAAGATTACCCGTTACGTTCGACGGACTGGAGGTAGTATGAGCGTTCAAGTGGATGTGTCGATTGTCATACCGATTTTCGATGAAGCGGACAGTGTCGGCCCACTATACAAACAGCTGGAACAGGTTATCCGCAACGACTGGCATTATTACGAGATCATTTTCGTAGACGATGGCTCGAGCGACGGCAGTTTGCAGCGGCTGCGCGCACTGGCGGCGAGGGACGCACAGGTCAAGGTGATTCAGCTGCGGCGCAACTACGGCCAGACCGCGGCCATACAAGCTGGACTGCAAATGGCCCGTGGGGAGGTAGTCGTCACCATGGACGGAGATTTGCAAAACGATCCGGCGGACGTTCCCATGATGGTGGACAAGTTGGATGAAGGTTACGACCTCGTCCATGGTTGGCGCAAGGACCGTAAGGACGGGCTTTGGAATCGCCGCATTCCGTCCCGTATCGCTAACTGGATAATCTCCAAGACAACCGGTTTTGCGATTCACGATTTAGGTTGCACGATCAAAGCGATACGCCGCGAGATTGCCCAGGATCTGGAACTATACGGCGAGATGCATCGGTTTATTCCGATTTTGGCTTATCAACGCGGCGCGCGGTGCGTGGAGGTTGTGACGCGGCATCATGCACGCCAGTTTGGCAAAACGAAGTACGGAATCGGACGTACGTTTCGTGTCGTTTTGGATCTATTGACCGTCAAGTTTCTGCTCGATTACTTCGCTAGTCCAATGAAGCTGTTCGGCATGATCGCGCTGTGGAGTCTCTTAGGAAGCGCGATTGCCGGCACTGCCGTGGTTGCCATGAAATGGTTGGCCAGCGTGGATATGACCGGCAACCCGCTGCTGTTGCTGACCGCCCTGTTGATGACTTCGGCCATTCAGTTTTTCAGTCTGGGTTTGTTGAGTGAAGTGAACGCACGAACTTACTTTGGCGCCCAGAATAAGAGCCACTACACGGTCCGTGAATTGATCAATTTCAGTGAGCCGGTGGAGGTGGAACCGGAACCCAAAGAGGAACCATTCATCCTATCAGCGATGATTCCGGACCGTTTTCGTGCTGACCGGGGGCTGAAAAAATCAGGATAACTGGATTTGGCGTTATATTGTTAAACAATTTTCAATGCGGCGTGGATTTCCTGAACCACTTCGTCGTCCTGTTCGACCTCCAGCCGTCGTTCCAGCGTTCGGATCGACTCGGTGTTGCCGTATTCCCCCAGCGCCCAGGCGCATGCTGACCGCACCAGCGCATCCGGATCGTTGAGTCCTTTGATCAGCGCATCACTCCCGGTGGGACACGGGTTGTTTCCCAGAACTATGGCAGCGTTACGTAAAATGCCGCTGCGCCGGGCACGCCACAGTGGTGTGTGACGAAACATGCGTCGAAAGTCATGGTCGTCCAGCTGGAACAGCGCGACGAGGTCGACCGGGTTCTTGTCTTCGGCTGGCTGAAAAGCGGGTTCATTCGTCGTTGGAACGCGGTGATTCCACGGGCAAACGTCCTGACAGACGTCACAGCCGAACAACCAGTCTCCGACGCGCTCGCGCAGTTCCTCCGGAAAGCTGTCACGCAACTCGATGGTCAGATAACTGATACAACGGCGGGCATCGAGGACGTACGGTTGTGGAAAGGCGTTTGTGGGGCAAGCGTCAAGACACGCTCGGCAAGTGCCACAGTGGTCGGTCGTAAAAGGCTCATCGTAGTCCAACACAACATCGGTCAGCATGGCTGCCAGGAAAAACTGGCTGCCAAATTGCTGGTTGAGCAACAATGTGTTTTTGCCGAGCCACCCTAGTCCGGCCAGTCGAGCGAAATCGCGTTCCAATAAGGGAGCCGTGTCGACGACGCCGCGGGCCTGGGCGTCGGGCAAAAGTTGTCGTTGGAAGTCGACCAGTCGGTGCAGCTTTTCGTGCAGCAGATCGTGGTAGTCAACATTTCCCCAGGCATATGTTGAAACGCGGCCTTGACCCGCTGCGCGGGGCTGTGCGGCTCCGGTTCGGTAATTGACCGCCAGCATCAGAATGCTTTGTGCCCCCTCAAGCACGTGCCGCGGATGTTCGTAAGCCTTAGCGCGGCAGGGGATATAGTCCATTTTGCCGGCATAACCGGCGTCCAGCCAGGCGCGAAAGAGCTCAATATTGGAAGGCTTCGTCGCACGGCAGCAGCCGACCAAGTCAAAACCAAGCCTCCGAGCTTCGGATTTTAATCGTTGTGTCAACTCGCGCGCATCCATGAGGTCAACAATCGTGAACGGGTGCGTGTGTGGAAGCGGAAATTGCTTGTCTATTCTCGTCGGTCCGGTTAGCACTGGCCAGCGTCAGTCCGGGTTGTGGGTGAGGAATCTTGCGTTGCCGCCGAGTGCCAACTAGTGTGGAAACTTGGGCCATAACTTTTTTAACCACCCTTTTCTAGAGGTTCCCCATGTATTCCACCACCCATCTGCTGACGTTTGTTGTCTTGGCTTTTTCACTGGTCTGTTTTATGGCGGACGATACGCACGCGAATGGTCGGCATTATGGCTATTTTGGCCGTGGAAGCGTAGGGTGTGATAACTACGGGTCAGGTAATTACGGGCTGGGAGGGCCTTACGAGATGCCGTATGCCATGGGACGTATTCCCACGCCACCCTATTTTTCCCTGCATCCGCCGGTGCACTACAGCGACGTCGTACGGCGGACTTACGGGTACAGCCCGTTCGCCTATCCGGGAACTTTTGAAACGCCCGGAATCGTAGGCCCCCCTGCCGAAGTCGTGAACCCTCACGTGGAACCCAAGGTTCAAGCGGAGTCGACCAACCATCTGGCGGCTACTCCGATCGTCGTTAGGAACCCGTTTGTCGGGCGGGCACAAGGGGACGGCGTTGAGGTGGCTCGCTCGAAGGACTGAGATAAGACGGCGACACGCCCAGCGGTGTCGTCGCCAGAACGTCTCGTTGTCCAACCAGAGGGTATTCAAAACCAACTGCCTCAGAGCGTGCCACACACCGGCTATCCACAAACCTAAGTTTGGTCGGGTACTAGTGCTTGCGAGTCAGGCTTCAATACTTCAACAGACGCCAACGGTCAGATCGGGGTTGATGGAGTACTAGCACCCAAGTTCTGAGCATCTTCCAACATGTTTACAGCAGTGGCCTAGGGTGGCCATCGTATGGGTTTTGGCGTGTCCTCTACGCTTAATCTGCATAGCTGGCAGTGACAGCTGATGGGCGAAAGCGGGATTGGACGCCGCGAGGAAATCAGCTACTCTCCCGTTCCTTCTCCTGTATGCCTGGTTGTCCGGCGTGCCATGACGCACGTGCGGCGTGCCAGAACGTGTTTCATTCTTCTTGTGGCGGTAAGGAGTCTGCCGATGAAGCGGGCGATCATTACTCTATCAGCCGTGTGTGTCTTGCTAGGCTGTCAGTCGTCGCGCCAGCAATTTGGCCCGTGGGCCATGTCGGGGCAACAACGAATCCCACCGCCCGCGACCGGCAGTATAGGTCCGGCGGTCACGGCACCGCCGTACTATCAATCCGCTCCGCCATCACAACTCGGCGTGCCAGGCCCACTCGGAACTTCCACGTTGCCTACCAGTCCGAATGGAACCGGCAACTTCGGTTACCCGGCGGGACCGGCCAATCAGTATGGTGCGATTCCCCCAAGGTTCACCACTGCTCCGTCGCTTAGCCTTCCATCGTCCGTGAACTCACCCGCGGTCACGGAACCCGAGACTCCAGCCGGCAATTCGGTGTCTTTTTCGAGTCAACCCACGAGTACGGGACAAACCACAACGGTTAATGGCTGGCGCTCCCCCCAGCGCGTTATTCAGCGGGCCAACGTCCAGGTTCCCAGCCTATCGAATCAGGTTCATGTGCCTCCGTTGGGAGACAGGACCGCCACACCGTCCATCAGATCCTCATCCAGTTTCTCTCCGCCGGCGCTGGATCCGTCCGTTCTCGTGTCGGGGCCGATTCAAATCGTGGAACCAGCATCCTCTCTGCCAGCCGCGATGGTGGCCGTTCGTCCCATGCCGGTCAACGATGCCACCCGGATGGTCACCGAACCGGGGCGATTTCCGGCCCCCAAGCAGTTGACGGAGATCACCAATTTGCCAGTGGCACGCCACTCGATAGTGGCGGTTCCCAACGATTACAGGACACTTCAGTCGACTCA
>Ga0310123_10004192_pt1 | contig 10944 bp, 7 predicted proteins | sample CB6_AW_1057_MG_FD_203505 | JGI IMG/M metagenome (GOLD analysis project Ga0310123, IMG submission 203505) | Marine microbial communities from Western Arctic Ocean, Canada - CB6_AW_1057 | ecosystem: Environmental > Aquatic > Marine > Oceanic | place: Canada: Western Arctic Ocean | collected...
TGACGACCACCGGTTGGCTTCAGCGTCGTGGCTATTCGACCTGACGAAGAGCCCCGGGGAATTCACGTGGCCGCCAGCACGATTCCCCCTACGTGGCTGACTTAGGTCGCAACGTTTAAGATGAGGGCTAATCTGTAGCTCACGCATCTAAACCTGTTCACCGTTCCTCGAGCGATTGCCCGTCACCTGTGCAGAATCTCAGTTCCATCATTCTGGTCTTTGACCGATTGGGTGCCGCTCATCTAGGGCCTTATGGTGGCGAGTTAGCGCCGACGCCGACTTGGAACCATTTGGCAACGGAGTCGTTTTTGGTCGAGCACTTGCTGGTGGAAACGCCGGAGCTGGAACCGCTGTACGACGCTTATTGGCAAAGTTGCCATCCCCTCTGCCAGCCATCGGCGAGTCGGGTTTCACTAGCCGAAGCCGTACGTGGGCAAGGCTACAAGACGTTGTTCGTGACAGATGAACCTCGGATCGGTGAACATCGATTGGTCAATGACTTTGATCACAGCGTGCTGTTCGAGCATAACCCGGTATCGAATGCCGCAGCCATTGTGGAGCAATGCTCCGTCGCACGGTTTCTCTTTTACCTACTCGAACAGGTACCTACCGGTGACGAGCCGTTTGTGCTATGGGCTCACTGTCGTGCCATGGAAGGACCATGGGATGCACCGCTGGAGTTTCGACAGCAATTCTTGGATGAAGACGACCCGGATCCCAACGAATCGACTCAAGCTCCCAACATGCAATTGCCCGTCGACTACGATCCAGACCAACTGCTGACGATGGTCGCTGGCTATGCAGCCGAGGTGATGGCCCTAGATATGTGTTTGGGCATGTTCTTAGAAGCGCTCGATCAGGTAATTCATCCGGATCGATACCTGTTTCAGGTGACTGCGAGCCGTGGTTTTCCGCTGGGTGAACATCTCAGCGTGGGCCGTTCTGGCGACGCTACTTTGTATGAGGAGCTGGTCCATGTTCCCTGGCTGATTCGTATGCCAAACAAAATCGGCGGGGCGACGCGAAGTCAGGCGCTTGCACAGGCAGCGGACATTGGTGCGACTCTATTGGATTGGACCGGAGCTGGCCTGCCACGAGACCATGTCGGCAGCCAAAGCCAATTACCGCTGGTTCGTGGAGATACTCCGATAACCAAACAGCGCGCCGTGTCGATGGTTGGTTCGACACGAGTGTTGCGGACACCATCCTGGATGTACCACCAGGTATCCCTTGAGGGCGAATCAGCAGACGATATCGAGCCAACAGCCGGCGCGGCGGGCTCAACACAATTATTTACCAAACCTGATGACCGCTGGGAGTTTAACGACGTATTGGATCGGTGTCCGGAGATCGTCGAACAGATGTCAGACGAATTAAAGCAGTTTTGCAATCATGCCCAATCCGGACAATTAGACAAATTACCCACTCTCCCGGAGAGTCTCCAGCAGCCGCACGAATAGGAGCACCAGGGATCCATGCCCACCTTTGATCGTCAACGCCCGTGCGCAGCATCGTTAATAAGTTTAGTAGCTGAAGTCGTAAGACTTTGGCCTTTTGGGCATCGCGGCCAATTTCTTACAACTTCAGCTACGTCGGGCAAGCTGCGTTTTTCGAGATTTCGAAACCTTAACGGTGTTGGCCCACGCGGTTTTACCTTGATAGAATTGCTGGTCGTCGTTGTCATCATTGCGATTCTCGTATTGCTTCTCTTACCAGCTGTCCAATCGGCTCGCGAGGCAGCTCGGCGGAGGACGTGCAAGAATCACTTGCGACAATTAACGCTGGCCGTGCTGAATTACCAATCGACACAGCAAGTCTTTCCGCCCGGTTTCGTCATTGACCCCGGCACTTCCTTGGGAACCAACAACGGGTCCTGGTCGATTCACGGCCGCTTGCTTCCTTACCTGGAGGAAGGCGAGGCCTATCGCCGCGTCGATCTCTCTTTGCCCTGGGACAAACAAGCCGATACTGGAGTGCCGACGATGCGCGTTGCTACCCTCCTGTGTCCGTCGGAGGTAAATGATCAGGTACGAGTTCACAGTGACGGAAGTCCCAAGGTCTATCCGCTGAACTATGGCTTCAACTTTGGCACGTGGTTGGTTTTCGATCCCATCGGCGACCGCGAGGGGGATGGCGTTTTTTTTGTGAACAGCAATCTGTCGCCGGCGCGATTAACAGATGGGCTTAGCAAGACCATGTGCGTCACCGAGGTAAAGGCATTCACATCCTATTATCGGAATGGAAATGATCCTGGCCCAGCGGTGCCGACATCGCCAGCCGAAGTGGCTGCCATGGTGGTGGGAGCAGAGACAAGACTGGGGTCAAAAACCAACGACAACACGGGCCACACGGAATGGCCGGATGGTCGGGTTCATCACAGTGGCGTCACCACTGTCTTCGTCCCCAATACCGTCGTTGAGCGCACCTACGACAACCAGCAATACGACATCGATTTCAATTCTCGCAAGGAAGGAGACGCGGTCATCGCGCCAACCTATGCGGCCATCACTGCTCGCAGCTACCATCCAGGACTGGTCAACGCGGCGCGCATGGATGGCGGTGTGGAAACCATCAGCAACGCAATCGAATTGAATGTATGGCGTGCGTTGGGAACCCGTGCCGGTGGTGAGATCGCTCACGGCTCGAACTGAGCGCCGTTGGGGCAGGAACGAGGGACCGAATCGGTCATTGCAAGCGGCAATTGCCCTCGCTGGGCGACGACCGCGAACAAATGGAGGGTGAACTGAGCCGCGAAGTGCACGCTGTCAATTGGGCATTCTATGGTTGGAACGTGGGTGCATGACGGGGCTGTCGGTTGACGGTTATCCGAGCACGAGGACTTCGCCAACGGCTCCAGCAGCGATTGGTAGCACTTCCTAGGCCGAGCGACGCGATGACTCATACATAACCCGACAGACAAATGGGACATTCGTAATTCCCACCGGCCTGGCCAATGTCCAACTTGGACGAATTGGTGCCGCCCCCGCATTTTCCCGCCGCGGTCGGCATGTTACTCTCCCTCTCTGGGTCGCCCCTGGAACAAAGAACATCGGCGAGCATGAATTGGCGATCGACAGGAGCTCTCTACAAGAAAACAAGCGTATCACATCCGCCATGCACATCACATATCGTCACGCAGCATATTGCCTTGTATTCACCGTTTTGCACTGGATTGTTCCGGGAACGTCGTATGGACAGCCACCGAAGGAAGTTCAGGCCGGTGAGCAATCGGAGCACAGTCATCAAATTCTCACGACCCCAGACGGAGTGCGTTTTGGCGTTTTGGGCAACAGGAACAGCTCCCCAGCGCCGACGGTGTTTCTCTTCGGCAGCTTGCTTGACGAATCTCTTGCCGGCGATCACTGCCGGATTGTGCGGAAATGCGGCTGCTTGTGTGTCGCTCTGGATGCGCCGGGACATGGCTTGGATCGAGACGCCGGCGAACCTTCGGAATTACGCTCATGGAGACATCGCTTGGAAGCGGAGAAGGACTTCGTGGCAGCATTCAACCGAAAGGTCTCCAGCGTGCTGGATTATCTGGTTGCCGAGCGCGATGCGGATCCCAAACGAGTGGTGGCGATCGGCGGATCACGAGGCGGATTCCTGGCTTACCATTTTGCCGTCAGCGACGCGCGCGTAAAAAGCGTCGCCGGCCTGGCGCCGGTCACTGAACTGCGTGCTTTGAGCGAGTTCGAAGGAATGAACGATCATTCGTTAACGCAGTCGCTGGCTGTGGTCCGTCACGCCAGAAGTCTGGCCGGCCGGAACGTTCTGGTGGTTATTGGCGATCAAGATGACCGCGTGGGTACCGATCACGCGATCGCCTTTGCGCGGCAGGTCTCTAACGTGGCGGAGAACGCCCGCGTCGAACTGCACGTGCTCGCTGAACCCCGCGGGCACTACCACCCCGCGGGAACCGACCAACTGCTCACGGAATGGATTACTAAATGTTTGAACATGCACTAAGGACTGACGCATCAACCATTGACGGTTTTGCCAGCCATTACTGAAAGGTGAACACGGAATGGATTACTAAATGTTTGAACATGCACTAAGGACTGACGCATCAACCATTGACGGTTTTGCCAGCCATTACTGAAAGGTGAAACTGTAGAGTGACGCCTTCCCTTCCAGACGAAAGCGCAAACGGAGAAGGCCCTTTGTCAGTGGCAGTCTGTTGCCCTCGGGCCATTGAACTGGGATGCGGACTCCGTCCTTGGTCACCGCATGACTCGTCGCTAGCACCTTGCCATTCGCCAACAGATCGACCCAGATTCTCCCGCCATGCTCCTCACTCAATCCGTCGGCGTTGAGCTCGAGCGCCAGATCACTGCCCTGAGCCCGTAAGTGAATCGTGAGGAACCAACTCTCCGAACGTCCCTTTTTCACCTCTAAGCTTACGAACCCGTCCCTGCGGATGGTCGCCAGTCCGGTCTGCATGGGCAGCTCATAAAACTGTTCAACATGGCCACCAATGGTGACAGGACTTCCCGAATAGTAGACCCACATCTCGTCTCCCACCATCACGGGGGCAGTCACTGGGGCAATCCAACCCGCGTCCCAGGTGCCCCGTTCTCCCAGCTCAATCGCTGCCCGTCCGTCGAAGATATGGAAAAAGTTCACGCCATCGCGACTGGCCATCAGGTACTGGGGCTGAACGTGGGTGTGCTGCCAGCAGTCGACCAGTCCCAGGTACATACCTGCGTCAATCCAAACCGAAATCAGATGATACTCCGCTGCCGTACTCGCCTTGGGGTGGGCCACCGGGTTGCGTGGATCGGAGGTCCAATGAATCAAGTCGGCGCTCCAATCTCGGCAAATCTTGCGGAGTCCGATAGGAGCCCGAGCGCCGCAGTGGCTGAAAACCTTCCAGCGCCGATCCGGATCCACTTCCAGTGAATCGAAGAACAAGCTCCTCTGATCAGACCAGCGGTGTTGTTGGACAGGGATGCCTTCGCTCCAGCGGATTCCATCAGACGAAAAGTGCAGAGTGTTTCCTCTCGTTTGCTCCACGATCATTTTGTAGCGCCGCGCCGGATCCGTTTCTCTGTCATCGTGAACCACCATGGGCATGTAGGCGTGGCCTCCGCGCTCTCCCAGATCGACGATGTTGTTGTCTGCGGACCCGTTGAACTCGTACTGTCCCAGAGAGGGCTTGTCCCACTGCACGCCATCCCGGCTCTCGGCGTAGCCCACATGGTGCCCGGCGGTTCCCGGGAGGAAGGGGCTGTCGGACAGTGACCAACCGGAATACCACATTTGGAACTTATCTCCATCAAAGTGCACGGCACCATAGGCATGGGCTCGGTGAGAGTCCCAGCTGTCGGGAGGTCCCGTCCGGAGGATGGGATTGGCCGGATGCTTCGTCATGGGATGAAACGACTCGACCAGGCCTTCCATCGAATGGATCTCGGCCAGGTCTAAAAAGAGCACCTTGCGATCCTTTTCCACCTTCAGTTCGGGGAGAATCATGCGATCAAAATAGACCGGTCGTAAGGCAGTGCTTCCGGCGAGGGCCATGCCAATCGGTGACCTCGGGGACACTTGTCGTTGCACTGTGTGAAACGCGCTAAGCGTCGGTCCCGTGTCGGTCGCCGCGTCGCCGGCGGCCAGGTCGTCGATGACGGTCCGAGAGGTGTAAGGGGCGCTGAAACGATTACCAAGCCAGCACGAGAAAAAAGTATGGCCTCGACTGAGATTGGCCCAGAAAACCCAAGCCGAACCTTGGTGGTCCCGGACGAGAATCGGGTTGCGGCAGACCTCCTCGGTCGGATTGAGTGATTCGTAGCGCCAACTCGAGCCATCGAAATAGCCGTACAGCGGGATGTGATCGGTGCGTTCGAACGCCACTAAGGCGCGCTCACCCCATCCCACCACGCTGAAGGCGGTACAGCTGGTCCCTTGCCAGAGTGGATAGGGGTGGGTGGTGGTCAGATCGGCATTCTGTTCGATTCGGAAGAGAAAGTCTGAATAGCGCAGATAGTAGAGGTGACGAGCCCCCGGGCCTGAAAAGACCAGGTGCAGGCTGCCCTCGGTATCCAGGTCCATGATGGGGCGCCGGGATGGTCCAGGTAATGTGATCCGTCTTCGTTCGAACCGCTCGGCAGTGACTCTGGCCAACCACAGTTCATAGCCTTCCTTGCTTCTCAGGACAACGCGCCGACCCTTGCCGAACATTTCGACGGGATAGCCGTAGCCGGATTCCACTTCAACTGCTTCCGAATAGGCGATCCACAGATCACCGGACGGACCCAATGCCAGGTCCCCGAGATAGGAACCTCGGTCCGAATCACCCAGAGGTATCGCTTCAGGGTCGCCACCCAACCCGGTCCAGTTTTCCTTTTGCCTGACGTGTTGTGCTGCATCGGTGCCACCCACGTCACAGCGGCTGTACCAGACGCGCTGTGGTTCGCTGTTCTCCCAGAGCAGGTGCAGCGTATCGCTGCTGTCGATGACGATGCTGGCGAGTCGGACTTCTCCCCCGCCGGAAGGGAGCACGCCGCTGCCATCCCCGGAGACCAGCGGAAAGGGGGGATGGAAATCTCCGGGAAACTCGGGATCAGCTGATTTGGAAACGGACAGGAACGTAGCGATACCCCGATTGGACCGCCCTTGATACGTAAGAAACCAAGTTCCAGAAGTGCTGCGCGCGATCTGACGGCCGTTGAGCTGGGGGAAGGGCGCGACACCGCCCGTTTCGCCTACCTTGAGAACCACAATCGCGTTGGCGACCATGGCGCCGAGCAGGACGAGGCAGCAGACTGAGAAAGACCAGCTAAGCTGTCGAAACATGGCTCGATTTAGGCTGTTATCAGTCCAACCCGAATCTATCTTTCGGCTACGATTCACGGTTCATTGCTCCCGGCAAGCTGATAAGCGTTCCACACCGCATTCTTACGCAGCTTGGCTGAGCTGTTGGGCGTTTTTGGGCGAGGGCTTAGGCTGCTTGACTCGCTACCATTATGGTAAGCTGCTTGAAAACCACAATCCTGTTGGACGACCGTCATAATGATCCACCGGCGCAACTTTCTCCACTACTCGTTCATTTCAGCAGGCATGGCCACGCTGCCGCGGCACCAGGGCCATGCACAGAACCGCGCGACACAACCAGTATTGCCTCGAAGCCACATGCGGTCGCTGGAAGGAATGCCCGATCGCCACGTCGAGGTTTGGCGTATCCCCGGCCGCTTCACGAAAAACCCCGATATCGTGCGCTTTCCATCGGGCAAAATGATGCTGGTTTTTTGCGACGTGGAAAAGCATTGGACCGAAGGGATCAGTCGCATCACGACGCTGGAAAGTCTGGACGGCGGTCGGAAATGGGGCAACCCGCGCGTTGTGGCCCAAGCGGACACCAGCAAGGGCGAAGAACGTTGGGTCACTCCGCGGATCAGCCTGTTGCGCGACGGCCGGCTGGTGGTCATCTGCGACCACGATGACTTCGCGCACTACCATGAAGATCAAGCGCCGGGAAACTGGATCTGGTTCAGTTCCGACGACGGGCAGAGTTGGAGCAAACCGCGGTTGATCCCGCTGCCCGGAATCGAGCCGGATCGGATCGTGGAGCTGGATGACGGTACCCTTATGACATGTGCCACCGTGGTGCACGGCGACACTCAAAAGGAAGCCATGGTCCTGATGCGATCCAAAGACGGGACCACGTGGACGGATCCAACCGTGATGGCTAAGGACCACGTACAGAATTACACAGAAGGTGGCATCATCGTGCTGTCCAATGGTCTTCTGGCCTGCGTGATGCGCAACGAGAACCATAACGGGTACCCTTCGTTTGTCGTGTTCTCGACCGATCGCGGCTACAGCTGGTCCCAACCTCGACCCCTGCCTTTCTGCGGGGATCGCCCTTACGGCAAACAGCTCTCCGATGGGCGGGTGCTGGTGACCTATCGCAACCGGGGTGGTAATCGGGGAACGCACGCCTGGATCGGCGACTTGACTCGCGAATACGGCTACCAGATCTACGGCACTCACTACGACGACCTCGTCACCCTCGACAAGGACGCCTTGCATATTCACAACAGATCGGGGGCGGTCACGCGCTATACGCTTCTGCCACCGGAGAGCTTTCGTAGCGACGCCGAGATGGAAACGACGCTTAAAGTCACTGGGCCGCCGGACGGGGCGATTGCAAGAATGGTGATCAGCCGCATCGGCGTCGGCGTGGAGATTGGCGCTAGCGCCATCTGGCTCCGTGATGAGAGGTCGCCTGACCGCACTCCGCGGATTGATGAGGTTCACAAAGTGGACATGAGCCAAGACCACCGAATAGGTCTCTACGTGCGCAAGGGCCTGGTGACTGTAAAACTGGACGGCCAAACGGTGATCCACCGTATCGTTCGCGACGAAATGCGTCTACAGCCAACGTGGTTCGGGCGCCTGGCCGACTCGGATGGCGATGTTTGGTGGCGCAACTTCATGTATTACGTCCGCAACACGACCGAGCCGGACCACCTGTGGAGCTGGCAGGCCCTGCTTGGACGCTATCCGGATCAATACCAGTTGGATCGCATGCTGGAGGTGCACAGCAACCCGCCATTGGCCAACCACGGTCCGGACAACGGTTACTCGTCCTGGGTCGAGCTTCCCGACGGGCGCATCTTCATGGTTGACTACACCAACCGCGGCGATCCGTCCCCCACGTCGCATCTGTACGGTGTCTATTTCTCGCCTGAAGACTTTCAACGGCCGACGGCATAGCCCGGATTATTCATGAATTCGATCGCGTCTGTGGTAAGTGATGTGTCCGTAATGATTTACGGCTATCTTGCCAATTTCACACTGCGCCAGCAGCAACACTAGCCCGAATGCGCAAGCGAGGAGAACGCGGTAAAATTGCCAACGCAGTCTCGGTTTCGGACTCGTTTGGCAGCGTTTTGTGCGTTCGCGGGGTACGTTCGCTCTCCTCGCTTGCGCATTCGGGCTAGTGTTGGTGAATAATCCGGCATAGTGGACGAACGCCTTCGCGCTCGAACCCTCCGTGATCCACGAGGGTGGAAATAGGTGCCGCGAGCCGAGCGGTACCTGTGCGACCGCAACCGTGCTTACACAGATTAACTCACTCGCGGAACCGCAGTGAGTAGAGGTCGGCATCCTTCATCACGAATCTCAGGCGGATCGGTTGGCCGGCGATGTCCGCCAGACGTGACGTGGAATTCCAGGTGACCGTGCCGGCAATTTCGTCGCCAAAGATCTCGACACAGTCCTTCAGCCTCAGACCCGGCATTGGCTGCCCGTTCAGGTCCTGGATCTCGACCCGGATCGATCCGACTGCCGAGGTGGCGTAGTTGATCTCCAGCGTGTTTCCTTGGAACGTGAAAGGTTGCGTCAAAAGCTCGCCTCCGGCCAGTGGTGCGTGGATCGACACCAGTCCGTCGGTGCGGAAGACGAATCGACGAACGTGGCAGGTCGGCTGGCCGTTGTGGCGAGTCACCCAGATCGACATTTCATGGGCACCGGTCGGGTGCAACCCGCGCAGAGTGTAATTCGACCGTGTCACCCAGTTTTGCGCACCGGGTCCGGGACGGACCAGGGCTTCCTGAAACAGGCGGTCGAAATGGGTTCCGCCGCGGGTTGTCATCATCACGGTGTCGGCGCAGTCGCCGATCAGCCATTGGATCGGGTCATCGATTTCCGTGCGGGTCAGTTCCAGTTTTGCCGCAATGGCCTGCTCACGAGTCAGCGCCTGCCGCGTTTGGGCCAGACGATTCGAGAGAGCGATGTAGATATGTGGAGCGCGGAAATAAGGTGTTGTCTGGTTGTTGTAATGATGGTCGGGTGGCAACACACCGTCGCTTCCGAATGTCATCGGTTTGGGAGAATCCCATGTCAACAGGTCGGGAGACGTCATTCGGGCAATCGACCGTCGGTTGGGATCTGCAGGAGTTGGCGGAGACACACGAATCGCATACCGGATGTAAAGCACGTATTGCTGCTCGACATCGGACCAGAAAAGCGATTCGAATCCGTCGAAGGCACCATAGAGTGAGGTGTCGATAATTGGCTCGTCACGCAGCTTGTGAAACAAAAACCCATCGGACGATACCCAGCAGATAACCCTTGTCCGTCCCGGGGTCTCGATCAGCGTGAATGCTTTGAAGCGCTCGTCCGGTTTCACTCCCGGCCTCGTATCGAGGAACACTTCCGGCAGAGGTTTTGTGTGGAAGTCCTCGATCATCAGCTTGCCGCCGATGGTGCCGACCAGGTTGTTCGCCCGGCTTCCGTCGATCTCGACCAGGCCCAACTTGGGCTTGGACCAATGCACTCCATCCTCACTCGCGGCCACGGCAAGCCGGTTGAAAGCGCTGTAATACAGCAGGAATCGCTGGCCGTCTTTAATCACCGAGATGCCGTTCTGGAACCGTTTTTCCCAGGGCTGATCGAGCGTCACAGCCATCTCCGCCGGCCGCGGATGATGCAACTGCAAGCGGACACCGTTAAGCTGATCCACAAGGAATCGATCCACAAACAACTCCCGGCGCGATCCAATATCCCGGATCTCCGGCTCTGTCGCTGTGATCATCGTCGGACTCGCCGATGTTAGGAGGATCCACCCCATCGCCAGTATCCGGAGTCGAGTCGCACAGTTCATCTCAGTCATCTTCCAATTACAACCCTTCCTTATCATTTTCACGCACAGGGACTAAGTTTTGCTTCAGAGGCCAAGCATTGTGTCAGAGAACCTGCAATTCCTTGGCTCTGGGCAACCGAGCTACAACGAAGTGGTGATTAGGCGCCTATTCTAGCGGCAAGCTAGCTGAGTGCAATCGACCGAAGATGGAGAGCTCCGACAGTTAGCCTGCCCAGTTAACGTCTGTTAACCCGCATTTCCCAGATGAGTATCCGCGCTTTGGCATGCAATTTGCGCCAACCCTTTGAAAACAAGGGAGTTTGTCGCGTTTCATGCCAATGTGACAGGAGAACCCAGTG
>Ga0310123_10004193_pt1 | contig 10942 bp, 8 predicted proteins | sample CB6_AW_1057_MG_FD_203505 | JGI IMG/M metagenome (GOLD analysis project Ga0310123, IMG submission 203505) | Marine microbial communities from Western Arctic Ocean, Canada - CB6_AW_1057 | ecosystem: Environmental > Aquatic > Marine > Oceanic | place: Canada: Western Arctic Ocean | collected...
CGGGACGCCCGGAGGAGGCGGAGTGAGTTTGAATCAGGCCCGGATGACCTGCGAAGCCTGGAGGCCGCGGTCCGTCTGCTGGATCTCGAACTCGACCACCTCTCCTTCCGCGAGGGTTCGGAAGCCGTCGCCGATGATGGCGGAGAAATGTACGAATAGGTCGTCTCCGCTGGGCTGGGTGATGAAGCCGTAGCCCTTGGCGTCGTTGAACCACTTCACGGTACCCTTCATTCCTGCACCCTCCGATCGCGGTGGACGCTGGCCCCCGAGCAGGGCAGGCGACCTCAGGGCGGTGTCCGCGGTGCCCGGGAACTGTGGGTCGGGGAGGACAGGTTAGGCGGCGGCGCGGCGAGTGGTCAAGGTAAATATCTGTTCAACGGCCCGCCCCGTACAGCGTGCGATAGATGGCCACGTTCCGCCGCACCTGCTTGACATAGTTGCGCGTCTCGGCGAAGGGGATGCGCTCGGTGAAAGTGAGCAGGTCGCCGGCCTCCGCGAAGTCGCGCCAGCGCACGACGCGGTGCTGCCCCGCGTTGTAACCGGCCAGGAAGCGGGTGGTGTCCGCTTGGTTCTGGCGCAGCAGATCCACCAGGTGCCGGGTGCCCAGATGGACGTTCACGTCCGGGACCTCGAGCAGCTCCTCGCGGAAGTCGCGCGGCCCGACCTCGCGCGCTACCTGGGCCGCGGTCGAGGGGAGAAGCTGCATGAGCCCGACTGCATTGGCCACGGACCGGATGTCGGGGTCGAAAGCGGACTCCTGCCGCGCGAGTGCGGCGGTCAAGAACGGATCCACCCCGCTCTCCCGCGCCTCGCGCACGAAGACCTCGCGGTACCCCCAGGGGTAGATGATCCGTGCCAGCCGGAGCGTCCACGGGGCCCCGCTCTGCCGGAGATCGAACCCGAGGCGGATGGCCGGAATCGTGTGGTCCCGCTCGATCAGCGCTTGGGCGAGACGGATCTGCGAGGCCTGATCCCCCCGGGCGCGCGCGATGAGCCGATCGACCTCCGCCGTCTCCCCCTCCACGAGCCCGGCCGCCCGGAGCAGATCGACGCGGCCGATCCCCTCCTCCAGCCACGCGGGCATCGGCGGCTCCGCCCCCGCGGGGAGATCCAGCCGGAACTCCTCGCCCACGAGATCGGCGGCCAGCACCGTGTAGTAGGAGAGCGGATCATCGCGGCGGAGGCGGGCGATCAGATCGCGCGCGCGGGCGTCGTCGCCGAGCGCCCGGTGGATGCGCGCCGCCCAGTACGAGGCCTCCTGCCAGCGCCGGCCGTTCGGGAAGCGCTCGAGATAGTCCTCGTAGATCTCGGCGGCCCGGCTATGCTCCCCGCGGAGGAGGTGGATCTGCGCGAGGCGCATCGTGCCGAGCCCGGCGCGGTCCTGCGCGGGCACCGTCTCGATCAGCCGGCGATAGGCGGCGGCCGCCGCGTCGAGCTGGTTGCGGTCGTGCGGCGCATCCGCGCGGAAGAAGAGCACGTCGGCCGCCTCCGGGCTCTGCGGGTAGCGCTCGAGCAGCCAGCCCTCGATCGTGCGCACGTCGCCCGCCCGCCCCTGGCGCGCCCGCAGCCCGCTCCAGCGATCGAGGGCGACCGCACCGATCCGCTCGCCCGCCGACGTCGCGAGCGCCCGGAACTCCTCGACCGCATCGTTCTCGCGGCCGGGGGTGGCGGCGAGCCGGGACGCTCGCGCCAAACGCACGTCCTCCGCGACGTTGGCGACGCCTCCCTCGAGCCGGACATGCAGGTCGTACGCCCGCACCGCGGGACCGTAGTCGTTGACGCGGTCGAGCGCGCGCGCCGCCACCAGCACCTGGTCCGCGTCGAGGGTGCTCGCCCCGACCGCAAGCAGCCCGCCGGCCGCGCGACCCGCGGCGGGCGTGGCCGGACCCTCCGCGAGCGCGCTCAGGTAGGCGGAGCGCGCGGTGGCCGAGTCACGACGCGCACACGCCAGGTCGCCCGCCACCGTCCAAGCCCGAGCCCGCCGGTTCCCCATCACCGTGCCGGCCACCTCGCGGTACACCCTCTCCGCGGCGGTGCTGTCGCCGGAGGCGAGCAGCGCGCGCGGCACCAGCTCCCATGCGTTCAGCCGAGCGCCGGGGTCGGTGATCCTCTCCACGAACGCACGCACGTCGGCCACCCGGCCGGAGTCGGCGGGCGCGGAGGCCGCATCCAGCGCCGCCCAGCTCGTCACGACGGGCACGTCGATCCGGTCGAGCGCGGCACGCGCATCCGCGGTCCGGGTCGCGCGAGCCAGCGAGCGCGCCTGGCGCGCGGCGATCCCGGGCCGGAGGGGGTTGGCCGCCGCGTGCGCGGTCGCCACGTAGCGGTCGTACGACGCGGCGGCTGCGCTCCAGTCCTGCCGCGCCTCGTGCGCCCGGGCGAGCAAGAGCCTGCCCTCCCCTTCGCCTTGGGGGGGACCGGCATCGTCGATCCAGCTCTGGCCGGCGAGCCGCTCCACCACGCCCGCCCAGTTGCGCCACCCCGCGTCGGCCTGGGCGAGCAGGAGCACCTCCTCCGCCGACAGGGCGAGCCCGGTGCGGGCGGCGCTCCGCAGGATCTCGCTCGCGTGCCAGGGACGGCCGGCCTGGAGCTCCGCGCGCGCAGAATCGACCCGAGGATCCGCGTCGCGCCGGGGCATCGGCGCACCGCCGGAGGCGGCCCGGCCGTCCGCGCCGCCCGCGGGGAATAGACGGCCCCCGCCGCTCCCGACCCCGCTCCGGATGCCCAACCCCGCGACGAGCACGGCCAGCGAGATCGGGATGATGCGGCTCCAGCTCATGCGATGGGCTCCCCCCTGGGGCGGCGGCACATCCGACGAGCCATGCAAGTTGGGCACCACCCTGTGCCCTGGAGACCAGGAGCGCCAGGGTGATGTCGGGGCATCGGGGCCGTACGGCGTCCCCTCCCGGCATCCACAAGGCGCGCGCGACCGACGAGAATGGGCTTCACCCTCTGGACACCGGCGACCCGGGCCGCGCCGTGAAGCTGCCGAGCGGAGACCCAGCGGCCGTCTCGCAGGAGAAGCTCGTAGGCTATCTCCTGTCCCCATTTCCATCCCCTGGGGCGACACAAGGCTCGATTCTTCAGGCAGTTAGGGTACACGGCCGCGAACTGGCGAGCGTTCCGGGAGCGCGTCGGCCATCCTCCCTTCGAGGGTCCCGAGATCCTCCGTGCCCGCCGGCTCAGCCCCGCCTGACGCGCTCTGCTCCGTCCGCCTTACCCCATTCCCCCCCGCCCCTCCTTGATGCAGGCCGCGAACTGGACAGGCGCCTTCTCCTCCAGCGGCGGCACGATGCGGGCGCATTCCACGTCCTTCCCCGGATGCGGGCAGCGGGGGTGGAAGGAGCATCCGGAGGGAGGCGAGACGGGGCTCGGGACGTCTCCCGCAAGCACGATGCGCCCCGACCGCGCGGCACCCGGATCGGGGCGCGGGACCGCGGAGAGGAGCGCCTTCGTATAGGGGTGGCGCGGGCTCCGGTACAGCTCAGCGGCCGGCGCGCACTCGACGATCTTGCCGAGATACATGACCGCGACCCGGTCGCTCACGTGCTCCACGAGCGCGAGGTCGTGGGCGATGATCAGATAGGTGAGGCCGAGCTGCTCCTGGAGGTCCTCGAGCAGGTTCACCACCTGCGCCTGCACCGAGACGTCCAGCGCGGAGACGGGCTCGTCGAGCACGACCACCGCCGGCTCGACCGCGAGCGCGCGCGCGATGCCGAGCCGCTGCCTCTGCCCCCCGCTGAACTCGTGCGGGTAGCGGTCCACGTGCTCCGTGCGCAGCCCCACCCGCTCCAGCAGCTCGGCGACGCGCCGCCGTCGCCCCTCCCGGTCACCGGCCAGCCGGTGCACGCGCAGCACCTCGTCCAGCATCGCGCCCACCGTGAGCCGCGGGTTGAGGGAGCCGAAGGGGTCCTGGAAGACGATCTGCGCGTTCCTCCGGAAGGCGGTGAGCCGGGCGCGATCCATCGCGCGCACGTCCTGGCCGCGGAAGCGGATCGTCCCCGCGGTCGGCTCGACCAGTCGGAGCACCGCCCGCCCGGTCGTAGTCTTGCCGCACCCGGACTCCCCGACCAACCCCAGTGTCTCGCCCGGCCGAAGCCAGAAGCTCACCCCGTCCACCGCACGCACCGCGTCTCCCTCGCGCGCGCGTCCTCTCCCGAGGGGGAAGTGCTTGACCAGCCCACGCACCTCGAGGAGCAGCTCCGCGGCGGGTGGAAAGGACTCCTCGAGCACGGGCCCCTCGTCCAGGTGGGTGGGGCTACCGGACTCCGGGAGCGCCGGGTGGGGCTCGGAGGCCGCGACGCGCGTCACGGCTCCAAGCCTGTGCCCACGCTTCGCCGCTCCGGCTCCTCCACCAGCCAGCAGCGCGCCGCGCGCCCCTCGCCGCGCCCCGGCACCACCTCGAGCAGCGGGGGCGGCTCGCTCCGCCCGCGCTTCCATACGTACGGGCAGCGGTCGGCGAAGCGGCAGGCGGGCGGCCACTCGGTGGGCATGGGCACCACGCCGGGGATCGGCCGCAGCCGCTCGCCGATTCGGTCCACCCTCGGGATCGAGGCGAGCAGCCCCTCCGTATAGGGGTGCACCGGGCTCCGGAACACCTCGTGCGCGGTGCCGGTCTCGGCAACCTGCCCCGCGTACATGACGACCACCCGGTCCGCCACCTCCGCCACCACCCCCAGGTCGTGCGTGATGAGCAGCACCGCCATGCGATGACGCTCCCGCAGCTCCGCAAGCAACTCGAGGATCTGCGCCTGGATCGTCACGTCGAGCGCGGTGGTGGGCTCGTCGGCCACCAGCAGTGCCGGCTCGCAGGCGAGCGCCATCGCGATCATCACGCGCTGACGCATGCCGCCGGAGAGCTGGTGCGGGTACTCGCCGAACCGGCGTTGTGGCTCCGGGATATGCACCTCCCGCAGCAGCTCGAGTGCACGCGCGCGCGCCTCCCGCTTGCCCATGCGGCGGTGCAGCCGGAGCGGCTCGACGATCTGCTCACCGACGGTGAACACCGGGTTGAGCGAGGTCATTGGCTCCTGGAAGACCATCGAGACCTCGTTCCCCCGGAGCCGCCGCATCCGCTCCGTGGATGCGCCGACCAGCTCCGCGCCGCCCAGCTTGATCGAGCTTCCCGGCATGATGCGCCCGGGCGGGTCCGGTACCAGCCCCAGGATCGATAGCGAGGTCACCGTCTTGCCGCACCCGCTCTCGCCGACGAGCGCGAGCGTCTCCCCCTCGGCGACCGAGAACGACACCCCGTCCACCGCCCGGGCGACCCCCCGGTCGGTGAAGAAGTACGTGCGTAGGTCGGTGACCTGGAGCAGGGGGGCGCTCATCGCCGCAACCTCGGGTCGAGCGCATCCCTCAGCCCATCCCCTACCAGGTTGAAGCACAGCACGGTCACGACGATCGCGAGCCCGGGGAACGTCGAGAGCCACCAGGCCTGGAGCATCACGTTGCGCCCGTCCGCGACCATCGTGCCCCACGACGGCGTCGGGGGCTGCACCCCCAGCCCGAGGAAGGAGAGCCCCGCCTCGAGCACGATCGTGTTTCCGATCCCGAGCGTCGCGGCCACGATCACGGGCCCGAGCACGTTCGGGATCAGGTGCGCGAGGATGATCCGGCTCCGCGAGTAGCCGAGCGCGCGCGCGGCCTGGACGTACTCGCGCTCGCGCAGTGAGAGCACCTCGCCGCGCACCAGCCGCGCCGTTCCGGTCCACTGGGTCAGCCCGAGCACCGCCACGATCAGGAAGATCGAGGGCTGGAAGAGCGCGATGATCGTGATCAGCAGCACGAGCTGCGGGAAGGAGATCACCATGTCCACGACGCGCATGAGCACCGTGTCCACCCATCCGCCCAGGTACCCCGCGACGGCGCCGAGCAGGGTTCCGATCGTGATGCTGATGGCGACCGCGACGAAGCCGATCGAGAGCGAGACGCGCGCGCCGTAGAGCACCCGCGAAAGCACGTCGCGCGCGAAGTGATCGGTGCCGAGCGGGTGGGCCTCAGTCGGCGCGACCAGGCGATCGACGAGCAGATCGCCGAGCGCCCCCGGGTCGCTGGGCGCCAGGAACGGGGTGAGCAGCGCGGTCAGGTAGAGCGCCAGGATCCCGAGCGCGCCGAGCACCGCGAGCCGGTTGCGCGCGAACGCCCGCGCCGCGAGCGCCCACTGGCTCACCCCGACCCACTCGAGGTGCGGCCGAGCCACGTCCCTCCAGGACCAGAGCCAGACGCCCACCAGCCCTCCGACCAGAGTGGCGAGCGCGACGCGGTCGTCGAGGGAACCCGCGGGCGTGGCGCGCACGCGCTCCCAGCGGAGCAGGAGCACCGCGAGCAGCCCGATCCAGACCAGCAGTGCCGCCAGCCCGGCCCCCAGCCGTCCGGCGAGGAGCTGGGGCGCTCCGGGGAGGAACGCGGAGAGCGCGCGGCCGCCGCGGCTCCGGAGCGAGCCAGGGGCCCCCACCGGCACGGGTGCGGCGGTCGGGTCCGAGAGGAGACCCTCGGCGACCCACTCCTCAGTCATAGCGGATGCGGGGATCCACGACCGCGTAGAGCACGTCGGCGACGAGGTTCCCGATCACCACCATGACGGCGAACATCAGGCTCGTCCCCATCACGAGCGGGTAGTCACGCAGGCCGATCGCGTCGACGATCGTCTTCCCCATCCCGGGCCAGCCGAACACGGTCTCTATGAACACCGTGCCGCTGAAGAGCACGGGCAGGTAGAGCCCGAGCAGCGTGATCACCGGGATGAGCGCGTTCCGCAGCGTGTGCTTGAGGATCACGCTCCGCTCGGGGAGCCCCTTGGCTCGTGCAGTGCGCACGTAGTCCTGGCGGATCACCTCGAGCATGCTCCCCCGCGTGTAGCGGGCGATCCCGGCCGCGAGCACGAGCGCGAGCGAGGTGACCGGCAGCACCATGTAGCGTATTCGGTCGAGCAGTCCCTCGAACGGACCCATCATCGCGGCGTTCACGCTGCGCGTGCCGGATGGCGGGAAGTAGATCGGCCACTCCCACACGTTCCGGGCGTACAGCGCGAACACCATGATCAGCATGAGCGCGAGCCAGAAGGATGGCATCGAGTAGAAGAAGAGCGCGAGCACGCTGAGCAGCTGGTCGGCCAGCGAGTATTGGCGCACCGCCTGCACGATGCCGATCAAGACGCCCACCCCGAACGCGGCCGCCATGGCGACGGTGGAGAGCAGCAGTGTATTGGGGAGGATCTGGCCGATCACCTCGAGCACCGGCCGCCCGTGCGAGTACGAGTAGCCGAGGTCGCCCTGGAGGAGGGCGCCCATCCATCTCAGGTAACGGATCGGGAGCGGCTGATCGAGCCCGAAGTTGGCCCGCACCTGCGCGATGACCTCCGGGCGCATGCCCGGGCCGACGAGCACCTGGGTCGGGTCACCCGGAGCCAGATTGATGACCAGGAAGACGAGGGTGGCGATCCCCAGCACCAGGGGGATCGCGAGCAGCGACCGGTGGAGGATATAGCGCGCCACGCCGCAGACTCGATCGCGGGGGCTCAGCGCGTCGTGACGCGCGCCCGCCCCCGCTCCTCGCGCGGGATCCACCAGTCCTTGATGTTGATCCACTCGCCGCGCGCATCCATCTGAACGCCGCGCAGCCGGCGTCTGATCCCGTCTAGCCGCTCGTCGAAATAGACGAAGGTGTACGGCTGCTCCTCCAGGATCACCTGCTGGTACTCGCGCCAGAGCGGGATCGCCTCCTCGCGGTCGATCACCAGCGGAAGAGTGTCGAGCAGGCGGTCCATCCGGGCACTGTTCGTCCCGGTGAACCCGTAGGGCTCCTCGTTGCGGGAGGAGTGGAAGAGAGCGGTCTCGTCGATGCTTCCTAATCCATAGGTCCACCCGAATATGGCGGCATCGAAGTTGCGCTCGGCCGACGTCATCTGCTCGATCATCGTCCCGAACTCCACGACCTGTGGCCGCACCCGCACGCCGATCTGCGCGAGCTGCGCCTGCATGATCTCGGCGATGTCCGCGCGGCGCTGATTCCCCTGGTTGTACTTGAGCACGAACTCGAGGCGCACGCCGTCGGCGTTCTCGCGCACCCCGTCCCCGTCCCGGTCGATCCAGCCCGCCTCGTCCAGCAGCCGCCTCGCCTCGGTGGGATCGTAGGCCAGCTCGTCCGCCAGGCTCTTGTCGTACGCCCAGTGGAGCGGATGGACCCCCGTGTTCGCGATGGTCCCGTAGCCCCTGAGCTGTGCCTCCACCATCTCCTGCCGGTTGGTCCCGAGTGTCATCGCGCGGCGCACGCGCACGTCGGCAAATTGCGGACGGCGCGCGTTCCACGCGACCAGCGTGTACGCGGGCCAGACGTAGTGGACCAAACTGAGCCTCGGCGAGGCCTCAATCTGCGGGGCCTGGTCGGCGCGGGGGTTGACGAAGACGTCGATGTTCTCGGTGAGTAGATCGGTGAGCAGCGTGGTCTGTTCGGGGATCACCCGGTAGACGTACCGGTCGAGGTACGGCCGCCCGCCAAGCGCCTCCGGAAAGGCCGGATTGGCCCGGAAGGTCCAGCTCTCCTGGGGCCGGTGCTCCACGAAGACGAACGGGCCGTTCCCGACCGGGCACTGCGTGCCGAAGGGGTGCTGCTGGAGCTGTGTGACCGGGACGTCCTCGAGCAGGTGGTGGGGCATGATCGCCACATACCACCAGGGGTCCATGTACCCGGCGTGCGGCCGCGCGATGCGGATCCGGACGGTGAGCGAATCGAGGACCTCCACCCCTTCGGGCCCTCGCACGTAATGATCGAACATGCTGAGGTTCGTGTACGCCGTCGCGGAGTCGGTGATGGTACGATACGTGAATGCCACGTCCTCCGCGTCGACTTTGGAGCCGTCGTGCCAGTAGACGTCGGGGCGGATGCGGAAGGTCACTGCCGTCGGCCGGTCGGGATCGTCCACCTCCCAGGACTCCGCGAGGTACGGCTCGAGCTCGAACGACGGATCGTAGCGGAGCAGCGTCATCAGGTTGACGTGCCGCTGGTGCTCACTCGTCTCGTATATCGACGAAACGAAGTGGTTCATCCCGTTCGTCAGTTCGCCGATGGCGCCCACCACGGCCGTCCCTCCGTAGCGTGTGGAGTCGGCGACCGGCCGCTCCTGCTCCATCCGCGAGATGAACGCGTTCACGCGGGCGCGGGCGTCCGCGCAGAAGGTGCCGAAGTCAGCCAGGGCGGCACCCCCGTCCCCGTACTCGCCCCCGCACGCGGCCAGCAGGGTGGTCAGCCAGAGTGCGATGCCCGCTCTCTCGGTTGTCATCTCGGTCCTCCGCAGTGCGGGGGCATCAGCGCCGCCAGGTCCATTCCTCGGATCGGTACCGCTCCTCGAGCTCCCGCTCGGACGCGCAGGGGAGCGGATCCTCCACCACTGGAGCACCGAATGCCGCGAGCAGCGCTCCCTCCAACTCCCCGGCCGCGGGGGGGCGGCCGAGGAGGGAGCACAGAGTCGCGGGCGCAGGCCCGCTCCCGGGCACACCGAGCTCCCCCAATAGCCCTTGGTCGTCCTCGATCAGGATGGAGCCGTGCTGAAGCAGGCCGCCCTCGATCCGGACCTGCGCGCTGCCCACGAGCTTGCACCCGCCCGCGACGACCTCGCCCGGAGCGGCGCTCCGGAAGCAGGCTCCGGCGTCCGGCGGCCCGACGCTTCGCGCCGCAGGGGCAATCTCCGCGGGCACCCCCAGCGAGGCCAGGGCGAGAGCAAGGCGCGTGTTGATCCAGTGGTACACGGTGCGCGCGCCCAAGGTCGCGGAAGGGGTCGCGGGAAGCCTCGCGGGAAGCGCGACCGCATAGGTGAGCTCGCGCCAATGGAGCACGGCGCGGCCGCCTGTCGGGCGGCGCACGATCCCGACGCCGAGCGCCCGGGCGCGCGTCGCGTCGTAGCGCCCGCGGGCGGGCTCGTTGCGTCCGAGCGAGAGGGTAGGGACGTCCCAACGGTAGAGGCGGAGCGCCGCGCGCCCCGCCGCCAGGCCCAAGGCGAGCGCGTGGTCGCGGGCCATGTTGAGGGGTCCGGGGAGCGGACCATCGACCCGTGCGCTCCAGCGCAGCGCGGGCGCTACCGCGGCGCGGTCTCCTCCTCACGGTCGTAGAACTCGACCGGAGGGCAGGCGCACATCAAGTTGCGGTCGCCGTACGCGTTGTCCACGCGCCCGACCGCCGGCCAGAACTTGTGCTCGCGCGTCCAGGGGGCCGGAAAGACGGCTTGCTCGCGCCCGTACTTCCGCTCCCAGCGCTCACCCGTCACGACCGCGGCGGTGTGCGGCGCGTGCTTGAGCGGGTTGTCCTCGCGGTCGAGCAGCCCCAGCTCGACCTGCTGGATCTCCGCGCGGATCGAGACGAGCGCGTCGCAGAAGCGGTCCAGCTCGGCCTTGGCCTCGCTCTCCGTGGGCTCGATCATGAGCGTGCCCGCGACCGGAAACGAGACCGTGGGCGCGTGGAAGCCGTAGTCTATCAAGCGCTTGGCGACGTCCTCCTCGGTGATTCCGGTCGCGCACTTGAGCGGGCGCAGATCGAGGATGAACTCGTGCGCGACCCGGCCGCTGGGGCCCCGGTAGAGCACGTCGTAGTGGCTTTCCAGCCGCTTGGCCATGTAGTTCGCGCTGAGCAGCGCCACCTCGGTGGCCTGCCGCACCCCCGCGCGGCCCAGCAGCGCGATGTAGGCCCAGGAGATGAGCAGGATGCTCGCGCTCCCCCAAGGAGCCGCGGACACCGCGCCGATCGCCTTCTCTCCCCCTACCGGCACGACCGGATGACCCGGGAGGAAGGGCGCGAGCGCGGCGCTCACGCAGATCGGACCCATGCCGGGGCCGCCCCCGCCATGCGGGATCGCGAACGTCTTGTGCAGGTTGATGTGAACGACGTCCGCGCCGTAGTCGCCGGGGCGGCAGAGCCCCACCTGGGCGTTCAGGTTGGCGCCGTCCAGGTA
>Ga0310123_10004195_pt1 | contig 10937 bp, 7 predicted proteins | sample CB6_AW_1057_MG_FD_203505 | JGI IMG/M metagenome (GOLD analysis project Ga0310123, IMG submission 203505) | Marine microbial communities from Western Arctic Ocean, Canada - CB6_AW_1057 | ecosystem: Environmental > Aquatic > Marine > Oceanic | place: Canada: Western Arctic Ocean | collected...
CGGGGGTTCATATCTGACGATCACCTCCGCCCTTGGGGTAGGCGTTCCCCTCTCCCGAATTCTCCGGAAGTAGGCACGGCAGATCGCTGACGCAGTCGCACAGGGGCCCCCTCGAGGGGGCCCTTCGCACATGAAGGCACCCGCGTTCCACGATCAGATCGAGGCGCTGCCCACCTGTGCGGGCGTCTACCTCTTCCGCTCCGCGGACGGGGAGATGCTCTACGTCGGGAAGGCGAAGTCGCTGCGCGCCCGCGTGAGGAGCTACTTCCGCGCGGACGTGGGCGGAGTCAAGACTGAGGAGCTGGTGCACCGGGCGGCGTCCGTCGAGACCATCGTGGTGGGTACGGAGGCCGAGGCGCTCATCCTCGAGGCCAATCTCATCAAGGAGCACCGGCCACGTTTCAACGTCCAGTTGAGGGACGACAAACGCTACCCCTACATCAAGGTGACGGTGCAGGAGCGGTTCCCGCGGGTCTGGGTCACCCGCCGAGTGGTCGACGACGGCGCGCGCTACTTCGGGCCGTACACATCGGTCGGGAACATGCGGCGCGCGCTCGAGGTCGTGAAGCGGCTCTATACGGTCCGCTCCTGCCGCTACGATCTGCCGGACGAGGCTCCGGCGCGCCCCTGCCTGGACTATCACATCGGACGCTGCCAGGCGCCCTGCGTGGGGCTCCAGACGATGGAGGCGTATCACGCCATGATCGCCGAGATCCTGCGCGTGCTCGAGGGCGACACCGAGGAGGTGCGAGGCGACGTCGGGGCGCGGATGCGCGAGGCCGCCGACCGACTCGACTTCGAGCGAGCGGCGCAGCTGCGCAACGTGATCGAGGGGCTGGACGGGCTCGCGCGCGAGCAGCTGGTCCAGAAGGTAGGGGGAGGAGACCACGACGTGATCGGGCTCGCGCGCGACGGCGCGCTCGCCACCGCGGTGGCGCTCAAGATCCGCAAGGGCCGCCTGCTCGGGCGCGACACGGTGCGCTTCCACGAGATCGGGGGGGAGGCCGACGCGGCGTTGCTCGCGAGCTTCGCCTCGCGCTACTACCTGGGGCGGGGAAAGCAGGGGCTACGGGAGGTGCCGCGCGAGATTCTCTTTCCGGCCGAGTTTGGGGATCGCCCGCTCCTGGCGGATGCGCTCTCGACCAGCACCGGCCGGCGGGTGGCAACGCATGTGCCCAGCCGTGGGGAGAAGCGCCGTCTGGTCGAGCTGGCCAACCAGAACGCCCGCCACGCGCTCGAGGACCGGGTCACCGTCATGTCCGCAGCGGAGCGTGCCGACGAGGTGCTCTACGAGCTGCAGGACCGGCTCGATCTCAAGGTGGTACCGCGGCTGATGGTGTGCTTCGACGTCTCGCACACCCAGGGAGCGGAGGCCGTCGCGAGCGCCGCCGTCTTCCAGAACGCCGAGCCCAGGAAGTCCGACTACCGCCATATGCGCATCCGCGGCGAGTGGAGAAACGACGACTTCCGCAGCATGGCCGAGGTCGTGGGGCGCTGGTTCCGCCGCCGGAGGGAGGAGGAGAAGCCCCTCCCTGACCTGGTGCTGATCGACGGAGGCAAGGGGCAGCTCTCCGCGGCGCGGGCCACGCTCGTCGCGCTCGGAATCACCGACGTGACCGTGGCCGCGCTCGCCAAGCGCGAGGAGGAGGTCTTCCTCCCGGGGCTTCCCGAGCCCATCCGGCTCGACCGGCGCGACCGCGCTCTCCAGCTCCTCCAGCGCGTCCGCAACGAGGCGCACCGCTTCGCCATCCGCTACAACCGGAACCTCCGGAGACGGCGCACGATCCGGAGCGACATCGGCGACATCCCAGGGATCGGGCCCGGCCGGCAGCAGGCGCTGCTCGCCCGCTTCGGCTCGGTGAAGGGAATCCGCGCGGCGAGCGAGGAGGAGATCGCGCGCGTTCCCGGCTTCTCGCGTGTGCTCGCGAGCCGCGTGCTCACGTACCTCGGCCGGTGACACCGTGAGCGTCCGCGTCCGCTTCGCGCCGAGCCCCACCGGCCGACTGCATCTGGGCAACGCGCGGGCCGCTGCCTTCAACTGGCTCTTCGCGCGGCGCCACGGCGGGCGCTTCGTCCTCCGCATCGAGGACACCGACCCCGAGCGGGCTGTGGTCGGCTCGGAGCCGGCCATCCTCGAGGACCTGCGCTGGCTCGGTCTCAACTGGGACGAGGGACCCGACGTGGGCGGGGCCCACGCACCCTATCGGCAGAGCGAGCGCGAGCCGTTGCACCGCGCGGCGGTCCAGGAGCTCCTCGAGCGCGGGCGCGCCTACCGCTGCTGGTGCGCGCCGGAGGAGCTGGCACGCCATCGCACCGCCACCGCCGGCGGCGAGGTGCTCCGCTATCCGGGGACCTGCCGCGCTCTGCCCGAGGCGCGCCGCCGCGAGCTGGAGGCCGGCGGCGGACCCTCGGTCGTGCGCTTCCGGCTGCCGGACGCCGAGACGGTCCCGGTCGAGGACGCGGTGCGCGGCACTGTGGTCTTCCCGATGGCCGACCTGGACGACTTCGTGCTGCTCAGGGCCGACGGGCGCGCGACGTACAACCTCGCGGTCGTGGTGGACGACGTCGGAATGGGGATCACGCACGTCGTCCGAGGCGTGGGCCACCTCTCCAACACGCACAAGCAGGCGCTCCTCTTCGATGCGCTCGCGTGCCCGCGTCCCGTGTTCGCCCATCTTCCCACCGTGCTCGGACCGGACGGCCAGCCGCTCTCCAAGCGGCACGACGCCCAGTCGCTCGGGCAGCTCCGGAGCGAGGGGTACCATCCCGCGGCGGTGGTGAACTATCTTTCGCTGCTGGGTTGGTCATCCCCCGATGGCCGCGAGGTGCTCGCGGTGGACGAGCTGGCGGAGCGGATCTCCCTGGACCGCGTGGGAACCGCCGACACCGCGCTCGATCCAGACAAGCTCCGCTGGGTGTCGGCGCAGCACATTGCCGCGATGCCGCTCGCGGAGCTGATCGCCGCGGTCCGCCCCTGGCTCGAGGAGAGCGGGATCTCCGAGCGCTCGATCCCCGGCACGGTCGCGGCACTGCGGTCGCGGCTGCACCGGTTCGGTGAAATCAAGGAGCACCTCGCGCTGGTCCACCCACCGGCCGAGGCGCTCGACGCGGCGTGGAGCGAGCTGCGGAGCGACCCCGACGCGGCTCCCGTGCTGGCGGCCGTGTGGCAGCGGCTCGCGGGGGTGGATCGCTGGGAGGCAGCCTCCCTCGCCGACGCGGTGCGGGCGGTGGGAAGGCAGGCAGGCGCGGCCGGGCCCCGCCTCTTCCACCCCGTGCGCCGGGCGCTGACCGCCTCGACCAGCGGGCCCGACCTCGGCCAGGTGCTGGCCGCGCTCGGGCGCGAGGAGGCGCTCGCCCGCCTGGCCGCGGCCCTTCCGGACGGCCGGCCCGCACCCCCCCACATTTGACGGGTCCGCCGGCCCCAGGCTATCTTTTTAAGGTATGCGGTGTAATCGCGGTACCTCCTCGACGTATCGTGACGGACCCCACATGTAGAACCTGTAGAACCTGTAAGGAGGGATTTCCGGATGAGATTCCGTCTCGGATTCGTGCTGGCCAGCGTGCTGGCCGTAACAGCTGCTGGCTGCGCCTCCGCAGGAGGAGGCGCTCCGGACGCGGGTGGCCTGCGGCCGCGTGAGACCGCGGAGACCCGGGCCGCGGAGCAGGCGATCAATGTCGCCCTCGTGATGGGCTCCGAGGAGGGCCAACCGCAGTACGAGGAGGCACTCTCCGCGGCCCAGGCCGCCATCACTGCGGACACGACGAATCCGCTCGCGTACAAGCTCGCCGGGCTGGCGCTGATCGGGCTCGACCGCCTGGGCGAGGCGGACGAGATGCTCGACGAGGCGGAGGAGCTCCGCCCGGCGTACGTCCAGGAGGAGACCGAGCAAATCCGCGAAGGAGCCTGGATCTCCCAGTTCGAACGGTCGCAGCCGCTGCTCGATGCGGGCGACTACCTGGGCGCCGCCGAGATCCTCGAGGGGGGCAACTCGATCTATCCGGAGCGCCCGGAGATCATGATCCTGCTCGGTCAGATCTACGTGCAGGAGAACCTGCCCGACCGCGCGATCACCTACCTCAAGCAAGCCGACTCGCTGATCGACGCGCGCGTGCCGCAGGTCGACTCCTCCCTGGCCGCCAACTGGCGCGCCGCCCAAGCGGACATCCCGGTCCAGCTCGGGCAGGCCTATCTCGGCGCCGAGCGCTACGACGAGGCCGCCGCCGAGCTGCGCTCGCTAGTCGCGCAGAATCCGGACAACATCCTGTATGCGAGCAACCTGGCATCGGTCTACGTCCGGACGAACCAATCCGATCTGGCCGCCGGGGTCTACGAGAACCTGCTGCGGCGGACCAACCTCACGCCGGGAGATCTCTACAACATCGGCGGGGGCTACTACAACCTGCAGCGCTACCCGGAGGCCGCAGACGTATTCGAGCGCGCTGCGACTGCTTCACGTAGCGACCGGGACGCGTTCGAGATGTGGACCCGCTCCCTCCAGCTCCAGCACGGGCGCGACTCCGCCTCGGCGACCCCCGCGTCGCTCCAGGAGCTGATCGGCGCGGCAGGGCGCTGGGTCGAGCTGGATCCGAACACCCGCACCGGCTACGTGATCCTGATCCAGGCGGTCAACAAGACCGGGGACGAGGACCGCACGGTGGAGCTCCTCGATCGGATCAACGCTTTCACCGTGGGCGTGACCGACCTCCTGCTCCAGCGCAACCCGAACGGCGGCGCCACCGTGGTCGGCGACGTCGAGAACCTGACCGAGCCCGCGGGGACGAGCGTGAACCTGGTGTTCACCTTCTACGACAGACAGGGCAACGCGATCGGGACGCAGGCCACGCAGGTCACCCTCGGCGCGCCGGGACCGGGCGACAATCAGCCCGGCGCCCGCACCCCGATCCGGGTGGCCTTCACCGCGGATCAGCAGGTGGACGGCTACGGCTACCAGTTTCAGCAGTAACCGGTCGCTGCGGAAGTCTCCCGGGGGACGCGGGGGGATCGGCTGAACCGATCCCCCCGTTTTTCTTGCGGACGTTGTGCGGCCCGCCGATGGCGGCGACCGGTTGGATTCGGGGCGCACGCCCAGTAGATTTCGTCGCACGCGGGCGTAGCTCAGTTGGTAGAGCATCAGCTTCCCAAGCTGAGGGTCGCCGGTTCGAGCCCGGTCGCCCGCTCTCGTGTAAGAGAAAATCTGGTAAGGACTTGTGGGAGGAAGAGGAGCCGATCAAAAATAGGGAGCTAGTCATGAAGCGAGCATCTGGACACGTGATGTCGGGGGTTCTGTTGGCCGGAACACTGGGCGTGGCAGGCTGCAGCCCCGCCGAGGAGGCGCCCGAGGCCATCCCGGAAGCGACCGCGCCGGCCGCGGTCCCCGCGACCGACGGGTTCCTTGATCCGAACGCCGCCGCCCGTGATGTGCTGCTCTCGGCTCCGGGGGTGGACGAGGCGCTCGCCGACGCGCTGGTGGCGGGCCGGCCGTACGCGGACATGACGCAGGTCGACGCCGTGGTCGGGGATCGGCTGAGCGACGAGCAGAAGGACGCGTTGTACGAACGCGTCTGGATGCCGCTCGACTTGAACAGCGCCAGCGAGGAGGAGATCCTCCTCATCCCCGGGGTGGGTGACCGGATGGCGCACGAGTTCGAGGAGTACCGGCCGTACGACGCGATCGAGCGCTTCGGGCGGGAGATCGGCAAGTACGTGGACGAGGTCGAGGTGGCGCGGCTCGAGCGGTACGTGACTATCCGTTGACGCTTGTGCGTTACGCGATCCCAGCGGCGCTGGCGCTCCTCGCCGCGCCCGCGGCCGGGCAGGATCCGCTCGCCGGGCTCGACGAGGCCGGGCTCTACCATGCCGCGTGCGCGGCTTGCCACGGCGCCGACGGCCGAGGGGCCTCCGCCTTACAAGTGGCGTTCGAGGTCGAGCTTCCGGACTTCACCGACTGCTCGTTCACCACGCGCGAGCCCGATGCCGACTGGCTGGCGGTCGCCCACGAGGGCGGGCCGGTGCGCGGCTTCGACCCGATGATGCCGGCATTCGGGGAGGCGCTCTCCGAGGCGCAGCTGATGCTCACGCTCGCCTACATCCGCACCCTCTGCAGCGATCCCGCCTGGCCGCGCGGCGAGCTCAACCTTCCCCGTCCGCTCGTGACCGAGAAGGCCTACCCAGAAGACGAGGCTGTGTGGAGCGGCTCGGTGGCGCTCGGCGGGCCCGGTCTGGTGGAACAGGAGCTGGTCTACGAGAAGCGCCTCGGTGCGCGCAGCCAGGTAGAAGTGGTCGTACCCATCGTGATGCGCGAACGGACCGGGGGCGGCTGGATCAGTGGTGCGGGCGACGTCGTCCTCGGCCTCAAGCACGTGCTGCTCCACAGCCTCGCGTCGGGCTCGATCCTGAGCCTGGCGGGAGAGGTCAAGCTGCCCACGGGAGACGAAGACGACGGGTTCGGCGCCGGTACCGCGGTGGCCGAAGGGTTCATCGCCTTCGGGCAGCTGCTGCCGTCCGATGGCTTTCTCCAGCTGCAGGCGATCGTCGAGCGCCCCTTCGACACCGACCAAGCTGAGTCGGAGACGGCACTCCGCATGGTCGTGGGGAAGAGCTTCGCGCAGGGACGTTGGGGCCGTACCTGGTCTCCGATGGTCGAGGTGCTGGGCAGCCGCGCGTTGGAGGATGGCGCCAGGGTTCATTGGGACGCCGTGCCGCAGGTCCAGGTGACGCTCAACACACGGCAGCACGTGATAGGAAACGTCGGCATCCACCTACCGTTGGGAGAAGGGGACGGGCGCGAGCCGTCGCTGCTCCTGTACGTGATCTGGGAGTGGTTCGACGGGGGGCTCTTGGACGGATGGTGACGCTGCGCCGACCCTGGATCCTTTTCATCGTTGGGGCACTGGTTACTGCGCTCGGTGCTGCGCGCCCTCCGCTTCCACTCTCCCATCCAGCGCTCAGGGACGGCCTCTTCCGCACCGCGGCGGCGTGCATCGCGTGCCACAACGGCGTCGTCTCCCCGGCCGGGGAGGACGTCTCGATCGGCGCCGAGTGGCGTGCTTCGATGATGGCACACTCAGCGCGCGACCCGTACTGGCAAGCGGCCGTGCGGCGCGAGGTGATCGAGCACCCTACCGCCGCCGCGGCAATCGAAGACGAGTGCGCGGCATGCCACATGCCAATGGCGCGGAAGGAAGCGCATCTCGCGGGTGGGCAGGGGGAGGTCTTCGCTAATCTGGCGGGGGCGGATCGGCCGGACGTGGAGCTAGCCATGGACGGTGTCTCGTGCACCGTGTGCCACCAGATCGCGGCGGAGGGGCTGGGCGACCCAGCCACGTTCAACGGCGAATTCGAAGTGGCCTCAGCCACTGCGGAGGGAGAGCGCCCCCTGTTCGGGCCTTTCGAGATGGATCGCGGTCGCACCCGGCTCATGCACTCGGCGACCACGTTTACTCCGACGCAGTCGGAGCACGTGCAGAGTTCGGCCCTGTGTGCCTCCTGCCACACCCTCTACACAACCGCCCTCGACGCGGACGGAAACGCCGTCGGGCGGCTACCCGAACAGGTGTCCTACCTCGAGTGGCTTGCGAGCAGCTTCTCCGCTGAGCGGAGTTGCCAGTCCTGCCACATGCCGGTGGTGACCGGCGAAGCCCCGGTGGCCGGAGTCCTCGGCCAGCCTCGGGAGGAAGTGTCCCGGCACACCTTCCAGGGAGGCAACTTCTTCATGCTGCGCATGCTCAACCGGTACCGGAACGAACTGGGAGTGGAGGCATCGTCTGGGGAGCTCGAAGCCAGTGCACGCCGCACCGAGGAGCTGTTACAGAACGCGACCGCGCGCGTGCGGATAGAGAACCTTACGCGGCAGGGGAGAGCGGTCGGCTTCGACGTGGTAGTCGACAACCTCACGGGTCACAAGCTGCCGACCGGCTATCCGGCGCGGCGGGTGTGGCTCCGGGTAGCGGTACACGACGGCTCGGGCCGAACCCTTTTCGAGTCGGGCGCATTCCGTGCCGACGGCTCGATCGCGGGCAACGACGGCGACGAGAGCCCGGCTCGATGGGAGCCCCACCACAGCGTCATCCGCGACGGTGCCGACGTCCAGATCTACGAGGCGGTGATGGAGCATCACGCCGGCGGACCCACGACGGGGCTGCTCAACGCCACTGGATATCTCAAGGACAACCGCATCCTCCCGAGCGGGTTTGACAAGATAGCCGCTGATCCGGACGTGGCCGTGCACGGTGATGCACTCGCCGATTCCGACTTCGTCGGAGGCGCGGACCGCGTGCGTTACGAGCCGGAGCTGGGCGAAGGCGAGGTCCCGATCGAGGTAGTTGCAGAGCTTTGGTATCAGCCCATTGCGTTTCGCTGGGCCCGGAACCTGACGGACTTCGACGCCCCTGAACCGCGCCGCTTCGTGAGCTGGTACGACGAAATGGCAGCTAGTTCGGCGCTGCAGATCGGGGTGGCCCGCGCGCAGCTGCCCTAGGGTGCCGGATCCAGCGTGCCCCCGAGACCGGGGGCGAGTCGGTCTTGCCTTAGGTAGTGCTGGACGTTTGCGTGGTCAAAGTCGGCCGGTTCTGCTGGTTCTGTTGGGTGAACCGTCGGCCTCCGCTGGAAAGCCGAGTAAGTGACCCCGTGTGCTGGCGCATCGCCTTCGACGAGAGGCGGAGGAATGAGGAGCGAGAACGACTAAAGAAGAGAACTCAACTCATAGGAGGGGTCGTCCTTCCCATGGCTCCTATTTTCGGTCGCTAGCGGTCGGGGACCAGTTTGGCAGCCTCATCGTGAGAGAGTTCATTCAGGAGCCCGTCCCCCAGGCCGGGACGTTGAGGCGGCTCTCCCCCCCGGCAGGTCCTCTTGGCGGCACGCGGCCGTACCTCCATAGTGTCCGCTCGCCGCATATCACCGGGATTCCTCCCATCAACGAAGGGGTGCCATGTCCAGAGTCTCGTTAGTCCTGACCGCGGCCGCCCTCCTGATCTCCGTTTCTCCGGCCATGGCCCAGCGAGGGCAGCAGCGCGAGCTCCCCGAGGGCGCAGGCAGGGAAGTTGTGCAGGCCATGTGCACGTCCTGCCACGGGGTCAACAACATCTTCAACTCCGCCGGCTACGACGAGGCCGGGTGGCGGCGCATCTTCGGCGCGATGGTCGCGCTGCCCTCCCACCAGGCCGGCCTGGTCGCGAACTACCTCGCCAGCAACTTCCCCGCTCGGCTAGAACGGCAGCCCACCCGGGTCGCGGGTGGCGCGAGCGTGAAGATCACCGAGTGGGTCGCCCCCACCCTGGGGCAGCGCGTCCGCGACCCGCTCGAGGCCCAGGACGGCGCGATCTGGTGGACCGGAATGTTCGCCAGCCTGGTGGGGCGTATGGACCCGCAGACCGGCCGGATGAGGGAGTATCACCTCCCGCAGGGCGCGCGGCCGCACGGCATCGCCGAGGACGACCAGGGCAACGTCTGGTACACGGGCAATGGCAACGGCACGGTCGGGAAGGTCGACCCGCGCACCGGCGATGTGACCGCGTACAAAACCACCGCACGCGACCCGCACACGCCGTTTTTCCACCCGAACGGGAACCTCTACTTCACGGCGCAGCGCTCCCGGATGCTCGGACGCCTGGACCCGACAACGGGCGAGCTCACCGAAGTGCAGACGGGAGCAGCGAACCCCTATGGGATCCAGATGGACTCGAAGGGGACCCTCTGGGTCGCGTTCAACGGCCCTGCCCTCGATCGTCCAGGTGGGGAGCCGATTGAGGGCGCCATGCTCGCAAGCGTGAACCCGGAGACGCTGGAGCTGCGCTATTACGACCTGCCTGATCCAGCCAGCCGCGTGCGCCGGCTCGCGCTCGACAGCAACGACATGGTCTGGTTCGTGAACTCCGCGAAGGGGCGGATCGGCCGACTAGACCCGACCACGGGCGAGGTGACGGAGTGGCCCTCTCCCAGCGGACCCGATTCGCACCCCTACGCGATCGCGGTGATCGACGACGTGATCTGGTACAACGAGTCGGGCATGCGCCCTGATCCGCTGGTCCGCTTCGATCCAAAGACCGAGACCTTCCAGAGCTTCGTGATCCCCTCCGGCGTCGGGATTATCCGGAACATGTTCGTCACGCGCGAGGGCAACCTGCTGATCCACCAGAGCAGCATGAACCGGTTCGGCCTGGTGCAGATCCAGCAGCCGCTGTTCTAGTAGCGTTCGTCACGGATTCCGCGCGAGGACCCGTCCTCCCCCGGGGCGGGCGGGTCCTCGTCGTTTCCCCTACCGGATCAGGAAGCAGAGACGTGCACCTGACATGTTCCGTCCCGGACGCCCCCCTGGGGACCGGTACTGCTCCGGCTGCCGGAATGTTGATCAGAGCAGAGATCCTAAGCGGAGATGGGGACCTCCCGAAGCCCCCTAGGGCGGTGCCGGGGCCCCGCTTGCAACACATGTATTTAGTTTGAAAGTGCCCGACCGTAGGGGGGGACGGGAAGCCACGCCCCACCCCTACATGGATGCTGACCTTGCGCCGGGAAACGGAGTGACCTTCGCAGGGATGATCGGAATGGCAGCGACCCTCGACAGCGAGCCGATCGGCCGCCGGTAGCTCAATGCGGCGCGATCCGGAGCGGTGCCCCGCGGAGCCGGGGGTGTAGCGTGCGGGTCAGTGAGCGCATGACCAGGCCAGCGCGCCGGCGATCGGCACCGGGGGCGATGCTTCTGACGGCCACCGGACTTGCCCTCATCGCGGCTCCCGGGGCGGCTCAAGTACCGACGGTCCCCCCACCGCTCCGTCGCGGTGAGCCCACGATCGTCCGAGCCGCCGACGGCTCGGTGACGATCAGGGCCGTGCAGCTGGAGGAACCGCTGAGCCTGGATGGCCGCCTGGACGAGCTCATCTACGAATCGGTGCCTTCGGCCGGCGGCTTCATCCAGCAGGATCCGCTCGAAGGAGAGGCTGCA
>Ga0310123_10004197_pt1 | contig 10933 bp, 7 predicted proteins | sample CB6_AW_1057_MG_FD_203505 | JGI IMG/M metagenome (GOLD analysis project Ga0310123, IMG submission 203505) | Marine microbial communities from Western Arctic Ocean, Canada - CB6_AW_1057 | ecosystem: Environmental > Aquatic > Marine > Oceanic | place: Canada: Western Arctic Ocean | collected...
TCACTCCCAAACAGCTCAGAGTCTTCGGTGAGACGTTTCCCGAGGACCAGCTGAATACCACGATCAGTGAGACGTTCACGGCCAGGGCCAAGGCGCCCGCGGTGCCGGGGTCCACCGACGAATGGTCGCGCCAGCAGGCCAGCTGGCGAGACGCACTGGTGCGGAAGTCGTTTCGCGGTTGGCCCGCCCGGCCGACCGGACTCGACCTCGAACAGGGCCCCACGGCCACCTCGGGCGAAGTCGCCGTCTCGACCTACTGGTTCACCTCGCAAAGAGGCATACGCCTGCCGCTGGTCCTGTTGCACCGCAAGGGCCTGGGCCCCAAGTCACTCGACCTGGTCGTGCTCAACGCCGTCGACGACGGAGGCTGGGATTCACTATTGGCCTCTCTCGCAGGTGGCGGAATCGCCTTGAAGGACCTCGCGGGAATCGGCACGGTCGAACCCGACAAGGCTGCGTTTGCAGAGACCGAGAAGATGTTCAAGGCGTTCAAGTGGGGCATGGCCTACGTTCCGCCTCGAGGCATCGGGCCCACCGCGTGGGGGCAGGACGAACGGCGACAGACCCAGGTCCGCCGCCGCTTCATGCTGCTCGGCCAGACGCTCGATGGCATGCGGACATTCGACGTCGTCCGCGCGGCCGCTGCTCTGCGGCTCGTCGAAGAGCTGGACGAGGTCCCGCTGTGGATGCAGGGTGAGAAGACCATGGCCGGCATCACCGTCTATGCATCGCTGTTCGTGCCCAACGTCAGCCGCATCGACCTGCACCAGCTGCCAGCCTCGCACCGCGATGGACCCATCTACCTCAACGTGCTCCGCTTCCTCGACATGCCCCAGGCGGTCGCGATGGCTGCCGAGAGGGCCCAGGTCAGAATCTACGAAACCCGCGACGGGGGTTGGCGGTTCCCGCAACAGGTGGCCGCCGCTTTGAAGTGGGACAAGAAACGGCTGGCCGTGCGAGTGCTTCCAGCCAAGGCCGGCCGCTGAACCGCACGGGACTTCCGTTGCACTCACGCGGCTCTCTAAGATGACCAGTCCCGCAGGCGGCCGACCAACCCGGCCGTCGACGCTTGTTGCGAATTCGAGACTCACCACCAGGACCTGCCACCGTGAACCGCCCCCCACACGCCGCCGCGGCACTGCCGGATCCGACGATCCAGATGAGCGAAGGCTGGCACTGCCTGCACCTGTATTACCAGGTCGACGCCGCCGCACTGGCCGAACTCGACCCGGACACCCGAAGTCGGGGCCGAGACGAGCTGATCGCCGCACTGGATCCCCAGGCCGAAGGTGCCCCCCAACGACTCCAGGTCTCGGTCATCTCCGGACACAGAGCCGACCTGGGCCTGATGATCCTCGACCCCGATCCGCTGGTCATCGACCAGGTCAAGCAGGCAGTCCGCTCAACCAGCCTCGGCACCGTGCTGCAACCTGCCTGGTCATTCGTCTCGATCACCGAGGTGTCCGAGTACGTGCCGACGGCCGAACAGTACGCCCAGAGACTCAAGGACGAAGGACTCGCCGAAGACGACCCCACGTTTGAAGCCAAGCTGAATGCCTACAGCGGACGGCTGCCGGCGATGAACCAGCAACGGCTCTACCCTGACTTCCCCGAACTGCCGATCCAGTGCTTCTACCCGATGAACAAGATCCGGCACCCGCAAGCCAACTGGTTCACCGAGTCGTTCGAGAATCGGTCGAAGCTGATGGCCGAACACGCCACCAGCGGCATCCAGTTCGCCGGGCGGGTCAGCCAGCTGATTACCGCCTCGACCGGCTTCGACGACTGGGAATGGGGCGTGACACTGTGGGGTCGGGCTCCAGAGCACATCAAGGAGATCGTCTACACGATGCGGTTCGATGAAGCTTCGGCCCGATTTGCCGAATTCGGCCCCTTCTACATCGGCTACATCAAGACGGCAGCAGAAGCGATAGATCACCTGAGGCTGTAGGTAGCTGTGGGGTGGTCTAGAACCGGTAGGCCTTGTTGCCGCGATCAAAGTCGCCGCTGGCTACCTCGCTCTGGAACTTGATATCCCGGTAGGTGTAGGACTCGACCAGGGTCGACTCGTCGGTCACCTCGCCGTCAAATCCCTCGGACGGCCAACCGAAGTTACGGACCACCACCGGCACGCCCAGTTCGCGGTCGACCAGCATCACCGACTTGCGGTATCGCTGTGATGCCGACCGGTCGGCGTACTCGACCACGAACGCGTAGCACGGCCGGGAATCGAACTCGTGATTTTCGACCAGCTGGCACTTCACGCCAGTCGTCTTGCCCATGTCGCCGCGACGGATCGCCAGCGATTCGCGAACCAGCTCCAGCAGACCCGCCTTGGTGACCGGATACCGCGACTCCTTCATCGCCAGCTTGCCGCTGGGATCAAGCTTCAAGGCCGGCAACCGCTTCTTCCAGCCACCCAGCTTGACCAGCATCCGGCCCTTGTTCTCGCCGGTGACATACAACAACTGACGCCCCTTGTGACCGGTCGTCCACTTCATGTAGACCGAGAACGGCTCGTGGCGGATCTTGACCTGCATCACCTGCTCGTCGGTCAACTCGTCGGCCACAATCTCCTGCTTGCTGAACGTCGCCGTGTAGCCGGGCATCGACCTCAGAACCGCTTCGGCTCTCTCGAGCATCAACACCTGCATCAACAACGCCATCCGCGACGAGCTACCGCCAACCGAACCGCTGCCGGCCGAATCACGCGAGTCTCCTTCGCCCAACTCCGATTCGTCATCCGGTTCCACTCCGTCGCCGAGTTCAACATCGAAATCCAACGAGACTGTCGGTACCGCCGTGTCGGCGTCAACCAGGTCGGCGTCGGCAGAGGCCGGGCCGAAACTGGCCGAGATGAACGCGAAGGAGACGATGGCGATCGAGGCGGCCAGGACGTTGGGAAACTGGGACACGGTGACCCGGTAGGCCAACCGCACCGGACGGAAGACCATCCCCAGTGCAAAGGTCACCGGCCACAGCAGAATGCGGGCCAGCCGTGAAACAAGTCGGATCGAGACCACGACGGACGTTGTGATCAGCTGCGAGAGCTTGAACATGGGAGCACCTGTGATGTGGATCTTCGGGAGTTGCATTCCTGAAGGTCGACACCACGGGTCGGTCGATCCCAGTCCAGGGGCCACCGTAAGAACAACCGCGCAAGGGCACTCAATACGGGCGGCCCGACTGAACAGGGATCCTCGGAAGGACAACCTGACCACGCGAACCGGTCAAGCCACCACTGATTGCCCAGCTTCACACCGCCCCAAGCAGCCTAGCGAGGCAAACCGCGGGGGCGAGGCGGGGGAGGCGGCGAGGTCTTCCCAACCGGATCACTCTTCGGGATCAGCTCGATCAACACCTCCGTGTCGACCGGAGGGATCCGCTCGATGAACGCCTCGTACAACAGGCCCGCGCCCTTGTCGCTGCTGGCCTGGGCGATGTCGAGTGTCGCGGAAGGAAAATTGGCCACGCAGACCAGGTTCCCGTTTTCGGCCAGGTAGATCTTCTTCCTGGTCTTCATGTCGACAACAAAGCCGCTGCCGGCAAACACCCAGTGTGCTTTCATCTGTGTCGGTTGACTCTCGGCAAACAGCCGCCCCACCGCCGTGCCAAACACCTTGTCGCCGCTGAGTTTCAGGAACACGTCGCGCTGAGCGGGCTTCATCGGTCCGAACCAGACCAGTTCCTTGTTTTTCTCGTCGAAGACCAGCTTGGGCTTCTTCTCGGGCAACACCACGCCCTCGGGCAGCTTGGCCAGCGGGGCACTGAAGTACCGTTGAGTGGCCCGGCGGATCCAGCGCTGGGCGCGGACACGTCGAGGCTTGCCCGCCTTGTCCTTCCACTGCAGGAAGATCTCGATCCGCTGTCCGGTCGGAGGCTTGAAGTCGGGCACCACCTTGCCCGGTGCCACCTCCTTGTAATGACGCACCGGTGTTCCCTGCTTCGCTCCCAGGGCCAGCAACCCGGCGTGGACCACCGCCGCACTGGCATCGAGCGTCAGAATCGACTCGTGCTCCTTGGTCCGCTTCAGGCAGCACAACATCTCCAGCACCCGGTCCCGGGCACAGACGCGTGCCTTGAGCAACAGCCGCTTGCCGCCCCGGTCGAGCAAGACCGTGCCCTTGGGATTCAACGCGACCGGCTTCGCGACCGGCTTCGCGACCGGCTTCGCGACCGGCTTCGTCGCCGGCTTCTGCTTCCCGGTCGCAGCACGATCCGGTTCGTTCGCCTGAGCCGATTGCAACACGAGCACCAGGCTCAAGCCTGCCAGCCAACGACTCATCGCCCGTTCTCCTCAATCATACCGCCGACCCGAGGTCCGCTCGGACCCTGCGACCAGTCTATCACCATCCCGGCCAGACTCGCCAGAGGCCTATCCCGACGCGACCACCCCTTCGAGCCACCTCAGCAGATCCGCGACAAACTCGTCCCGAGCCGACTCGAACTCCAGCGTATGAGCCGCTGCGGTGTACTCGTGCATCTGCTTCCTTTCCGAAGCAAACCGCGAAAACAACTCACGTACCGCAGCGTTGTCGATGATCCGGTCTCCTCCGGCAAGCATCACCAGGACCGGACAGCCGATCCCGGCCACCGCGGCATCGACCTGCCGATCGAGGTCCTGGTTGGCCAGCAGGAATCCAACGGTTACGTCACGAAGGGTCAGAGGGTCGTTGCGAATGAACCTCTGCCAGTCCTGGTCCAATGTGAACAGCGACGGATCCTGCAACGGGATCTCGACCAGCTTGTCACGGATCTCCAACCGACGCGCCAAACCCAGCCGAAACCGAGCCCACCAGCCAGGACGGACTCGCGCCTTGAGCCCCGGATACAGCAACGCCAGCGCGTCGATCAACTCCGGCCTCCGCGACGCGACCACCGCCGCCAGCTTTCCCCCCCAACTGACCGCCTGCAACACCACCGGGCTCCCCGGATGCTCCCGGTCGCGGCGATGCCCCAACTCGGCCAAGAACTGGGTTACGTCGTGCACCAGCCGGTCGCAATGCACCGCGTCGCCCCGCGACTGCGAGTTGCGACCGGATCCGCGACGGTCCAGGAAACAGACCTCGAATCCCGCCTCCGCCAGCCGACGACTCGAATACTCATACCACCCCGCGTGACTCTGGATCCCGTGCAACGCCACCACGTACCCGCGATGCAAACCGCCGGCCGACGGCCATCGCTGCCAAGCCAGGCGGCGAGAGTCCGAGGCAACAAACTCGTGGTGTTCCGGCTCGATCATCGTCACTCAGCCAACCATCTCTTCCAGGACTCGAGAGTAGGCCCCGAAATCACCCTCGCTGAACAGCACGAACCGCACCAGCGACGGGCGTCGATGAGTCTCCAGGAATTTTCGCACCTCGTCCAATGACGCCTCGGCAGCCAGGTCGATCGGGTATCGGTACACGCCAGTGCTGATCGACGGAAACGCCACGCTCTGCAGGTCCCGCTCGACGCTCAACTCCAGACAACTGCGGTAACACCCCCGCAACAATTCCTCCTCGCCGGCAGCCCCTCCACGCCAAATCGGGCCCACCGCGTGGAAAACGTACTGGGCCGGAAGCTCGCCGGCGGACGTCGCAACCGCCGAACCGGTCGGACACCCCTCGGAAAACTCCCGAGACGTCTCCTCGATCACCGTCGGGCCCGCCGCCGCGTGAATCGCCCCGTCCACACCACCCCCACCCGCTAATTGCTCGTTCGCCGCGTTCGCGATCGCGTCGACCTCCTGCAACGTGATGTCGCCCTGCACCAACTGCAACGAACAGTCTTCCACCGTGATCAGCATCGTAGACGTATGTACTCCCGGTGGCACCCGACGCGGCCACAGGTCGAGGCTCCCTCGATGCCGCTCCTTCAGTATACTCCCCGCCACACCCCCCGACCCTCAAGCCCCGACCCTGCCCCGACCCTGCCCCACCGTGCCCGACCGCTCACCAATCACCGTCTCGCTGCTGATCCCGACACTCGACCGCTCGGGTGCCGAAAAGCAGCTGGTACAACTCGCCTGTGGCTTACCGCGGGAGGAGTTTCGGGTGGAGGTGATTGCGCTGACTCGAGGCGGGCCGCTCGAACAGGACCTCGCCCATCACGGCATCCCTCTGACGCTCATCGGCAAGCGGCACCGGCTCGATCCCTCCGCGCTTCGGCGACTCAAACGTCACCTCGCCGACACCCGCCCCGACCTGCTGCACACCTGGCTGTTCGCCGCCAACTCCTACGGCCGTCTTGCCCGAAGGGCCAGCCCCGCGACCCGCGTCATCGTCTCGGAACGCTGCGTCGACAGCTGGAAGAATCGCTGGCAATTGTGGCTCGACCGACGACTGATCCCCCGCACCGACTGGTTCCTGGCCAACTCGCACAGCGTCGCCGAGTTCTACCGATCGGTGGGCGTGCCGGATGAACGGATCGAGGTGATTGCCAACGGGATCGATGGCGGCGGTCTGCCACTGGCCGGGACCAACCCCGAGAACTGCGGCCGGCGACGCCGGATCCGCGAGGAGTTCAACCTGCCGCCGGAGACCGTACTGGTGACCTGCGTCGGTCGGCTCGCGGCTCAGAAACGAATCGAGGACCTGGTCTGGGCCATCGAACTGCTCGGACACCAAGCACCCACGGCTCACCTGTTGATCGTCGGCGACGGGCCCGACCGGGACGACCTACGGCAGTTCGCCGAACAGGTCGACTGCGCACAGCGGGTCCACTTTACCGGTCACCGCGACGACGTGCCCGAGATCTGGGCCGGCAGCGACGTCGGCTGGCTGGCCAGCGATTTCGAAGGGCAATCCAACAGCCTGATGGAAGCCATGGCCGCCGGGCTGCCGGTCGTCGCCAGCAATATCCCCGCCAACGCCGAACTGGTCATCGATGGGCAGACCGGTCACCTGGTCGAGGTTGGCGATGCCGCCGAGTTCGCCAGGCGGACCGCCGCACTGATCGAGAACCCTCAGCAGGCCCGAGATCTGGGCCACGCCGCACGGCAGAGAATACTGGAGCTCTTCAGCGTCGAGGCGAATATCGACGCCCACACCCGGCTGTACCGCCAACTCGCCGACCCCGTCGAAGGAGTCGTCTGAGACCATGTGTGGATTTGCCGGAGCCAGCTGGAATGACCCGCAGTACGCGATCGACGTCACGACGCTCGACGCGATGACCCGGGTGCTGACTCACCGGGGTCCCGACCAATCGGGGTCGTGGTTCGATCCACGCGTCGCCCTGGGACACCGACGGCTCTCGATCATCGATCTCGACACTGGCCGCCAACCCCTGGGAAACGAGGACGGCAGCCTGCAGGTCGTCTTCAACGGAGAAATCTACAACTACCGCGAATTGCGAGATGAACTGCAGGGACGTGGACATGTGTTCGCAACCCAGAGCGACACCGAGGTGATCGTGCACCTGTACGAGGAGCACGGCGACGAGTGTCTGGATCACCTGCGAGGCATGTTCGCCCTGGCTATCTGGGATACGAAACGGCGACGACTGTTACTGGCCCGCGACCGGATGGGCCAAAAACCGCTGGTCTATCGCGAAGAGCGCGGCAGGCTGCTGTTCGCCAGCGAACTGAAGGCGTTGCTGCAGGTCCCCGGTGCGCCCCGAGAACTCGACCCCGTCTCACTCGACGGATTCCTTACCTACCAGTACGTCCCGCACCCCCGCACCATGCTGGCCGGATACCACAAGCTGCCTCCGGCTCACAAGGCCGTCTACCACGAGGGAAAACTGACCGTCACCCGGTACTGGCGACCGGGATACCAGGAGCCGGTCCAGGACCGCAGCCGGGGTGAGTGGCAGGAAGCGTTGCGGGAGACGTTGACCGAGGCGGTCCGGCTGCGGCTCCGCAGCGATGTCCCCCTTGGCGCCTTCCTCTCCGGTGGAGTCGACTCGACCATCATCGCCGGCCTGATGCAGGAACAAAGCAGCAACCCGGTCCACACTTTCTCGATCGGGTTTCCGGTCGAGCAGTTCGATGAACGCCAGTTCGCCAGACAGGCGGCCGAACACCTCGGGACCATCCACCACGAATCGGTGGTTGAGCCCAAGGCGCTGGAGATCCTGCCTCGGCTGGCCTGGCACTACGACGAGCCCTTCGGCGACCCCTCGGCCATCCCCACCATGTACCTCTCGGAAATGACCCGCCGCGAGGTCACCGTGGCACTCTCAGGTGACGGCGGCGACGAGCTGTTTGCCGGGTACGACCGCTACCGCGCCGTGAAACTCGCAGCCCGCATCGATCGCATGCCCGGCCCCCTGCGATCAATCGCCACCTCCTCGGCCTGGAGACTGTTGCCCGCCTCGACCCGGCAGAAGTCCTTGGTGAGACGAGGCAAACGGTTTGCCGAGGCACTGGGCAATTCGCCCGAGCTGAGATACCTGCAGTGGGTCGGGATTTTCGATGCCAAACGCCGCAGCGATCTCTGGGCCGAAGGCTTCCGCGAGAGACTCGGGTCCGCTGACGCCTCGGAGTTCCTGATGGACGCCTACGCCGAATGCCCCGAGCGGGGATTCGTCACCCGCACCACCTGTGCCGATGTCCTGACCTACCTCCCCTGTGACATCCTCAACAAGGTCGACATCGCCAGCATGGCCTACAGCCTGGAATGCCGTAGCCCGTTACTGGATCACCACGTGGTCGAGCTAGCCGCGAGGATGCCGATGTCGCTCAAGCGGCAGGGTCGACGCGGGAAAACGATCCTGGTTGAGACCTTTGCCGACCTGCTGCCCGACTCGATCCAGTCGCGACCGAAGATGGGGTTTGGCGTGCCGCTGGACCACTGGTTCCGCAACGAGTTGCGGCCACTGCTGGAGGAGGTGCTGCTGGACCCGGTGGCAGTTTCGAGAGGCTACTTCCGGCCCGAGACGGTGCGTCAGCTCGTCGATGAGCACGTCAGCAACCGCTGGGACCACAGCTACCGGCTGTGGTGCCTGGTCTGCCTGGAAGTCTGGCACCGGATGTACCTGGACGCCAAGGCACCACCGGATTCGCCTCCGGCGTCGCTGTAGAGCACCGTTGAGGTCAGACGCCGCCAGTGGCGTCCGACTCCGATCCGTTCTACAACTCTTGCAACTGCTCCAGCAGCGACGCAAACGCCGCCTCGGTAAAGGCCTCGTTGATCACGTCCTCATCGCTGCCGTCGCCGATGTTGTCGTCTCCCAGTCCTGTGGCCAGCGTATCGATTCCGCCTTGGCCGTTGAGGAAGTCATCGTTGTCGCCGCCCAGCAGCAGGTCGCGGCCGTTGCCGCCCAGCAGCGTGTCCTCGCCGTCACCACCTAGCAGCGTGTCATCACCGGTACGGGAATTGAGCCGGTCGCTGCCGTCGCCTCCGACGAGGAAGTCGTTTCCGCCGCCGCCATCGAGAGTGTCATGGCCGTCGTTGCCGAGAATCGAATCGGCGCCGCTCCCACCGCTGGCACGGTCGTGGCCGTGTCCAGCCAGTATTACGTCGTCTCCGGCATTGCCGACCAGGAAGTCGTCGTCGGTACCGCCATCGAGCGTGTCGTCGCCGCCACCACCCAGCAGGGTGTCGCGGCCCGCGTCTCCGTTCAAACGGTCGTTTCCGCCGGAACCGTTGAGTGTATCGTCGCCGGCGGAACCGCTCAGCGTATCGTCGCCGGTGTGACCGGTCAGTTGGTCGTCCCCGTCGCCGCCGTCCAGTTCATCCCGCCCGTCGTGGCCATCGAGCGTGTCGTCGCCCTCGCCACCGTACAGCTCATCCTCACCATCACCTCCGTCCAGGCTGTCATTGCCGGTGCCGCCGTACACCGTATCGTCGCCGCCCCGGGCGAAGACCACGTCGGCGCCGTCACCACCCATCAGCAAATCGTCCTCGTTGCTGCCGGTGATCGTGTCGTTACCGCTGCCAGCGTCGACCATGAGCCGCACCGCTCCCAGGTCCCGGCCGCCGGCGTCGATCGTGTCGTGTCCGCCCTGTCCGTAGACGGTCAGCATCACCGTCTGCACCTGGTCGATGGTGCCGATGGTGACCGTGTCGCGGCCGGATCCGGCATCGACCTGTACCCAGGAAATCGAGTCCTCGATCGTGATCGTGCCGCTGCCGTCGTTGACCTGCAATTGCGAGGAGACATTCTGCGATATGGTCACCTGGTTGTTGCGGCTGTTGCCCTGCACCAGCACCAGGTCGGCATCGAGGCCGCCGTCGAGCAGGTCCGAGCTGTCCCCGAGCCGCCAGACCAGTCGGTCGTCTCCCGAGTCTCCGTGCAGCGAATCGATACCGCCCTGCCCGTGCAACAGGTCCTGGCCGGTGCCGCCGTAGATCTCGTCGTTGCCGCCACCGCCGTAAATCGAGTCGTTGCCGCTGCGGCCCACGAGCAGGTCCGCATCGCCTCCACCGTTGATCAGGTCCCCATTACTGCTGCCGACCAGAGTGTCCTGTCCACCGCTGCCCAGCAACGTGTCGCCGACCAGGCCGGGGCCGCCTGGACCCGTCGACCCACCACCGCTACCACCCGCAGTCGTCACGTCAAGTTGATAACTCTGCACTGCGTCAGTCGATCCGGCCACGCGGACATAGTACGTCCCGGTCGATGTGACCGTGAACGATGTGATCTGCTCAGCCTCTCCCAGCCCACCGGCACTCGATTGGGCCAGTACGGTTGTCCGGTCCGAGTCGATCAACTCGAGCGTCAGGTCACTCTGCACAGCAGCATCGTAGGTCGGGAACGGACCACTACCGCAGTCGCTCGGAGCCACCACGGGACCGGAGAGATACGAGGGACCGACCGGGGTCAGCAGCAGGCCAATCGTGGCACCCGAGCCGACCGAAAAACTGAACACGTCTATGTCGTTGGCGCCGTCGATTGTGACGAAGTCGGTCTGGGATGGCAGCACCTGGACGTCGACCGTCCCGTCGCCATTACTGTCGACAATCCCCGCCGCGTCACCACCCAGGATCACCGTCGTGTCGGAAATCGG
>Ga0310123_10004198_pt1 | contig 10933 bp, 11 predicted proteins | sample CB6_AW_1057_MG_FD_203505 | JGI IMG/M metagenome (GOLD analysis project Ga0310123, IMG submission 203505) | Marine microbial communities from Western Arctic Ocean, Canada - CB6_AW_1057 | ecosystem: Environmental > Aquatic > Marine > Oceanic | place: Canada: Western Arctic Ocean | collected...
TTTCGGCAGCAGCCTGTGGTGGGCCGTGGTCACGGTGACGACCGTCGGCTACAGCGACATTGCTCCCGTCACCCCGATCGGCCGGGCTCTGGCGGTCGTGCTGATGCTCAGCGGCCTGGGACTGTTGACGACGATGGCAGCCTCGATCAGCGCCTACTTCGTCGGCAGCGACGCCGATCGAGAAATCGCGGCGATCCACGAACGCCTCGATCGCATGGAGCGGCTGCTGGAACAGCTAAATGACCATGCCAGCAGTGAAGCGTCGAATCCAAACTTAACCCGCGGCGAAATCGCGCCAAGCTGATTTCGACCCGAAGCGCTTTGTCGCGAAGGCTCAAGTACTTTGGCCTTCCGCGACGCCGGGCCGGTTTGGTGGCAGCAACTGTCGGTCTGCCGGGTCGCTGCTGGCGCTAAGCAACGCAAAGCCCTTTAATCTCAAATGGACCACGCGCCAAATCGACGCCGGAGCTAGCGCCGGGGTGCCCGATGCGAATATTTCCGTGCGTTTCGGGGCACACCGTCGAGAATTGCCGATCCACGCCGAGCTTGGCTCCAGACTGGTCTTGTTCACCAAATCAAAGCTCCTTCACCTCTGGCAGCCGTTGGCGGTGTCGCCATCGGTGTACCAGCTTCCGGCAGCCGGGCGGTACGGTGAACTCCCTTAGCTGCTCCATCTCGACGCTGCCCGGCCAGTCGCGGGACGGTTTGGAACGTCACCGCGTCCTCGTGCGGTGCGCCGCCAGCTTCACGAGCTTCCGGTAGGCAGCAGGGCAGCAGCAACTCTTCTCCAGGGGCTCGCACGTCGCCTGCGGGCTGATATCGAGCCAGTAGCACGCCATGGCAAGTCTTCTCATGGGAACGAAAAATCCGTACATCCATCGTACACAAGGCGAAATAGCCGTGGCGTGACTATCAACTAAGTGACTGAAAAAGAACCAGTTATCTGATTCCAGGACAAAATCTATAGAGTGTTCTATCACCACTTCACCGAACCCGCTGCGATCAATCAGAGTCTGTTTGAGTCCCTCAAGCCCGGCGGCCGGCTGGCGGTGGTCGACTTCCCTCCCAGCTTTTGGGTTTTCTGGCTGGGGCGCCCCGACGGAGTTCCTGAAAATCGAGGCGGCCACGGCACGCCGCACGGAGTTCTCATCGAAGAGCTGGAGAAAGCCGGTTTCGTCATCGAGCAAGACATCCCGGACTGGTGGACATGGCCGCAGCGCCGCATCTGCGTCATCGCCCGCAAACCGAACGCCGCGGGGTCTGGCTGATCAGAGTCTCTTACGGGCTTGGGCCGCGCCGCCTCTGCTATCATTTTTCGTTAAGGCCACCGGGGCCGGCCTGGAGAGTTGCCATGACCAACGGACGTCGCTATCGAACAACGCTGACCGCGGTGGCCGCCGCTTTGCTCTGCCTGGCTGGTTCCGCGGCGAGCGCGGATGCCCCCACCGTCAAGCTCAACTCCAGGGATCAGCTCGAGTATGTCCTGATTCCTTCGGGAACATTCTGGATGGGCTGTACTCCGCACGATTCCGACTGTGACCCAATCGAGGAACCTCGTCACCAGGTCACGATCACGAAAGGGTTCTGGATGGGCCGTCACGAAGTCACCATCCGTGCTTACAAGAAGTTCGCCAAAACGATGAAGCGGCAGATGCCGCCCAAACCGAACGTCACTCCGTTTGCCGAACTCTCAGGCAAAGGAAAAATCAAACTGGGTTCGCGAAACATCTCCAATGCGTTCGAGTCCGGGCCCGGAAAGAAGGAGGATCGCCCCGTCGTCGCCGCGACATTCGCGGAAGCCGAGGCCTACTGCAAATTCGCCGACGGGCGGTTGCCCACCGAGGCAGAGTGGGAGTACGCGGCTCGCGGCGGCAAGGACGGCGTCCGGTACCCGTGGGGTGACGAGATCAGCCACCACGACGCCAACTACGGAAACGCGGCGGGACGCGACCAGTGGCGCTACACGGGGCCGGTGAAGAGTTTTGACCCCAACAGCCTTGGTCTTTTCGATATGGCCGGCAACGTCTGGGAGTGGTGCTCGGATTGGGTTGACGGCAACTACTACCTCAACACCCCTGGCGAGGACCCTCAGGGCTCCGACAAAGGAGCGGGCAAGGCGATTCGCGGTGGCTCTTGGGGGTTCGGGCCGCGCTATCTGCGCGTGTCCACCCGGGCGATGGCGGATCCAGCCAGCCGCGGAGATGGAGTCGGGTTCCGCTGTGTGATGGACGAGATGAAATGACGATGACTGGGTTGGGAGTCTGCAATTCCTATTTTGGGCAACCTGAATGGACTTGCGCGGACGGCAGCGCCAAACACTTCTCCTCAAGCCCTGGATCCGAACTGGCGCGAATAGACTTCGGTAAACTTTGCTCCGAGCAGGAAGACCCGAAACGAATAGAACACCCACAACAGGACCAAAACCAGCGATCCAGCCGCTCCGTAGACGAAGGCAACACTGCTGCGCCCTAAATACACCCCGATCAGATAGTTCCCGCCTGACAGCAGCAAGGCGGTGACCGCGGCGCCGCCCCAGACATCTCCCCAGGCGATTTCCGTCTGCGGCAGGAACTTGAACATCGTCGCGAAAACCAGCGTCATCAGGCTGAATGTCGCGCCGAGCGTCAGCGCCCGAAGCGCCAGCGGCGGCGCATGCAGCCATTGACCCGCCAGCTCTCCCAGCCCGCTCAGTAAGGCATGCGCCGCCACGGCGAAGCCAAGCAGAACGCCGATCAGTATCACCATCACGAAGGCCACGATGCGGGTGTAGAGAAACCGGCGGATCACCCCGCCCCGCTTCGGGACGACGCTCCAAATCTCATTGAGAGCGTGCCGAAGTTCGGCGAACAGCACGGTGGCTCCAAACAACACCGTCGCTAGACCGATGAGTGTTCCCACGGTTCCCGAAAATTCTCGGTTGGCCCGGTCCGAGATGGAGATGACGAAATCAGTCCTGTCGGCGCCGAGAAGGTTCTGAATCGCGGCAAAAGCTTCGTCCCTCGCCGCCGCTTCTCCGATCGCCCAGGATGCCACCGAGATTACGATGATCAGGCCTGGAGCTATCGAAAAGAGCGCGTAGAAGGCTAGCGCGGCGGCAATGCGGGACTCTCTGTGAGTCCGCCAGCCGATGATGGCTTCTTTGACGAGATTCCAAACCAGACCGGCGTATTGGGTTAACACGGGTAGGTGTTTTTCCCTTTTGGGCCGCCTGCCGGGTGGATGCGGCTGAGTAATCGACTGTTGCGGCATACGTCGCGTCCCGGAGGGTTCTCGGTCCTCCTACCCCGTGCCCCGTACCGGAGCCTCCGATCCCGCTGCCATCCCAAAAGTTTGGCGCGGACGGCTCCTCATTGTACTCACATAGAAACCATGTCATATCCGGGAGGAATGCCTAGAATGAGAACATGTTGCGCGACCCCAGCCTGATTCCTCTCTCGCACCAGCACCAGCATGGACTCGCCCTGGCCGTCCTGATCGAGCGCGGGCTCCAAGCCGATCCCTCGCCGCAAAAGGCCGCGGAGCTTTGCGGCAAAGTAGCCGACATGTTCGAGCTGGAGCTGGTTCACCACTTCGAGGTCGAAGAGCAAGTATTGTTCCCGGCCGTTCGCGACAAGCTGGCATCCGAAGCGATCCTGGATCAGCTCATCTCGCAGCACCGCGAAATGGAGTCACTGGCCGGCCGTATCGCCGCCGCACCCGAGGGCGGGCGGATTCCGCTGCTGACCGAGTTCGGCGAACTGCTCAGCCGTCATATTCGCATCGAGGAACGACAGCTCTTCCAGGAGGTCCAAGAAAAAATGCGGCGCGAAGACCTGAGCGCGTTGGGAGCACAAATCGACGGCCGACTACAGAAGGTCTGCCCGTCGGGCGGCAGGTTGCCTTGGGACAAAGAGATTGAATAGGTGGCGGCTCAATGTCAGCTCATGCCCACCTAACCCACACCTCTAGCCTGCATTCTCACCACGTGGCGAGACGAAGTGCGTGAGAGGCGCGTCAGTACGAGACGCGCGCCGCTTGACGAGCGGAGGCGTACTCGGACAGTACGTTGAGCACGGCGAGCAAGCGCAACGAAGTAATGGCGGGCCTATTGCGTGCTTCGGCCGTCAGGTGGTGAGAAATGCAGGCTAGCCCCCGCCATTACTTTGTTTGCGCTTGCTTGCCGAGTGCTGTCCGTTTTCTGCGGCTAACCGAGCGTGGACTTCCGTCCATCCCTCTGTCCGGTCAGTCTGAAATTCTCTAGCAGGCTGGACAATTACACTAGCGCTCGCCACAAAACCGCCACGGTGAAGGTTACTAGGAAGGCAAATACTAGCGGCATCAGGGCTCCGATCGTGGTCCATTTGGCGCTGCGGGTTTCGCGCCAGATCGTCAGGATGGTCGTCGCGCACGGATTGTGCAGAAGCGAGAAAAGCATCAGGTTGACAGCGGTCAGCAGCGTCCAGCCCTGCTCGTCAACGAGCAAGACCCGGATCTGGTCGAAAGACGTGATGTCGCTCATCATCGTAACGCCCATGTAGACCATCATCATCGTCGGCACCACAATCTCGTTCGCCGGAATCGCAATCACATAAGCGAGCAGAATGACTCCGTCAAGGCCGATCGCACGGCCCAGCGGGTCGAGAAAATTGGCCGAATGCTGCGCCAGATTGATTCCCTGCCAATCGATGTTCCCAAGGACCCAGATCAAGGCCCCCGCCGGGGCGGCGGTCATAATGGCACGGCCCAACACGAAAATGGTCCTGTCAATCAGCGATGTATAGAGGATGCGCAGAATGCTGGGCCGCCGGTAAGGAGGCAACTCCAGCGTGAAAGCCGACGCTTCGCCCTGCAGCACGGTCCGCGCCAGCAGCCACGAAGCCAGCAAAGTGAATCCCACGCCGATCAAGACCACGCCCACCACAGCGCCGGCCGCGGCCACGGAAGCGAATGCAGGAGGAAAGGCCGCCGCAACGAAGATGACCGCCAGCATGATCAGGGTTGGGAAGCGTCCGTTGCAAGGAACAAAATTATTCGTGAGAATCGCGATCAACCTCTCTCGCGGAGAATCGATCACCCGCGTGGCAATGATGCCCGCGGCGTTACACCCGAACCCCATCGCCATCGTCAGCGCTTGCTTGCCGTGCGCTCCGGCCTTGCGGAACAGCCAATCCATATTAAAGGCGACTCGCGGCAAATAGCCCAGGTCCTCCAGAATCGTGAACATCGGGAAGAAAATCATCATCGGCGGCAACATCACGCTAACGACCCACGCCAGGCCGCGGTAAACGCCGTGCCACAAAAATCCCGTTAGCCAAGGCGGCGCGCCCCAGGACTGGAACCACCCCGCCGCTTGGCCCTCGAACCAGAAGAAACCCGTGGCCAGCATCTGTGACGGGTAGTTCGCTCCGATGACCGTCAGCCAAAAGATCAGCGCCAAGACCGCCAGCATCATCGGCAGCCCCAGCCAAGGCGAGGTAACCATGCGATCGATTCTTTGGTCGAAGTCCCACTTGCGGTCGCCGGTCACCTGCACGGCGCGCCCGGCGATGCGCTGCGCCTCGGCGTAAAGCGACGTGACCATCTGATCACGGAAGTCCTCGCCCAGGCGGCGGCGCAACTCGTCGCCACGATCAAGAAGCGCTCGCGGATCAATCACTCCCGTACTCATTGCGACCCCTGAATTGCGATGACGGGACTGAACTCCTCGGCGGGGCTTTCTTGAGCCGCTTCGATCCCGGCCAGCTCGCCCGAAAGCAATGCCTGGCGAACCTTGTGGTCCCCATCGAGCAAACGAAACGCCACCCAGCGGGCATTCGGAAGCCCGGGCGCCAACTGCTCGATCATCGGCACGAGTTCATTGACGGCCGCTCCGACTTCTTCAGGCGGCTTCGGCCTGACGGGCTTTGTCCGGATCTCCCCGGAAATGACGTCCGCGACCACCCGCACCAGGTTTTGCAGGCCTTCCTTGGTGCGGGCCACGGTGGGGACAGCCGGCACGCCCAGATCACGCGCCAGGCTGCGGACATCCACGTCCAGACCTTTCCGCTTAGCCTCGTCCATCAGGTTGACGCACACAACGACCTTGTCGGTGATCTCGAGCACTTGCAGAACGAGGTTCAGGTTCCTTTCGAGCGCCGTGGCATCGGCCACGACGATCGTGCAATCGGGCTGTCCGAACAGCAGAAAATTACGGGCGATTTCTTCGTCCTGTGAAGCCGAGAGCAGCGAGTATGTCCCCGGCAAATCGACCAGCTTGTAGCGAACTCCTTGAAGCTCATAGCCCCCCTCGGCGCGGGTCACGGTCTTACCGGTCCAATTGCCGACGTGCTGGCGCAGCCCGGTCAGTGCGTTAAACACCGAGGATTTTCCCGTGTTGGGATTCCCCGCCAGCGCCACGATGTGATCATGCTTCCCCATCGAGACGCCCATCCGCGCCAGTTGCGCGTGCGCGGGACAGGCCTCGCAGCTTGTATGCGAGGCGGGAATGCTATTGGAGGCAGGAAGGCCGCTCATTGAGGTTGCTCCCCTGTAATGTCCATAGTGCTGTTGGCCGCCGCCGCGGCAGGGCTCACCGCGGCGGGCGCGCCGTCATGGGTCTTGACTTTCACCCAAACGTGATCGGCCTGCTCCTTACGCAAGGCAATCAGCGTCCCGCGAACCCGAAACGCGCGAGGATCGCCGAACGTGTTTTCTAGCGCCGCCTCGATCTTTGTGTTTCCGGTTAGTCCCAAGTCCAGCAGACGCCGGCGGCTGAAGCCTCGGCACAGCGAGTCGAGCTCGACGATTTCGGCCTCGGCGCCGACGGCCAGATCGGAGAGGCGCTTGACACCGGCCGGCCTCTCGCGCTGGGGGGCCACGGCGGCCACCTGAATATTCGTCGCCACGACGTGCGCCAGCCTGTGTTCCCCCTCGCCATCACTGATCACGAGTCTTTCCGGAGTGTTTTCGAGGATGCGCAGCACACTACCGGGACGAAATCCCGCAGCCAGAATCTGCTGAAAGATCACGTCCGGCTCGTCCTCGATATGGGCGACCCGGGCAGGGTGATCCAAAGGCCAATCGGTCAACGCCACGGCTTCGACCTCGGCCAGCGAGCCATCGGACCGCGGGATCGGGTCTCCATGGGGATCGCGCTCGGGATGCCCCAAATGGGCGTCCAGGGCGTCAAGATTTTCCGCGCTAAGCTGGTGTTCGGCCTTCTCGGCGACCCGGTGAAGACGCGCCATCGGCATCCCCGCGTCATCGGCCAAGTAGCGTTCCCAAAGACGATGCGCGCGGACGACCTGCAGGGCCAGCCGCCGCCCCTGAGAAGTCAACCGCAAGCCAGCGGCCAGCGACTGGATCAGACCCTTCGCCTCCATGCCGGTAATGAGCCGCAGGACGCGGCTTTGAGATATGGCTAACCCGCCCGCCAGCGACTCCGGCGTAGCGTTCTGAGCTCTCTGCTCCCAGGCGAAAATGTGCTTGAGCGCATCCTCAAACAACTCACGGCGGCGCAATTCCCGCCAGCGCCGCAACTGGGCAAACAGACCGGCGTCGGGCCACAGCGCGGCTACGAGCGCCACAAGCGCCCCCAAGATGAGCCAGGTAGATGTGCTGTTCTCCATAAGGCTATGAGTTGTCGTCTAGTTCGGATCCGTCTGGTTCCGAACCGTCCACTACGTGGATCTGTTTCGCTACCCGCATTCCTATTGCCCGAACGTCGCGTACTCCGTCCACTTTCAAAAGCAGCGGGCCATCGAATGGTCCCCGTTCGCTCAGCACCAGGGCGGCCCCTGGGACAATCCCCAGACCAAACAAGTAACGCAGGATGTCGGGATCGCTGTCAGCTACCCGCGAAATGGTGGTTTCGCTGCCGACCGGCAATTCCAATAGCGGAATCTCATTCCGTTGAGGAATCGTACCGTCCTTACGGGGGATCGGATGCCCATGCGGGTCGATCTCCGGGTCGCCTAGCTTCTTGGCGATGCGGTCCTCGAAAGTCTCCGAGATGGCGTGCTCAAGCTTTTCGGCCTCCGCGTGAACTTCGTCCCAGCTATATCCGAGTGAATCGTGAAGGAACAGCTCGATCAGGCGGTGATGACGAATGATCTCAAGCGCCCGCAAGCGCCCGCTTGCGGTCAATCTGGCTCCGCGGTGCTTCTCGTACTCCACCCAGGGTGGCTCGTGCTCGGCGAGTTTGCGGAGCATTCCCGTCACCGAAGCCGGGGCCACGGCGAGGCGCTTCGCGAGCGAAACAGTGCTCGCCCGACCCTCGTCTCCAGCGATCTTGAAGATCGCTTTCAGATAGTCGTCGACGGCTTCCGTGGTACCCATGAAACTATAATTTAGGCTAACCTAAATATCAGTTTACGCAAGTTGGCTGAACGTGTCAATGGTCTCTTTTGGGCAGTCTGACATTGGGTTGTGGTTTCCGATATCAGACTCATTGGGAAACCGCCGGTTTTTCGGCCGGAATTGACTTTTTTGTTGTCCTGGCCAGGGTTGCGAACCGTGTAGCTGACGGGCCGTTGACGAAGAGTCCGTTCGAGTTCCAAAGTACGGTCCGAGCGGAATCGAGGTCCCGGAGTTGTTCCCGCACATCGGCGGCATGGTGGACGATTGAACAGGGGCCGACTCGCGTCTAAGTTACACCGCGGCCCCAGACCTCACCCAGAGCGCCACCCACGCTTCTCCTCGATCTCCTGAACAGCTAATCTGACAGGTGGCCAGCGCTTCCGTCTACCAGTTTTTCAGCCGGATATTCCGATACTCGACCTTCATAGGGGGGCCAACGTGCACTTGTACGCCGATCAGCCCGTCGACCGGGCGGTTCGGGACATCGTCATCGATCACGACGCTCATCAGTTGCTTGTTGATGATGTGAGTCAGCGTGTTTCCTCGAACGATAAGGTGAACCTCGTTCCAATCGTCGGTCACGTGGGTGGCTAACTCTTTTGGGTCGCCAAAACGAGAGAGCAGGATAGGCGGCCGGCCTCCGACGACGTGGGACACCTGCCCACGCACCGCCAAGAATCGGCGCCCCTTCTCCTCGTAGTTGTTGCCGGAATACCGCTTCTTCCCGTCGAGATCGCACTGATAGCCGCGCATCGCGAACTGATTCTCCGGTGTCACCGGATCAGGGACGATGGCGCTGCGGTAGTTGATGCCGCTATTGCTATCCGGCGTGATGCGATAGTCGAGTTTGAGCTCGAAATCGCGTGGTCTGCCGCCCCGCCAGATGATGAAGGTATTGCTTCGAATGACGGTCTCTGGAGTGATCTCGCCGACGAGCGAGCCGCTCTCGACGCGCCAATAGGTGGGGTCGCCTTCCCAACCGTCGAGCGTTTTGCCGTCAAAGATAGGCGTGAAGCCGGCCTCATCACCTGCGACCGGCTCCGGCCGGTCGCTTTGTTTGGGTACGTAGGCTTCATCCGAGCTCTGCTGTGCGGCCAGTGGCCCCATCCCGTCGAGGAGGAGTCCTCCGAGCAGGGAGGTTAAGAAAAGTCTGCGGCCAGCAGGGTTCATGGCAAAAAGTTTAGTACGCATTGAACTCGAATATGGCACGGGTTTGACTCGTGCCAGCCTAGCCGGCCCTTCCGAGCTTGCCCTTGGGGTGAGACAAGCAGGGAAGGTCTTGCCGAGGACTGAGACTTCGGAATACTCACGGAGCGAGAAGTTGCAACATCGCTTCGCGATAGTCCTTGTAGTCGTCGCCGGGCATCCCCGAATCCAGAAAGCGTTCGATCATTCTTGGGTGTTCGATGTCGCTCGGACCGCCTACCAGGATGTTTTCCAAGAAGGTGCCACTTGGGAGCCGAAGGTGATCGGGCAGCTCTGATTCGAGGTGCCCCTGGAGAGGCGGAAGTCCGAGAAAGTGGTTGGTCATCAAGGCGACATCCGGTCCCTCGGCGTAAGGGATCTTCGCGCCTTGCTTGACTCCGGGGCCACTGAATGCCATGAACGTTTCCCACGAGGACCGCACCGACTGCGGATGATTACTGGAGCTGGTTTGACCCATGCCGTGATCAGAACCCAAGATCAGATAGGTATTTCCCCAAACACCAGCGCTCCGCAAGCCATCGATAAGCTTGGCGAGCAGCGGATCGACGGTATTCACGAAGTATTGAATGTAGTCGGAGTCGGGATCCGTGGTGTCATCCGGACCACTCCAAGCATTGCGGATGTGCTGCAGATGCAGACGGAGGAGCCGAGCTCCGTCCTCGTGAAAGTGCTGGAGGCCGCGGTCGACCACTTCTTCATCACTGAGTTCGCGGCCGCCGTAGTAGAGATAGTCAGCGTTGTCGAATACGGCATAGTTGCGCGAGCCACCCGCGAACATCGAAACAATGCCCGCTCGGCGCGCACTGAGAAAAATATCGTCCATATTCCGCGATTCATAGATGTGGCAGCCGGTGTGCAATGCAATGTTCGCGGCGGTACTGCCTCCCCAAGGCAGCGAGCCATCGGGCAGCCGCAAACGTGGTGCGGGGCTGGTGCAGTAAAAACGCTCGACAGTGACACCATTTTGCAGCAAGCCGGCCACTGTTTCAGCGCCGTTATTCACCGCGGTTAAGACAGTGTTCGAATCGATGCCATCGACAATGAATTGGACCACGATGGGATCTTCCGTCCGAGGGGGCGCTTCGGTGCTCCCACCGTCGGTCGAGGTCTCACTACACGCGAGAGTCAATACCGTGAGGCAAATCGCTAGAAATTTCATGGGCACCATTCTCCTCCATCACCCCGCGGAGAGTCAAGCCCGGCCATCTTGGCCCCACGGCCACAGCATACACATATCACATGTTTCCGGTGGCAAGCATATAGTACCGCCCACTACTGTCCGGTTAACGACTCACTGACGGGCGGCAATCGACTGTTCTAGCATGGCTTAGGGCTGTTTTTCCCTTGCCGCGATTTGAACGGCGAAGGACGGCTGGAACGACTTCGGAGGGGGCCGACAATGGTTCATGAA
>Ga0310123_10004201_pt1 | contig 10930 bp, 11 predicted proteins | sample CB6_AW_1057_MG_FD_203505 | JGI IMG/M metagenome (GOLD analysis project Ga0310123, IMG submission 203505) | Marine microbial communities from Western Arctic Ocean, Canada - CB6_AW_1057 | ecosystem: Environmental > Aquatic > Marine > Oceanic | place: Canada: Western Arctic Ocean | collected...
GTAGTCTTGGCATCTCTCATCGCTGGAGAATCGAGCCTCGAACTCGATCAGATTCCGTGGGTAGTTCTCCACTGCCGCCCATACTACATCTTGGGATCACCTGAGTCAAATGGATACCACATTAACGCCCATTTTACAGGCCTTGCAGCCGTCCGACTCCCACGAAAACTCACTCGATGACCCTAACCAGCTGATTCTATTCGACTTTTAACCGGACAGTAGTGTTTGGAACTATTTGAGGCGGCTCCAAGAGAGCCACCGGGGCCGCTTTGATCCTTCCAACACTACACGCCCTTCGGCGTGGCCCAATGCGGGCGGTAGCGCCGCTTGATGTAAGCGTTGGCGGCTGGCTCGCTCAGAATCGTTTCCGTCTCGGCATCGAATTCGAAGTTCACAGCCGAGCGCGCCACGATGTTCGCCAGATGGCAATGTATCCCTGACAAGTGCCCGATTCCGATGTCGGCGTTGGGCAGCTTTCCCGACTTGATCGAGTCAATGAAGTTTTGCTGATGATTGTCCGGCTCGTCCACGTCGTCGTGGCTCACCATCGTGCCCTTGCTGTCGTGGACCTTGAAGCCCCAGCGGTTATCCCAGCGGCCGATATGCACCATGCCTTCGCTGCCGTAGATGGCCACGCCGTTCTGCTGGCCGGCCATTCCGTAGGGAGCCCAGATGCGCAAGTCCCACATCAGGAACTTGCCGTCGGGATAAGTGAAGGTGACGTTCATCGTGTCGGGCGTTTGCTGGTCGTCGTTAAAGAAGTGCTTGCCGCCCATGCCACTGACCTGGCTCGGGTAGCTGACGCCAAGCCCCCAGCGAGCGATGTCCAACTGGTGCGCGCCGTCGTTACCCGCGTCGCCGGTCCCGAAATGCCAGTGCCAGTGCCATTTGTAGTGGAAGCGGTTTTCGTTGAACGGAATCCATGGCGCCGGTCCCAGCCAGGTGTCGTAGTCGACCCCGACGGGAACGGGTCCGTCCTCCTTGTGGCCGATGTCATCGCGAAGCTGCACGTCCCAGGCCTTGGCGCCCACGATCTTGCCGATCTTGCCGGACTTGGCGTACTCGATCCCGCGAATCGACGACGGGCGGCTGCGTGCCTGCGTGCCGACTTGCACGATACGCTTGTTGCGGCGCGCGGCTTGGATCATCAAGCGCCCTTCACGAACGTTGTGCGAGGCCGGTTTCTCCACATACACGTGCTTGCCTGCCTCACAGCCAAGTATTGTTGCCGGGCCATGCCAGTGGTCGGGCGTGGCCACCACGATTGCGTCGACGGACTTATCGTCCAAAGCCCGCCGCATATCACTGACGTAGTTTGGCTTTGTCTTTTGAAGCGGATCGAGGACTTTCGTCGCGCGCTCCAGTGAAGCCTGATCGACATCGACCAAGTACGAAACATGGGCATCAGAGAGTTTGGCAAAGCTTCCGGTAAGCCCTCGCCCGCGGCCTCCGACTCCGATCATGGCAACGTTGACCTTGTCGTTGGCCGAAACAGCTCGGCGTGGAATGGCGGCCGCGGCCAAAGCGGTCCCAACAAAATAGCGTCGATTCATAAATGAAAGTCCTCCCTTGCTTGTGGCGCGGCGGCCACTCTGATGGCAGAGCAACCCGGTACAGCCGTCTCGACGGACCCTTCGATAGGGGTCCTGTCTTAGGTTCGTCGGTCTGGGAATAATTTTCAACTCCGGTTTGTACACTTTGGTGTGATTGGAGTCGATAGCATTGGCGCCGATAGAGACCAGTCGCCGCTCAGGGCTTCTGCGTCGGAATTTCCAGAGGTTCTTTGCTGTGGCCGTAGATGCGGATGCCGCCGGAGCGGCGCTTGGGCGGTGGCGGTGGCGGCGGTGGCGGCCGGCGTTCTGCTCGGGAGGAAGAAGAACTGACCGGTTGATCCTGTTGGCCTCGCTGGGCAAACTGGCGCTCGATATCGGCCTGGGAGATGCTCATCTGGGCCGCAAGCACTCTGCCGTCACGAGATAGCCGGAGCTTGTCGAGAAATTCTTTCTTCTCCGGTTGCTGCTCACTGGCTTTGGCCATGGCGATGAAGCCCTGGATCATGTCATAAAATTGCTGTGCGTCTTGCTCGGTTGTTGTTCGCAGATCGAGACTCATTTCAATGCCGCTCGAAACGTTGACACCCAACCCGAACCCGTCGACTTTCGAGGTCAAGTTCGACAGCATCTGCCCGCCGACGGCGGCGCCCGAAGGACCTTGCGGGAACGGCCCGGAGGCCGCCACCCAAATGTGGTGACTCCCAAGCCGATTGATCCAGTCCGTCATTCCGCCGCTAAACGTCGCGGTCTCACCCGCAGTCCGGCGTTCGATCGCGCCCCGCACCAGCTCCTGCGAGCCGAGCGCAAGCTCGCCGGTTTCTAGCATCACGAAGTGGCTGGGGCCGTCGTTCTGCCCCAACGTCTTGCGTAGCTGGAGTCCGCGGTACATCTCGGTTTCGCAACCTTTCTGACATAGCACGTCGACGAGTTGCGCTTCATTGAATCTTCCGCTCGCCAGCACGAGCGTGTCGGCTTGGTCTATTTCCGAGGCATCGGTGATGTTTGCCGTGATCAGAATCTCATCGATTAAGGTGAAGGGATCGGGTCCCATCAAGTTCAGAAACTGTTCGATTTCTGGTTCGGAAGATACGGCCTCTCGCCACATCCTTTGGGCCAGCGGAGAAGATGCGAAGTCGGCCACTCGAACGCCGACCATGATGTTGGCGTCGGACCCAGCCAACTGGGTCAGGCTCTGGCCGTTCGCACCGCCTGGCAACAGCAGCGCGGTGAACAGTGATAGCTGACAGACAATGCTGCGGCTCATCGTGACATCCCCTTAGTTGATCGTAGGATGGATCATCGTCGCTTGTAATCCGACGAAGACCTTAGACTGTGAAAAACTCTCTGATCGCCGAATGTATTTGTGGCCCCCGCCGGTCATGCTGCGTGCCGGCATCCACTCCCAGCGAACTTGTAAACCACGGGCTGCTTACGAGTCGTTGATATACTGAAAACTAGCAGTTGACCCTGGCAGATCGCGTGCGGCGCGCGGGCAAGACTTTTCATGGACCTCCAGACCGGCACTCCGGCCTGACTGCGGGGCGCGGGGCAACTGACAGTCATATCGGCCACGCGGCTGCTCTGCTCTCGGATCGATTATCCGGCTTGATTGAACCTGGCGCTTTGATTGGACCGGGGTCGTTTTCACGCCGGCCCCCTTCGAATTGGAAGGACCCGCGGAAAGAGGAGACCGCGGAAAACCGTGGAAGTTGCGGGCGGATTTAGAGCTAATAAGTTATTGAAAAGGAAGGACTCTTTTGGACGTTCAAGCGACTCAATTTCGGCCAGGCATGCTCATCAAGTTCAAAGGGGAGCTGTTCACTGTCTTCAGCGTTTCGCACCGGACGCCCGGCAACAAGCGCGGGTTTGTCCAGACCAAGATGCGCGGTCACGCGAGCGGCGCGATGATCGAGCACAAATTTTCCTCCGAAGACTTCGTGGAAAAGGTTTCCCTTGATGATCAGCAGATGGAGTACCTCTACGAAGACGGCGGGCAGTGTCACTTCATGAACACCAGAACATACGAACAGATCTCGATCGAAAAAGAAGATCTTGGTGACCAAGCGAACTACCTCATTCCCAACACCGAGGTGAAAGTGCAATTCTACGAAGGCAATCCTCTGAATCTCGCCTTCCCCGCTTCAATCGACCTCACCGTGGTCGAAACGGCGCCGTCGATTAAGGGCGCGACCGTCACCAACGTCACCAAACCGGCAACGACCGAGACAGGGCTCGTGGTGCAGGTGCCACCTTTCATCAAGGAAGGGGAAAAGATTCGGGTCAACACCAGTGACGGGACGTATTTGAGCCGGAGTTGAGGCCGATCGCTCCTGAGGAACAGGATCGTATCCGCTCTGTTTGACTTGCTCGCGAACCGCTCAAGTCGCCGCGCCGCCCGGAGTGAGCAGAAGTATATCCGCGGCCCAGAACAGGAAGAACAGGATACTGACGAAACCATTCATGGTGAAGAAAGCGGCGTTGACGCGCGACAAATCTTGGGGCTTCACCAAGCTGTGCTCGTAGGCGAGAAGCACGGCGACCACTCCGATTCCGGCGAGGCTCAGGTAACCCAAATCGAGCACCTGCGATAGCCAAACGAGCATCGCCATCATACCGACGTGGAGTAACCGAGCGACCATAAGTGCAGCGCGGACACCCATGGACCGGGGAATGCTGAACAGCCCTTCCAGGCGATCGAACTCCTGGTCTTGGCAGGAATAGATGATGTCGAATCCGGCTGTCCACAACATGACGCCTGCTGTCAGCAGCAAGATCGGCCAGTCCAGAGTTCCGCGGATGGCGATCCAAGCGGCCGCCGGAGCGATGCCGAGCGCGAAGCCCAATACGAGGTGCGAGAGCGCGGTAAATCTCTTGGTGTAGGAGTACCCGAAGACGATGAGCAGCGCGGCAGGCGCCAGCTTGAGACACAACCGGTTCAACATGTAAGCGGCGGCGAAAAGTATGACCGACCAAAAGACGATGAATCCCCAAGTGAACGACTTGGACACCAGGCCAGCAGGAATCGCTCGTACCTTCGTTCTCTGATTGCGGGCGTCGATTTCCGCGTCGGCAACTCGGTTAAAGGCCATTGCCGCCGAACGGGCCGCCACCATGGCGACGACGATCCAGCCGAACTTGCCCCACAGCGCATGCAACTCCAGCCCGCTCTCGCGGACAGCCAGCAGAGCCCCCGTCAAGGCGAAGGGCAGAGCGAACACAGAATGCTCGAACTTGATCATCTCGAGCACGGTGCGGACTTTTGAGGAAAAGGTCATCGCGGCTATTTCATCTTGTCGAAAAGAGCAGCCTTCAGTGCCGACGGTTTCTTGCTTAACATCGAATAGAAACCGAAGTATTTCCCGTCGCCGGGCTGGCCACCACACTGAACCCACATCCAGGCGGCAGGGTGGAGTGACCAAGGAAGCCCGAGGCGAAATGCACAGTACTGGGCTTCGCTATCCCGGCCCTCCACGTAGTCGAGGGGCTCTTCCTCTGGAGGTTTCTTCTTGCCCGGCATCTACCTCTCAGCGTACTTGTTAGCATGCCACGCCCGGGCCAGTGAGTTTGGCAGATAGACGTGCAATTCCTATTCGCTGGAGAAATTCTTTCCCTCCAGATGTTGATGGAGTTTCCCCGGAAGCTGCTCGGTGATCAGCGGAGTGGATACTACGCCGGAAGGGACACTGTCAGCAGCGGCCGGTTTTACGCCGGTGCCGTCACCGGGAAACTCGAGGACCTCTCCGGTCCCGGGCTCCGACCTCTTGTAGCTCAGTGCGCCGGGCCGGCGCTCAGTGTGTTTGCGGGCCTTTTTCTTCCTTCGGAGTCTCTTGATCACAACGCTCTCCGGTGCCATCCGACGTTCGATATTGGTACCGAAGGTTCGGACGAACGGTGTCCCGAAACCGCAGCTGACGGCGGGTCACGCCGACCGCTTGCGGCCCATTATACCCGCCCTTCTCAGGCGCGGACTAGGTCTGCGTAAGTGGCGCAAACCCGGGAGTGTATAAGTTGTGGCCATCCCGCGTGCGAGCAACCGAGCGTAGTATAATCCTCGCCGATACTCACAATTCATGCGTATTCATGTGAACTCCCTGTCTCCCATGTCGGAGGTGCAGCAACAGCGGCTCGCGTCGCTGGGCGAGCTCCACTATCACGAGGCCGTTCTGGGCGACACGGCGGCAGGGGAGATTTGCCGGGGCGCCGACATCCTAATTACGACGCCGCGTCTGGCGGCCGACGTCGTGCCGTATCTCGATCATTGCCGGCTCATCTCCGTGCAGGCCACGGGTACGGATGCGATCGACCTCGCCGCGGCCGGGCGAAAAGGGATCATCGTCTCCAACGTCCCCGAGTTTTGCACGGATGCAGTTGCAGAACAGGCTTTCGCGCTGATGCTCGGCGTGGCGAAAAAACTCGAGCTTGGGAGGCCGATGCTTTTGGAGGGACGCTGGAACACAGCCCTTGCCTATCCAACGATCGGCATGCGTGGAAAGACGCTCGGTCTGTTCGGCTGTGGCAAGATCGGCGGCCGTATTGCCGAGATCGCGCGGGGCGGGTTTCAGATGCATGTCATTGCGACGGTCAATGATCCTTCCCGGCCACGCGGCGTGCAGGTTGTTCCTTTCGAGCAGTTGCTCTCGGAAAGCGACTTCTTGGTGATCGCCGCGCCGGCCTCGGCGGCAACCCGGGGAATCTTTGGCCGCGATGCCTTCGTTCGAATGCGGTCCAGCGCAATGCTGGTCAATATCAGCCGGGCGGCTCTGGTCGATGACGCCGCTCTGCTCTCCGCCCTCGACAGCGGCCTACTGGCCGGGGCGGGCCTCGATGTGTTTCTCCACGAACCGCCGGCCACCAACGATCCTTTACTCTCGCACCCGAAGGTCTTGGTCAGCCCGCATGTTGCCTGGGGCACCGAGGATGCGGTCCAGCGGTTGCTTGACCTCAGCATCGCGAACGTAGAGGCATTCCTAGCGGGCGAGCCGGTGAACGTGGTTACTTGATGTGATTGACTGCCGGTTCCCGGCCCTCATTCAGGTTTCTTCCGATTCCATGAGCCGCTTGGCCGGCCTCAATACGAAGTGAGGACGGCCCGGCCCGGCTCGAGCCGAATCTCGCGAAGATTGTGGGGCAGAGGCAGGGGCCTGTCAGGTTCGAATTCAGGAATTTTCGGCACGACATAGCTGGAGATGAGCCAGCCAAGGATCGAACCACTGATGCGCCTGCCGTCAATCTCAACCAACTCCACATCGATGAGGGCTTTGCCTTGCTCAGACGTGTAGCGGCAGATAGCGCGTACGTCTCTCTCCCCACTCAGCAACATTTGAACGAGGAATCCGGCGGCTCCGCCGCCTGACGACTGCATCATTGACAGATCGACCCGTGCCCGAATCTCGCCCCGGTCATTGTCTAGGCGGACCTCCAGGTCATGGACACCTTTCGGAAGATCCAGTTTCGAATCGTACCGCAAGAAGGAATTGAACTCGTCTTGGGTCAAAATGACCGACTCGCCCTTCTCCAGTTTTTCGGAGGTGATGCGATCCAGCTTGTTCCGAGCCGAGCGGGCCGCCTCCGGAGACATTGCAGGGGCCGAGAAGCCGGCGGCGGCCAGCAGGGACGCAAATGCCGCGAGTTTGAAGATCTCTATCATTCGCATGTTTGATAACGGACTTCTATGTGCCCCGCGCCGCGGGAATGGCGAGGCGGAAGCGCCGGGCGGTTGCCCCCCCAGAATGTTTTACGAAGCCGGTGACGCCTCGGTTTCGTTGGTTTGACCGCCATCGTTTCCGGCAGAACCGCTATCGTCGGGCGGCGGCAGGCGCTCCAACGCCAGTTGAGCTGCTTTCTGCTCAGCCGATTTCTTCGAAGCTCCGTCGGCCCGCGTTGCTACCCCGTGGACGCAAACCTCCATGGTGAAAGTTCTTCTATGCGGGGGGCCTGCCTCCTCCACGACCTCGTACGTCGGCGGCGGCAGGGCGCGGGCTTGGAGGTACTCTTGCAGAGTGGACTTGTAATTGTCGATGGCGAGGTTGTCTTTCGACGCTTCGAGCGCCGTCTCGCTCAAGACAGTCCGGTCCAGAAAACTGCTGGCCGCTTCCATGCCGCCGTCCAGATAGATCGCGGCGATGAGGGCTTCCAGCGCGTCCTCCAGTAAGCCCTTCTTATTGCGCCCGCCGCTGATCTCCTCTCCGTGCCCAATGAGCAGGCAATCGCCGAGTTTCAGCCGGCGCGCCACGTCCACCAGATTCTCAGCACGAACCAAGGACGCTTTCAATTTGGTCAACTGGCCTTCGCGTAGTTCCGGAAAGCGTTCCACCAGCCGCTGGCTCACGGCCAGGCCTAGAACGGAGTCCCCCAGGAACTCGAGTCGCTCGTTGTTCGAGTCCACTTCGCGAGGGGTTTGAGCGTGAGAGCGGTGGGTCAGCGATTGCGCTAACAACTCGCGATCGCGAAACCGGTAGCCGATACGTTGCTCCAGGGAATCGAACTCAGCATTCATCGAAGGACAGCCCGTCCAAGCAACAAAGAGAGCCGCTCATCGTGCCAGCAGTGGTTGTGCCGGGAGGCGGCTTCCCCGAAGGGTCATTGGATGTTCGCCAGCCGCTGCTACCAGCAACGGCGCTACCTCTGGACCGCCGACGAACGCGCGCGGCTCGGCGGTGCGAAATCACGGCTGATTGACGGCCTCGGCTCCGGGGGCCGGCGCCGCGGGCTGCGACTTCTTCATAATCGCCGCGGCCTTTGCCTTGATGATTTGAGCTTTCAAGACTTTTGCCAAGTCTTGAGTTCCCGCCATCACTCCCCCGGCCGCGATCGACTTGTCGGCCATCTCCAGAGCTTCGTCAATCCTGCCTTGTTCTTTCAATACGTTGCCCAGGTGATAGAACGTCGACGGGTCCTGCGTGCTGGCGACCTGCAGCGACTGGCGAAGTGACTTTTCCGCGGCAGGAAAATCTTTTCTCTTTATAGCCACGAGTCCTAGTGAGTCATGCGCTTGTGACATGTAGTCCTTCTTCGTAATCAGCCAATCCTCGGGGGTAACATCCTCCCTGGTGTTTTCCAAGGTGGGGATCACCAGCAGAGCACGTTTGGAGAAATCTTCCGCTTTGGCAAGTTTCGCATCCTTGTCGAGATCGAACTCACCGCTGCGCGCTGCAATTGCGTATGACAGCGAAACCAGCGTGTCGATATTGTCGGGATTGAGTTCGAGTGTCGTTTCGCCATAGAGCAGCATCATCTCGTAGTCATTCTTTTGCTGGTAGGCCAGCATCATCATGAAGTTGGCGTACTCCTTGAACTCGGTGTCCTTGAAGTTGGTCAGCAGGGTGTGAATGGCCCCGATCCGCACGTCTGGGTCCGTGGTGTTTTGTACTTCGAACAAAGCGTCGAGTTCTTTTTGCGACTTGGCCTGGGCCCCCTGGGCGAAGACGGGCGCGCACAGCGCCCAAACGATCACGACCCCTAGGATTCTTTTCATCATTACGTTCTCCCGCGTATCTTAGACACACCTGCTAGAATAACATTTTCGGTTCGAATATTCTCTAGTCAGGCTCTAGTCAGAATATGGTTGAGTTCGTCTTAGACGACGAAATTTGGGATGCTATGGTTTCGCTTGACCTTCGCTGGGAACGTCGTTTTCTTCGTCGTCCTCGCCGGTTTCAGCTTCTGCATCCGCCTGCTGTTGCTGCTGACGGGGGCTTCCGAAAGCCTCATCCAGCCCCTTCTGAGCAAGATCCCGGGCGCGGTCCGGCATTCCTTGCACGGCCAAAGCGAGTTGATAGTGCTCGACCGCCTGGTCGCGCAGTCCCATGACATCCGAGATCCTGGCAATGTAAACGTGAGACATCGCGCGGACATACGGATCGGGGTCCGATTCCAATGCCTGGTTGAATAGATCGCGGCCCAGATCGGCGTCCCCTTGCGAGATCGCCACGCGAGCCAGCCCGTAACTAGCGTCGGCATTGCGTCCGTCGTCCTCGGCAAGAGCCTCTTCGAACTTTTTCCGCGCCTGGCCGGCTTTCTCGGAGCGGAAGAGCATCTCTGCTTCCCGCAGCAATAACTCGGACTCGGAAACTTGAGGGACCACTAGTTGCACGGGCGCGGCCGGCCGAGCCGACGCCTCGGCGAACTTAACGTTTTGCAGCCGGGCGGCTTCGGCTTTGAGATCGATGCCCTTGATCAGCTCTGGGTAGTAGAGCCGCAAATCCTGCCCTTGCTTTTCGTAGTCGGCCAAACTTTCATAGAAGTGAGGCGTCAAGATTAGCCCTTCGCGCAGGTCCTGCTCTACCTGGGCCTCACGTTTGGCGCTAGGCCGGTGGCTCAAGCGGGCCTCTACCGCTCGGACAAAACATTTGGACACAAGCAACTGGAAGTCGGTCTTGTAAACTTCGTGAAGCGCCGGTGCAAACATCGCGAAGCGCGACAAAACATTCTTCTTAGCAATTTCCTTCGCGTATCGCACGGCCAGCGGATCCAGCAAGTGCATCAAGAAGGCGCTGCGCACTTCTTCCACTCGTAGCTGTTTCGAGGGGTGAACTACGACGTAAACATTTCCCTTGTAGCCGCGGGTGTTGATGTTGTTGGCCGCCCCAAGCAAGTCGAAAAGGACCTGGAAGCTCTGTACTTGCCGGCTGGTTGGCGAGACCCTCAGATAGCCGCCCGCTTCGAAAAGCGCCTGGATGAGGGGGTCCTGATATCGCGCGATCTCGGCATCGTAGGCGGCCTGATATTTGCTCCAGAGTTTTTCGACCGGCGCCTGCTGATAGAACTCGGCCAGAATCGAGCTGAGCCCTCGCAGGCGCCGCACGTCGGGAGGCAAATCAGTCGGCAAGTCGGCTTTCAGCTCAAATGTCGGAGGCCCTTCGCTGATGAGTGCGAAAGAAACGTACTGGGAGAGATTGCGCCCCGGATCGTTGCTTTTATTTTGCTCGTAGAAATTCTTGAGCAACCGCAGGCTGGATCCCTGAAAATCTTCCAAGTCATCACGGACTGCCTGGCGAACCGGGCTGTCCGAGGGGGAACCCAGTCCATCGTCGTAACCCGCCAGGTTGATGGCTGTCAGGACCGTGAACAGACGTATATCGCTGTCGAGCTGATTGGTCTGAGCCGTCAGAGAGAACCAATTCCCGCCGACGGCCAGCAAGCAGCCGAGCAGCAGAGCCCGGATTCGGTCAAGTCTCATTCCACCCCTTGAAGTAGTGCGTCCACGCAGCCTGCTTATTGATTTAGTGTACTTGAGGCCGCCGGGGGTGAGGGACTGCCAGAGTTGTCCAATGCAAGATGAGCCTGAACGAGGGGAGAGTTGTCCAACACAAGATGAGCCTGAAAATGATCTGGCGGGAACAGGGCACACTGCGGGTGAATGCAAGTCACCATGCAGC
>Ga0310123_10004202_pt1 | contig 10929 bp, 7 predicted proteins | sample CB6_AW_1057_MG_FD_203505 | JGI IMG/M metagenome (GOLD analysis project Ga0310123, IMG submission 203505) | Marine microbial communities from Western Arctic Ocean, Canada - CB6_AW_1057 | ecosystem: Environmental > Aquatic > Marine > Oceanic | place: Canada: Western Arctic Ocean | collected...
ATGGGTCACTTGCCGGGCATACGAGCGGCGGGCCTGGATCTGTACGCGATCTGCGATGCAAGCGAATATAATCTGCAAATCGCCAAAACGGAGTTTGATGTCCCGCATGCATTTACCGATACAAGATCCAACCCGAGGTTCCCGACGAACAGCTGTGGGAATGACACGACATAACATCACATAGAGTTCTTCGCACACTTCCCGGAACATTGTTCATCATGCGTATTGGTCTTATCGGCTGTGGCGGATGCGGTCGCATGGGTCACTTGCCGGGCATACGAGCGGCGGGCCTGGATCTGTACGCGATCTGCGATGCAAGCGAATATAATCTGCAAATCGCCAAAACGGAGTTTGATGTCCCGCATGCATTTACCGATCTCCACGCGTTCCTGAAATGTGGCATCGAGGCCGTGAGCATCGCCTCAGCAGCCAAGGCCCACCGGCAGAATGTTTTGGATGCCGCACAATATGGCTTGCCCGTGCTTTGCGAAAAACCGCTAGCACTAAATGAGACCGACGCGATCGAAATGCTCCAGACAATGGAGCAGGCCAACGCGCCCCTGTACACGGCATTCTGCTACCGATTCAATCCGTCAGCAATGAAGATTCGCGAACTCCTCCAGCAGAAAGCGATCGGCAACGCTCGTTCTCTGCGGCTGATTTACAACTGGAGCTACGGCGGGAAGTACGAACAGGGGAGCGGATCGAAGGTTCGGAAATACTACGAGGACCGCATGCTCGAAGGTGGCCCAATGCTTGACTGTGGCCAGCACCAGATCGACTTGGCCCGGTGGTGGTTGGGTTCCGAGGTCATCGATGTCCAGGGGCAGGGCGCCTGGGTTGAGAACTACGCGGCACCGGATCACATGTGGGCTCATCTGACCCACGAAAATGGCGCTCATACCATGGTAGAGATCAGCTATTCCTATGGTCATACGAGCAAAGACAAACTCAATGAATTCGAATATGAGTTGATCGGAACCAACGGTGTCATCCGTTACAACCGATCGGGTAAATCGTTCGTCCTCCACTCTCCAGACGCCACCCACCAGTTTCCGTTCCACCACTCGAAGCACTTTCCCGGCATGTACGAAGAGTTTGCCAAGACCCTGGCTGCGGAAAATAGTGATCTTCTGGCCACGGGACAGGACGGGTTACAGGCGATTCGAATCGCAGAATCGGTCCGCCAGCAAGCGGTCCGAAACCGAGAAACGCTGACACTCGTGCAGTAAGACACACAGAATCAATGCCCTGACTTATGATGCCACCCCGTGCCGCACCAAAACAGCCCGCCCAACATCGCTGTAGTTATTAAGGAATCGGATATCGGTGCCCGCTTGCTGGCTGATCCGCCTTCGGGCGTGAAGATCATCGAGTGTACCGATCGCGACACCCGCCTGGACCGACTCACACAAGCCGATGCCCTGATAACCGAGTCGTGGGCCCCCGCTCCGGACCAGGCGCCGAATCTACAATGGATCCAGCTGCTATCGGTTGGTTACGACCATCTCGACCAGGAAGTCCTAAGCCATCCTGGATGGAACATTACCCACGGCGGAGGTGCCTCGGCGGTACCAATCGCCGAATGGTGCGTGGGGATGATGCTCAGATTCGCCCATCGCTTCGACGATATCGCCAATTATCAGCGTCGCCGCTCCTGGTGGTCGGATCGGATCCGGGACATGACCAGCACCACGCTCCGCAACGCGGTGGTCGGCATTCTCGGTTACGGCGCGATTGGGCGGGAAGTAGCCCGACAGTGCGCCGCTTTGGGCATGCAGGTTCACGCTTCCCTGGGTCGCCATGGCAAGAAACGAGCCGACACCTTCGCCGTAGCGGGCACCGGTGATCCCGACGGCAAGATGCCAGCTCAATGGTTTGCCATGGACCAATTCGCCGAAGCGGTCGGCGCTTTTGACTACCTGGTCCTGAGCCTAAGATCGACCGCTGCAACCCAGAACATCATCAACAAGAACATTCTGGGCCGATGCAAGAACACCGCCATCCTGATCAATCCCGCCCGCGGTGATCTGATCGACGACACGGCACTGACATGCGCCCTGAGCCAAGGCCAGATCGGCGGCGCCGCGTTGGACGTGTTTAGAATCGAGCCGTTACCATCGGATTCGCCGCTCTACGGCACCCCGAACATCGTCATCAGCCCGCATTGTTCGCCCGAATCGGCGTTCTTTCGACACCAGCTGGACGCCTGCATCCGCCAAAACATCAGCCGATTTGCATCGGGAAAACCACTGGTGAATCTGATCCAATAATCGGCCTGGAGCTACCGGCAGTAACGGCTTAAGCCTACTGCAACTCGTCGAGCAGCTTCTGAACCTTCTCCAAATTCTGTTGCACGTGGACGTTGCCCGGTCGCAGGCGAAGCGATTCGCGGTAGTGCTGCTCGGCATCATGCAATTCACCCCGCCGCAAAAGCAAGCCGGCCAGATTGTTGTGGGCTGCCGAGAAGTCCTGATCCAGGCGAATCGCCTCGCGGAAGTGCTGCTCGGCCTCTGACAGACGTTCCTGGCGGTATTGCACGAGCCCGAGATTGTAATGGGCCATGGCGAAGGCCGGGTCGGCATGGATCGCTTGCTGATAACGCATCTGGGCCCCGATCGAATCGTTGCGCTTCTCTAGAAGGTTGCCGATTGCCGTAAGGGCGCCCGCATGTGCCGGATCGATCTCAATAACACGATGAAAATGCTGCTGTGCCTCGTCGTCTTGGTGTTCTTCCGAAGATAGCACTCCCAAATTGTAGTGGGCGTCGGCAAACTCCGGCAGAAGGCGCGCCGCCTCGTGAAAGCTCTGCTTCGCCCCACGATGACTGCCCTGAATGGTCTTCAACCACACCCCGACCCGGAAATAGAACCCCGCATCGGCTGAAGCGTCGATCCGTTCGAGATGTGGGTCGTCTACCAGCCGGCCCGCTAGTGGAGCCGAACGGCGAAACCGCTCCCGACGATCCAACTGGCCATGTCTGGTATCCCGCAACAGGTCATCGACCGAAAACGGACCCTTGTAAATGACACTAAGACGTCCGCGACCATCGATCAGAAAGCTTGTTGGTAACGGCAGCCTTCGATGGGTATGAAAAATGTGATTGTGAACCTGCTGAAGGGTGTCCACGAGTTGGGGCGTTGCCCGGGCCATGGGGAAGGGGAACTTCAGTCGTTTGATAAAACGCCGGGTGTCAGAAAGTTTGGTTTCATCCTCGCCGAGCCCGTCCACCGACAGTGCCAGCACGTCGATCCCCGCCGCCTGAATGTCCCGGGCACGATCCCGCAGTTGCTCAAGATCACCTACGCAAGGCAGGCACCAGCTGGCCCAGAGCGTCAAAAACAATTGCCGGTCTGCCTGAAGCGACACCGGCATCGGTTTCTCATCAAACCCCAACGCCACCAAGTCGGGCAGTATAGGCAGCGCAACCATGGGGATCGCCGAAGTCACCGCTGCAGGAGCAACCGGTGTTGTCGAAACCGCGAGCTTCAGGTCACGTGGCGCTGTCGTCAGATCGCGCGGTCGGCCCGAACCGCGAGTAAGCACATAGCGATGATTGGGCTCAAGGTCAGTGAATGTCTCTTCCTGGCCGTCCGGCCAGCGCACCATCGCCTCGCGGATTGACCTCGCGTCGTCCAGGCCGAAGTGGATCCACTTGGAAGACTGGGCGAGAAACCCTTCCCCGGCTCGCAGTGACTTGAACAATGCTTTCCGAGGCGTCTCGCCAGGCGTAAATGTCTCATCTGTCCGGGCCGGAACGGTGGGCCGCGGACCGTCGATCAGCAATCGCACCCGTGCGCCAATGGCGTCACGATTGCAGGCCGAGCCATCGCCCTCCAGCCGCAAGGCCAGGAAGCCTCGGGTACCTGGCGCATTGTTGCGCATGAATCGCAACCGCGGCGCATTGCGGTTGGAAACCCACAGATCCAGATCTCCATCGTGGTCCCAATCGACCACGGAAATGGCGCGCCCGTCGTCCAGGAAATCCAGGCCCGAACCGGCCGACACGTCGGCAAATCTCTCGATGCCCGCGTCGTGCGATCCGGTATTCACAAAGAAACAGTTTCGTTCAAAGCCAGACCAGGAAACGCCCTGCCGCATCATCGTCAACAGCTGCTGATGTGATTCCTGGAGCTGCTTGGGAATCGCCCCTGTGCTCTGGTTCATGGAGTGCGACACGACCTGCCGCCAGAAGAAACTTCACAAGTCTCCGCTGTCTTCGGTGGTGATGTAGCCGTTGGGCACAGCGATATCCTCCCAACCGTCGTTATTGAAATCGACGAAGCGAGATCCCCAAGCCCACCGCCCCATGGCGACACGTGCCCGCACACTGACATCCTGAAATTGTCCGTTGCCACTATTTCTCAGTAGTGTATTGCCGCGTGCAAAGTGACGGAATCGCTGCTTGACTTCCAGCGAAGCATCGGTCTTGAAGTCCGGCTGGAACGCCACGCGATTGCCCGCTGCGGAGAACATGTTGCTGACATACACATCCATCCAGCCGTCACGATCGATGTCCCCCCAGGTGACACCCATACCGGCGGCAGCAGTTTCCACGCGGGCCTGATTGGACACATCGCGAAACTGCGGAGTGCCGGTCTCGACCAGTTCGTTGCGGTAGAGATTGTCACGGCCGAAGTCATTGGCCACGTACAGATCAAGATCACCGTCGTTATCGTAATCCTCCCAAGCCGCAGCAAGACTGAACCGCTTGTTGTGGGCCCCCAAGCCAACTTGGTTGGTCACATCCAGAAAGTGCCATGGGCCGTCTGGTGATATCTGATTCTTCAGCAGCGTGTTCGAACCACCCGTGTTGGCATCATGGATGACGAAATTGGTCGACGCCGCAGCCAGTGCCGTTCGCTCGGGCTTGGCCGGATCCTCATCGGGGTGATAGGCGCATACGTACAGGTCCAGGCGCGCGTCGCGATCAAAATCCGCCGCGGCCAGCGACATCGCATCCTCACCGGTCGCTGCAACCGCTCGGACCCGGAATCTTTTCTGATCCTCGTTCTCCGCCAGCACCACGCCACCAACCACGGCCACCGCCAGATCCTGATCACCGTCGTTGTCCAAGTCCACCAGCAGCGCACCGCGGGAGTTCTCCAGAAAGTCGACTCCCCATTCCGCCGAGGCTTCGCCGACAGTGCCGTCGGCGCGCTGCAGGTAAAGCCGATTGGGCAAGCCGCTCTCCTGGCACAAATACAGGTCGTCAAGACCATCGCCATTAACGTCACCAAGGGCGATTCCGGGATTCCCCAACGCGGCCAGATAGCGGGTCTCCTGAAGCCGGCCCAGCCAGAATTCAAATCCATGCATCAACTGATCGCGGTAACTGGGATCGTTGCCCAAGACCGATGCCGAGCAATCTGAAAAGAGGGTCTGCGCGGCATTTTGGGTTACCGCTCGCTCCCAATCCACCACATCCACTCGCATGATTCGAGGCGGATCGTCCGGACCGATGCGCTTCCAGAGAATTTGCCACGTGGCGTGCTCTTCAACTGTGCCGGCAGCACTTCGCCCAACAAGGGTCAGGTACTGCTTGGTTGAAAAGAATTCCTCCGACTCCAGAGAAAGCCTAAAGAGCTTGAAATGGGCCCGCACATCACTGGTGCTGCCAAACAGTTCGTGGAAATTACCCAAGGCCACCAAGAGTTGGTCCATACCCTGGAAGCCGCTACCAGTACCCGCCACCGCGAACCGGTCACGCCGCCGCCAAACCTCAACCATGCCGTCGTCAAATACCGTAACAGGGTTGGTAACCACGATCCCCGTGCCCGCTACATCATCCGTGAACAATCCGTCGATCGCTGCAACACTGATCGGCGGATGTGCCAGCGCCTTGGCCAAGACCTTCATCTGAGCCTTCGCCTTCCGATGCAGAACTTCGCTCTCCCAGCCGTCCCGGGACGGGTCATCGGCTACGCGGTGAGATTCTTCGCTCAGCGACGGGACACTGTCCACAGAAACGATTGCACCCGTATCCCCTGGCCGACTGTCCGCAGCCGGTGGATATGCCTCTGGCCACAGACCCCAAACAAGCACGATCGCTAATACGATCGCCCCGGTGCCCAGAACCCAGAACCAGCCCGATCGGGCTTGCGGCTGCGGTACCGTAGAGGGTTCTTGTGACATCGGTGAAGAAGGTTTGGAGAAGTATCTGCCCTGACCACACGAAGGTAACTGAAGTCTATGTCGGATATTTCGCCGGAGCCAGTGAAAGATCCTGGCTAAACCGACTTGGTACAGCGGCAGCGAAGCCCCAGGCACACACCAATACCCAATACCAGTGCAACACTCGGCTCAGGCAGTGACACCGGGCCGAAACCTCCGGCAATGATCCCAAAGTTCTGCTGCACCGTGATCAAGTCCAGGCCCGTAACCTGCCCGTCGTAATTGGCGTCGCCGGTCAACTGCCCGATCGGACCGGTGGTGGCAAAATTCTGCTGCACCGCGATCAGATCCAAGCCCGTGACCTGCCCGTCGTAATTGGCGTCGCCGAGTAGAACCGGCGCCGCCGCCAGTGAGACGTTCCAAGCCAGTTCCCCCACACCACTGCCATTGCCGGGCAGCAGAGCCGTATCGGAAAACCTTAGTTCGTCGAGCCGAAAGTTTCCCTGGAAAAATGAGCCTCCTGAAGCTGAAGACAAAGCGCCCATCCGCAAAGGAGCGTTGGCCTTGGACCCGAAGTCCATCGTGTCAAGCCCGAAGCCCAAGACAAAAGATTGCTCGACACCATCGACGTAGATGTGTCCGGTACCGGTGCCTAAATCCACGGTAAAGGCCAGGTGGTACCACTGGTTTGTGTGTAGTAAATCAGGGGTCGAAATGCCATGATGTGGCCTGGCTCCACATTTCCGCCTAGGCCATTGAGGTTCTGGCAACCCGAATCGGTCAGGAACAGGCGCACACCGAAGTTGCCTGATACGTTGGGCAATTCCTGCTGAATGGTCCAGCCATTGCCCTCACCGAAAGAATTGAACTCGTCCTGAGTCAGGATTAACCGCGTGGTGTCGGCCAGCAGAGACTTGTACCAGAACTCTGCCGTAATCTGGCCGGTCGTACCCGGAGAGAAGTTCCCATTACCGGTGATAGGCGTGTCCATACCAATTGCGGCAGCAGAATGCACCGACATGCCGGCACCGATGACGGCAGGAACGTCGGCTGACAAGTTCACACTGCCAGACTGACCGAAAAAAGAAAAGTCCAAGTCATCGGGGCCTAGGTCGGGGTGGCTTCCCGATTCAATCTGATCGAAAAGGTACAGTCCGGTGGTCGCCGCCTGGGTATGGCCGCACACACCAATCGCCATGCCCAAGACCAGAACCGCCATGCTCAACGTCCTTGCCGGCTGGCCGATTCGATCGCGGCCTCGCTGTGATCAGCGCAGCAGTACAACCCCGCCGGCAACCAGCGCCACACCCAGCGTGCCTGGCTCCGGATTCGGCATTGCCAATGATGTGTTCCAAGCAAGTTCGCCAACACCACTACCACCGCCGGGCAGTAGTGCCTTATCAGAAAACCTTAGTTTGTCGATCAGAAAGTGGCCGACGAAACCATGCGTGCTGTCGGCACCCAGGATCAGCGGCGCGTCGTCCTTGGGACCGACAAGAAAATTCAGGATTGTGCCCAAGGCGACCTCGTTCCCGTTCTGATAGATCTTGACTACGCGACTGGTGGTGTCGGCGGTAACAGCGATGTGGTACCAGCGGTTCCGCTGGAAGATCGCCGGAGTGTCCAACCGGGCGCTGAACACGCCGGTCGCCAACTGGTCGAAGCGCAAGGCGAACATGCCGGAGGGATCCGGCGGTAACTGGGCCAGACTCCAGCCATCACCACTGATCTGGTGGACGTTGTCCTGGGAAAGAATATAGCGAAGTGTGTCGTTGAGCCGGGACTGGTACCAGAATTCCACCGTCTTCTGCCCCGAAGCTCCGAAGGAGTAATTGCCCGAAATCGGAGCCTCAACCGGATTGCCCCCATATTCTTCCAGCGAAGTACCGGCACCAACCGCCGCGGGCGTGTCTGGATGCCGCCACACCCTGCCCTTGAAGTTTGCCAAGCGGCGCACGATGTCCAGATCATTGCCTGAGGAATCAGGCCAGACGTCCGAGGTGACCTGACCTTTGGAAAAACTTCTGATTTCCACAGTTTGTTCATCGAAAAGGTACAGCGCGGTTGTGGCTGCGCGGGCACCTGGCGCCGTGACAATCAGCACCACAACCCACAAAACCGCTCGAGTAAGCTGAAATACACGCCAACCTGCCATGGCAAAAACTCTCTGCACCTCTACCACCAACCTTGCCCACGACGTACGGACGCTGTAAAAACCCCCGCCACAATTACCAGCGATCCCACCGGCTCCGGCACCACCGCCACGGACAGTGCAACACCAAAATTCTGCTGCACTACGATCAGATCGGCACCGGTAACGGAACCGTTGTCATCAGCATCACCCATCAACCAGCCGTCATCCAGACCCATGGCCCCGAAGTTCTGCTGTACGGCAATCAGGTCCAAACCGCTAACGAGCCCGTCGTTGTTGGCATCGCCATATAGTGCCCCGCTGCTCACCGCGAGCACGCCTGTACTCAACAGATTGCCCGGATCCCACATCAATCCCATGGCCAGCGGTGGCAGGTCCAGTGTCGCAAACGCTCCGGTCACGGTACCGAAAGACAGCAACTCGTACTCATTACCCAGTTCCGGTTGATGGCCATCGGTCAATAACACCTGCAGCGTCCCAGCTGCGATCAGCGTCCCACCCACGCTCAACACGTCATGGTCTACAACAGCCGTGGTTCCGCCAATCTCCATCTCAAGCAGGCCCGTCACTGCCTGACTGTAGCTGCCGAGAACGGTCAACCCGCCGACACTGGCACCTGGCGCAACGGTACCGCTGTTGACAACACCCGCCAGCAGCAACCCGTCGCCACTGAGTGTGCCAGCGGAACCGACCATGTACTGGCCACCACCGAAGTGCGTGCCACCGATGATCAGTTCGCCCGACTGCACTTGCACATTGCCACCACCTTCGACGTTGTGCAACTGTACGCTGCCGTTGCCGGTCTTAATCAAGGTGTGGCCGTTGAGGCTCAGAGGCAGTGTCGCAGAGAAGGTGATTGCACTCCACGCGGCCACATCCACATCCAGATCACCGGCCACAACCACGTTGGCGCTGAACTCATGGCGCCCGCGGGTGGCACTGATTCTCGCGGCGCCACTCTCGGCCGCAACGGTCAAAGACCCGGTCACCGTCCAGTCAAGAACGGTGTAGCGATAAGGGCTCTCAAACGCGATCGATCCGATGACCCGATCACCTTCCATGAAAACGGTGCGAGGCGAGGTGATCACATCGCCAAAAGTAGCCGAAGCACCCACACCACCGGCGGCCGAACCGGACACCCAATTGGCTCCGCTGGACCAATCACCGGAATCATCGACCGCCCACTGGCTGCTGACCGGCCCACGCGATAGGGTGATGATCTGGTCGACCTCGGTGACGGTTTCCACCTGCATGGTGCCATCCGGCCAGGTCACGATCAGGGTCAGCGGGCCACTATAGTTGCCAAGACCAAAGTTCAACCGAGGATCGTTCTGGTTGCCCTCACCCACGGCGGGCGAGACGATCCGGGTAATGGTCATCCCACCGACCTGAACCCGTACCTGAGCACCGATGGCAGTGGCATCGTAAATGCCAGCGCCGTCCAGAGCCACCTTCAGATAGTGGTTGGCATTGCCGGGATTCTCAAACAGCTTGCCCTTGGTCATCAAGTCCAGGTCACCGTCGTTGTCGTAGTCGGCGAACGCTGCCTCATACTGCACCTGCAACCCAGACAGTCCCGCCTCGACAGTCCGATTATCAAAATTCCAAGGGTGACCGACACCACCGCCGTTCATGTACAGCTGCGCCGTGTCACTGGGGGGATATATCGTGGCGAAAAACAGGTCGAGCCAACCATCATTGTCCACATCACCCAGTGTCGCAGAGGAAAACGACTCTTGGTAGCTGATGCATTCAGAGCACTTGTTCTCGAAAGCGTAGTCACTGGCCGGGCCCAGGTTGCGCAGAAATTTCGGTTCGGGCTGACCCGGGTGCGCAAAGTTGCCCACGAACAGATCGATCAAGCCATCGTTGTCAAGGTCGCCGAATACTGAGCCTATCGTGTGCCCACTGCTTCCTGGCCCATTGCCTCCGAGGGCATTGTGGCTCGAAGCCGCATCGGCAAAAAGGTTTGCATCATTGCCCGAACCGTTGTTACGCCACAACTGGTTCAATGCCAGGTTGTAGTTCGACACATACACGTCCATGTCACCGTCCTGGTCCCAGTCGGCGGCCGTCATGCCACGGCCCGGTAGAAAATGAGGTGACTGCCACGCGTTTTTGAACGTGCCATCCTTGTTGTTGATCAACAGTACGTCCTGGGCGAACGGGTCCGTGAAACCACCAAGGTAGATGTCCAGGTAGTCGTCGCCGTTGTAATCGCCCCAGGCTGCGCTCAGGCTGCTCATGTTGCTGGGCAGCGTGAACGTCGGAAGCTTGCTTGATTCGTTGACGAAAGTTGTGCCGTTGACATTGCGGAACAGCTGCGGCGTGGCGCGGTCCTGCCAACTGAACATGTCCAGGTAACCGTCCTTGTTGTAATCACCCCAAACCCCCAGCCCTCTCATCCCATCCAGGTTGGCAGCAGGAATCCGAGAGAACGAGTTGCCGTTGTTATTCAGCCATAGTTGGGGCACGTACCCACCCAGCTTGCTGGTATATAAATCCACCCAGCCATCATTGTTGATATCGCCCCAGGCGACCTTGCCGTCTAGTTCGCCCGAAAGGCCCATCGCGGCAGTCACATCAACAAACCGTGGCGCCTCGGCCCAAGCAATATGCGGCCACAACAGAGCTGCGATGAACCCAATCATCCAGGGCAAACC
>Ga0310123_10004203_pt1 | contig 10929 bp, 8 predicted proteins | sample CB6_AW_1057_MG_FD_203505 | JGI IMG/M metagenome (GOLD analysis project Ga0310123, IMG submission 203505) | Marine microbial communities from Western Arctic Ocean, Canada - CB6_AW_1057 | ecosystem: Environmental > Aquatic > Marine > Oceanic | place: Canada: Western Arctic Ocean | collected...
CAGCGTAGAGGTTGCCCATTCCGGCGACTATGGACTGCTCCAGCATCAACGCCTTGATGGGGGCGTTGCGTCCTTCCAGCGACTTTGTTAGCAACTCGGGAGTCAGGCCGCCTTCAAGTGGCTCCGGGCTTAGGGGAGGAAGAACCTCGTTAACGTCTGAAACCAGCCAGATCTTTCCGAACTTCCGCCCGTCTTCAAACCGCAGTTCTCTGCCGTCGTCTAGGGAGAAAGTGTGTCGCACCAGAGGGTGCATCGGATTGGTGCGGGGTTGAACCGACAGGCCGCCGCTCATGCCCAGGTGGAGAATCAGGGTTCTCGCTTCCGATTCGCCGTTCACCAATGGGAGGAGGATGTACTTGCCCCGGCGATGAACGTCCTGCACCACGCCGCCGCGGAGCCCCAAGGCAAACTCTTCCAAGTCCGGGCTTTTAACGGTTTTGGCCCAGCCGATATCGGCTTTGGTGAAAGCCCTACCCGGAAGCTCTGCTTTAATAAGGCAACGCCGGGCGTTTTCAACCTCGGGAAGTTCAGGCATGGTCGACCGCCCTAGACGCGGCGCACTCCCAGAGTCACTTCCATCCCATCTACGTCGGCAGTTTCGCTTTCGGCTCCGTCTGGCGGTGAACCGGCCACCAGTTCATCGCTGAGAGTTTCTTGGCGGATGTAGCCGGAGAAGTTGCCGTTCATCACGCTGGAGATGTCATCGGGCGCTTGGTAGTAAGTGATGATGCGGTCGGTCAGCTCGAAGTCCGCCGAGCGGCGCAGGTTCTGGATGCGGTGGACAATTTCCCGGGCCAACCCTTCCTCGGCCAACTCCGGTGTGACCTCGGTCTCCATGGCGACAACGTAGGCCGCCTCTTCGACCACCGAAAAACCGTCCGGCGGTATCCTGGTCAGGGTCAATTCATCTTTTTCCAGTTGGATCGGTGAGGCCCCATCGCCTTGGCTTGGCAGGTCGACCATCTGGCCCATGCTTGCTTGCATCGCGACTTCTCGCGGGTCCAAACCTGCCAATCCCTGAGCGATATTCCGGGCCTCAGCGCCATATTTGGGTCCGACCTTGGCCATGTTGGGGGTTACGCTCCAATCCCAGAAGTTAACTTCATTGGCGCTCTCGGAAACGTAAGTCAGGACTTTCTTCACATTCAATTCGTCGATCAATTGCTCGGATAGTTCTTCGACTTGCTGCTCTTCGTTGGCGTTCCTAACGATCACCCGCAGAGCTTTGAGGGGCTGGCGAACCTTGAGTCCCACTTTGGAACGGGCGCTGCGCCCCATGCTGGCGATGCGCATGGCCAGTTGGGTGGCTTCGTTCAGAGGCTCGTCAATGAGAGAGTTGTCGGCTATTGGGAAAGATGCCAGATGCACGCTGTCGGGCGCGTCGGCATCCATCGAGCACACTAAGTTCTGATATATCTCCTCGGACACGAATGGAGCTAGTGGCGCCATCAGCTTGGCCACGGTTACCAGACACTGATGCAGGGTCACGTAGCCCGACTGCTTGTCCACGTCGTTCTCGCTCTTCCAGAAGCGGCGGCGGCTGCGGCGCACGTACCAGTTGGATAGCTGGTCGATGAACTCTTGCAAGCGGCGGCCGGCGTTGGTGGGGTCGTATCCGTCCAGATAGCCGTCAACCTGTTCGATCAAGGTGTTCAATTCTGACAGTATCCACCGGTCAAGCTCGTTCTCCGGCTTCCAGTCCGCCGGTGTCTCCTTCGGGTCGAACTGGTCGATGGAGGCGTAGTTGCTGAAGAAGGAATAGACGTTCCACAGGGTCAGCATCACCCGGCGCAAGGTCTCGCTGACCAGCCTAGCGGAAAAGCGCCGAGGTTCACCGGGCTGAGACGCCGTGAACAAGTACCAGCGCAGCGCGTCGGCCCCATGCTCGTCCAGCACCGGGATGGGTTCCACCACGTTGCCGACCCGTTTGCTCATTTTTTGACCTTGTTCGTCCAGCACCAAGCCCAGGCAGATTACGTTCTTGTAGGAAGGTTGTCCGTTCAGCAGGGTGGACAGGGCGTGCAGGCTGTAGAACCAGCCCCTCGTCTGGTCCACAGCTTCGCAGATGTAATCGGCGGGGAACTTCCCCTCTTCCTTGAGCTTGTCCACGTCGTCGATTCCCAGAGTGTGCCACTGGGCGAAGGGCATGGCTCCTGAGTCGAACCAGGCATCCATGACCTCGGGGATGCGGTGCATCTGGCCGTTGCAATCGTCGGCGGGGCATTGGAGAAGGATGTCGTCCACGAAGGGACGATGCAGGTCAAGGGTATCTAGCTTCGCTCCGTCGCCGGGTGCTGAGTGGTCCTTGAGTTCCTGAACGCTGCCGATGCACAAGGACTCGGGACATTCCTGGCATTGCCAGATGGGTATGGGCGTGCCCCAGTACCGTTCCCGGGAGATGGCCCAGTCCACGTTGTTGCGAAGCCATTCGCCGAACCGGCCGTCTTTGATGTAGTCCGGATACCAGTTGATTTCGCCGTTGCCTTTGACCAACTGGTCCTTAAGGGCCGAGGTGCGGATGTACCAGGAGTTCTTGGCGTAGTAGAGGAGTGGAGTGTCGCAGCGCCAGCAGAAGGGATAAGTGTGGCGGTAGACATCCCGGTGGAACAACAGCCCCCGGTCCCTCAGGTCGTTCATGATGTCCCTGTCGGCGTCTTTCACGAACTTGCCAGCGAAGGGATAGTTGCCGGTGATGTTGCCTAGCAGGTCCACCGGCTGGACGAAGGCCAATTGCTCCTCCCTGCCTAGACCCAAGTCCTCGTCGCCGAAGGCCGGGGCGATGTGGACGATGCCGGTGCCGTCATCCATGGACACGAATTCGGCCGAGACCACCCGAGGGTTTAGTTCGGTGGCGTCAGTCAACTCGGTTATTGGTGTGCCGGTTACGGATTCGGATCGGACGAAGCGCTGAATCTCCGTTCCGAAGTTTGCGGGATTGTATAGGGGTTGGTAGGTGACGCCGACCAGGTCGGCTCCTTTCATGGTGGCAACGACCGTGTGTTCTTGTTTGATGTTCTTTTCCAACAGGGCAGTGGCCAGCACCAGACGTTCTTTGCCGCCTTCCTCGTCCAACTCGACCATGGTGTATTCGGAGTCCTCGGACACGGCCAAGGCGGTGTTGCCTGGCAGGGTCCAAGGCGTGGTGGTCCATGCTAGGAGGTAGGTGGGGATGTCTGGGGAAATTCCCCCCGGCCCCCCTTTACCAAAGGGGGGGGCGTTACTGTCTTCCACCCTGAATTTTATGAAGACGGATGGATCTGGGGTGTCTTCTCTGTAGCCTAGGGCAACTTCGTGGGAGCTTAGGCTGGTTACGCAGCGGGGGCAGTGGGGGGTTCCCCTCATGTCCCGGTATAGTAATCCTTTGTTCCAAAGTTCCTTGAGGATCCACCAGCCCGACTCGATGTAATCATTCTCCAGAGTTACGTAGGGGTGGTCCATGTCCACCCAGTAGCCGATGCGGCTGGTCATGGTCTCCCACTCTTTCAAGTAGTGGAAGACGCTTTCGCGGCACTTCTGGTTGAACTTCTCGATGCCGTACTCTTCGATGTCCCGTTTGGTTGCGAGGCCCAAAGACTTCTCGACTTCTAGCTCCACGGGTAATCCGTGGGTGTCCCAGCCGCCCTTCCGCATCACCCGGTATCCCTTCATAGTCCGGTAGCGGCAGATGACGTCCTTGAAAACCCGTGCCAATACGTGGTGAATGCCGGGGCTGCCGTTTGCCGTTGGCGGCCCTTCAAAAAGCATGAACACGGGAGAGTCCCTCCGTTCCGTCTCGGTACGGTGGAACACGTCCCTGTCGTTCCAATGATTCAAGATTCCGGCGTCGACTTCGGGGAAGCTGACGCGGCTGGAGACCGGTTTGAACATTGTTGATTAACCTCTGTACGAAAAACGGTAAAGGGAGCCTACACAATAAGGCTCCCAGTGGCAATTATACCGCACCCAGCTGGTGCCTGCCGTTTTTGGCAATAGGGGCTAACGGAGAAGATGGCTAGGATATGGGAGCAGGTGTGACTGTAGGCTAAGGCAGATACGATCTGGTTTGCACCAATGCTCCCGTAGCCGGGTCTGCCGTTAGACCGAACGCCTGTAGGGTGTGCGACCCCAGCATCGGTTGACTGTCCGGCTGGCCGAAGACGCACACTACGGTGCGCTCCGAATCGCCGATCCTGAGTCGTATCTCCGCGAAGGACCGTTCCTCGCTTCCCCCGGACGCCGATTCCACAACGCCGGTCCAATAAGGATCGATGCCCAGCATGGACAGCATGGGCGAGGGCAATACCGCATAGGTCGAGCCGGTGTTCACCAGGGCGATAACCGGCTGGTACCGGGAACCGTCCCTGGGTCCGACATGGACTTGTTGGTGGGAGGTAGTCATAGACACCTCACTCCCAGAATCTGTAGAAGTGGTTCAGAGGTCCGTGGCCTTGACCGATGGAGAACGAGTGGCGGATTCCCTCAGTCACGTATTCTTTTGCTAGGGCGACTGCGTCGGTTACCACCATGCCCCGCGCCAGTCCGGCGGCGACCGCGGAGGCGAAGGTGCAACCGGTGCCGTGGGTGTTGACGGTGTCGAGCCGAGGCGCTGTGAACTCCCGGAATTCCGTGCCGTCATAGAACAGGTCGGTGGCGGGGCCTTCTCGATGGCCCCCTTTTACGACGACAGCCCTGGCCCCCATCCCGACAATGGTTTCAGCGGCGCGGCGCACGTCGGCGTCTGAGTCTATCGTGGTTTCCGTCAACGCCTCGGCCTCGGGGATGTTGGGGGTGACAACCATGGCTAGGGGAAGCAGGCGGGTGCGGAGAGAACCGATGGCGTCCTCCCGCAGGAGGGCGTCGCCGCTTTTTGCCACCATAACCGGGTCCACTACCAACTGCCTTACTCCATGGTGCGTCAACGCCTCGGCGACGCACTCGATGATGTCGCTGCTGGACAGCATACCCGTCTTCACGGCGTCGGCCCCGATGTCGGTGAGAACGGCGTCGATCTGAGCGGTGATGATGTCCGTGGGGATCTCGTGGACCGCAGTGACCGCAACCGTGTTCTGGGCGGTGATGGCGGTCAGTGTTGAAGCTCCGTAAACGCCCAGGGCGGCGAAGGTCTTAAGGTCGGCTTGAACTCCGGCTCCACCGCCCGAGTCCGAACCGGCTATGGTCATGGCTTTGGGGATCGTCACGTAGGCCACTCCTCGCCCCGATAGGCCATCTCCCAGAACTGCAACTCGTACCGCAGCACGTCACGGAAGATGTTCTGTAGCCGGGGCCGGTCGATGGGACTGAGGGGGGCTTCATCCACCGTTTGGCGCATCCAAGCGACAAAGCCGGTCATACCTTCGCTGGTGTGCAGGTCTATCCAGGTCTGGTAGTAGCGGTTGGCAGGCTGTTTTCCCGCAGAGGCCAGCCGCTGGGCCCAATCCATGTAGGGCCATTCGACAGCCAGCAGCGTTGCGATAACGTCGATGTAGGAGCCGGTGTAGGCGATGTGGCGCAGGTATCCGCTGTAGTGAAAGGTTGTGGGCCGGTACTCTAACGCAGCCACGTCTTGGCGGGACAACCCGCGCTCCCGGAACGCTTCCTGGAACAACCCTTCTTCACCACCTAAACCCAGATGGAGGAATCCTACGATCTGGCGGGCGGCGTTGAAGTCGGGGGCTTTGGCCGTTGCCAGGCTCAGCAGGATGGCCCAGTCCTTGAGGAAGATGTAGTCCTGGTCGAAGTAGATACGGAATCTTTCCTCGGACAGGGTGTTGTCTCCCAACTCAGTCACGAAAGGGTGAGTGGCGACCTGTTCCCAGATCGAGGCAACGCCTTCTCTAAGTTCGTCGCTCAGTCCCATTTAGTCGTCGGCCTGCATAGAGGAAATCAGATCGAGCCGCTAGAGGTCCGGGTTATTCTGGATGAAGGTGGGGCGGTCAAGCGGGTCGTCTGACAACGTGTCCGCCAGAAAGCCAATGGCGATTGCGGGCAGGGTTTCAACGTGGAGACCGGTTCCCACGCCTATCTCCAGCGATATCTTGGCCACCGCTTCGTTGTCGTCCGCATCAACCATCACAACGTAGTCGTAGCGTCCCAGGACCGCGTAGGTGCCCAATATCTCAGCGCCTGGAATGTTGATGTTTCTGGTGCAGTTCACAAGTAAGTCCGGATCGTCGTAGAGCATATTTCGACCGCCGGAAGAGAGGGTCCCAAGCAGGAAATACAGCGACATTCAGGCTCCTTGATAAGTTAATCGGGATTACAGTCTTAAGCTGGCTGAGGCGTGAGAAGTATATCACTCCAGGGAGCCTGCGCCTAAGACTGTTGAGCTCTATGGTCCAGCGCCGGACAGTTTACTGCCCGGCGGCCACGAAGCTGTTATCGAAGGCGGCGCTAACGTCTCCGGTCCCGCTGAGGAGACCGTTTTCGGACATCCACGCAGCGAATTCCACCCAACGGGCTTCGTCCTGCCAGCCAAAGACTCCCTGATCCGTGTCCCATAGGGGGGCCAGCATGTCTACGCCGGGACTCTCTATGGCCAGGTCTACCTCGGGCCTGACCCGCTTGAGCAGTTCGACCGCGCCTTGCGGGTCGGCGATGGCGTCTTGATAGCCCCGGGTCGCGGCCCGGACGAAACGCCGCACCATCTCCGGGTTCTCCTTGATTTTCTCCTCGTTGGTCACCAGCACCAGCTCATAAAAGTCGGGGACGCCGTACTGCTCCATGCGCATGATGTTGACCGGGAATCCTTGGTTTACGGCGGAGATGGACTCGTGCACCCAATACGCACCGACGATGGCGTCAACCTTCCCGCCGATCAATGCGGGCACCAAGTCGAACCCCACGTTAACCATCTCCACATCGCTCAAAGATAGCCCCTGACTCTTAAGCATTGTGTCTAGCAGCGGTTCGTTGTCGGGGATACCCGGCCATCCCACCGTTTTTCCTGCCAGGTCTTTGGGCTCGACTATTCCTGAGTCCTTCAGCGTCATGACCGAATTGAGGGGATGCTGCACGATGGCTGCGATGGACACTACCGGCACGCCTTCCTGACGGGCAATTAGCACGCCGGTCTGGTAATTGATGCCGAAGTCGTCCCGTCCGGCGGCCACGGTTTGGAGTATGGTCGCCGGGTCGGCGGGCGGGTGGATGTCCACGTCCAGCCCCTCGGCGGCGAAGTAGCCGCGGTCCTTAGCGATGAACAGCCCGGCGTGGTTGGACCAAGGGAACCAGTCCAAGACCACGGACACTGGAGGGAAGGAAGTTACCTTGGCCTCAGTTTGAGGGGCCGGAGCCCCTGGGCTGCTTCCGCAGGCTGCTAATAACGGAAGAAGGCCCAATGCCAACACTAAAGTCACGAAGAACCTATTCATTACACCGTTACTCCTTGGCAAATCTCAGATTAGATGGATTTAATCATACCTGGGCCGCCCTAGATACGTTCTATCGAGCTGGCCCGTTTCTCCGTATAGTGCCAGGGCAGCATCATTCGTTCCACCACGCTGGCCAGCACGAACAAGGAGATTCCCATCGCCGATAGAACGACGATTGCCGCGAACACTCTAGCCGTGAGAAACAGCGGCTGGGAATAGGTTATCAGGTATCCCAACCCTGCGCTCGCCCCTACCCACTCTCCAATCACTGCTGCGATGACACTGACAGAGATGCCCACTTTTATCCCCGAGAACATGTAGGGCATGGCTGTGGGCATCTGCAACTTGGTGAAAACCTGCCATCTTGATGCGCCCAGGGTCTTTACCATGTTGACCATGTCCGGGTCGACGGCCTTGAGACCGTCCACCGTATTCACGGCGATGGGGTAGAAGCAAATCAGGGCCACGACGATGACCTTGGGCGCGATGCCGTACCCTACCCATATCAGGAGCAACGGCGCGATAGCGATGATGGGTACAGTTTGCGAAGCAATGACGAGGGGATAGACTGACCGCTCCAATATTCGGGAATAGGCGATGCCGGTGGCCAACAACAAGCCGGCGGCCAAGGCAGCGATAAATCCCAGAACAATCTCCTCCAAGGTCACCAACGTGTGTCCCATCAGCAAACTCCGGCTGGCGGACAACTCCTTGGCTATCTCCGAAGGTGAAGGGAGTTGCCATTTGGGGATGTTCCAAACTTTCACCCAAAGTTCCCAGAGGACGACTATCCCAACGAGAATCATGACCGGTGCGAGCCAAGGACGGAGCTTGGACATTATTGAGCCGACCTTGGAGCCGATCTTGCCAGGGGCCGGGTTTTCGCCGGCTTGATTACTCAAAGCCGCACATCTCCGGTGATGAATCGAGGTTTCTCCGGTTTTTTCTCCCGCAGATGTTCAAGCAATCGGGACTTCAACCGGGAAAAAGCTGGCTCGGTTACCTGTTCGTAGTTCCGCGGGCGGGGCAGGTTGACATCCAGAATCGTGGCGATTCGGCCCGGCCTGGGAGTGAGAACGTAGACGCGGTCTGAAAGCAGTATCGCCTCGTCCATGTCGTGGGTGATGAGGACGATGGTTTTTCGCATGGATTCCCAAAGTTTCAGCAGCCATTCTTGCATCTGGATCCGGGTCAGAGCGTCCAGCGCCCCGAAAGGCTCATCCAGCAGCATAACCTCCTGGTCCATCAACATGGTCCTAAGAAACGCGGCCCGTTGTCTCATGCCTCCGGACAGGGCATATGGGTACTGGTTCTCAAAACCGTCTAGGCCAAAGGTTTCGGTTAACTCCAGCGCTCTGCTTCTCGCCTGACGCTTGGGCACCCCGTTAAGCTCCAAACCCAAGATCGCGTTGTCGAGGACGGTGCGCCAGGGAAGTAGCAGGTCTTTCTGCTGCATGTAACCGACCTGGCCCAAGCTGGAACCGCCCTGGATACCCGCCACCGATGTTGCTCCGGAATCGGGAGTATCCAGGCCGGCGACTATATTGAGTAAGGTGCTTTTGCCGCATCCGCTGGGGCCGATGATGCTGACGAACTCACCGTCGCCAACGGTTAGATCGACGGCATCCAACACCAACTGGCGGCGTCCGTCCACATCGAAGGACTTGCTGACGGACTCCACCAGGATCTTGTTTGGGGACGTAGGGTCACTTGCCATTAGAGACCATGGTGTACAGAGGAAAGCCAAATCCCCCTAAATCCCCCTTTATAAAAGGGGGACCGAGGGGGATTTTCCGCGACCACTGTGTATTGAGATTTCGTTGGATCAGCAAGTCGCCGGGTTAAGATTTCTGGTATATCTTGCTACCGGCGTCTTTAAACTCCTGGGACTTCTCTTCCATTCCGGAAGACAACGCCAGTTCGACTTCCAATCCTTGCTTGGCGGCGTATTCCCGAACGTCCTGGGTGATTTTCATCGCACAGAACTTGGGGCCGCACATGGAACAGAAGTGGGCAACCTTGGCGCCGGTCGCCGGAAGGGTCGCGTCGTGGTAGTCCCTGGCGGTCTCCGGGTCCATGGCCAGGTTGAACTGGTCTTCCCACCGGAATTCGAACCGGGCTTTGGACAGGGCATCGTCCCATTCGTGGGCATGGGGATGTCCCTTGGCCACGTCGGCGGCGTGGGCGGCAATCTTGTAGGTGATTACTCCCATCTTTACGTCTTCCCGATTGGGCAGACCCAAGTGTTCCTTGGGAGTTACATAGCAGAGCATGGCCGTTCCGAACATCCCGATGGTGGCTGCGCCGATGCCGGAGGTGATGTGGTCGTAGCCGGGGGCCACGTCGGTGGTGAGAGGCCCCAGGGTGTAGAAAGGCGCTTCGTGGCAGACTTCCAACTGGCGGTCCATGTTCTCTTTAATCTTGTGCAGCGGCACGTGGCCGGGGCCTTCAATCATGACCTGAACATCGTGCTTCCAGGCAATCTTTGTCAGTTCGCCCAGGGTTTCCAGTTCTGAGAATTGGGCCTCGTCGTTGGCGTCGGCGATGCAACCGGGCCTCAGACCGTCGCCCAGGGAGAAGGCCACGTCGTAGGCCTTCATGATTTCGCAGAGTTCTTCGAAGTGGGTGTACAGGAAGTTCTCCTCGTGGTGGGCCAAACACCATCCGGCCAGGATGGAGCCGCCCCGGGAGACGATGCCGGTAAGCCGCTTGGCGGTCATGGGGACGTAGCGGAGTAGCAGTCCGGCGTGGATGGTGAAGTAGTCCACTCCTTGTTCCGCCTGCTCAATGATAGTGTCCCGGTACAATTCCCATGTCAGTTCCTCGGGACTGCCGTCGACCTTTTCCAGCGCCTGGTAGATGGGTACCGTGCCGATGGGTACCGGGGAGTTTCGCAGGATCCATTCCCGCGTCGTGTGGATGTCGTCACCGGTGGACAGGTCCATGACGGTGTCGCCGCCCCAGCGGGTGGACCAAATCATCTTCTCTACTTCCTCTTCGATGGAAGAGGTTACGGCGGAGTTGCCGATGTTGGCGTTGATTTTGACCAGGAAGTTGCGGCCGATAATCATCGGCTCGGCCTCGGGATGGTTGATGTTGGAAGGGATGATGGCTCGGCCAGTCGCAACTTCGTCGCGGACGAACTCAGGCTCAACTTGTTCACGGATGGCTATGAACTCCATCTCTGGAGTGATGATGCCCTTGCGAGCGTAGTGCATCTGGGTCACATTTTGCCCGGCCTTCGCTCGTAGTGGCCGCCGCTCCAGCCCCGGGAATAGCTGGGACTTTTGCGTGCCGTTCATTTGCTCGCGGCGCTCCGGCGATTCTTCGACGTCGCCGCGCTCCAAGACCCAATCTCTGCGCAGAGCCGGGAGTCCTTTTCTAACGTCCAGTTCCGCAGTCTCGTCAGAGTAGGGTCCGCTGGTGTCGTATATCTGGAAGGGAGGGTTTTCCTCGTTGCCGAATCGACCGGCGGTGGGCGTCAGCTCAACCTCCCGGAACGGCACTTTAATGTCGGGGCGTGAGCCGGTCTTATAGATTTTCGTGCTAGCGGGGAAACTGGATTTGCCTTGGCGCCGCA
>Ga0310123_10004204_pt1 | contig 10926 bp, 12 predicted proteins | sample CB6_AW_1057_MG_FD_203505 | JGI IMG/M metagenome (GOLD analysis project Ga0310123, IMG submission 203505) | Marine microbial communities from Western Arctic Ocean, Canada - CB6_AW_1057 | ecosystem: Environmental > Aquatic > Marine > Oceanic | place: Canada: Western Arctic Ocean | collected...
AGCCAACGCAACCTACACGATGACAGGCCCGCTGGACAGCGGCATGAAGCACGTCATTCTCGAATCCGCGACCAAGACGGCGGACTGGGACACCGAGTCTACGAGCGTGGACAACGCGGCGAGCAGTTCCGCCGGGGGCACTGGCTATTTGCAAGTCACTGCCCTGTCTGGCTTCTCGGCATTCGTCGCCAAAATTCGCGACAGCGCCAACGATTCCACATGGGCGGATCTCATAACATTTGCGGATCAAGGTTCCACGATTGGGGCCGAGCGGGCGACCGTCTCGGGCACGGTGGACAGGTACCTAAGCGTGGCTGGCAATGTCACGGGGAGTGGCAGCATCACTTGCTTCATTTCATTCATTCGTAACCCGTAAAACAGGAGGTAGAAATGGCTGGCAAATATGGCCCCGCGTCGGTGACGGTGACGCTGGAGGACGGACCAGGCGGCACAGCACGCTCATTAACCGCGTTTATCACAGGCGGGATTACCGTGAGCAAGACGAGCGAGACCGCCGAGACGACCGCATTGGGTGACTCGGCTCGTGCGTATACACCAATTGGCATCACCGGCGGCGACAACATCACCATCGAGGGCATATGGGACACGACTGGCACGACGGGCCCGCATGCCGTTCTCGCGGCCGTGGACGATGGCCCGCAGGACGATACGAGGGAAGCCGTGATTGTGTTTGGTGATTCCAAGACTGCAACCATCCAAACGAGGCTCATTTCATACGCTGTCGTGGCCAGTAATGACAACATCCAAACATTCACCGCAGAGCTTCAACCGACAGGTGCCGTGGTCTGGTCGTAACGGCTTGCCGTGGTAGCTTTTGCTTAGTGTATTGAGGGCTTTTTTAAGGTCTCCGCCCGTCGGCGACGGCGGGCGAGGCCGCTGCCAGGAGGCGTGAATTGCTACTAAGCAAATTGACATGGGTAGACCACCCGACGGAGGACGGCGTGAGGTTTGAACTGCGTGGACTCTCGTGGGTCCAGATGGACGACGCCCGAAGCAAGGCGGCAGCGGGACAGCGCGAGGTCATCAAAGACCTCGGTGCGGATTTTCTCGCGGCTCTCGGTTCGACCGACCCCGACGAGAGCGAACGGGCGATGGAGCGGCTGGAGGAGCAACGCTATCACCCGCAACAGTTCGATACCGGAACGCTCCTGAAGGCCGGTGTGGTTGACTGGAACATCACCAACGGCTCGGACGAGGACGTGCCGGTGTCGGACGAGACCTTGGAACAGCTCGACGAAGCCACCGCCGTTTTTCTCGTCGAGCAAATAATCAACATCACGAGGCCGCCCGAGGGGCGATCGTCTGCGGCGGCTGTATCGGTTTCTGGAGAGTGACGGGCCGCCGCCGCGTCTATGGGTCGTTTCGAGAATCTGCGAGGAGTTTGGAACCACGCCGCACGAAGCGGTACGAATGCTGGAAAATGATCACGATGATTTACTGTTTCCCGTAATGGAATTGCGGGCGTTCGCCGAAGCGAAGTCAGCGGTGGATGCCGTCGCGAAACGCACGATGAAGGCAGCGGATTTGCCTGACTCGCCGATGGTGGACGCGGTTTATGAAATCGAATTCGAGCAGGCACGCAAGAAACTCGACGCCGCCAAAAAAACAGCGCAGGAGGGCCTCGGCCCGGGCCCGGATAGATAGAGACCCCCAACGACCCCTCCGGCCCCTAGCGAGCGCCTCCGGCGCTGCTAGCCATACGCCTCGACGGAGCGAACGCCCGTGAACGTCGGGACCATCACCGCGCTACTCAGTTTGCGTGACGTGAACTTCAAGGCGGGGCTCGTAAAGGCTCGCACCGGGATGGCGGCGCTAGGCAAACAGCTCGGCGTTATCGGCAAGAAGATGACCGCCACGGGCAAAAAGATGTTCACGAAACTCACCATGCCGATTCTCGCGGTGGCGGGGGCGTCGCTGAAAATGGCGGCGGACTTCGAGACGGGCATGACAAAAATCGTCACCCTTGTCGGGATATCCAGCGAAGCGGTTGACGGCATGAAAGAGACCGTGATTGACCTCTCCCGCGCTACGGGCATTGCGGCAACCGAGTTGGCTGACGGGCTATTCTTCATCACGTCGGCGGGCCTGCGCGGGGAGAAAGCGTTGGAGGCTCTCGAAGCTGCCGCCAAGGCATCGGCGCTAGGCTTGGGAGAGGTGGCGACGATCGCCGATGCTACGACCTCGGCAATGAACGCCTACGGGCAAGAGAACTTGGACGCAGCCCGGGCCACCAATATCATCGCGCTAGCTATCCGGGCCGGGAAGCTCGAAGCGTCGCAGCTTGCCCCCGTTCTCGGGCGGCTACTCCCGACCGCCTCGGCGATGGGCGTGGAGTTCGAGCAGGTCGCGGGCATCCTCGCCGTTATGAGCAGGACCGGGCTGGATGCGGCGGAGGCTTCGACCTCTCTCAGCAGCATAATGACCACCCTGCTCAAGCCGACGACGCAGGCAAAAAAGGCTCTTGACAAGGTAGGGCTCTCCCATGCGCGCCTCCGGGAAACGGCCGCCGGGCCCGAGGGACTAATTCAGGTCATGCGAGACTTAAATCAGGCGTTCATCGACGACGACGAAGCGCTGGTTCAAGTAGTCCCGAACGTGCGTGCGTTTCGCGGCGTGATGAACGTCCTGGCGCAGGACGTCGAGGTGGTCTCTGACGTGATGAATACCGTCGCTGAGGACATCGACGTTCTGAGCGAGGGGATGGCGGAACTTGAGAAAACAATCGGCTTCAAAACCAAGCGAGCGTTCAACGATCTGAAGCTGGAATTTATGGTTATGGGCGACGCTATGATTCCAATGTGGGAAGCGATCGTTGCCCAAATTTCGGAGTTCTCGCGTTGGATCAGAAATATGGCCCCCGAGACCAAGAAAATGGCCGGGCAGATCATCAAGGTTCTGGCCATCGGCGGGCCGCTCCTCGTCGGGCTCGGGATGCTGGCCGGGGCGCTCTCGAAAATCATTGCGCTATTCGGGCTGCTCGGTTTCCCGGGCACGCTCATCGCCGCCGTCGGGGCGGGGATGATTTACCTGGCCGTTGAACACAAAATGATGCGCGCTCAATTCGAGGCGAGCAGGGAGGCGGGCGAGAGGTTCGACGCGGGGCAGCGCAAGCTGATGGAAGGGGCCTCGAAGGCGCTGGAAATATTCACGGAGTACCGAGGAGAGGCGGCCCAGCTGCAAGCCCAAACTGCGGCGATGGCATACGAGTGGATTCAAGCCGGTAAACCTTTGGACGATCTGCTCAAAGGCGTGCGGGCCTTTACGGTCTCGGGAGATATGAACACCCTGTCCGGCAATCGGATGATCGACTGGATTCGCAAGTACGGCGCAGAGGCCCAGGAGATGGTGCGGGTCACGCGAGAGCAGGAGAAGGCCGCGAGGGATGCCGCCTTCTACCAGGAGCAAATGCGCATTCGTCTTGAGGAATTGATCACGACGTTCGACGCCGGGGTGCCTTTCGTGTTCAACATGAAGGAGGCTATCGAAAAACTGAACGAGGAATTCAAAACCGCCCGCCTGGGAATCACGGACGTTGTAGCCGAATTCGACGTGTACATCTCCAAGACGGGTCCGCCGGTCGTGACGACCACGGGCGCGATAACTGGCGCGATAAACAAGATGGGCGTTGCTATTCCGAACGTGGCGCGGGAGATGCGCGTGTTCAGGAATTTGGTCAAGGGCCTCGACCCGGAACTGGCGCACCTGGGAGTTACCAAGGAAATGGTAGCGACGGAGGCGCAGAAACTTCACGACAAGTATTTGGCGCTCGGAATATTGACGCCCGAACTGGAAGCCGAGTTGCTCAGGCTCGGCGCGACCACCGCAGAACTCGGAGACGAGACCCGGACGAGCACCGAGGCTTGGGGCGAGTTTTTCGACATTATAAAAACAGGAATCACGTGGGTGGATACGCTGGTGCAGGGCGTGTTCAAACTGATCGACAGCCTAATGAAAGGCGATGGGCTCAAGGGGGCCCTCGGCGGCATCGGCGACATGATCTCTGGCGTGTTTGGCGGGACCGGATCGAAGACAGGTCAAGTGCTCGGCGGCATCGTTTCCAAGCTCGGCGGGTTTGATTTCGGCTCGCTATTCGGAAAGGCAGCTGGCGGCGCAGCAGCGGCGGGCGGCTCGGGTTTTTTCTCCGCTGCCGGGATGATGCAAAGCTTCGCCGGGGCCGGGGGGATGGCCGGGATATTCGGCGGAGGAGCGGCGGCCGCCGGAGGGGCGGCAGCGGCTGGCGGCATGTCGTCGATTCTCGGGCTTATGGGCGGCCCGTATGGCATGGCTGCGATGGCCATGATAAGCGCATTTGGCCCACAGATCATGGACGGCTTGAAGCAACTGGGAGGTTTCGTCAAGGGCCTCTTTGGACCCGACGAGGCAGAGCTGGACGCCCGCCGGATTAAGGCGAGCGTCAACGATTTGTTCGACACCGTTCTGAGCGCACAACAAAAGATCGAAGCTGGTGGCGTGCGCTGGAAAATCAACAACGTGATCGTCCGTGATAGCTACCTCGCCATTGGCAAGTCGCAGGCCGAAGCAGACGCGGCAATGAAACGCCTCGCCGATACCTCGAAGCAGACGCCAGCTCAGGCGCAGGCCACGGTCGATTCCATCGTGGCAATCGTCGAGCAAGTCAAGGCTCAGATGGAGGAGACGGGCCTGAGCATGACGGACCTTCGCAACCGGAACATCAACGCCGCAATCGTCGCAGCCGAAGCAGCAAAAAAGGCAATGGAGGAGACCGCGACGGCGGCCAAATCGACGGCGGCGGCGACCGCAGAGGCGACGAAGAATGCGTTGCAGGTCGTCTCCTCGGCGGCGGAGTCCAGCGCCACAAAAGTGAAGGAGGCGTTCGACAAATCGCTCAACTCCGTGAAGGACATTGCCATCTCGACCGGGGCCCAGGTCAAGGAGGCATTTGCCGTCGATCTAACCGAGCCAATTGACCGGTTCGGCGATCGTCTCGCGAGGATGGCGACCGGGGGCGCAGGCGACGCTCTCGCGACGGCGGCCGCTGGAGGCGGGGGCGGCGGCGGGGTCGGCTTCGAGGATCAGAACTCACTCCGCCTCGCTGCGTTAATGGAGGCGCTGCCAACCATCATGGAAAGGGCCGTCAAGCACGGCCTCCAGACGACCGGGCGAAAGGTCAGAAACTAATGGCCACGGTGACGATCGAGCTGGAGCTATCGAGCGGCGTGTGGACCGATGTTTCAGCCGACGTTTTAGCCCGCGTGCCGATCAAGTGGAGCAGGGGAATCATGGATTCTGGGCCACTGGATCTCGTGGCCCGACCGGGCGCGATGTCGTTTGCGCTTAACAACAACGCAAGCAATTCTGCCGCCACTGCTGGATATTACAGTCCTGGGCACGCAAGCGTTCGCTCGGGCTTCGGTCACGGTACCAGGGCCCGCCTCAAGATTGATGCCGGAGGAGGCGTGACGGCTCGCTTCGTTTTCAACGGCCGCCTCCGGTCCATCTCCCCCAGTCCCGGCACCACCGGGCCAGGGGCTTCATTTTGCCTCGCCGAGGACTGGCTTGCCGAGTTCGCTGACTTTGATGACATGCAGCTTTCCCTCGTCGAGGACCAGCGCAGCGACCAGCTCATTCAAGACCTTATTGACCTGATGGAAACGGCCCCGGCAACGGTCGATCTGGACACCGGTCTGGACACATATCCGTTTGCATTTGATGACCTCGGTTCGACGCAACCGCAGCTGCTCGGGATAGCGCAAGCCGTCATGCAATCTGAGCGTGGGTACCTATATTTGCGTGGCGATAATAGCACTGGTGAGACATTGACCATGGAGAATCGACACGCGAGAAGTAAGGCAGCCAGCGCGTTGACCTTGACTGAAGGTGACTTCGCATACACCGGTGGAATGGTCGTGCCAAGCTCGCTCGATCGCGTATTCAATGACGTGGAAACGGCCGTGTATCCGAGGCGCGTGGACTCCGCCGCAACGACCGTTCTGGCGAGCCTGGAAACCGAGATTGAAGTGGGCGTGAGCGAGACACTCACGCTGTTCGTTGATTACCGTGATCCAAACAATTTAGCGTCCAAGGTTGGTGGCAAAGACATGGTTGCGCCAGCGGCCAATACTGACTACACCGCCAACGCTAGCAGCGGCGGCGGAGGTACCAACGTCACCAGTGATTTCGATTTGTCATCCACCGTGTACTACGGCTCGCGAGCAAAGGTGATCGTGACCAACAACGGCACGGTGACTGGATACCTGCGCGGCCCGGGATCGGACGACGGCATGCAGCTGCGGGGGAAGGGGCTCTACACATACCAGCCCATCAATAGTCGGGCCACCAGCGCCTCCTCCATCGCCTCGTTCGGCAGGCGCAATTTGCCGTCGCCTCTTGAGATGCCATATCAGAATTCACAGGCTATTGGAGCCGGTGTCGCCGCCTTCATTGCGCACCTCTACAGCGACGTGGCCAACGTCCCGACTAAGTGCCGCCCGCTCACCGAAATTCCCGCCACGCTCCAGGCGTGTATCGTTCGTGACATTGGCGACAAAATCACAGTATCTGAGACCCAAACTGCGGTAGCTACGACCGAGGTGTTCATCAATGGCGTGGAGGGGGAAATCACGGACGGCAAGACCGTTAAAATGACGTGGACTCTCGCACCGGCCTCGACGGCTTCTGTGCTTATTCTCGATGACGCAGTTGCGGGCAAATTGGACAGCAATGCGCTAGGTTATGCATAGACAGGGAGATTAGAAAATGGCCTGGACGGCACCGCGCACATGGGTAGCCGGGGATGTGTTGACGGCAGCACAGCTCAACGAACAGATCAAAGCAAACGAACTAATCCTGATTACCCCGCTGGATGTGCTCGGCAATCTAAGCCCGGACATCGAGACAAGCAGCGTCACGTCGAACCAGAACAACCTCGCCATCACAGTGACGACAGGCACCCTGGTCTTCACGGGGGCAAGTGCTATCGACGTGACTGGTATCGTCGCCCCTGCGACGGCTGGCAAGCTCCTGAGCATCGTTAACAGGGGAAGCGGAACGCATACGCTGAAGGATCAAGTCACGAGCACCGCAGCCAACAGGTTCGACCTGGGCGCTGACGTTGCTCTCGCCACAGATGACAGCATCGTTCTCGTGTACGAAAACAGCCGGTGGCGAGCGTGGTGCAAGCCTCCGGCGGGAGCGTCACCTGCCGTTGTTGCTTATGCGGTGACCACGGCAAATGTCGTAAATACGGTGACCGAAACAACCGTTTTGAGCTTCGAGGTTCCGGCGAACGCATGGGCCGATGGCGATGTGATCTTTCTCTGGATGGATGCCCTGCTCAAGAATAACGAAGGCAGTACCAGGACTATTCTAGGCAAGGTCAATGTCGGCTCGGGAGCGCAGGTTCAGATATTGAGTCAGGGTTACGGAAACAGCGCGACCGAGTATCACAGCATGGGCATGGTCTGTTCGTTTATGCGTTCCGGCTCGGCTGTATTGGTGGGGGCTAACCATCGCGACTGGGGCGTGCCGATGGGGGCAATATATCCTGGCGGCGAAGGCGTAGTCGGGACCAGTTCCCCGGCGAATTTCACGGACGCGCAAACCGTGTATCTCAAGCTCACGCTGGCGGCTGCTGACTCTACTTTTTATGTCCAACCGCAGAACGCACGAGCCTGGAAGGTAGCCGCCTCATGAGTTTTATCGCTGCCGTAAATAGCACCACCGGACAGATCGACTACTACGCCCCGCACGAGGACGGCGACCCGATCCCCTACGGATACGCTGACGGACTTTCGCCCGGAACCCAAGTGATGCGCCAGTACGATGATCAACCTGATCCCGTAACCCAGAAGGACGACGGCGCAGGGGCGCTGGTCGCCAAGGGTGCCCAGGAGATCGCAGACGAAGCGACAGCGGCGCAGCTTCACTCGCTCGATACCATCAACGACCTACCGCAAGACGACCCAGTCAGGCTCACCCATCAGGCCATGTGGTGCCTAGCGAAGCACGCAGGCGAGGGTGGCCTGGACGACTCGTCCACTTTTCTCGAATATCTGCAATGGGTCGCGGCGGGAGCATAGGGGGAAAAATGCAGAAGGGAATTGGATACGGGAAACGCGGTGGCGGCCGGAGTAAAGGCGGCAAAAAAGGTGGCAAAAAAGGCGGCAAAAAAAGGTGACTCATGACCGATCCGGGCGCAGCCATTAACGCGGCTAAGTGGGCGGCATCCTCGGCGCTTGCGCTTGGCGGCGTGGCCGTCGCACAGATGGAACAGGTGCCGGGAGAAATCGTCCAGGGCGGCGCGCTGGCGATCCTGGCAGCAGTGATCTGGCAGCTACTCCACCTACATAGCCAGCAAGCCAAGGATCAGGCAGAAGTCTTGCGTGAATTACATCGGGAGATTGCTGTCCAATCTGAAATACTGAGACGCATAGTCGAGGCCAAGAAGTGAGGCCGCCCGAGGTCGTCAGCGAGCGGTCTTGGCGCAAGTGGGTGCTCGGTATTCTCGGGCTATTGCTGGCCGACCATCTCGGGCTTATGGAGCTGCATGAAATCGTCCAGACCGACCGGCTACCCGACGCCCATGAACTCATCGCGATAATCGCGGCAGCGGGGGCAGCAATCTCGTCGTTTCGGACCCGTCGATGATCTTGGCCCCGCACTTCATGGTGGAGGAGCTTCTAATGTCTCGCGACCATCCCGAGCTAGCCGCGAGCGTCCACGATGCTCCCCCGGAAGTGCTTTTGAATTTGGCTCGCCTGGCGTGGTCGGTTTTGGTTCCCCTGCGTGAGCGTTTCGGTCGCATCGTCGTGACCAGCGGCTACCGTCCCGAAGCTCTCAACGTGAAGGTGGGTGCCAAGAAAACGTCGCGCCACGTGTCGGGGTGCGGGGTCGATTTTGTTATGCGTCACCCGGCGAAGCTAGCGTGGGAAAAAATCCTCAACGGAGACGTTCCGCGAGAATGGGACCGGCTGGCATTCTACGAGGAGCGCGGCCGATTTCACGCCGACATCGACCCGGTACGAAACGACCAACGCGGGCTGCTCTATCTCGGCGGCGACGGCGATTGGATACAAGTTTGAATTCGAGAATCGACCGACAGGGGGTGATAAGACTCTCGCTGCCGGTTTATGATTTATGGTTACGGCGCTGCCACCGGGAAGGTCTCGACCCCGACAAGGCAGCCGAGGCGGTATTACGTCGGGCCCTCTCGCGAGACGGCAGCTTGATCGGAGACGGCCCGCAACCGGGAGACGATTATGCCATTGACGGCACCGGAGATGGAGACTGAAGCACAGGCAGTAGCTGATGGAATTTGCGACATAATCGTGGCCGGGCTCGACCCAGATTCAAGTGTCAGCGAGAAGGTCGCCACGCTCCTGGGATCTGGGCTCCAGACATTTGGTGACGTCACGGCCGGACTTGACCAGGACGCCAACCGGGTGCGCTTCAGTTTGGAGGTGGGAGCCAAGGTCGTGGACACTCTCGTGAGCCGACTGCTGCCGCTCACTGAGGAGGGCTGACCCGGTGCTGCTATCGGGAGACGATACCAGCAGGCAGACGGCCGCCCATTGGAAGCCGACGACGAAAAAAGACCCGCACAAATGCGAACGATGCCCGCATGTCTGCCCGGGCTGCGGCAAGGTTGTCGAGGTCGAAACGGGGACGGCTTCGGGCCGCGACAATTCAATGGGGAAAAACTACATAGGGCGGCCAGTTTTCTGCGGGAAACAATCCTGTTTGACAAAGCGCATTCGAGAGGGATGGGAGCGTCGTGGCTGCTCGGTCGAATTCGGCCTGGCGCTGTACGGTCGCGGGGGCGACTTGATCAGGGTCCACCCCGAGAAACGAAGTTACAAGAAGTTCAGACAGCCCAACATTCCAGTTCCGGCTGGCGGTCACAAAGCAGTAGTAATCAGAAGCGTTACCTTTGCGAACGGTAAAAAGTACAGGTTTGCTAAGTGAGTTGGTGGGGCTGGCTTCTCGTCGGGGCCGCAACCGCTCTCGCGGTGGTCGCAAAATTGAGCCGCCGCCGAGGAGGATTGGACACGGCCGACGTCCTGCTGGAGGATACCGTGCGCCGCCTCGCTCGGGAGTCGGAGAGGAGCGAACAGGATGCCGATGAAGCCGTGCGTGATCGTCGTCGCCGCATTAGTCGCGAGCGGATCGACGAGCTACTCAACCCAAGAGCCGATTGACCTGGTTTCGGCAGTTCGGGTCGCCGCAATTCAGGCCGCCGAGGGTCGGCGGGTAGACCTCGAAGCCGGAGAGGCGGCCCCGTTCGCCGGGGTGCTTTTGGACGACGTGGCACTGGAGCTACTCCGCCTGGAGGTGGGCTCACTTCGCGACGAAATAACCGCGCTACGCTCGGCGCTCGAAGCCCAAAATGAAGCGACCCAAACGGCCGTTTTCCGGGCCGAAATTTGGAAGGCCGAGGCGACGCCCTCGGCGTGGGAACGGTTCGCGAGATACGCCTGCGCGGCTAGTTTTGGCCTTGCGGCGGGGGTAGCCGTCGCGAAGTAGTTTTCAGGGTACACGAGAACAGCTGCTACCCACCCCTAGCCCCACGAATACCGACCCCCAAAAATAGTTCAATTATTTTCGCCTATAAGGCGTGATTAGGGGGATAAGTTTATCCCTGCGGTATAAACTCTTTTTCTTTTCACCAAAACCGAGGTTGAGATGGCAAACGGACAGAGGAGAAACGGCATGAAAGAAACAACGGAAATTCAGATGGATCAGCTGGTCAAGTTAGTCGCCGATAATCCCGGCTCCACGGCGGCCGAACTTTTCATGTTCGGGATAGGTATCGACGGCGGCCCGACGCTCCACGACGCCGCGAAGGCCGGGCGGATATTCGAGGGTCGCGACGGTTGGTACATCAAGACGGAGGAAACCCACCCGCCTTCGGATTGGGCCGGGCAT
>Ga0310123_10004205_pt1 | contig 10922 bp, 7 predicted proteins | sample CB6_AW_1057_MG_FD_203505 | JGI IMG/M metagenome (GOLD analysis project Ga0310123, IMG submission 203505) | Marine microbial communities from Western Arctic Ocean, Canada - CB6_AW_1057 | ecosystem: Environmental > Aquatic > Marine > Oceanic | place: Canada: Western Arctic Ocean | collected...
TATGTACGGCGTCTGACGGGGATCCTTGACGGTCGTGAGACACATGGCCGAACCGCGAACCGTCCAGAGAAATCAGAGTTGTCGTTTGACTCGATAGCTCAATCGCACGCGTTGGATCAGCTGTTTCAGATCGAAGCTCGAATTGAGCGGGCACTTAACGGGAACGGCGGCGCGGCGACGACGTCCCATCGGAAACATTTGAAATGGTTGATCCAGAAACGAGTGAAGAGTGAAGAGTGAGGAGTCGGTTTCACGGTTCCCACTCCTCACTCGGTACTTACCACTCTTTACTTATCATACTCTCCGCTGATCTCGACTGGTTCAATCGTGTCAGCTGGTTCGAAGCCAAGAATTTGTCCATAGAAATAAAGTTCTGCTTCGTGGCAGCGGATGATGTTTTTTGCTTTGCGAAAGCCGTGTTGCTCGCCGTCGAACGGAACGTACGCCACCGGCACACCCTTGGCCTGCAGCGCATGTAGAATCGCCTCGGCTTGATTGGGAGGAACGACGCGGTCCTCCAGGCCCTGAAACAGAATGACTGGTCGGTTGAACTGGTCGAGGTGATGCATGGGAGAGCGTTCGTCATAGATTTTCTTAGCAGCCGGATATTCTCCCACGAGTTGATCCAGGTACTTCGACTCGAACTTGTGTGTATCGTCAGCAAGCAAGCTGAGGTCGCTGACGCCGTAGTAACTGGCGCCGGCAGCGAAGACATCGTAAAAAGTCAGCGCCGCCAAGGTGGTGTATCCTCCAGCGCTGCCGCCCCGGATAAGCAGTTTATTGGAGTCTGCTTTGCCGAGACTGGCAAGGTACTGCGCAGCGAAGGCGGCATCCGCCACGTCAAAGAGTCCCCATGTCCCCCGCAGCCGGTTCCGGTACTCGCGACCATATCCGGTGCTTCCTCGATAGTTGAGGTCACAGACTGCAAACCCGCGCGTCGTAAAAAATTGAACTTTGGCACTATAGACTTGCGAAGTGGCGGAAGTCGGTCCGCCGTGAATCATGACAATCAGCGGGGGAGCTTCGTCGGCTGGGCCCGCAAAATCGTGGTTGCGCGGCGGATAGTAAAAGCCGTGGGCCGTTTGATCCGCTGAAGTCGGAAACTCGATCGGTTCAGGAACCGAGATGTAATCCTCCAATGGTTTCGAAAGGCTGCCGCGACGCACAACATTGATCTGTGCCGAATCCAGTTCGATGGCAATCAGAGCCGGAGCGGACTGAGCCGATCCGGCCACGGTGAACGCGTGGGTTGAGCTCGCTCGAATCGCATCGTAGGAAGAAAACGGAATGGTCAAGTGAGACAGTGCGTGGCTGCGCGTGTCGACACGGACCAGGTGGTCCCGGCCGTGCTGCGCGTAGCGTGCCACAATCAATTCCGGGCTGGCCAGATCATAAGCCGACATGCCAAACACCCACTGTGGCATTCCAAAGTCGGCTTCTAGCGTCGTTACTGGAATGATATTGCCGGTCAGTTCGCGGCGGTACAGATTCCACCAATTGGTGCGGTCCGAGATGAAATAAAGTGAACCGTCCGGTGACCAGACGGGCTGAAAGATGGATTCTTCATCCCCACCCGCAACGTGCTCCACGTTACTTAACGATCCGTTTTCCGTCACGCTGGCCACGTACAACTCGGTCCCGTCCCACGGCATATTCGGATGAGTCCAGCAAAGCCACGCGATCCGTCGATGGTCCGTATCGAGGCACGGCGACGAAAAAAAATCAAACCGGCTCGCCAACGTGCTAATGGATCCGCTTCCGTCGAGAGCTACCGCTATCAACTCATTCACCGGTTCCCCTTCGCCAACAGAATGATCTTCGCGTACGGCGATCAGCCGGTTCCGCCGCGGATCGACGACCAGATCGGCAAACCGCTGACGCGCTTTGTCCGTGACGGCTTGAGGTGTGCTCTCCTCGATGATCGCGTAGATCCGCTGATCCTCGTAGTTCACAAAATAGATGGTGCCGCCCGCGACCGTCAGCGCACCGCCGCCGTATTCGTGCGCTGTTGTGCGTGCGCTATACGGTGGTGGCAGAACATCAACCGTCTCCCCGTCTGGATCCCGTCGGACGATGACACAGCGGCCCGCTTCTTCAGGCCGCGATTCAACCCAGAAAATCGCCTCTCCGTCCAGCACGGTGTCGCCAAAGCGTACGACTCCTTCGACGAGTTTTTCGGAGGAAATAGGTGATTTCCAGGATCCGTACGGTACAATTTCGGGTGGCATGGTGATGTGGGTCCGCGAGGCCAAAACGACGGAAAGGATCTGAAAGAAGATGTTCCAGTTGGGGCGTGCAATCGGGACGACGAAATGTCCGACCAATACGTCTTATATATCCTGTTTATTCTGTATGTCCTATGGCCCAACACGTCGGTACCCACAGACCCACTATCACGAGCTGGTACCACATGTCAACTTAGTTCGATCTCCAGTAGTTTCAGCAATTCCAGTGGATGTTCAATAATCTGCTGGGCACCATGTTCGACAAGCTCTTGGCGAGGGCGAAATCCCCAGGTAACGCCAACGGCGAGCATCCCGGTTGCCTGCGCCGTTTGCATATCGGTGCACGTATCGCCAACGTAGACGCTGTTCTGGAAAGAGATGCCGAGTTGATTGGCGATTTCAAGAGCACTGGCCGGATCGGGCTTGCGCGGTACGCCATCGCGTTGACCCAAAACGCAGCGAAACGGATGGTGGCCTAGGAATTCATTAATACATTGTTGGGTAAACACATGTGGCTTGTTGGACAACACGGCGGTCTGCACGCTGTTGTCGTCCAGCGTCTGCAACAGTTCCATGATTCCCTCGTAAGGCTTCGTTTGACAATTCCACGTCTGCCCGTAGGCTTCGCGGAAATTCCCGACGCAACTCGCGATGAGTCCATCATCGTCCGCTCCACCGGGGAGAGCGCGGGCAAACAGTTTCGCAACCCCGTCTCCCACCAAGTCGCGATAACGCTCCACCGGCAACGGCTGAGCGCCGTGTCGGACGAGCACGTGATTCGCGGCAGCAGCAATATCGGATAGCGTGTCCAACAATGTTCCGTCCAGATCAAACAAAACAGCACGATATTGAGTCATCCTATGCGTCCTTCGTTCGCGTTGTCTGCATTCTATCAAAGTGAGGATCTTTGTAACACTGTGTGGCACGCTCAGAGCCTAAGCGATGGGCGTGGTGGAACGCCAAACCGCCAGCGTAAAGTACGGCACAGCGTTCTACCCATGAGTTGGGCCTGGCCATTGACGGCAAAGCTTGCTCACGGCACAAAGCTTATGCGCGACACAGCCACGCCCATCGTTTAGGCTCTGAGCGTGCCACACTACAGATCTCTTACTTCTGCCAGATTGCAAAGATACGTTCATACCGCTGCCGAATTTTGCTTGTCCAGCGGGCGCAGTCGGCTGCGAGATGCTCGGGGTCCTCGTAGTGCAACAAAAAGGCGAGCTTCGCCAACTCTACGGGTGATTCCGGCAAGTCATGACGTGCCGTGGTATTCATCAACCGCAAGCGAGCCTCGACACCGCGCAGGAATCGGTACGCGTCACTGAGAAACTTGAAATCATCGCTGCCGAGGTGGCCACGCTCATGCAGTTTGGACAGCGCGGTCCAAGTCCCCGGCACCAGGATGTCGGGATTCTCGCGGGCATGGGACAGTTGCAGCATCTGCGTCACGAACTCAATATCGACGGTACCACCCGGTCCGCGTTTGAGGTTCCGCGCAGAAGCCGATTCTTCGATACGGAGCCGCATTACTTTGATTTCGGCGACAAAATCGTCTCGCCAGGCGGGTTCCAAGATTGCTTCGTGGGCGATCTCTGCCGAGCGTTGGCGAGCCTCCACCGATCCGGTGATCGGGCGCATTTTGCAGAGAGCTTGTCGTTCCCAGAGCTGACCGTGACCTTCCCGAAAATAGCGGCGAAATTCGTCGATGGAAACCGCCAGCGTGCCGCTTTTTCCGGTCGGACGCAGCCGCGCGTCGACTTCGTAAAGTCGTCCTTGGGGCCCCATTCTCGTCACGACGTTAATGATTCGTTGTCCCAGTTCGCTGAAAAAATGTTGGTTCGTTGTGGTGTCGGCACCGTCTTGCGGTTGGCGTTGCACCGTCTGGCCGTCGCCTTCATAAAGGAAGATCACGTCCAGATCACTGTGGTAGTTCGGTTCGCGACCGCCAAGTTTTCCCATGGCGAGCGTCACCAACTGGCAAGGACGTTGGCGGCCCGCTTCGTTGACCATCGGTTCGCCATACTTGTGGACCAGTCGCGCGAACTCAATACGGGTAATTTGACACAAGCAAACTTCGGCGATGTCGGCCAAGGCACCAGTTGTAGCTTCGATGTCTTCCTTGCCCAATATGTCGCGGACACCGACGCGCAAATGTTGCGCCGCCTTGAAACTGTGCAGAATGGGCTCCGTGTCCTCCGCACCACGACACAGATCGGTCAGGTTCTCCGTGAGAAAGTCCATGCTGGGAAGACGATCCCGGCTCAGCGAATCCATCAATTCATCAACCATTCCCGGGTGACTCGTGAGTATCCCCGACAGGTAAGGACTGGACGCACAGAGCCGGACATAAAGTCGCAGGGAAGGTGGATGAAAGCTGAACAGTTCCCAAAGGACCCCTTTGCCGCCCAGCGAATCGCTGACCTTGGCCAGGTTGACCAGCGTAAAATCTGGATCGGGTGTCACGGCAATCGTCGGTAAAAGATGGGGAACGATCGACGCCAGAAAATGGCGGCAGCGGCGCGTGGACAAAAAGGGAATCCGTTCCGTTGCCAGCGCGTTGAGGTTCTGGTAAGCCTCTTGCACGTTCTGAAAACCGTAACGCCCCAAGACTTCTTGAACCAGATTGTCATCCGGGTCCGGGTCCAGCACCAGGTCGACTTCGGGTTGGCTATCTTCTTGTTCCCCGAAAGCATCAACCAACAGGTAGTTGAGTATCTTGCGATTGATTTCGGTCGCCTGGCGATGGTCGGCTTCAAACTTTTTCCAGGCAGGTGCTTCCGCCTGATCGGTGTAACCTGCTCGCCGCGCGAGTTTGGCGAATTCCAAGTCACTGGCGGGAAGTGAATGGGTCTGCAAGTCGAACATGATTTGCAGACGATGCTCGGTTTTTCGCAGGAGCCGATAATTGTTTTCCAGGAATGTCCGCTCCGGTATCGTCAGGCAACCGACTTTCTCCAACGCCTGAATCGCTGCCAGCGTGTTGCCCGTACGAACTTCCGGCAAGTCTCCTCCATTCAATAGTTGCAGGAACTGGATCACGAACTCGATGTCCCGGATGCCGCCGTGACCCGTTTTGAGATTGCTGGCGTCACCACCTTCGAGGCGCGTTCGATTTTCGATTCGGCGCTTGAGGGCTTTGATTCCGGTGATGTCCGCGCGACTTAAATAGCGGCGGTAAATCCAGGGCTCGAGTTGGTGGAGCAGTTGCTGCCCGAGCTCTTCATCGCCTGCCACGGTCCGGGCTTTCACGAATGCCTGGCGCTCCCAAGTGCGTCCCAGGACATCATAGTAATGCAATGCACTATCCAGGCTCACCACGATTGGCCCCCGTTTCCCTGCGGGGCGCAGGCGTAAATCGACACGGTACGCGCTTCCCAGTTCAGTGGGTTCGGTAAGCAGTTTGATGAACAGCTGTGAAAGCCGATCAAAGAATTCCTGATTGCTGGTCGACGGCGTGCCGTCTGTCTTGCCCTCCAGATCATAGAGCAGCATTAAGTCAATGTCACTGGAGTAATTCAACTCGTTTCCGCCCAATTTACCCAGCCCCAGTATGGCTATCCGGGCTTCTTCGCCAGCAGGGCCGCGGGGCACGCCGCGCTTCCCCGCCAGTTCACGCCAGGCGGTGCGCAACGCCGCTTCGCAAATAGCGTCCGCCACGAAAGAGATCTGTTGAGTCACGATTTCCAGGCCCTGTCCGCGAATAATGTCGCCGTACGCAACTCGTAGCATTTCCCGCCGCTTGTAACGGCGCAACGCGACCATCACAGTCTGTATGTCAGGCAATGCGGAGACTTCGCTGCAAATCTCGTCGACCAGAATCTGGCGGGTAACTGGCTGGCCTTCCGTGATCCGCAGCAAATCGTAGCTTTCCGGATCCTGGATTAATATGTCGCTCAAATGTTGGCTGGTGGAAAATATCTGCACCAGGATCGGCAAGGCTTCCCGGTCTCGTTCTACTAATGAGACCAGGCCAATCGGATTGCGCGAGCTGGACACAAAATGTTCCAGGTTGTTCAAAGCCATGTCCGGATCACTACAAACAGGCAAACAGATCGACAGTTGGTTGCCTAGTTCGCGCAACAAGTCCAGGGTCACTCCAGTTTGGGCTATGCCGACGAGGTTGCCGTGCGCACGCTGAAGATGTTGGACACCCAACGACTTCAGCCAAGTCGTCGCGGCACCGACATCATCGAGATACTGCACGAGATCTTCCTGTCGCATGATCGCTACTCGTCAAAACGTAAGGCGGGTTTTGGTGTTCAGGTTTCGGTGTTCAGGTTGCATGAGTTTTGTGGTCGGTGTGTCTTGAGTCGTTTCACAAAAGTTGGCGACGTGAACAGGAAGAGTCATATGGGAGCAAGGAATCCCATGGTTCTTAGACGTTGTGCCAGCTCCATACTCAGGTCTGTGACCTGAGTCACGAAGGGTCTAACGAGGTGCGGTACGAGCGCGGCATATCTCATTGAAACCCGAACACTGAACACCGAAACCCGAACCCCTAAATCGTACCGATCGTGTACAGTTCCGAGCCCACGTGCTCTGTGACGACGGTGCCGAACAGCGTAAAAGCGCTGGTGTCGTAGACGGTCACCGGCAGGATGCGACCGATCTGTCGAGTGTTGCCGTCAAACACCACGATATGATCGCCATGGGTGCGACCGGTCAACTGCATCAACGGACCGGCTTGATCCTGTTTGATCGCGCTCTTGCTGGGACCTTCGACAAGCACGTCCACGGTTTGGCCGAGATACGCCTGGTTGTCTTCCTCGCTCATTGCATTCTGGACGGCGAGTAATTCGTTGTTACGGCGTTTTTTCACGTCTGCGGGTACATCGTCCGTATAAAGCTCGGCGCCACGTGTACCGTGACGAACGCTGTACTTGAAGATAAAACTGTTTTTGAACCGGCATCTGCGCACCAAATCGATCGTTTGCTGGAAGTCGTCGTTCGTTTCTCCGCAAAAGCCAACAATGAAATCGCTCGTCACGGTGGCTTCTGGAACGTGATCGCGAATGCGTTGCATCATTGCGCAATACTCCGCAACGGTATAGCCGCGCTTCATCCGCTGGAGGATGCGGTCCGATCCGCTTTGAGCTGGTACGTGCAAATAAGGTGAAACCTTGGGCAAGTCGCGGACTGCCGCCAGCAGGTCGTCCGACATGTCTTTCGGATAATTGGTCACGAACTTAATCCGCTCCAACCCGTCGATTTCCTGCAAAGCGTCGAGCAGATCGGACAAACGCGTCACACGTCCGTTTTCTACATAACGATAGCTATTGACGGTCTGGCCGAGCAGAGTCACTTCCAGCGTTCCTTGTTCGACGAGCAGGCGGACCTCGGCCAGAATGTCCGCGGGGGCGCGGCCTTGTTCCGGTCCGCGAACCATGGGAACGATGCAATACGTGCAGAATTTATCGCAGCCGATCTGGATCCGCACATAAGCCTGGTAAGGCGTCGGCCGCATGGTCGGGTCGCGGAGTGGATCGAAGCTCTCGTGTGACCGGGCGATCTGATCCCGCGTACCGTCGCGCCGTCCCAAGCTGACTTCGATCTGCGGCCCAGCGCCGGCCGCCACCTGGTCGATCAGATCGGGCACCTGATGCAGCTGACCGGGTCCGACGATAAGGTCGACATACGGCGCGCGTTCGAAAATCAGCCGTTGATCCTTCTGAGCCATACAGCCCAGTACGCCGATGATCTTTTGCGGATGGTGCCGTTTCGCATGTTTCAACCGGCCCAACGCGCTGTAGATTTTGTCTTCCGCATGTTGCCGGACGCTACATGTGTTGAACAGAATAGTGTCCGCCTGATTCGGCGTGCCGACCAGCGTGTAGCCGCGCTGACGTAGTGCGGCCACGACAAGCTCGCTGTCGAGCATGTTCATCTGACAGCCGACTGTTTCAATGTATAGTCGTCGCGTCATGGCCGTTCAAAGGACAACATCATGCTGCATCGCCGCGATGATGGATGCGGCGTTCCTCGTCCTGTTGTTTGCGCTGTTGCTTCTTCCGCTGCTTGTGTTCCTCGTACTCCTGCTCCGCTTTGCTCCGTTGCTGTTCCATCCACTCGCTTTGCAGGTCCGCTACGACTTTGTCGCGATGGCCATGTGTCAACCGCACCAGCGCCGCGATCGAAACGTAAACCGCAACGCACAGCAACACAATATCCGACGTGGTCCAGTCAGTCATCCGTGTTCGTTCCTTAACCGTCCAGAGTTGCGAGACTCCTATGGTAGCACGTTGGCCGGTCCTGTTGCGAGGGGGATTCTTAATGGATAGGGTCCTGAAAACCCACTGCCGTAAACATTTCGAAGACGCTCAGTACGTGGACACTAGCGTGTGGCACGCCCAGTCCGGTTACACAACACGCATTGGAAACCGTGGATGCTGAGCAGAACAGCTTTCTGACCACTCCGCTCTGTACCATCCTACGAGCCATCGTCGTGCTGTTAGGTTTCTTCCGTAGAAAGTGGACCGAACCAGTCATCGAGACCTACCGGATGTCCGCGCAAGAACTCGTCGCTGGACATGGCACGTTTGCCGGCCGGTTGGATGACGTCCAATGACAAGATTCCTTCCCCCGTGGCAACTTTCAATCCTGATGAATCGTCGAGCAACACCCGGTGGCCAGGTAAGGCTGGCCTGCCGGTCGCTTCACTGACCGATACTTCCACCAAGATGACGCGGAGCGGCGCATGTCCGCCACGGTGCAGTTCGGTAAAAGTTCGAGGCCAGGGCTGCAGTGCCCGGACCTGATCGCAGATCTGTGCTACGGTCCGTTCCCAGTTGATGACCCCGTCACTTTTCTTGAGGCGCGGCGCCCGTGTGGCCGATGCTTGATTTTGCAGCGTACCCAATTCCGAGGTGCCGTCATGTTGCTCGATCATCTCGATCGCTTGTAGAACTGGTTCGATACCCAGTAGGGCCAGACGTTCTTCCAGCTTGCCTGCCGTTTCCCGTGGGTCGATCGGCACGCGTTGCTGCACTAGGCACGGCCCAGCGTCAAGCCGCGGGGACATGTGAATGACGGTCACACCAGTTTCCGTTTCGCCGTAGTAGATGGCCCAGTTAATCGGCGCCGCCCCGCGGTACTTCGGCAACAGGGAAGCGTGCAGGTTGACCCCGCCGTGGGTGGCCAATCCAAGTGTGACGCGTGACAGGATCTGGCCGTAATCGCAAACGACGAACAAATCCACAGACAAAGTATGTAACAACTGGTGTGCTTCGTCCGAATTGATCGATGCCGGTGCGGACACGGGAGTGCCCACTGCTTCGGCAGCTGTGCGCACCGGGTTGGCGGTCGTTTGCCGGCCTTCCCGCTGCCGGTCAGGCTGCGTGATCACATGAGCCACCGTGTGTCGCGACGCGAGAAGCGATTGAAATACGGGCACAGCAAACGGGCCAGTGCCCATCATGACAAGTTTCATCAGTTTGACATCGCCACTTTGTGTCCAGGAAACATCATCAACGGCAGTTGTGAAATGTCTTAAGTGTTCAGATTTCGGGTTTCAGTGTTTGGCATTCAACCCGCACCCCTCCGAATGAAAGACCATACCGAGCGAGCGGCAAGACGAAACCCCGAAACCTGAACACCTTTACGATTCACCACTTTAGACAATTCTCGACCGCAAACTGGCGTTGTCCAATGAGACACACGCCCCGTGATTTAGCAGTAGTTTGCTTCCCATTTCTGGAGGCGATCAGCGATTTTCTCATCGGAAGGGATCATGCGACGTTCTCGAAGGTTCTGAAACTCACGTTCAAAGTCCTCCAAGTTTTGATTGACAGCCAAAGTGCCCGTGTCGCTGAGCCGGTCGATGAACAAAACGCCGTCCAGATGATCCGTTTCGTGTTGCACGACACGGGCGGCCAAACCACTCAAGTCGGCCTCGATTTCCTCACCACTCAATGTATACGCGTTTAAATGAATCGATTCGGGCCGCTTTACCGGACCGTATAGCTCCGGCAGACTTAGGCAACCTTCTTCCTTCTCCACATTCCCTTTCGGTTGGCTTAGCACAGGGTTGATGAACACAAGTTCCTCGCCTTCGTGCGGATCGGATTTCAAATTGACGATGAATAGCCGAAAGGGAAAATCGACCTGATTCGCAGCCAGTCCCACACCACTCTCTGCGTACATCCGCTCGAACATCTGGCGGACGATATTGTTGATTTCTGCGTCTACCCGCCGGAGCGGTTTTGATTTATGTCGCAACGTCGGGTGTGGATAAGTCAATATATTCAACGCAATCACCTCGGAAACAAATTTAATCGCCTGATTATAGGCGTTTCAAGGGCGGTGTGAAAAGCTCTCTTGTCCTCCGATGTTTGCTAGTACGCAGGCCAACAACGGTGAGCGGGCCGTCTGCGTTGACCCTTTCCGCGAGCCACCCTAGAATTCAGCGTCGCATCCATTGGGTTTGTAGAACGGGCTTTCAAGCCCGTTCAGTCAAGCGGTTATTGGTTTTCGACGGGCTTGGAAGCCCGTCGCACGTGGTTCTGAAACATCCTCTAGTAGCGACTCGCGGAATTGACGTTGCATCAAGACCGATCGTTGTTCACTGAAACGGAGAAACCAGACGCATGTCAGCTGGCAACGGTTTCATCGGTCCAAACAGTTCTCCACCACGGCGGGTAATCCCGGCATGGATGTTGTCCTTCGCGTTGCATGCGAGTCTGCTGGTGATACTCTTGTTGA
>Ga0310123_10004206_pt1 | contig 10922 bp, 5 predicted proteins | sample CB6_AW_1057_MG_FD_203505 | JGI IMG/M metagenome (GOLD analysis project Ga0310123, IMG submission 203505) | Marine microbial communities from Western Arctic Ocean, Canada - CB6_AW_1057 | ecosystem: Environmental > Aquatic > Marine > Oceanic | place: Canada: Western Arctic Ocean | collected...
CGACCGCAGTCTGGACGGTATGGAGTCCACCATTACCCGCCATGCGAACGGCTGTAAGGCGGGTGGCTCGGCCGAGCTGTGGACCATCGCCGACGGGGCCCACCTGCCCGAGCTGTCGGAGCACTTCACGCCGCTCGTCGTCGAGTGGCTACTGGGCCACCCGAAGCCTTGACCAAATTAGGAGGCCGCTGAAAAACGTCCGAGGGGGTTTTCTGACGAGGCGTCTGTCTGGCAAGGCGCGACGAGGGAGCGGCCAGGTGGGCGCCCCGGCCGGGCGGGCGGGGGCGACCGACGAAGCAACGCCGTCCAGACGGGCGCCTCGTCGGAAAACCGCTACGAGGAGGCCAGGGGGTTCTGCCACCGGAGCCCATCGAAGCGGCCAAAGTCACGGTCATTCGAGTACACCGTGTAACCGTGCTCGATGGCGTGCGCCGCGATGTGCGCGTCCGTCGTCAGGGCGGCGCCCGCTGCCGCGCCGTGCAGGAGTTCCGAGAAGATGGTCCAGTGGCGAGGGGTCGGCACCAGCACGGTGGTGTTGGGTTGCTCGATCCAGCTCGTGACGATCTGCAACGCGTCGTCGACGCCCAGAGGTGAGGTGAAAACCTGGCGATTGGTTGCCAGACGGATGAACCCGAGCACGCTCGGGTAGCACAGCCCAACGGCGTCCGTCGACGAGAGGACGCCGTCCCACCACCGACGGGCCAGCCGATGAAACGGACTCGTTTCGTCGACCGCGTAGACCAACAGATTCACGTCTGGCAGAATCACGGACGGTGCGTCCTCTCCCGATCCTGATACCGGTCGGCCTCCAACTCATCGACAAGCTGGTTCAACTTCGCGGAGTCGAAGCCGGGCCGCATCCTCAGCGCATGCGTCCTGGTCCGGAACTTCTTGCCGCGTGCCGGCGTCTGCCGGCTTCGGAGACCATCACGGAGCAGGGCGTTGATCACCCGCTTCAGGGAGAGTCCCTGTCGGCGGCGCAACTCGTCGATCTGGGCCGCGAGCTCATCGTCGATCGTCAAGGTAGTTCGCATCATTTCATCATATAGATATAGAACTTGATGTTAAAGATGTCAGTCTCGAGGCGGCCCTTCGACCGACGCCGGTGGTACGGAGGCTCTGACCTTCAATAGCGTTTCGTCTGCCGTAGTACACCCGGCCATTGCGCTAGCGCGGCCCCGTCCGATACAATGGTGAGTAGATACTCACTAACGTTCGATTTGACCATGTCGATCACATTACGATGCACCACGTTGTTCGCCTCGATGGCGGTGGCGGCGGCTGGCACCGCGGCCGCGCAGTCCCTCGAGGACGCGGCGAAGCCGCTCGTCCGCGAGTCGTGTGTCCGGTGCCATGGCGTACGCACGGTCACCCCGCTCAACCTGGTGGACCTCGGGTCCGACCTCACGGACCACGACACGTTCAAGAGGTGGGAGAAGGTCTACGATCGGCTGGAGCGCGGCGAGATGCCGCCCGCGTCGGCGCGGCAGCCGGAGCCAACCGTCGTGGAGACCGCCCTTGCCGTGTTGAAGCGGGAGCTGACCGAGGCCAACCGGGCCGCGCGCGGCGGCCAGCGGACGCCGCTCCGGCGGCTCACCCGCCTGGAATACGGCTACACCATCCAGGACCTGCTGCAGGTCGATGAGGCGATCGGGGCCGAACTAGCGACCCTGCTGCCGGCCGAGGCGGACTCCGGCGGCTTCGATACGGTGGCGGCGAACCAGAGCATGTCGCCGCTGCACGTGCAGAGCTATCTCGAGGCGGCCGACCGGGCGCTCGACGCCGCGCTCGTGGTCGGTCCGCCGCCCCCGGTCGAACGCCGCCACATCGACTACGCCAAGTCGTCGTACCTGTTTAACTTCGTTGACTGCGATTTCCTGGCCTGCGGCGGCATCGTCAAGCTGGACGATGCCTACGCGGCTATCTCGGATGTCGGGTCCGCCTTCCTGTTCCACAGCCAGACCGAAGGCTACGGGGTGTCGTATCCGGGCCGGTATCGCGTGACGGTCGAGGCCTACCCGTATCAGGCGGACACGCCGGTGACGTTGACGCTGTATCGGGGCACCAGGCCCGGAGCGGCCGCGTCGCTGGACGAGCTGATTGGCGCGTGGGATCTGGTCGGTGATACCCCCCGGACCGTCGAGGTCACACCGTTTCTGCGTCCTGGCGACCTCGTGGCGCCGTCTCTCGCTGATAACGACTTCCCCGGCACCGACAGCCCGGACGCCTACTTCGTGCCGGAGAAGAACGCGCGAGACTACACAGGGGAGGGGATCGCGCTGAAGGCGATGACCATCGAAGGGCCGCTCCTCGACGCGTGGCCGCCGCCGAGCACACGCGAGCTGCTGATCGGTATCGACTTCGACGAGGACGGCTACCCGCGGCTCACGAAGGCGCCGCTCGAGCACATCACCGAGATCGTCGAGCGGTTCGCGACGCGCGCATTCCGGCGGCCGCTGAACGAAGCCGACGGGGAGCTCGAGGCGTACGTCAGTCTGGCCGAGCCGTTGCTGGCGGAGGGTCGTCCATTCATCGACGCAGTTCGTGTGCCGCTACGCGCCATCCTCAGCGCGCCGCCGTTCCTGTATCAGGCCGGCGCCCCGGGCGAGCTGGACGACTACACGCTGGCCACCCGGCTGTCCTACTTCCTGTGGCGGAGCCTGCCGGACGAGACGTTGTTCGAACTGGCGAGCGCGGGGCGGCTGTCGGACTCGTCGGAGCTCGCGCGCCAAATCGACCGCATGCTGGACGACCCGAAGAGCCAGCGATTCGTCAACGACTTCGCGGGGCAGGCGTTCCGGCTCTACGAGCTGCGGGCGACCTCTCCCGACCCTGGTCTCTATCCGGAGTATGACGACCGTTTGGCGCAGGCGATGGAGCGGGAAACGCAGTTGTTCCTGGCCGAGTTGATCGCCGAGAACCACGGCGTGGGACAGTTGATCGACTCGGACTTCACGTTCGTCAACCGCCGCCTCGCCGAGCACTACGGCATCGCTGGCATCGAGGGCATGCAGATGCGCAAGGTTCAGCTTGCGGCCGAGAGCCCGCAGGGGGGACTGCTGACCCAGGCCAGCATCCACAAGATCACCTCCAACGGCACGACGACGTCGCCGATTCCTCGAGGGAATTTCGTGCTGGCCAACGTGCTGGGGCGGCCGGCCCCGCCGCCACCGGCGGCCGTCGACATTCCCGAGCCGGACACACGCGGAACAACGACCATCCGGGAGCAGCTCGACGCGCACCGCGCGAGCCCGGTCTGCGCGAACTGCCACCGCACCATTGACCCGCCCGGGTTCGCGCTGGAGTCGTTCGACCCGATCGGCGGCTTCCGGGAGCGGTATCGAGCGTCGGGTGGGATGATGACAGTCAACGGGTACACGTTCCCGGCACCATACAAGCAGCCCCCCCCCCCCCGTAGACGCGAGCGGCGTGACACCGGATGGACACGCGTTCTCGGGTATCGAGGAGTACAAGCAACTCCTGCTCAGCCGCGAGATAGACCAGGTGGCGCGCCACGTGGCCTCGCAGCTGCTGGTCTACGCGACAGGGGCCGAGATCGAGTTCGCCGACCGCGACTCGGTGGAGCACATCCTCTCGAAGCTCGGCGATCGTGGATATCCGATGCGTGCGATGATTCACGAGGTCGTGACGAGCGATCTCTTCAGGAGCCAGTAACCATGACGTTCGAAGTCAACCGACGCACATTCCTTCGCGCCTCCGGTGTGGCCCTGGCCTTGCCGATGCTCGAGTCGATGCATCCGGCGCTCGCGCGGGCCCAGGCGGCCTCGCCGAAACGGATGCTGAACATCTGTAACACGCTCGGGCTCTATTCGAATTCCTGGTTTCCGAAGACGGCCGGCGCCGGCTATGAGGCCACCGAGTATCTGTCGCTCATCGACGAGCACCGGGACAAGTACACGCTGTTCTCGGGATACGCGCATGAGGAGCAGAGCGGTCGACAGCCACACAACTCCGAGATCACGTTTCTCACATCGGCCCGCCGGCCAGGGCTCGACGGATTCCGGAACACGATCTCCGTCGACCAGGTGGCCGCCAACCATCTGGGGTATGTGACACGGTTCCCGTCGGTGGTCCTGGGCACGCTGACGTCGCAGAGCCAGTCGTTCACGACCAGCGGCGCGATGGTGCCAGCCGAAACTAGCCCGGCGGAACTGTTTCGGAAGCTGTTCCTGCAAGGCACTCCCGAGGAAATCGAGCGCGAGGCGCAGAGCCTCGACGACGGCGGCAGCATCCTGGACCGGCTCAAGACGCAGACCGCCGCGCTTCGACGCCGAGTGAGCGCGACCGACCAGCGCACCCTCGACGCCTATTTCGACGCGGTGCGGACCGCGGAGGAAAATCTTGGAGAGGTCAAGGCCTGGCAGCAGCGACCGAAGCCGGTCGTGGACCTGGCCCAGCCCGAGGAGATCCCGAACCCCGCCGATCTCGTGGCCCGGGTCGAGGCGATGTTCAGTCTCATTCCGTTGATCTTCGAAACCGATTCGTCACGGGTGGTCAGCCTGATGATCCAGGACCACGGGGTGGTGCCGAATGTCGAGGGGGTCACCTCTGACCAGCACAGCCTGTCGCACCATGGGCAGGACGACGCGAAAATCGCGCAACTGCAGAAGGTCGAGGTCCAGCTTGTCGAGGCGTTCGGGGACCTGCTGACCGATCTCGGCGCCAAGAGCGACACCAACGGTTCGCTGCTCGACCGGACCACCGTGCTCTTCGGGAGCAACCTCGGCAACGCCAACGCGCACACGTCGACCGACCTGCCGATTCTGGTGGCCGGCGGCGGCTTCTCACACGGACAGCACATCGTGCACGAAGGTGGCAACGCCCCACTCTGCAACCTGTATGTAACCATGCTCCAGAATCTGGGGGTGAAGACCGACCAGTTCGGGCAGAGCAGTGGCACGCTCACCTGGAGCTGACCACGGACGCGGCGACTGGATCCCCGTCGTAGTGCGGCCCTTCCTGGCCGCCGGTCGATCAGCGTCTCAACCGGGGCTTGCTGCGAGAGCGCGCATCCTGAGTGCGTGGCAAGGACCGTTGGGCCCACTGGTCGATCAGCCGTCTGGACGGGGCCGACTACGACGGCGTGGGTCGGGAGAAGGAGAACGATGATCCTCATGCGATGTGCCGCCCTGGCGGTGGCTCTCTGGCTGACCGCCGCCACCGCGGTCGCGCAATCTTTCGAGGCGGACGTGGCGCCGTTGGTCCAGACCTCGTGCGTCCGCTGCCACGGCGCCCGGACCGTCACCCCGCTCAACCTGGACTCGCTGGGGTCCAACCTCGCCGACCACGACACGTTCCAGGCCTGGGAGAAGGTCTATGAACGGCTGGAGCGGGGAGAGATGCCACCGGCGTCCGCGCCCCGGCCCGACCAGGCTCTGGTTGACACGGCCCTCACGTCGTTGAAACGCGCGCTCGTCGAGGCGAATCTGGCGATTCGGGGCGAACAGCGGACGCCGCTCCGTCGGTTGACCCGCCTGGAATACGGACACACCGTCTCGGATCTCCTGCGCCTCGACGAGGCGATTGGCGCCGAGCTCGCCCAGGGGCTACCAGCCGAGGCCGACTCTGGCGGCTTCGACACCGTGGCCGCGAACCAGAGCATGTCGCCCCTGCATGTGCAGAGTTATCTCGAGGCGGCTGACCGGGCGCTCGATGCGGCCATCGTGTTCGGGCCACCACCTCCGAGCGAGACGTACTACATCGACTACGCGAAGTCCCAGTATCTCTATGGCATCAGCCAGGCGAGAGCTCTTGGGCTGGGCAGCATCAAGCAGCTCGACGACGCCTACGTGGCGTTCTTCGACTTCACGTCGACATACACGTTCCACAGCCTGCAAGAAGGATTCGGCGTGCCCTATCCGGGTCGGTATCGTGTGAGCGTCGAGGCCTATCCGTATCAGGCGGACACGCCGGTCGGGCTGCTGGTATACAAGGGGCGGCTCTCGGGCGTGGCGGCCTCACTCGACGAATTGATCGGTTCGTTCGAATTTGTGGGTGAGACACCCCGGACCGTGCAAGTGACGCCGTTCATGCGTCCGGGCGAGCTCATCGGTGTCTCACCGGCCGATCTCGACTTCCCGGAGGGCACCCACCGGGGCATGTTCCAGCCGGCCGACCCGTCGCTCGGCTACTTCGACATACTGAAGGACTTTCCGGGTGAAGGGCTCGCGCTGAAGTCGATGACGATCGAGGGGCCGTTGCTCGACACCTGGCCGCCACCCAGCACTCGGGAGCTACTGACCGGAATCGAGTTCGACGAAGACGGGGAGCTCCAGCTCACCAAGGATCCGTACGCGCATGTCGAGGAGATCGTGGCGGCGTTCGCGCCGCGCGCGTTCCGTCGGCCGCTGGCCACGGACGGGAGCGAGCTGGATGCCTACGCCGGTCTGGCCCGCCCGTTGCTGGACGCCGGGCGGCCGTTTGTGGAGGCGCTGCGCGTACCGCTCCGCGCTATCTTGAGCGCTCCGCCGTTTCTGTACCATGGCGGTGTCGCCGGTGCAAAGGGCGAGTTGGACGACTTCGAGCTGGCCACCCGGCTGTCCTACTTCCTGTGGCGGAGCATGCCGGACGAGCCGCTGCTCGACCTGGCCGGTGAGGGCCGCCTGTCAGACCCGACGGTGCTGACGGCTCAGGTGAACCGGATGCTGGACGACCCGAAGACGGCGCGGTTCGTCAACGACTTCACGGGGCAGGCATTCCGGCTCTACGAGCTGAAGGCCACCTCACCAGACCCCGCGCTCTATCCCGAGTACGAGGATCGGCTGGGGCAGGCGATGGCGAAGGAGACCCAGCTCTTCTTCGGCGAGCTCGTCGCCCAGAACCTCGGGGCCGGCAGCCTCGTCGACGCCGACTTCACGTTCCTGAACCGCCGACTCGCGGATCACTACGGGGTACCGGGTGTCGAGGGGCAGCAGATGCGGAGAGTCGAGTTGCCGGCCGACAGCCCGCGCGGGGGTCTGCTGACTCAGGCCAGCGTCCACAAGATCACCTCCAACGGGACCAGCACGTCGCCGATTCCGCGCGGCAATTTCGTGTTGGCCAACATCCTGGGGCAGCCGTCTCCCCCACCGCCCCCCGGGGTCGGGACCGTCGAGCCGGATACGCGCGGAACCACGACCATCCGCGAGCAACTCGATGCGCACCGCTCGAGCCCCGTCTGCGCGAATTGTCATCGCACGATCGATCCGCCCGGGTTCGCCCTGGAGTCGTTCGACCCGATCGGCCGCTTCCGCACCAAATACCGGGTGCCTGGCGGGGAGACCACGTCCCCAGGGGGCGCGAGTCGCCCGATGCTGTTCCGAGAGGGTGCTCTGGTGGACCCGAGCGGCGTGACGCCGGCCGGCGACGAGTTCGGCGGCATCGAGAAATACAAGCGCCTGCTACTCGAGGGCGCGCTCGATCAGGTGGCCCGCCATTTGACCTCGCAGTTCCTGGTCTTCTCGACCGGAGCCGAGATCGAGTTCGCGGATCGCGACGCGGTCGAGACGATCGTCGACGGGGGTCGGAGCGACGGCCACCCCATCCGCACCATGATTCACGCGGTGGTCGCGAGCGATCTCTTCAAGAGCAGATAGACTGTTTCGACAAGTCGCGGCGGCACCTGGCGCTGCTGGTCCTGCTGCCCTCGACCGCGCCGGCAGACTGTTCGGATTACCTGTCGAGGACACGCTGTCGCGGAGATTGCACCGATCGAGCCCGAAGGGCGCAACATCGCGAGGACGTGCCGTGTCGCCTCGACAAGAGCAGGGTTCTGCTGGTTCGAGTCCAGCCTGAGGAGCCGAATCTCGTCTTGACGATAGTAGATATCAGACCACCCCCGTTGACATAACCCCCATTATCCGACCCGTCGTGCGCCCCCGCGACAGCCGCCCGCCATCGCCGCTTACGACATGACGTCGCTGACCGGCGATGTCGTCGGCCTCATCGACGCACTCGGAGAGGAGCGCGCGATTCTCATGGGGCATGACTGGGTTGCACCGATCTGCTGGAACACCGCCGCGCTCCATCCCGACCGGCTGGAACACGACCGGAGCACCAGCCGATAGGGTCACCCTCAATCAGGCCCCGCGATAGCTAGCTGAATGTGCAGCAACTCGACCGCTCCGGCGGAAGGTGCTCGCTCGATGGTGACTGAGTGCTCGCCGCCGATCGGCGGCAAGAGCACCACGTGCGTATCCCATTCCGATTCGGCGCTCCACGTATTGATCGCTTCGCCATCGAGGCGAACGGTGACGCGTGGGCCGGTGTTGTCGGCACGGCCCTCCAGCGCCATCGCGAGACGCACCGCCGGCCCGGTGATCTCGAGCCTGACCGTCGTCTCGCGTTCGAGGCGGGCGACTTCGCCAGCGATCCGCTGAAGCGGCAAACGGCCCTGTCCGCTGACACGCAGGCGGTCCGTCTCGAGTGCTCCGTTTCCATTGAACACGAGGTCGAGGATCGCGCCGTCAATCTCCAGACCCGCGGACTCGAGGAATCCGGGACAGGGCCTGTCGCTTCGCTCGTACAGCGTGAGACGCTCGAATGCTACGTCCCGGCAAAACCAAGAGCCTTCGACCGGCAATTCGTACCAGTCGAAGGCGACGAGCGCGCAGAATGGACCGGCCGCGTGAGGTGGCCTGTCGTGCGCCGGGAACTGCAAGTGACGAAAAGCGACAGGCTCGCCGCTTCCCACGTTCGCAAGGGCCCAAATTGGGTACTCGAAGTCGCTTGGCCCAAGTGCCAGTCCCACCTGGGTGCAGCCCGTCGTTCTGAGGCGCTCCGCGATGCCTACATATGACGCCTCCAGGCCTCGCGCGGCGGCAAAAATACTGACTCTGGCGTGACGCGCTGAGGACACTGGAGGCACCCAGAAGCGGTCGATCGTCTCCAGCGACCAAGAACGGTGTCGCGTAGAGAAATGCGGCCAGGCCGAGCGCGAGACGCACCGACCGGTGGCGGGCCCCAGAGAGCCCGGTGCCGACGAGCGGCAGCGACAGTGCGATGAGCGAGATGTGGAGTCGTGGATGCCACGGCTGCCACCGCAAGACGACACAAAACAGCAGTGCCGCCACGAGAAGAGCGACAACATAGGATCGGACGGCGGCCGCTTCGGGGCCAGGACGTATCAAGAGAAGGAAGGCGGCGCCGATGCCGAGGAGAAACTGGAGCGGGTTTCCCGAGGACGCCTCGTTGCGTACTGGTGCCATGACGTCGAACGTGACGTCCGGCCACGTGGTCCGCGGGTCGTCCGGAGCCACACCGAGCCCATCGTGGATGCGGTCGGCAGCGCGCTGGACGAGTCCGTTGAAGAAAGGACTCAGTGAGCGCAGTTCAGCCGCCGTGTTGCGGACCACGTTTGACGACACGAAACCCAGGCCCCACTCATCGTTGGTGTACTTGTATCTTCCGCCTTCCGTCGTCGGCCCGAGTGGCGAACCCGTGACGTCCATGTCGCGGACGTACTGTGGCGCGTTGAGCAGGAGTGGCATCAACACGAGCAGCAACAGCGAGCGCACGCGGACAGGGCCGCTGAGCTGCCGTCTCCAGGTCAAGGCGACGAGCGGGACGAACGGCGCGAGCGCGAGATAGGTGGTGGCCTTCGTCAACGCGGCAAGCCCGAGCGCGCACGCCGTGACGACGACGGTTCGTGTCGTCACCCGGCGTCGGAGACCAAACTCGACTACCAGGAGGCACCACATGGCGGCCACCAGATCGTTCTGAGTACTCGAGCCCTCGAGGAGCACGATTGGCGCGGTGAGGAACAAGACCGCACTAAATGCCTGCGCGGCACGCGGCGCGCCGAACTGAGCCGTGATCAGCGACACGGCCAGTGCGCCGCCCACGAGCGCAACCCATTGGGTCACGTTAACGAGGCTGTCGCGTCCGGTGACGAGCATCGAGTGCAATATCGTGTACTCGGCGAAGGGCGCCATGTGTAGCTGGCGCGGAATGGCGGTTGGATAGAAGTCCACCGAGCCGTTGGCGATCCAGTGCATCACCCGTGGCAGGTGATAAATCATCGCGTCGGCGGTTCCCGGCGCCGCGGCGAGCGCGATGAGACCCACGATCGCAATCACGAGCGCACCCGTCCCCATCCACAGGCAGAGTTCACGATCACGCGGCAGGCGTATGGTCGGCACGTGCCAGCGCCCGGTGCGCGCTACAGACAGAACAGCGGCGCCGGCGACGGCGAGCCAGAGCAGCGAGACGGAGAGCCGAGTTAGGATCCCGAAGAAGCCCAGAGCCTCGGTCGATACGGCAACCATGACCCCCAGGCCGACGAGCCACTCGAGGACGACGACGCGCACCTGGGGCGTGGCGGCTCCACTCACGGACTGTCCTCGGCCGCTGCATGGGCAGCACGACCACCCAATGTGCCGAACTCGACCGGCCGTCGCGGCAGGAACGAGAGACAACACGAGACATCCGCCAACGGGGCAACCATCAGACCTCGTGCTCCCCGCACGGACTTGGCCCGCGCGCAGGGGCGGATGACCATGCCGACCAAGCCCATCGTCCCGAGCATGCCCCCGCGGAGGGTAGAGGTCAAAAACCGGCCTTCCAGCTGAGGGCCGACCCCGTCGGCGACCTGCATCGGATCGCCGACCAGCGTCGCGGTCGCCGCATCCGACAATCGCGATGGTGTGACGTACCGGCTAAGGAAACATCATGCACGGAGAGAGGCTAGACATGACCCGCCTGTGGACGGGCCTCGCGACGCTCGTGTTGGTGGGCAGTTGGGTTGTGGATTCCCAAGCCCAGTCCGAGACTCCCGCTCAGACATCGGATTGGCGCCGGCCAAGCTCGACCCGGGCGGCTCGCGTCAGTGTTTTTCTGGCAGAGGGTCGGTTCGCCGACCGGGTCGACACGAGTTCATTGCGGTACTGGTTGGTGTGGGGTGGCGATTCTAGAGACTACCCTCT
>Ga0310123_10004207_pt1 | contig 10921 bp, 7 predicted proteins | sample CB6_AW_1057_MG_FD_203505 | JGI IMG/M metagenome (GOLD analysis project Ga0310123, IMG submission 203505) | Marine microbial communities from Western Arctic Ocean, Canada - CB6_AW_1057 | ecosystem: Environmental > Aquatic > Marine > Oceanic | place: Canada: Western Arctic Ocean | collected...
TTCGATGTGGCTTTATCGCGACTGGGTCATCAACGCCTTCAACACCAACATGCCATTCGACCGGTTCACCGTAGAGCAGGTTGCCGGAGATCTGATGCCGCACAGCAGCAGTGCGCAGCGGATCGCCAGCGGGTTCAATCGCAACACGACGTACAACGAGGAGGGTGGGTCGGACCCCGAGGAGTTCCAGGTGGTCTACGCGGTCGAGCGGGCCAGCACCACCGGCACGGTGTTCCTGGGTCTGACGCTCGGTTGTGCTCAGTGTCACGAACACAAGTACGACCCGATTTCGCAGGAGGAGTTCTACAGCTTCTACGCGTTCTTCAACAGCGTCGACGGTGAGAAGGGGGCCCAGGGTCACGACATCCCGCTGCCCCCGCTGCTGGTACTCTCGACCCCCCAACAGGCGGCACAGGCCCGGCAACTGGTCAGCGATCTCGAGACGCTCGACAAGACAATCGCCACCGAGTTGGCCAGGGTGAAGCTGCCCGCACCTCCGGGGCCAACCGGCACGGCTGCAAGCAGCGACGGCCTGGATCCTCCCCCGCCCCCCAAGCCCACCACCACAAACCCCGACGCCCATTTCGACCGACAGGACCAGTGGGAGATTCACGCCAGGCAGCATCTCCTGGACAAACTCCCCAAGGAGATCCGCAAGCTGGTCGAGCTGGCTGCTGAGCGTCGCGACGTCGCTCAGAAGAAGACCCTGGCCAACCACTTCATCCGCTTCGGGTACACCCAGGCCCGCAAGGTCTTTGCTCCGCTCAACGCTCGCCACAAGCAGCTCAGCGACCGCCAGTCGCAGCTGAAGTCAAAGACACCGACCACGATGGTGATGAAGGAGATGGCCGAGCCTCGACCGGCGTTTTTGCTCTTGCGTGGCGACTTTCAGCAAAAGGGCACCCGGGTCGAAGCCAACGTGCCGGCGATCTTCAAGGCGTTGCCCGAAGGGGCGCCGCGGAACCGGCTGGGATTGGCTCGCTGGCTGGTCGACCCCGAGCATCCTCTGACGGCACGCGTGGCGGTCAACCGACTCTGGACCAGGTTCTTCGGCAGCGGGTTGGTTCGCACGCCCGAGGACTTCGGCGTGCGGGGTGAGTTTCCCACTCATCCGGGTCTGCTCGACTGGTTGGCCGTCGAGTTCATGCGGATCGGCTGGAACGTGAAGGCGTTGCAGAAACAGATCGTGATGTCGGCCACCTATCGCCAGGCGTCGCGATACGACCCGGCCACCGGAAAAACCGACCCCTACAACCGGCTGCTGACTCGGCAGAACCGCTTCCGGCTCAGTGCCGAGTCGATCCGCGACATGGCCCTGGCCTCGGGGGGACTGCTCGATGACCGGATCGGTGGTCCGAGCGTGTATCCGTTCCAGCCCGAGGGCTATTACAGCGACAAGGGTCGCTGGAAGTGGCCACAGAGCACCGGTCGCGATCTGTATCGACGTGGGATCTACACCTTCTGGCGGCGGACCACCACCTATCCCAGCTTCCAGATCTTCGATGCTCCGACTCGCGAGACCTGCACCGTAGTGCGGCCTCGCACCAACACTCCGCTGCAGGCCCTGGTGACGCTCAACGAACGAACCTTCGTCCAGGCGGCTCATGGCCTGGCCGCGCGAGTGCTGCGGGGTGCGGATGAGTCGAATGTCTTGAGGCTGGAACGCGGGTTTCGGGTCGTTCTGGGAAGACGGCCCCAGGAGTCGGAACAGAAGATCCTTGACCGGATCCTCGAGGACCAACTCAAGCACTTCGGCAAGAATCCCGCGGCGGCCCAGGCGCTGATCGACCAGGGCACCGCTTCCTCAAAGGGGCTCGACCCGGTGACCCTGGCCGCCTGGACCAGCGTGGCCAATGTCCTGTTGAACCTCGACGAGGCGATCACCAGGGAATGAATGACATGACACGACCGGTACTGCCAGATTGCTCGATTTCGCCCGAGCCCCTCTCGCCCCGCCGCCAGTTCCTGGCTCGAACTTCCGGCGGACTCGGTGCCGCCGCACTCGCAGCCCTGATGCAGGATCACCTCACCGCAGCCACCGCAGCCCCCACCGCAGCCACCGCCCCCACCGCAGCCCCCACCGACGGCCGACGGCCAGGCACTCTGTCGACCACTCACCTTCCGGCTCGTGCCAAGCGAGTGATCTACCTGTTCATGGCCGGGGGTCCCTCACAGATCGACACGTTTGATCCGAAGCCGAAGCTCGAGGACCTCAATGGTCAAGAGCTGCCTGCGGAGGTGCGTGGCAAGCAGCGGATCACCTTGATGACTCGCAAGCAGAAGCAGTTGCAGATTGCCGCATCACCGATCAAGTTCCGCCAGTTCGGCGAATCGGGGCAGGTGTTGAATGTGCACATGCCGGAATTGGCGAAGGTGTGTGACGAGATTGCGATCGTACGGTCGTTGCACAGCGAGCCGATCAACCATGACCCGGCGGTGAACATGTTGCAGACCGGTGCCGGTCGTCCGGGCCGGCCGTGCATGGGTTCGTGGGTGTCGTGGGGCCTGGGGAGTGAAAACCGCAGCATGCCCGATTTCGTGGTCTTGCTCTCGGGCACCAGTGGCCAGCCGGTCATCTCGCGGTACTACCACAGCGGCTTCCTGCCGGGCCGTCATCAGGGCGTGCAGTTCCAGTCTCAGGGCGACCCGGTGCTGTTTCTGTCGAACCCTCAGGGGATCGACAGGCGGACCAGGGGCCGGCTGATCCGGGGGATCAATGAGCTGAACAAGCGTCGGCTGGAGGTGGTACGGGATCCGGAGATCGAGGCCCGGATCGATTCGTTCGAACTGGCCTACCGCATGCAGAGCAGCGTGCCTGAGATGATGGATCTCTCGGGTGAACCCAAGCACATCCACGAGATGTACGGGACTCAGCCGGGCAAGGTCTCGTTTGCCAACAACTGCCTGCTGGCTCGTCGGATGATCGAGCGGGGTGTGCGGTTCGTGCAGTTGTACCAGCGTGGCTGGGACATGCACGGCGACATCAAGAACCGGATGCCGAAGCAGTGTGCCGAGGTCGATCGGCCGACCGCGGCCTTGCTGCGGGATCTGCGGCAACGCGGCCTGCTCGACGAGACGTTGATCATCTGGGGTGGTGAGTTTGGCCGAACGACATATTGCCAGGGCGAGCTGAAGGCGACGTTTGGCCGCGACCATCATCCTCGCTGCTTCAACGCCTGGCTGGCAGGCGGCGGCATCCGCGGCGGGGTCACTCATGGTGCCACCGACGACTTCGGTTACAACGTGGTCGAGGACCCGGTGCATGTTCACGACCTGCAGGCCACGGTGATGCATTGCCTGGGGATCGACCACGAACGCCTGGTGTATCGGTTCCAGGGCCGCGACCAGCGATTGACGGATATCGGAGGACAGGCGGTGGCGGAGCTCCTGGCCTGAACCGGTCTTGAACCGGTCTTGAACCGGTCTTGAACCGGGCCTGAACCGGGCCGCTGACCTGACCTTCTCTTCTCCAGATCGACTCCATGACGACACCTACGGTCGCGACTTCTTCCAGCGGGCTTGAGTGTGGTGAGCCTCTACGAGGCTGGCTTTCCACGGCGGTCGAGCTGGGTGCATCGGACCTGCACGTGGTCTGCGGGTACCCTCCGGTGCTGCGGATCCATGGAAGCCTGGACCCGATCGGCAGCGAGCCACTCGAGGGAGACTCGACCGCCGAGTTGCTGGTGCGGTTGTGTCCCGAGGCACTTCGCGAGAAGTTCCTGGCCGATCAGAACCTCGATTTTTCGTTCGAGCTGGAGATCGAAGGTCGATCGTGCCGGTTCCGGGCCAACCTGTTCTTCAGTGGCGGTGCCGCGGGTGCCTGCTTCCGGTTGATCCCCTCGGAGATCCCCGATCTCGACTGGGCCGGGTTCCCCTCAGAGATTGCCAACCGTTTGGCTCGGGTCCGCAACGGCCTGGTGCTGATCTCGGGCGTCGCCGGCTCGGGCAAGTCGACCACTCTGGCGATGATCATCGACCTGATCAATCGCCAGGGCGGACGTCGGATCATCACGGTCGAGGAGCCGGTGGAGTACCTGATTCCCCGGTCCGCCGGTTCGGTGGTGACTCAGCGGGAGGTGGGAGTCGACGTCGGTTCGTTTGCTGACGGTCTGAAGTACGGCCTGCGACAGGATCCGGACGTGATCCTGGTCGGAGAAATCCGCGACCGCGAGACGGCCCAGATGGCGTTGACGGCAGCCGAGACCGGTCACGTGGTGTATTCGACGTTGCACACCCGGGACGCCAAGGGAGCGGTGTCGCGATACGCCGACCTGTTTCCCAACGACGTGCAGGGTGAGATCCGGGCCCAGTTGGCTCTGGGGCTGCGGGCGGTGATCAGCCAGCACCTGTTGCCCAGCGTGCAGCCTGGTGAGAAACGTCAGTTGGCGTTGGAGATCATGCTGACCAACTCGGCGATCTCGAGTGCGATCCGAGTGGGCAAGTTGCAGTCGATCGACAACTGCATCCAGACCGGTCGCGACGCGGGGATGGTGACGTTGGACGAGTCGATCCGGCGTCTGCTGAGCGAGGGGCGGATCAATCGCCAGACGGCCTCACACTTCGTGTCGGACCCGGCCGTGCTGGGCTAGAAGCCCGCTGAAGAACTCGGGGTGTGCCGGTGGCCGTGACACACATGTCATCCCGAGCGCGTGGCCGGGTTCGGTCAGCTTGAGGACCTCGGAGATTCCGGGCCAAGAGAACCCCTTCGGGGTTTTCCGGACTCGACGCCATCGGAATGACACCATTTCACAGGGCATGATCACTGCTGAGGTTTTTCAACGGGCTGCTAGGTCTTCTGGGGTCAGACGCCCCGCCTTTTTGCGGGGGGCCTGACCCCTTCACTCGATCGATGGGGGTTGGAACAAATGGGTTTCGGCCCCCCGCAAAAGGCGGGGCGTCTGACCCCGGGCACCGCGTTCTGCAATGGGCGGCCAAGTCTCACTCAAGCGGCGGCAGCGACTCGGGAGCGACGAAGCCCTGGCGGGTGGCTTCGGAATGTTGCTGGTCCCAGGTCGTCGGGTCATCGGTCTGCAGCAATTCGTAGAACAGTGACTTGTAGGTCGAGGGGACCGCGCCGGCCTGTCGCATTCGTTCCAACGCGGGGCCGGTGTTGGGCTCGGAACTGAACACACAGTCCTCGAGCAGAAATACCTCGTAGCCCAATTCGATCAGGCCCAGCACCGATTGCAGCACGCAGACGTCGGTTTCGGAACCGGCCACCGCCAGGCGAGGTCGGTCGAGTTGTGCCAGCGCGGTGACGATCTCGGGTTCACCGGCCAGTGAGTAGGACTGCTTGTTGAAGGTCTGTGCGGTGTCGGGCAGGTGCGGGACCAGTCGTGGGTCGAGTTGTCCCTTTTCGGCAACCGGCTCCTCGAACGTGGCCAGCACGGGGAGCTGGAACCAGTTGCAGATGATCAGCAGCTGCTCGAGCCGCGCCAGCACCGGCTCGGCGGCGGCGTGCATGTTGTCGACGAATCTCGGTTGTACGTCGATCAGCACGATTGCCAGTTCGGGTGGGCGTACCAGGAGGCCTGGTGAATCGGTGGTGGTGCCGGCTGGCATGCTGAGGCATCTCGTGCAGTGAGTGGCCTGGGGAGTCGAGATCGGGCGCTGTGCCCAGGATGAGAATGGGTTTGGCTCAGGAAGGCAGGTCGGATGTCCCGTCTGAGGATGCGGCGATGGCCTGCAGGTGATCGATACCAAGATACAGGCGATAGGGGTGACCGGGCAGTTCGGCGAAGCCCCACTTTCGATAGAAGTCGCGGGAGCGATCGTCGAGGCTGTCGAGAATCACGGCGACGAAGGGAAAAGTGGCTCCGGCGTCGAGGCAGTCGTTGAGAGCCTGGGCCAGGAGCCGACTGCCGAGTCGCTGGTGCTGGTGGTCTCGGTTGACGCCGAGCCAGGCGAGTACGGCGACCGGCAGCATCCGGCGTGGCAACGGGTGAGCGAGTTCGGGAGGGAGATCTCCGAAGTCGACCTGGCCGGTTGCCAGGGTGTAGTAGCCGGCGATGGCTCCAGCGGCGTCCAGCAGGACTCGGGTCACCGAAAGGTGCTTGCGTTGACTCTGCAGGGCACCGGTTGCGAGCCAGTCGTTGACTTCGTCGAGGCCGCAATCGAATGCGCGGCGGGGATGACTTCGCGAAAGGGACTCGATGTGATAGTCGGCTGGAAAGTCGACCCGGCTCACATCTCGCCCCGCATCAGGCTGCCGAGCTGCCGTTGGGAGTCGCTGAGTTCTGGCGGAGATTTCAGTGCCTGCCAGAACTGCAGCTGCTCGTCGGGGCTCAGGGAAATCGTCTGCTGGTTGGCGGCTTCGACTTCTCGACGTGCCTGGCCCAGGGTGACCAGTCGCACGTAGTCACTGACACTGACTCGCCGCAATTGTGCGGCCCGTGCCAGCACGTCCTTGCTCTCGCTATCGAGTCGGACCATCAGGGGGCTCGCTGACTGTCTGCCCGCAGATCGATCGGGTTTCTTTGTCATGCTCCCCGCCTCCTGCCAGCCTGCCACCGACTATTGTATTGCACAATGCAATACAGTCAATGTCGGATTGAGGCGTCGGCCGGGATCAGCGGAATCGTCGCGTGGCCGGGCTATTTCTTTGGTGCGGCGGCGGGTGTCTTGAGCAGTTCGCGGACTCGTCGTGCGACGGCGTTGCCGCGGAGGTTGGCGGCCTGGACGATGCCCTGTCGGTCGACCAGCAGGTTCATCGGGATGCTGTGCACGTCGAAGAGCACGGCCAGCTCGTTCTTCCACTTCTTGCCGTCGTAGTGGTGCAGCCAGTCCATTTTCTCGCGCGAGATGAACTCATCGAGCGTTTGCTGTTTGTCGTCGAGGCTGATCGAGACGATCTGGAATCCCTGCTTGGCGAACTTCCGATGCGCGTCCTGCAGGTACGGCAATTCGGCCAGGCAGGGTCGGCACCAGGTGGCCCAGAAGTCGATCAGCACGACCTGGCCCTTGAGTTGTGCCGTGTCGATCTGACCGGGTGCATTGTGGCGTGCGACCTGAAAGGCTTTCAGCGGCCGTCCGACCATTCTCAAGGGTGCAAACTGCCTCTGCATCCGCGGGACGAGCCGGTCTTTTCCGGCGGCGAGCATCTGCGATTCGACGTGGTCCATGAAGTCGCGAGCTTCTTTGAGTCGACCGAGCAGGACGAGTGCATGGGCTCGTTCGCGGCCGTAGCGTTCCGGCTGATCGGGGTAGTCGGCCATCAGTTCATCGAGTCGATCGAGAGCCGGCTGGGGCTGGTCGGAAAACAGCAATGCGCCGGCTTCGCGGATCCGGGCCAGGCGAGTGTGTTTGCCTTCGGGGAAGGCGTCCAGCAGCGTGCGGTAGGCTGCGGCGGCGTGGCTGTAGCGTTTGAGCATCCAGAGGCTCAGGCCTCGGACATAAAGAGCTTCCTGTCGGTGCTTCGACTTGGGATACGCCTTGAGAAACTCCACGAGCCGGTCGACTCCTGCCTCGGTCGGCCGTGCAAAGACCAGCGTGCCGCGTCGTCGCACCTGCAGCTGTTTCTCGATGGCCCGGAAGGCGGCTGTATCGTCGGTCGGTTTTCCCAGCGGTCGCGGTTTGGTCAGCGGCTTGGTCAGCGGCTTGGTTGTGCCGATGAGCCGCGGCCGTTTTGCTCGGACCAGCGGTGCGATCCGGGATGCGGCCACGGTGAGCTTGAAGACCATCTGCAGGTTTTCCTGCTTCTGTTTCGTCTGGCGGTAGTAGAGCGAGGAGGTGCGTGAGACGAGTCCGACGATATTTCCCTTGAGGTCGAGCACCGGGCAGCCGCTGGAGCCTCGACCGAAATCCGCCGTGATCGACATGACCTCGGTCCGCCCCTGCTGTCCGGTCTCGGCGAAGTAGCGGGCAACGACCCCGTCGCTGAAGTGGAAGAAGTGTTTGTCGGGGTGGCTCATCACGCGGATCGGCGAACCCGGCAGGGGGTTGTTGCCCAGGGGCAGTGCGGGGAGTGATTTCCCGCCGGCGGTGTCCAGGCGGAGGACGGCCAGGTCATCGGCTCGGCTGCCGGCCAGGACTTCCTTGACCGGGATCACCGTGCCATCGGCGGTCATGGCAACGATCGTCTCGCGTTTCTGGTCTGGTCGGCTGCGGATGACATGGTCGTTGGTCAGCACTTCGCCGGTCTGACCGATGACGACTCCGCCGGCCACCGTGGCGTGCAGCTTGGTGCAGCGATTGCAGTAGTAGAGGCTGCTGATGATCAGCACGCTCTGGCGGGATTTCTGGAACAGCTCGGGTCCGCTGAGGACTTTCGTCGACGGTTTCGCCAGCTTGACGGTATACCCGGTTTGCTTGAGTCCGTCCTGCAGCTTGGCGTAGGGGGTGGTGCGGCCCGCCTTGATCAGCTTTTCGCCCTCGCGGACCAGTGCCAGCATGCGGCCCTGGTCACCGGTGCGGATCCGGGTGTTGGCGGATTTCTCCGGCAGAGCCGACCTGGTGGGCGGCTGGTCCTGAGCTGAGAGCGGGGTGGTGAGGGCCACGAGTGCGGCCAGGGCGGCCAGGGCGGCCAGGGCGGGCAGGGCGGGCAGGGCGGTTGCGATGAGCAGAGTGGAGAGGCGTGCGACCATGACTTGTGCTCCGGGACTCGATCCGCGGCCCGGCGACACCCGGGTTCTGGTTCCCTCCGTCATACCTCCCCGCACGGCCGGTGTCAAAACTCGGCCGCTTCAAACCGGTGCCCACTTCTTGCCACACTCGAGATCGACCAAGTGTGCGGATTCGGGGGGGCGATTGGGTATTCAGTTGCGGGGTTTGACGGGCAGAGCGAGTTGGTGGACGTGTTTGCCCGAGAAGAGGTAGAGCGTATTGGCTTCGCGCCAGGCGCTGATGGCTCCATCAGAGCCTTCCCACTTCACGTGGCCTCGTCGGTCGCGGGTGATCGATTTGAAGTCGGAGGTGTATCCATAGATCAGTCGCGGATCGCCATCAAAGGGATGGCTTTCCTGCCAGGCGACCAAATAGCGGTGAGTTCCCTTGTCGGACTTACCGAGGTAGCCCAGGAATCCCGGCCGGTAGACTCCCTTGCGGCCGCCTCGGCCGTCATCGGCGTGCAGGATGGGGTTCTGCTTGAAGTAGTCAAAGGAGACGCCATCTCGAGAGGTGGCAAAGCCGAGTCGTGTGGGTCGTCCGTCGTTGGAGGTGCCTCGGATGAACCCCAGCCAGCGGCCGTCGGGGAGGCGGTGGACGGAGTTGTAGGACGAGGCTTCGTTGGCCCAGGGTTTGCTGGTGGTTGGGAGCACGGGCAGCCAGGCCGGGACGGTGCTCTTGAGTGTGCCGGGCAGGATGGTCCAGCGGTGCGAGGCGAGGTCGGGGCAGGTGGCCAGTGCGGTGGGCTGAAAATTGGTGGTGGCGGTGTGGGCGTGGTTGAAGAAGTGGAAGTAGAGAAACCAGAGTTTTTTGGCGGGGTTCCAGACGACCCAGGGGCTGGAGTTGTGCGAGGGGTCGTCGGGGTTCCTGGAGCTGGCGTGAAAGCTGGGTACGACCTGGTTGTCGGGCCGGCCCGGCACGGAGACCTTTTTGGAAAAGGGGCCGGTGATCGAGTCGGAGACGGCCACACCGATGCCCGAGCGGGGGTCGTGGTGTGCGTAGAACAGGTAGTACTTGTTGTCGGGCCGCGGGCCGTGGGTGTTTCTGACCAGCGAGGGGTAGCCGACCGTATTGCCGCCTCCCCTGGGCCAATTGGGGTTCTTCCAGGTCGAGTGTTCCCAGTCCTCGGTCTGCCTGAGCACCTGGTCGGTACGTTTCAGGACCAGCGGCAGTTCGCCGTCGAGATCGGTGAGGTCAACGACCTGGGAATTGTTGTCCAGCGGCGAGGCGGCGGCGGGGGCGGCTGGGGGTTGGGCGGCGAGCGGGTTGGGGCACGCGAGTCCGAGCAGGACCCAGGTGGCGAGCCAGCCTCGAGGAGAGAGCCCGGTGATCACTGACACGCGGCGTTCTCGCTAGCCCAGTTCTTCGATCGGCTTCCCGAACGGCAGCGTAATGATCGGGCGTCCGGAGTGATCGAGGTAGTGTCGTTGTGTGTCGATGCCCAGGTGGCGGTACATCGTGGCGAGCACATCCTGGGGCGACTTGGGGTTTTCCAGCGGGTAGGCGCCTTTGCTGTCAGAGGACCCGACGACGCGTCCTCCCTGGACCGGTCCTCCGGCCATCACGGCGCTGAAGACGTTGGGGTAGTGGTCGCGGCCGTTGGTCTTGTTGAGCTTGGGGGTGCGTCCGAATTCGCCCCAGGCCACGACCAGGGTGGTTTCGAGCAGTCCTCGTTCGTGCATGTCCTCGATCAGTGCCGAGAAGCTCTGGTCCCAGCGGGGCAGGAAGCCGTTCTTCATCGAGTCGACTCCTTCGACGTGGGTATCCCACCAGCGGCAGTCGACGGTGACCAGTCGGACTCCGGCCTCGACCAGGCGTCGACCCAGGACCAGGCGTTGGCAGAAGGCGCTGGCGCTGCAGCGCCTGGGATCCATCGGGTTGTAGCGTTCGATGAACCCGTAGCGTTCTCTGAGGCTGCGGGGCTCGGAATCGAGGTCGAACGCACGTCGGGCCCGGTCGGAGCTGAGGATCCCGTAGGCTTGTTGCTGGAAGTCGCTGATCGCGTCGAGTTGTCCCGACTGGTCGACGTCCTTGCGGAAGCGATCAAATGTCTTCAGCAGTGCCTTGCGGTCGCCGAACCGCCGGTCGCTGATGCCCTCGACCAGCGAGAAGTTTCTGAGCTGAAACGGCTGGTGAGTGGCGGGGTCGCTGAGAGTTTCAAAGGGCTTGTGGGCGACTCCGAGGTAGGCCGAATCGGTGCCGGGGACCTGGCGGGGGATCATCACGTAGGGGGGCAGTTCGGGGGTCAGGTGTCCGAGTTGTTCGGAGACGATCGAGCCGCAGCTGGGGTGGATGTTGACGGCAGGGTCGGGTCCGGGGA
>Ga0310123_10004208_pt1 | contig 10919 bp, 14 predicted proteins | sample CB6_AW_1057_MG_FD_203505 | JGI IMG/M metagenome (GOLD analysis project Ga0310123, IMG submission 203505) | Marine microbial communities from Western Arctic Ocean, Canada - CB6_AW_1057 | ecosystem: Environmental > Aquatic > Marine > Oceanic | place: Canada: Western Arctic Ocean | collected...
CAGCTCGACAATAAGCGGTTATCGACCCAACGGTCGGCCTCCACGCTCAGGGGCGTTCTGGATCTACTTCGTTGCCAGCCGCGACAAGATACGATTCACTCCAAACCCGTGCCAGGCCGTCCCCTTGCGCGTTCGGAAGCCCTCTTCGTGCAGCTTCGCGGCCAGCCGGTCGAACCCCAGACCCTCTTTCCTGAGGGCTCTCATGCGCTCTACGACACTCTTCTCGCCGGGGTAGTGTCCGTAGGGCTTGCGGCCTTCACAACGCCCCGTACGGGCTTTCTTGCGCTGTCGAGCGCCCCGCAGCTTGATGACGATCATTGTTTTCTCGTACTCTGAGATCGCCCCGAAGATTTGGCGCATAAGTTTGCGGGTGGGATCGTCGCGGCACAAGTCAGGCTCAGTAACCGAGACCAACTCAAACCCATACTTCCTCAAGTCGCCAATGATCGTTTCCTGGATCATCAGGTCCCGCGCCAGCCGGTCGAGCTTCTCGATCATCACGAGCTTGACCCCGTTGCTATGGAGCGCTTGCATCATCTCCAAGAAGGCGGGCCGGTTCTCCAGATCCTTTGTTCCGCTCACGCCCTCTTCGCGGTAGATCTTGACGATTCGGATATCGTGCCCTTTGGCATACTCACGGATAGCCTTTAGCTGGCGGGGAAAGCCGTCTCCTTTCACTTGCCCTTTGCCGCTAACTCGGAGGTACGCGAAAGCCTTTCTCATACCTCAAGAGTACGCGAGAATGCCCTACTTGTAAACACTTATTCTGTAGATAAAGTGTCTATATTGATTCTAAGGGACTTACAAGACGAGTGAGTGTTTTCCAATGGGCTAGGAGGTAGCCCACAAAAAGTGGCCCCGTTTCACCCGGGCCTGCGCGTTATCATGTGTGGGGATGTGAGATGGAAATTAAGATGGAAATATTGTTTTGCTTGGCTGTGCTCGTGTGGTGCATCAAGGAAGGTACGAGCCAGATGCCTGACCACGGGCCAATCGGACGGACAATTAACCGTGCGGCTCTTTTTACGCTGGGCGTTTGTGCTGTCTTCGTCGGTTGGTGGTTGACAGTTGCTCTCGCAATCCGGGGTTACTGACTACGCCGAAGCAATAAAATCGAATCGCCCCTACAGCGCACGTGGCCGTTACGGTGGTCTCCAGTCTGAGTTTCTCTGGTCCTCATTTTCAGCGACGCGAATCAGCGACGCGAGGGGCCGTGGGCTTCAGCCTGCAATTCGCTCCCAACGGTGCCTTCACGGCGGTGACGACGGCGGAGCGGTAGGGCTGCCCCGAATCACTCTAACCTGATCATAGACCCGCACCAAGACGGTCTCCGCCTTTCCAATGTTCTCGGCGGTTTTGGTTTGCTTTCCTCGTGTACTGGTGAGAACCCACAGTGGCCAGCCAAATTTTGTGCGTCGGGGTGAATTCCCAACTGTGAGTCGTCGTCTATAGCCCACCCGCCACATTCACTTGGCTGTCGCCGACGTTGATTTGCAGGCTGGGGAGACGCAGTCTGCGCACCCGTGCCAGCGTCTCGCAGGCTCGCAGGTAGCGCCGCTGCGTGGCGGAGAGCTTCCTCTCCCAGTGATCCCGTAGTGAGAGCGGCGTGTCCCGGTTTGAGATGGCCGCGTGGTTAAATTCGACATGGCTCATCCGCAGCCAGCAGAGAAGGACCTGGTCGATCAGAAGGCGCTCCAAGGCCGAGGCTTCCTCAGCGGGCACCGAAAGCCGAAAACCTGCGACAGCCACTAGGATGCCGTGCCCCGCTCATCCAAAGACGACTTCATGAAAGCGTTCGCAGCGCCAATGAGACGAAAGGCACGGGCAGGTTCCGCCGCGCTTGGGACTGCAACAAACGGTCCCTAGTCGCTGTAACCTGCGCATACAATAGGGGGGAATGCCGCCTGGACAGAGGTCCGTGCTACGCCTGCGGTTGGCCGCTGAGCAGGGAGACGCCGATGCGCAACTCGCTCTGGGCGTGCTGTACGTCTACGGTGAAGGCGTCCCGCAAGACGACGCTGAAGCTGTCAAGTGGTACCGGTTAGCCGCTGAGCAGGGAAACGGCCCTGCACAGTACAACCTGGGCGTGATGTACTACGACGGCGAAGGCGTCCCGCAGGACTACGCCGAAGCCATCAAGTAGGAATCGAGTTTATCTCGCCGCTGTTTACCACGTGTTCGATGCACCGGACCACGACAGACCGCGACTTTCAGCCAAGGGTTGTTGCCTGCGACACATGCTCTCAACCACTGTCTCGCGATGTGCCCCAGCGGAATAGCTGGCGTGAAGTGTGTCCAGAGAAGGCTGGCATGTTCAGTGGAAGACAGACCCACCGGGGTAAAAGTCAGAGCCCTGTAGCTTGAGTTGCATCGGTGGAGGAAACGAAGTCGACGAAGCCAACTGACAACGCCTTCACTGGGATGGTGACCTGGAAAGTGTGGAAAAATACTGGGATAGCTAGCCGTGCCGTTCAGCAAGTCTTTGCGAATGAGATAGCCTGGGCTGTGTGACAGTCCCGATTCCTTCGCGCCTTCTTTCCCAACGGTCCCATGGAACCGCACTTACTCTATCCTCTGTCCGAGTTCTACCAGCAATTAGGACGGCCACTCCCCGAAGCCCGTACCCTTCAACCCGAGGAGATGCCCGAGACCCACCGCCGCCTGCTTGTTCACGAGCGCGACATGACGCCGACCCTCGAGGCGGCACACGGCCAAAGCCTGCACGTTCAGGCGCTGAAACGCTCGCATCGTGACGACAGCTATTCCCGTCTGGTTCTACTCAAGCTGGACGATGGTTCCACTGCCGCGATGGGTGCGATCAGTATCAACCTCGCTGTCTTGCCGGAAAACACCAGGCAACTAGTATTGGAGGACGAAAGACCTTTCGGGAGCATCCTCGCCACGTGTCACATCGCTCACTACTGTTGCCCAGCGGCTTATTTTGAGATCAAGGCGGACGCCCCGATTGTGGAGGCCCTTGGTGTGGACGTAGAGTGCCCGCTTTATGGCCGTCGCAACGTCATTCGGGGTTCATCGGGGGCGGAATTGGCCCACGTCCTTGAAATTCTCCCGAAGACCGCCCCACCACGGGATCCTTTCGCATAAGGAACCCCCGGGGTCAATTCCTCCGCTGCTCCGCCCTTGACATCTCGGAGTAGGAAGGGGATTTCGCAACACTAAAGTGCACAAGGGGCCATAAGTCTATCGCTGTGAATAGTTTAGTCCGGCTCTCGATCACGGAGCCTGTCATAGCAGTCTTCAGTGACCTGGATATCGGGTTTGCCAGGAGACTCGTAGTCCAAGGCCGTTGCGGGGAAGTTTGGGGTTCGACAACAACCCCTCGGACTTTCCGATCCAGAAATTTGTATCCCTTCTGACCTAGACTGCAGTCACCCTTCGAGGCAAAAGAGCTTCTTGCCGTCCTAGCGCGCTTGGTCAACTCCGCAGGTTGAAACCGTTCGACGGCCCGCCCGGACGGCAGCTCGCGCATACTTCCAGGCCGCCGGAATCCTCAAAGGCGGCCATCGAAATCAATCATGGCCGCAAGCGGTGTATCAGTTGCCAACAATAATGGTTCTCGTTTAGTATGATGTTGCCAATGGGCGCTTTAGGCCAGGACGTAGAGGCTCGCATGGGTGACTTCGCCCGGCGATGCAAAGAGGCCGGATTGACGACCACTCACCAGAGAACGGTCATCTATCGAGTGCTTGTTGAGAGCCGCGATCACCCGAGCCCCGAGCTTGTTTACGAACGTGTCAGCAGGGAAATTCCGGAGATCTCCCGGGCGACTGTTTACAAGAACATCCACGCGTTCATCGACGCCGGGATGCTCCGGGAAGTCAGCGAGTTTCACCAGACCAATCGGCTCGACGCCAACCTCGAGCGCCACCATCACTTGATCTGCACCAATTGCATGAAGGTGGTGGATTACGAGGATGACCGCCTGGACAGCGTCCGGGCGAGCCAATCGCACCCGGACGGATTTCAAGTCACTGAGTACCGAGTTGAGGTTCGCGGGCTCTGCCCCGCGTGCAAATCGTAGGTTCACCCGAGACCGAGGAGGATTCGATGACAGATATAGGCAAGTGCCCCTTTTCCAGACATACCGCAGCTGGAGCCCAGTCGAACGCAAGCTGGTGGCCGGACCAGTTGAACCTGCAGATTCTCCACCAGAACTCTTCGTTGTCCGATCCGATGGGTGAGGATTTCAACTACGCCGAAGAGTTCAAGACGGTAGACCTCGACGCCCTCAAGAAGGACATCGAAGAGGTGATGACGACGTCGCAGGACTGGTGGCCGGCCGACTACGGTCACTACGGGCCGCTCTTCATTCGCATGGCGTGGCACAGCGCGGGCACCTACCGCATTCACGACGGCCGCGGCGGCGCGGCTTCCGGCTCGATCCGCCTGGCGCCTCTCAACAGCTGGCCCGACAACGTGAGCCTCGACAAAGCCCGCCGGCTGCTTTGGCCGGTCAAGCAGAAATACGGTCGGAAGCTCTCGTGGGCCGACCTGATGATCTTCGCGGGCAACTGCGCTCTGGAATCTATGGGATTCAAGACGATGGGCTTCGCCGGCGGTCGCGAGGATGTCTGGGAACCCGAAACCGACATCAACTGGGGGCCCGAGGCCGAATGGCTTGGAGACGAGCGCTATAGCGGCGACAGGGATCTGCAGAAGCCTCTTGGCGCCGTCCAGATGGGCCTGATCTATGTGAATCCGCAAGGACCGAACGCCAAGCCGGATCCGGTGGCGGCGGCCAGGGACATTCGTGAGACGTTCGGCCGGATGGCCATGAACGACGAGGAAACGGTCGCCCTCATCGCCGGCGGACACACCTTCGGCAAGGCTCATGGCCCTTGTCCCGAGGAGCCCAACATAGGCCGGGAACCGGAAGGCGCCGGCATCGCGGAGCAAGGCCTTGGCTGGAAGAACAGCTTCGGCAGCGGCAAAGGCGGTGATGCCTGGACCAGCGGGTTGGAGGGCGCATGGACCACTAACCCGGTGAAGTGGGACAACAACTTCTTCGACAACCTGTTCGGCTACGAGTGGGAGCTCGGGAAAGGGCCCGGCGGCTCCTACCAGTGGGCGCCTAAGGATGCGGCCGCGGCGGACGCCGTGCCGGATGCGCACGATCCGTCGAAGAAGCACGCCCCGATGATGTTCACGACGGACCTCTCGCTGAAGATGGACCCCGAGTACGCGAAGATCTCGAAGCGCTTCCACGAGACCCCGGACGAGTTCGCGGACGCTTTCGCAAGGGCTTGGTACAAGCTGACACATCGCGACATGGGGCCCCGCACGCGGTTTCTCGGCCCACTCGTGCCGAAGGAAGAACTGCTGTGGCAAGATCCGATCCCAGAAGTCGATCATGAATTGATTGACGCCGACGACATCGCAGCCCTGAAGGGCAAGATCCTCGCTACAGGACTGTCCGTGTCGCAGCTGGTCACGACCGCTTGGGCGTCAGCGGCGACGTTCCGCGGCACCGACAAACGTGGCGGTGCGAATGGGGCACGGATTCGCCTGGCACCCCAGAAGGATTGGGACGTAAACCAGTCGGCCGGCGTGGCGGGCGTCCTCGAGAAGCTAGACGGAATCCAGGCGGAGTTCAACGGTGCGCAGTCCGGCGGGAAGAAGGTCTCGCTTGCCGACCTAGTCGTTCTGGGTGGGTGCGCGGCCGTCGAGGAAGCCGCGAAGAAGGCCAGTCACGATGTGACGGTTCCCTTCACGCCAGGGCGCATGGACGCGTCGCAGGAGCAAACCGACGCGGACTCGTTCGCCGTGCTTGAGCCGACCGCGGACGGGTTCCGCAACTACGTCGGAAACGGGCACGACCATCCCGCCGAAGAGCTGCTGCTCGATCGGGCGCACTTCCTGACGCTGACCGCTCCTGAGATGACGGTTCTCGTAGGCGGCATGCGTGCTCTGAACGCAAACGTCGGGCAGTCCCAACACGGCGTCTTCACCGGCCGTCCCGAGACCTTGACGAACGACTTTTTCGTCAACCTGCTCGACATGGGCGTGAAGTGGCAGCCCTCCTCCGATCCCGAGGATGTCTACGAGGGGCGCGATGGGTCCGGCGAGCTCAAATGGACCGGCACCCGCGTCGATCTCGTCTTCGGTTCGAACTCCCAGCTACGAGCCATCGCGGAAGTCTACGGATGTGACGACTCGCAGCAGGCGTTTGTGCGTGACTTCGTGGCTGCGTGGGACAAGGTCATGAATCTGGATCGTTTCGACCTTGCCTGATCTGGAGTGGAAACCAAGGCTGGGAAGTGTTTCCGTTGAGCTCCGCGTGGGCGGCATCACATCTCCTCCCGCGCCAGTAGTCGTCGGGGAATCAGCCTGTCTCCGGAATACGACTTGCTGGAGTCGGCCCTTTCGGATTGGTTTCGCTTAGCTGGCGAGAACAAGCCTTCCGTTGAGCAATCCAATCGTAGCACCGCCGGGCCCTTGATTCCAGGGGTGTTTTGCGCGTTCGGCGAGTTTCTGAAAACCTCAGGCAACAGTTAGGTGGCGCGAACGCGATTTACCAATAGTTAAGTGCGGACGAGCGGCAACTGACTGGTGTGCATGGAGTCCTGCTCGCGGTCACGGAACTCTTCGAACCAGTTCTCTGTAATGTGAATGGCGGGCTTGCGTTGTGTCTCGCCTTCGTGCAGACTGTCGCACGCCCACCTGAAGACTGGGCAGGGCCTATTCCAGGCGGGTCCGATCAGGGGCTTCGCACACACCGCTTTCACACCTCTTCGCAAGCTTGTAGCGATGCTTCGCGACCCAGCCATAGCAGGAGCGAGAGATCCATTTCAGGACCGGGACACGATACAGCCAGGCCACGAGTTTCCAACCCCTCAGGCGGCGCGCGATCTGGTACACCGCGTCAGCACCCACGTCGATTGAACCGTCGGGGTTGACCAGCCGCATGCCCGAGTTGAAATCGCCCTCGGCCAGCGTGGGAAACCGCTGCTTCAGTCCCTCGGACTGGCGCGGCACGTATTCGAAAACGCCAGCCGTGTCTCGCCGCTTCATCCTCTCGACCTGCTTCAGGCAGAACGGACACTCTCCGTCGTAGACGACGACGGAACGGGCAGGTTCTCCGGTGGTTTGCACCGTGGGCATCGCTTTTAGTGTATCGATTCGGTATGGGGCGGAATTGCTCGCTCTGGCCTAGCGGGATGGCTTGCTGGGGCATTGTCAAGTTAACGGTGGCTTCTTTAGTACCGATCGCTGGCCCAGAAAGCCCAGTTCCGAAGAGCATAAAGGGCTGCTGGAAGAAGCTATCAACGTATCAGCCTCTAAAGCTCGGGATCTGCGATCCACACTGCCTTGCGTGCACTACCTGCCCGTACACATCGGCGGGTACGGACGGCCCCTTGCGGGTGCAATGCTGACGATAAGCCTTCTCAAGCTCTCCGGCGATCTCATCAGGCGTCATGCGCTCGATGTGCCGACGCTCCAGCGCGTAGACAAGCGCGCCGTCCTTGAACAGGGCGGCGGACGGCGACGATGGCGCAACCTCCGGCATGCGCTCGCGCGCGCGTTGGGTCGCCTCCATATCGACCCCCGCAAAAACCGTGGTCAAGTGATCCGGGATGACAGCGGCCTGCAGTGCCTGGGTGACCCCGGGTCGGGCGCCTCCGGCCGCACAGCCGCAGACGGAGTTTACGACAATAAGCGTGGTTCCAGGCTTGCCAAGAGCCTCATCAACATCGACAGCGGTCTTGAGCGGTGTGACGCCACATTGCGCCAGCTCCTCCCACATCGGCCGCACTGCTTCCGGATCATACAAAGGCTGCATACGAAACTCCCTCCATTTTGGTTTCTCCACTCTCTCGGGCGCTCGGGCTAAAACAGCGTCGAACCCGCCGCCATCACAAGAACCTAATTAAGTATGACCCTTCGGTCACCGTTAAGTCCAAAACATCCACTCGTACCGCGTGGGGGTCCGGAAGATCTCGTTTAGCTCCTTACGGGCTTGCGCACTCAAGCCCTTTGCTCCCGTATTAGTCATCTCAAGCACCCGCTCCACTGCATTCCCGAACGCGTCTCCAGGTGCGATCGTAACCGCGCTGCGTCGAGCTAAGCCTTGGCTTCTCACGGTGTGTCGCTCGGTGTGTCGCTCGGTGCTTGTCGCAGTAGGTGCCATCAGTCTTGTTTGGGCAGCCAGGGCGCAGGCAATGGCGCTTGGTTATCGAGGGCAAAAGGCACCGATGTGCTGGTGTGAAAGCTGGTGTCCGATCCGATCTTTGCGAGCAGGTCACGGAATGCCATGTCAAAAAATGGGCGGCGGAGGAAAGGAGTGTGGAAACCGTTTTGCTCGTCGTACTGTGCTGTCTTGCTCTTCGCCGCCGGGCGGGCGGCCGCCCGGCGAGCGGCCCACTTGCTCATAGCTCTTCCCCCAATCCCTGCTCTCGAAAGGTAGCGAGCACTTGCCGCATGGCTACCCGCTCCGCATCGACGCGATCAAGCCCGCCGTCGAATTCGCAAATTGCCGCCCTCTCATAGAAGATCGCCATGTAGTCGTCCAGGTCGGGCGGGCTGCTCGGTAAGGCGACGGGCTCAGCGACGGCCACGCCCTGTTGAGAGCGCTGGCGTGCAATGACTCGGCGGGCAATTTCTAGGTAGTGCATCTTACGCTTGCGACGACCTTTTCTCGCTTATCTCGCTTATCTCGCAACGGCACACCAAATTTCTGCCGGGCGTCCCCCGGTGTCGACTTCCCGTTTTTGCACACGCTTTAGCCCTAAGAGTGAGTCAAGTGCTCTATGTATCTGGTCTTTTCCTTTGTGGCCGCCGAAGCCGCGCCCAATGTCGGTGAGTGTCATGCCGTCCGTCTTATCACGCAACAGCAGCAATACGCGGTCGGCAACCGGATCTCCCAACGAGTCGCCGAAAATAAAGCGAGCAGACGACTCCGCATACTCCCACACGGCTAGCGCCGCGCCCAGGTGCTCGGTACGGATCAAGTCGGAAGCATCGAGCAGTGCATAGATCAGTGCGAGTCGCATCGTTTGCGCTTCGCCCCGTGAAGTGACTGAGCCGAATAGACCCGGTTGCCCCTGACTCAAACTGCCGTAGACTTCGCACCACACGCGACGTGCCGACTCATCTCGCTTTACCTCGCCCACAACTCGGACTTGCTCGATCGCTTGCCGAAGTCGGGCCGTCAAGGGTTGCAAATCTTCGTCTCGTAGGCTTCCGCCTTCCGGCAATTCCTTCGATCGTCGAGCGCAGACCCAAAGGAACCGGTTAGCGAAGCCGTTGCCCGCCTGGGTGTCGGTCAACAAGCGGGTGAGTTCACCCACGGTAATGTGGCCGACCAGCGAGATATGCGCGTCCGTGCTTGACGCCGCCGCCGTGCGCGTCATAACACGCAACGTGTCGCCGTCCCACGCCTGACGGATAACCGGACTGAGCGTGTTTCCCTGCCTTTCGCAGACCTGTAGAACCCGACCGAATTCCGGCTCGGTGACGAATAGCCGTTTATCGTCAATACCGGGGTCTTTCACAATGTGCTCTTGCCGCTTCGGATCGAATTCTTGGATCGCGTCCCGAACCCGCCAAATGAGACCTTCGCCCGTTGAAAGACCATTTGTGATGCGGGAAGCTGCCCAGTCCTCGTCGGCGGCGCGAAGGACTCGCTTCACATGCGAACCGCTCGTGCCCTTCCGCGCTTTGCTCGTTTCGCCCGCGACGCAACAGAAAAGGTTTGCGTGGTGCCGGTCAGCTTCGACCCGGAAGTACGGGCCGCGACCAACGGTCGAACCGAACGCTACGAGAAGCTGAACAAGCAGAGCTGCTGGGTCCGCCTCGGTATGCGGCTCGATGGCTTGGACGATCTCTCCCGCGAGTCCGTAGTACGCTTCTTTTTCCAGCGGCTGCGGCCAGCCTCGTACATGCGAGATAAGCGAGTTATGCGAGATAAGTCCAGCGTCATTCGTGGGGCCGGGGCCGTAACGCTGGGGGAAGTCTTCGGCAAGCTTGCGGACTTCAGTCTCGGTCTTCGGCGGCGAGCAATGGTTGCGGTTGAATTCCAGTAGGGCCGGGAGCATCCCCTCCGCTCCACAACCCGCACGGCGCAGCTTACCCGCAAAGCTGGCTAACGCCCCGTGACGTTGGCCCGCGCTGAACGTCTCCGAGCCCGCGGGGTGTTTCGGCTTGCCGTTCGTCGTCGGCTGGCTCGTCGGCTTACTCACGAGCAATTGCTTGAGCCAGGCGGGGGGAGCAGCGACCCCCTCATCCTCTAGCCCATCCCACTGATACCGATTCCCGCTGATATGAAGCGATGGAGCCGCGACGAAGAAACCACCATCCGCTTTGATGTCAATGCCAGGGGCAAGAGCACTTTGATCTTGGCGGTTCTGAATATGCCCGCCTGGGTGGGTGAACAGGATATGACGCCCGTCGCCGCCGGTAATTTGCTCGCGGGTTTTGGGCAAAGCCCCATGTTCAGCTATAAGCTCATCGAGCGAATCCTCACCGCCGTGCCGCGCATCGACGTCGAGAACGATTAGGCTGCTTTTGCCTGCGACGATACCGATATTGGCGTCCGGCCACATTTTCCACCAACGCCGAATCGTCGCCTCATTCGTGGTTGCCTGATTCTGCCAATCGGAAATCCGTGGGTGCTTGCCCGCCGACGAGCAGGCTTCGCCCTTGACGCACGTACACCGTCCGTCCACAATGCCGTGCACAGGGAGCACGTGCCACGCGAGTTGGGCGTAGCGCTCGGCGGCGTCGGCAAGTCGATTCCCTACTGCGCCTTCAACGCGCACGGACCGTTTCCTCGGTCTGCTGCTCTAACCAAATCTCAATTGCCCGCTTCGAGTAGTAGACGCTCCGCCCGATCTTCGTGCGTTTAGGGCCGCGCCGCTCCACGTGCCAACGGTCCAAGGTGCGCGGCTTCTTGCCAAGTT
>Ga0310123_10004209_pt1 | contig 10913 bp, 8 predicted proteins | sample CB6_AW_1057_MG_FD_203505 | JGI IMG/M metagenome (GOLD analysis project Ga0310123, IMG submission 203505) | Marine microbial communities from Western Arctic Ocean, Canada - CB6_AW_1057 | ecosystem: Environmental > Aquatic > Marine > Oceanic | place: Canada: Western Arctic Ocean | collected...
GGGCGGAGCGCTGAAGCCCTATTGCGACCTCCCGGCCCGGGGCGACTGCTCTTATCCTGTCGCCGTTCAAGTGGACCCGGACGAGATGATGGTGGTTTACTATTCCAACGACATCACCGCTCCGGCGCGAAGTGACGACCCCGTATGCCACCTTTATCTGGCCCGTGTGCCACTCAAATCGCCGAGCAAGTAAAAGCAATTTCCTATCATCAACACACCGGCGAGCAAAGTCTTCGGTGCGTACGGACATCTGCTAAATATCCCGGAAGGAGACGATATGAGTAGCGACAAAGCAGGGCATAAACTTGAAGGACCGCGTTCCGGTCGACCCGACGAACTCGAGGCCATCCTCGAAACCGCAAACGCGGTGATACGCGTTGCCCGTGGTTTGCCGCCGACTGTGATCACCGATTATCCACACCTGTATAATACGGACAACGTCGACAATATCATCATCGTCAAGGACGGCGACCGCGTCGCCAGTACGGTCGCCATTTGGACGAATACCATCGAGATCGGCGCGGCGCGGCTGCAGGTGGGCGGTATCAATATCCTGGCGACGTTGCCGGAGTATCGCCGCGGAGGCTTGGGAACGGCGGTCATGGAGGCGAGTCATCAACGCATGCGCGACCTCGGCTGTCATGTCGGCCGGCTGACCACGGACATCACCAACTGGTATCGCCGGCTCGGATGGGAGAACGCGGGGATTGTCTGCACCTACAAATTCGACCGTGCGAACATGACGTTGCTGCCCAGGCTGCCGGCCGGCGTGACGCTGCGCTGCGTGCCCAGCCCGCTTGATGATGCAACGATTGAAATCGTCCTGCAGTCGCATCATGCCGACCGGCTCGGCGGCATCCGGACGCCGGCATTGATGCGCACCTTTCTGGGGGCGCCGGGTGACCCGAAGGTCATGACCTTTCCGCAGGCGATATTGGCGGAATCTGATGGTCAGGCGGCAGCGTATCTGCTGGAACGGGACCAGGAGATTATAGAATGGGGGGGGCCGGGCGAACTGGTGGCGGGGTTGCTGCGGGCGTGGTTCGAGGCCAATGACGATGCACAGGCCAGCACCTCCGAGCGCGATAATAACTTCAAATCCGTGTCCAACGACCGGGTGAGCCTGGTCGCACCGATGTACGGTCATTCACTGTCGCAGATTCTGCAACCATTCTCGCTGCCGCGCAGTGTTGAGTATTGGGGCATGCTCCATGTCTTTGACCCGCGCGGCATCCTCGACGCCTTCGGCCTCCAAGATATCAGCGTCGAAGAAGAGAACGGCCGGTTCACGCTCGAACGCCGGGACGCCAGGGTCACCGTCGACCGACGCCAACTGGCAAAGCTGCTGTTCGGTCCCGAACGAATAGCCGACTTTGCCAGTGACGTGCTGCCGCTACAGTTCTGGGAGTGGCCCTTGGAACACGTCTGAGGGTTGCGCCGGAAAAGCTCAGAGAGAAAGGATTTCAGGGTTCAGGTTATAAGCATCCCATGGAACTACGAAATTACGATTTCCTACGAGTCGGTAAGCTCAACTCTTCTTGTCACCGGGAAACCCAATTTTGCATGTCCGTAAACACCATCGTAAACACCATCGATCTTTCCGCCTAGGCGGAAAACCCCCGTCGTGAAACCCTGGTGAAAACTCCATCGAAAAGGGTCTCCAGGCATGAATAACGGGCATTCGACGGTGTTAAATCTCGCCAATAGGCGACTGGGTTAGACGACAGAATCCACTAAGGAGGAGTCCGACGGTGTTTTCCGCCTGAGGCGGATCCGCCTTTGGCGAAACGACGGAGTTCACTATGGGGTTCGAATGCTATGGGATGGCTGTTATTTCAAGTTTCAAGTTTCAGGTATCAAATGTAGTCCGTCAGATGTTTCTTCTCATAGCCCAGAGTTCCGAACTTGTATTTACTGAAGGCAAGACGATACTTTTTATTTTGTGAAAAACAGGAATCGATATAAGTGAAAGGAGTCGCCGTGACCCGGGCCCATAAACAAGAGCAGCAGACGAAGTTGTTGTTCATCGATGATCGGTTTATAGAGGAGCAGTCGGGGCTGAGACGCTGCTTCCATCAGGCGGTCAAGTGTGATCGGAACCCCATCATTCGCGCCGAAGAACCCTGGGAAAAGGACGCGGCGTTCATCGATTCCGGGCTTGCGATCTACGACAAAGAGGCGGAGCTGTTCAAGGCATGGTATCAGGGTGGCGGTTGCTACGGCCCCGAAGACGGCTCGAATATGTGTTATGCCACCTCGCGCGACGGCGTCGATTGGGACAAGCCCTCATTGGGACAGGTCGAGCACGAAGGCAGCAAAGACAACAACATCGTCCTGCTCGCCAACTGCATGATGCACGACCCGGCGGTAATCATCGATCATATCGATTCCAATCCGCAGCGGCGCTACAAAGCGGTCTGGTGGGGCGGCCGCAAAGATTCGACGGCCGAGAGCGGCTGGCAGTTGGGTCACTGCGTCGGCTTTTCTCCCGACGGGATACAGTGGTGCGAGCACCCGGAGAATCCAGTATGGCCCGGCGACGCGGAGGTAGCCGTGCCCAGCGGCCTGGAACGAACGTCAGGCAAGTTGGTAATGTACAACAGTGCTGACGGGTACGGGATGCGAGTCACCGCCCGCAGCGAAAGTGACGATTTCGTCCATTGGGACCTGCCGCCGCAGCTCGTTTTCGGGCTGGATGAAGAAGATCCGCCGGGGACAGAGATGGCTGGTCTGGCCGCTATCGACTACGAAGACACCCACCTCGGTATGCTGTGGTTGGCCCGCAACCTGCCGGAGTTCACGCCGGGCGAATGGCGCGACATCGTCGACCGCAACATTCGCCAGGGGGTCCTGGGTCCGCCGATCGAGATGAACAACACGCGCTGCCGCACGATGCACACCGAACTCGTCACCAGCGTCGATGGCATCGACTGGCACCGCTGCCATCGCGAGCCGCTAATTCCCTTCGGTCCGCAGGGCAGTTGGGACGAGTGCATTGCGCTGGCAGCCAGACCGTTTGCCCACGATGGCAAGATCTGGCTCTACTACACCGGAATTGGGCGGACGAAGCCGACGCCGGGCGCGGCAACACCAGAAAAGATCGCGCCATGGAACGTCGAGACCGGCTTGGCCACGCTGCGACTAGACGGCTTCGCGTCGCTGCAAGCGGGCTCGTCGGCGGGTGTGCTCGTCACCAAGGAAATTAACTTTGAAGGTACGGATATTCTCGTTAACGCAGATGCCGGCCGCGGAACGGTCAAGCTGGCGCTGCTCGATGAGCAGCACCGACCGATCACCGGGTATACCGGCGAAGAATCCCAGACAATCACTGGCGACCAAATAGCGGCGCCAGCCGCGTGGAAACACAAACCCGACGCCGCAGATCTGCGGGGGCGGCGGATCCGCTTGAAACTGCACGCCGAAAATGCTCAAATATACTCGGTGTCCATTCAACAGTAAGGAATAATAATGCAACCACCAAGTTCCGATTCAGAATCAGGCCTCACCCAGGCCGAAATCGCCGACGCGCTTCGCCAAACCGGAATCAAATCGGGCGAGGTCGTTCTCGTGCATTCGGCAATGCGGACGCTTGGACAGATCACCGGCGGTGCGCGCACGGTCGTCGACGCCTTCCTGGAAATCCTGGGGGACGGTGGAACGCTCGTCGCGCCGACCTTCACCTTTGTGCACGAAGCTGAGGAAGATCCCATTATCGATCCACGGAATGACCGCTCCGAAATGGGCGCGATCAGCGAGTCGGTTCGCACACATCCACAGGCACTCAGAAGTATTGCGTATCGGCATAGTTTCGCCGCGATCGGCCGGCGGGCCGAAGTTATAACGGGGATCGATCCGGCGCTGTCCGTGTTCGATCTGCGGTCTGCTTTCGGCGTGATGCTCAGCTTGAACACCCAGGTCATGGTCCTGGGGATGACCTACTCCAGTTCGACGAGCCACCACTTCGCCGAGTGGGTGTGCGATGTGCCGTATCGGCGAAAGTTCGACCTGAACGTGAAGGTGCGGAAACAAGACGGCACCGTATCCCCGCAAGCCATGACCGACTACCAGCCTGATAACTACAAGGGCTCACGACGTCCTGACTTCAATCGGCTGGGGCGAATGCTCGAGGAGCAGGGACGTTCGGTTGCTTGCGCCGTCGGCAACGCCGCGGCGCGGCGGTTCCCCATGCGGGACCTCATCGACCTGGCCCAGGTTGAAGCAGCAAAGGACTACAATGTGTTCCGAACGGCCGAAGGCGACACCAAAGCGTTCACACCGCTTGAATTCGGAAACATCGTGCACAGCCCGGAGATGCTCGACGCCGCCGGGAGGACAAACCACTATCAGTGGTGTGTCGTCGATGAATCCAAGCTCGCGCTGCCTTAGCCGGGCTTTGTGTAGCATCATCCCGGACAACGAGTCTACGTGTTTTTGCGGAGTCCGCAAAAACAATGCGCTTCCCACTCGTCCTTTGTTGACCGATCACTGCTCACCCAGTGCCAGTGAAAACGACCTGAGTTTTTTCGAGAGTCATCACTCGATCACTCTTAATTCTGGGACTAGTCAATACCGGGGATCAGGTTGACGGCCCCAAACAGGCCGGATCGTAATTTGGGTAGATCGAGATCTTTGTAAATGGGCGAATAGGTCCCTTTAAACGCCTGTTTGCGTGTCAATTCGGCAATTCTTTCCTCGCTGCCAAACACCGCGTTCGCCTGGGTATTCAGCACGTCTAGTTCCAGAAGGTGTTTGCCTTGCTTCAGGTGATCGAGGCGAAGATGGAAGGGCGTGAATATGCAATCTCCGATTCTTTCACCATCGAGCGACACCGTGGCCGCATAGTGAACGGTTCCCAAGTCAAGCAAAGCGCCGGCCGTGTCGCTTTGCCAGGTAAACTCGGTGCGGTAACGCATAAAACCGGTATATACCGGCCAACCCAATTCATCCCACGACGGCAGTTCCGATCCCAACTCAATCTCTTTTTCATCCGGCAGTTTCAGTCGCCAGTTGTCCAGTGGCAATGATGCCGAACGGTCGAACGTCTTCGGGGGCGGAAAAGAAAATTCATTAAACGTACCCACAACGAGCAGTTTTGATTCTGAAGATACAAACGTAAGGTCGACTTCAGTATCTTTTTCCAGGTTGCCCAGCTCGAAGGCTTCGCCGGTATTCATATCCACCTCGATTAAACTCCCCGGCACTCGCGATTTCAATGATGCTTTGACAGTATGTAAGGCTTCGTTAAGCAGCAAACACGCGTAGGATCCATTCTCGGCGATTCGGCCCCGCGAGGCAATGGGAATACCGGGCGGAAGCAGTTCAAAATAAGGATTTTCTTCGCGACATTGATTGAAATACGGCTCCAATTCGTCAGCCAGTTTTTCGGGGAGGACGGTAGGTTGCCCGGCCGTCACCTCATCCTGGAGGAAGTAGTTCTTCTGCGCTGCCAACGGGACCGATTCGCCGGGACCGAATGGCCAAACGATTCGTCCATTGGCCCCCTGCCGTAATCCCTTAAACTTTTCCGCCAGCTCATCGTCCATCTGTGCATTGGCAGGGATGAGTACGGATCGATATTCGCGCCCGTGGGGACCAACGATTTTACCGTCCTGGGTTTGCAGGTTCATGATGTCCGCATCCCAAAGAAAATCAAATTCTATTTGGTTATACGTCAGTTTTTCGGAGAGTGCTGTGAGCTGCCCGGCCATTGCCTCATCCCAGCGGAAGTAGTTCTGAAGCGGAATGTACAAGCCAACCGTCTCGCCCGCTCGACCCCCGAACATGACCCGACTGAGACGCATGATGCGGTCGTTCAGAAGGTGACCGTAATGTTTGATGATGGGATTGAATTCAGAAAGATCGGGCGGATGATAGTAAAATGACTTTTCCCGGTTGTAATTGGTTAACTTATTGAAAAACTTACTCACTCCCCGAGTTATTTCATTCTCCATGACGTAACGCATCTGATCCAGATGCACTCCGTGGCCGAAACATGAAAACGATTCACTCATGGCCTGCGGCTTACCATGAACGGCCGCCCGAGATCCGGCCAGTCGCGTTGAATCACAGAAGCTGCCGGGGGCAATGAGTCCCCAGATTATGTCCACGCCCGGCATGTCCGAATAATCCATGTTCTTGAAATACATACCGCCGCCCGCGAGCAGCTCCGCCACGGTTATGTTGTTATCCCCGATCGGGTGGCCCGTCGCGATGACGCCATGCTCCTGACACCAGAGTTGAATCTCGCGATAAAATCCTTCCGCTAACAGGCTTGTCCAGACATCACGATAGTCCGCCTCGACCTCATTAATCTTTCGCGGCCGCAACTTGTCGTTAAGGCAGTATCCTTCCATCCTGTGGTCGATCAACATCGGAATGAGATATGGGCGTAAATCGTAGCCCTTAATCTCCTCGAAGCGCTTCAGGAGATCATTGGTCCAGGGACGCTCACTTGACGCCTTGGGTTCGTCATAAAAGAATCCTTTCAGCGTCTTTCCGAACTCATCGGAAAACCTGTGGTAGTACTTCTCGTGAATTTCCTGCAGGTAAAGGCGTGTTGCCTCAGGTTTCATCATGTCCACCGACCACACATCCGGGTCATCGCAGAAATAGATGTCGCACACTTGTGCAGGAACATCCGGATCGAGAAACATACCGTGGGAGCGGGTAGTATGCTGAGCCCCGGAAGTATATTGCCAACCAATGACAATCAGACGTTCACGGCAATCGGCAACGACGTTGATGGGCATGTCCGCATCACTGCCCAGAATCTTGGGGTCGTCGACTGGATTGTCAAATTTATCCACGGCAAAGATCCCGCAGGATTCGGTTCTTTCCGGTAGCTGAAACGCGGCTGTCTCGCCGGGTTCCAGAATCATGTCCACCGTAATTTTCAGGGTCTTGGCTCGGTACTCCTTGTTACTGGTCACCCTCCCGGCCGCAGGCCCGCTACCAAACAGCCATTCATCCCAGATCCACACGTCCATTCCAATCTCCTTCGCGGCGCCGAGTATTTCACCTACGCGGTCCAGCCATTCGTCGGACATAAAATCATACGGGAGGTCGCCCCAGGGCATCACCATCACCCCCCCGTAGCCGCACTGGCGAAACGATTCTAACTGCCGACGCGATTCGGCCTCATTCATCCGGTCGTTCATGGCCCAGACAAGGATGGGCCGGTACGTGACTTCATCGATCCGGGCGTCGATGAAGGGATAGAGGATTGCTTGCGAATCCACGATTGTCACCTCGGCTGGTTGTTTTATGGAACGCGATGAAACGATGTTCATGTCCCTCGTATTCCAAATAGTATTTTGTCGGATCGTCGGCTGGCTATCGCTTGCCAAAACAGGATATCGCTTGGCATAACCACTTGACGCACCGCGCCAGTGATACAAAAGTGAGCATGAAGAATTCGAATACCCTTGTCGTTGGTCGCCGTTACTCTACGTTCACCGGGCTCGGGTTTCAAGTCACGCACCGACCTCGTTCTTGAGAACGTGGTGCTTCGCCATCAGTGCCGAAGAGGACGATGATCTGTGTTACGATACCCGAATCTTGATGCGTGACCGGGAGGCGGAGGCCGATCCTCAGCCGGCATTGGAATTGTGCATAAGACATGGGATATCCGGCTATGATGCTCAGTTCGTCGCGTTGGCCACCAACCAGCGTATCTCGCTGGTCACCGAGGATCAACAGCTGATGCGTAAGTTCCCAGCACTCGCACTCTCGGTGGCGAATTACTGCCGGCCCCGCTCGGACGGCTGAAACCGCAGTCACGATCCGGCCCTGCGCAAACAGGCACTAGAAAAGGACTGTCGCGTATGACGCTCGATTCCGTCTTCGCCGAACCCATTCGCTGCGGGAAACCGGTGAAAGCTACGGCACTATATGATTGCCGCTGTTGTCTCCTGAGCCTCACTCGCGTTTCTTAAGGCTTCCGCTATATATCTCGGCAAACATTCCCCAACACTCCCGTTTTTCGGATAATTCAAATAGCGCATTCAACGCGTCGATTATTCCATTATCCGATAATAAGCTGGCTTATGAGAAAAATTTATTCGTGCTCAGAACTTGACAATCGTTGCAAATTCCTTATCTTCTGAATGACACTGTTTACGCCATTTTCCCGGCAGCGAAAACTCCCTGCCTTTCGGTGTACGCCGCCGTTGCGTCACCCACCGACAACGCGACTTCGTCCCCCCTGCATCGGCATCAAAATGGAACCACTGAACGCCGCCGAAAACCCACCGGCATCTAAAAGCAAGGCCGATGACCCGGACAATCTCGACGTTCTGGATTACATCCAGGATGAATATCGGCAGTATGCGCTCCAGGAAATCTCCCACAACCATGCGATTTCTTACTTTCTGCCCTTGGTTCACGAACTGTTCAGCGGCAGCGAATCGAAGACCAAGGTTGTGTTTACGATTCTGCACAGCCTGATGTTGGATGAACGCGTCCGCTGGTCGCGGGCGGAGCTCGATGAGAAGTTTCATTGGCTCAAGGAGCACCACCGCAATTATCTGCTGCATCGCCTGAGCAACGTTGGCTGGCTCGAATATTATCGCGATCTGGGCATGTACATGGTCAGCGATAAAGCGGAAGCGCTGATGCGCATTCTCAACCGGTTCGTTATGGGGCCGGAACTGGTTCAGAACGAGGGCGCGGCACTCGCCGAGATCGAGTTCAGCCAATTGCTCGAGTGCCAGGATATAACGGAGCAACTCCGGTTTTTGTGCAACCGTCTGCTGAAACATGTCATTCGCGCGGAACGTGCGCTGAATTCGCAATCCCCGTATCTGATCCTGGAGATCTATCAGCAGCTCAAATCGGCATATCGCTGGACGGAACAGACGCGCAATGCTCTCGACCATCTCGTGATCGACGACGATGACATTGCCCAATGGGACGAAGTCCAGCAGGTCCATGATCATCTTTCGCGGCTGCACCAGCTGATATCACAGATGCAGTTGGAACTGCAGGATATTCAGCGCAAGCAGATTGATATCGCACGCTACGGGCTGACGCATCTGGACTTCGACAATTTTCTCATTCATTCGCGCGTCGACGTCCTTGCCGATATGATCGCCGGCCGGCTGCGCAATATCCCGCGCCCCATCCTCATCAATGAACGTCATTTGTTCGCGGAAGCTGACGGCGTTTTGAAACGCGATCGCAGCACCTCGGATGACGCACGGCGCTGGGATTCCAATGTCCATGACGTCACTGCCGACGACCAACCGATCGTCGCCACGGAAGCTGTCAATTTCACCAAGGACCTGACGAAAACCAACCGTAAATGGCGGGGCATCGAAAAGCTGTTGGGGACGGAAAGATGGGAGGTCGCCGCCTACCGGTTTTCGTTGCTGACCGTGATCGCCGACCGCGATCCGCATATGTTGTATGCGGCGGAACAGTCATTTGATCCCATTGTCGCGACACCGGTTGAGGTCGCCTTTGATCCGGAGGCAGAAATGGTCGCCGTCAAAGGCGGCGGCGAAACCCGTGTTTTGACCCCGGGACGAGTCCGGAAATTCGAGAAGGAAGAGCGTGAAGCACAAAATGTAGAGATGGAATCGTGAAGCCGTCTCCGACCGTGCGGAACAAGTTACGCAACCACACGATACGCATTACGCACAACGGACAACGCACTAGACCACAACGCGTTAGACGCATAACGCACGACGCCCCATGTCAGACATTGATTTTGAACTTGAGCTTGATTTGCCGCAGGAGTCCGACCGTATCGAAGAAATATGCTCGATGCTGATTGCCAACGGCCACGTCCAAAAGAATGAGTTCCGTGATCTCCTCTACGACGAGCGTCTGCGGAAAAATGTCGAAGCGCGGCTCAAATCCGTCGGCCTCAAACTGCTTTCCAACGCATACAGCGAACACTGGGGCGTCGGCCTGAACGAGCGGACGTCGGCGGATGAACGGCTGGACTGGTCGAACAACTTCGGCCTCGAACGCGGCGCCATGGCGCTCCTGTTGATCATCTGGTGTAAGCTGGTCCTGCCGAAGCGTCTGGCCCAGGAGGAGCGCCAGCCCGAGGACGGCAGCGTCGCCTCCCTGTTCCCCGAGATCGAAGAGATCCCGAATCCAAGGGTCAGCATCAGTCGCGATCAGTTGATCGCAGAGTATGCGGAACTGCTGGGCGGTGCCACCATGACACACCGTTATCTCGCACAACTTTCCCGGGCCAAGCTGGTCAAGGCCCATGGCGGTATCATCGCGGAGGGCCCGATGCTGCCGCTGGTCATCGATGAGGTCGGCCTGAGCGAGGAATTGCGTCGTGAAGTTCTGATCAGTGTACTGCGGCGCGAGCATAAGCATAAATGACAAAATCCATCCGCTAAACTATGTTTGATTTCCAGTACGTTGAGTTAATGAACTGGGCATACTGGCCCACCGTAAAGCTACCGCTGGATCAGCGAACGATAATGATCACCGGCCCGAACGGCAGCGGCAAGACGACCTTCCTCGATGCCCTGCGAACCCTGCTGCGCGTCCCGAAGCTGAGCAGCAGCCGGCATTTCACCGATTACCTGGTCGGCAATGTCGAAGCCGCGGCTGTCAAGGCCGTTGTCTCCAACGGCTGCAATGGCACTGGTCGTCGCCCCTTCGAATTCAAGGGACACGTCGGTGATCTGGTGACACTGGCTGTCATGCTGCGCCGCAAATCCGGCCGTTGGGAAAAACAGTTTGCGATTCTGGACGGTGATGTTCCGTTTGATTCGCTGAAGGATTTGCCGAGCGCTGAAACCCTGACGCCGACAACGTATTCCTATGAATTGCATGAGGCCGGTTTCGCCAATGCGTTGGTCAAGGTTCTGGCACTGGAACAAGGGCAAACGGATCAGTTATGCAACAAGTCACCGCACGAGCTCCTGGACCTGCTGCTCGAGGTC
>Ga0310123_10004210_pt1 | contig 10913 bp, 8 predicted proteins | sample CB6_AW_1057_MG_FD_203505 | JGI IMG/M metagenome (GOLD analysis project Ga0310123, IMG submission 203505) | Marine microbial communities from Western Arctic Ocean, Canada - CB6_AW_1057 | ecosystem: Environmental > Aquatic > Marine > Oceanic | place: Canada: Western Arctic Ocean | collected...
GTCCCAGCCGAACTTGATGTCTCGCCACTGTGCGCTGGAGGGTTTGCGTCGGGTGAGGAAACCGTGATTCACGAGGAGCTCCGGGCAGAAGTCGAGAGCGGAATGGAAGCGGATGCCATCGCGGCCGAATTCTCGGATGATCGCCAGCAGGATCGTGTCGTCGGTCTTGTTGGCCGTGGCGTAGCGGAACCACATGTGCAGGGTCCGCCAGTCGGGCAGCAGCCTGAGCAACCGGGCCGGCTTGAACAGCTCGAGCTTCTCGATCTTGCCGGCCATGACCGCGTCGCGGATTCCGGCACGATTGAGCAGCCGGATGGCCTTGCCCATCCGGGCGAGTCCGGCGGTGGCGAAGCGATCGCAGCAATCGGCGAGGTCGTCGGAGACCATGCCCTGGACCCCCAGCCCGTAGACTTTCAACCCCTGCCTGCGGGCGGCTCGGGCGAAGGTGATCGGAAAGCGGCCGGCTCCGGCCACCAGCCCCACCCAGCCATCCTGGAGTGGCGATGTGGCCGCGAAATCGGTGGGCAGGAGATCGAGTGTCATGCCGCGTGCGGGTTGATCTGCGGAGGCCGAGCTGGGTCCTGGGCTTCGGCGAGCTGGTTTTCGAGGCGGTCGATCCGCTTCAGCAGCTGCTTGACGGTCTTGAGCAGTTCGGGGAGTCGTTTCTGGGCGATCAGCACGCGGAGCTGTTCGGATTCGGGTCCGGCGGGGTACCCGAGTTGAGTTTCTCCGGGGGGCACATTTCGGGCGACGGCTGCCATGGCGGCCACCGAGGCTCCGTCGCCGATGACCAGGTGATCGGCCACGCCGACCTGCCCACCACAGCGAACGTAGGCTCCGGTCCTGGTGCTGCCGCCCACGCCGACCTGGGCGGCGAAGGCGTTGTGGGGGCCGATCGAGCAGTTGTGGCCGATCATGACCTGGTCGTCGAGCTTGGTGCCGGCACCGATCACCGTGGCATCGATCATGCCTCGATCGATCGTCACCCCGGCTCCGATTTCGACGTCCTCTTCGATCAGCACGTTGCCGTAGTGGATGATCTTGACGTATCGACCCCCGGGGAATTCGTCGTTCTTGACGAAGCGATACCCGAACCCATCGGCTCCGATCACCGCGTTGGCGTGAATGATGACCCGATCACCGATCGTGGTCCGCGGGTAGGCCACCGCGCCGGCGTGGATCTCCACCTCGTGGCCCAGGTGGCAGTCGTCGCCGATGACCGCTCCGGGATGAACGTCACATCGGTCTCCGATCGTGACCCCCTCGCCAATCGTCGCTCCGGGGAAAATGTTCGTCGCTGTGCCGATGACCGTCGAGTCGCCCACCCAGGCTTTCTCCGAGACCCCGATCTCTCTTCGAGCGGGGACCGGGTGGAAGAAGGCCATCAGATCGAGGAATGCGGCCTGAGCATCTTCGACGATCAGACGGACGGTAGCGGGCAACTTGTCGCGGGCGGTGTCCAGTTGCGAAGTGTCGACGATCACGGCTCCGGCCTGGCAGCTGGCAATGTCGGCTGCGGAGGCTGCGGCGGTGAGGAAGCTGACCTGGCCGGGAGTCGCTTGTGAGATTCGGCTGGCGGAGTCGATGACGCGGGAGGGATCGCCTTCGAGCGTGGCGCCGAGCTGTCGAGCCAGCTGGTGTACGGGGTAGGGAGTAGGAGACATGGAGCGGCGTCCTTTCCGACTCCAGCGGGGGGGGATCCGGCTGCGGGCCTGTCACCGGCCCGAAACCCAAGCGGGGTTGTACCCGAGAACAACTTGAGGAATCAATCCCTGTTGCTCGTGCCGGGAGACGGTGCTGGAGGGGTTTGGGTGGGGGCTGGGCGGGGGCGGGGGGGGGGGGGGGGGGGGGGGGGGGGGGGGGGGGGGGGGGGGGGGGGGGGGGCGGGGCGGCCTTTGGGGTGGCTGCTAGACTCTATCGGGTGGTCGCGTGGCGGGGCTTGGTTGTGCAGCGGGAATCGCAGGCAGCTGGAATCGGTGACATGATGGCGGTTCGAGGGATACGCGGGGCGACGACGGTTGAGGCGGACGAGTCTATCGAGGTGCTTGCGGCCACCGGCGAACTGCTCGAAGCGATTCTCTCGGCGAACGAGCTCGAGGATTTCGAGGAGGTGGTTTCGGCGATTTTCACGACCACGGCCGATTTGAGTTCCACGTTTCCGGCCGAGGCGGCCCGCGAGTTGGGCATGCACCAGGTGCCCTTGCTGTGTGCCTCGGAGATCCCGGTTCCCGAGAGCATGCCGCGTTGCATCCGGGTGCTGTTGCACGTCAACACCACGAAGTCTCAGTCGGACATCGTCCACGTCTACCTGCGGGACGCACAGCGTCTGCGTCCCGACGTGATGAGTGCCCAGTAGGCTTGGGTGAAGCGTCAGCCTCCGGCGAAGTCGAACCCGCTGACTCGCCCGACGACGGCCAGTACCAGTGCCGCCTGCAGTGCCAGCAGCAGTGCCCAATCTCGGCTGCGGAGCGAATCGAGCGTCGAGGCAGCCAGCCAGCAGGCCCAGGGCATCAGCAGCAGCCACAGCCGAGCGGCCTCGCCCATGTTCTTTCCCGAGAGCCACAGCAGGCCCCAGACGGCCAGGCAGGTCCACGCGGGCCCCGCGGCCTCGGGCTGTCCCGATCCCAGTCGCCTCAGCAGCCCGCTGGCTGCGAGTCCGGCCAGTGGGATGCCGACGGCGATGGCGAGTTCCAGCAGGTTGACTCCGAGCCAGGGCAGGTAGCTGCGGGGGTGTTGGGGCTGGTCGTAGAATGCCGCATGGTTGACGAAGTTGGACGACCAGATCGAGAGCAGGTTGAGGTCGAGGGTGAGCCAGCAGGCCAGGGTGGGGAGTGCCAGTCCGGCGAGGGAGGCGAGTGACCAGGCGGTGAGTTGTTTTCGGTTGAATCGTCCCTGCCGGTTCATCCACGCCGCCAGTCCCGCGGCCAGTGCGAGGATCGGCAGGAAGGCGAGGCTGAGGCACAGGCCGATCCAGGTGAGACCGGCGGCCAGGACCGCCTTGGAGTGGCCTCCCTTGCGGATGGCCGACCACCACAGCCAAATCGAGGTTGTGGCCAGCAGCGGGTAGAGGCAGTCGGACTTGGGCAGGAAGATGGCCACGGCCGGGACCAACAGCCACAGCGACGCGGCACGCCAGGCGGTCCTGTACGGATGGTCGACTCTGACCAGCAGGTAGATCGGGATCGCGGTGGCGACGGCTGTGAGTTGGGTCAAGAGGGTGGCCAGCCAGAGTGCTGCGGCATCGACGGGCGGGATCGGACGACCTCCCTCGAGGATCGTGGCCTGGGCCTGGCGGACCCTGTAGGGCTGCCAGGACAGCACAAGGTCGCGGACCGCTGCTGACCTGCGGCAGGCTTCGCGGACCGCCAGGTGCGCCAGGAACAGGCCGGGCGGGTGAGTGCCCAGGTGTAGCGTGCGGCGATGCGGGTCGGGGTCCTCGAGCACCTCGAGGTAGCTCTGACGAAAATCCTCCAGCGACGTGACCTTGCGGGCCTCGTAGTAGTACCCCGAGCTGCCGGGGTAGTAGAGCACCCAGGGTGAGCGGCCGATGCCGTGTCCGGGGGGGAGGCTGTGCAGCAGCAGCTGCATGCCGAGGAATCCGCTGGCGACCAGGCCCAGCAGCAGGGCGGCGCGGGCCAGTTGCGCGAGTGCCCGGGGTTGGCTCTGTCGAGCCATCAGCCGGCTGCCGAACCACGCGGCCAGGCCGACGCAGCCGAGTGTCAAGCCGGCCTGGAGGCCGCCCAGCAGGCTGTCCCACCTCGAGGCTGCGGGGTGGACGATCCGTTCCCAGGACCACTCGCCCGGGACCCCCAGTGTCCAATCGGTAAGCCACAGGACAACGGCGGTGGTCACCGACGCGGTGACCAGTGCGATCCAAAGCGCGACGGGGAGACCGCTGGGCCGGTTCGGGGTCATTCCGATGACGGGCTGTGCCGGTTGAGTTCGAGCGGATCAGGGTCGAGCCGCTGGTGCGAATTGCGAGCCGGTCGGGTTGAAGAACAGCGGAGAAAACGAGGAGCGGCCGCCGATGTCGTTGGCGTTGTAGATCATCTGGGCCTCGAGCACCTTGGTGACCTGGTCGTTGATGCGTACGAGGTGAGCCTTGGTGTAGGGATCGGCCTTGTCGCCCCAGTCCTTGGACGCCGTGGCGACCCGGTCCCGCACCTCGACCAGTTCCTGTCGGGTCAAGAGCGCGACCGCCTTGTAGGCGGCACCGGAGCCATTGCCGGGGAGGCTGAGCGTGATCAGTCGGTCGACGTGTTCCTGCTGCAGGTTGCGTCGCAGGCTCGAGATCAGCGGCTTGCGGGCCGTGGCACCCTCGGCCGGCTTCTGTCCCAGCTCGGTCCAGATCTCGGAGCTGAGTGCCTTGAGCAGTTCGGGCAGGGTCAGGGCGACCTGGTTGGCCGGAACGCGGAACTCGTTGTCGTAGGTCCGGGTCAAGGTGGTGGGATTCATCAGCATGGTCAGGGTCGAGGCCTGCACGCCCATGATCTTGTCGTGGACCGGCCAGGCCGGTTCGCTGTTCATCGCCCGCGAGAATCCGCTGGCTCCGTCGATCCACTTGTCGACGGTCATGTGGCGGAGCAGCTCGGTGGAGAGTCCATAGGCCTTGTCGCGGAAGGTCGACTCGATCACGAACTTCAAGGCGTCTTTCTGCAAGTTGGCGGGGACGACCGAGATGGGTGCCCGTCCGTCCTTGTCGCCCTTGCGGTCGCGGTTGACGTGGGCTCCGCCGATCCAGTTGGCCATCATGCTGACCGAACGCATCTGCAGCGACAGAGTCAACTCGTACCCACGCCGGGCCTTCGACCAGCTGTCGCCATCCTTGACGAACTTTCCGAGAATCCTGCTGCGGTGATACTGGACCAGTTCCAGTTGGGCCTTGGCGTAGTCGAGCGGGTTCTTGCTGAAGTCGTATCGACGGGCCAGCGGGTCGGGGCCGCCGGTGTCCTCGTCGGTCGCGTAGGCCAGCTGCGGCTCGGCGACTCGCGAGAGGATTTTCTTGAGGTCGCTGGAAAAGGTGTAGCCGTACTCGATGGCCCACATGTCGTAGGGGCCGATGTCGATCATCGTGTGATCGCCCTTCTGCGGCTCCTTGCCCACTCGAGCACTCATGTTGATCGGGATGTAGTCCATCACCGATCCGGCAAACGGCTTCTTGCCCTTGAGCGATCCGTTGTTGATTTCCTCGAGGGTATAAATGCTGCTGGACTTGAAGTTGTGCCTCAATCCCAGGGTGTGTCCGACTTCGTGGCCGACCAGCTCGGCGAGCAGCGGGCCGACAAACCACTCGGGGATCCCGTCGATCAAGGTGACCGGCTTCTTCTTGGCCGCCGCGGGCTTGTCCTTCTTGTCGGCGGCCTTCTTCTTGTCTCCTGCCTTCTTGTCTCCTGCCTTCTTGTCGGCGTCCTTTTTCTTTTCGTCCTTCTTTTTCTCGTCGTCGTCGTCATCGAGTGTGGCGAGGATATCGATGTGCATCTTCATCAGGGCCAGGTCGAAGGCCTTTCCCTCGGCGGCCAGGCAGAGTCCGTTGACCTGGCTGGTGCGGCCGACGAGTCCATCGAACAGATCGTCACCGATGAAGCGGTTGTCGACCTGGGCCAGCGGGTGCCCGGCGTAGGGTGCGAGGGCTTTCCGAGCGACCTGCCGCCGGACTTCGGCTCGGCGCGAGGGGTTGGCGAGACGGATGCGGGGGTCCCAGCTGGGGTGTTCGGCCAACCAGGCCAGCGTTTCGGGGCTCATCCCCTGCATCGCGGCCTTGGGCAGCAGTTCGTTGAATTGCATCCAGTAGTGACGGATCCAGCCGTCGGTGAGGATGATGTCCGCGTCGAGGATTTCTCCGGTGAGCGGGTTGACCCGGCTGGGTCCGATCGCGGTGCCGACATCGTTGTTGAGCCAGCGAATGAAGTTCCATCTCACGTCCTCGGGGTCTTTCTCCATGTGCCGCCCGGTGCGGGCGTTTTGGAATTCGACCCGGATCGCGTTGGAGATGCCAATATTCTCGAAGGCTCTGTTCCAGTACAAGACTCCCTTTTCCACCCAGCGGCGGTAGCGGACCGGGGTGGTGTGTTCGATGTAGAACGTGATCGGATTCTTGGGGGGGCTGATCTTCAGCGAGGGGTCGTCTTTTTCGAGATGCCAGCGGTTGATGAAGCGGACCTGCACCTCGTCGTCGCGGTACTTGCCGAGGTCGCGGTAGGTGGTGGTGAAGAACCCCACCCGCTCGTCGGCCTTGCGGGGCTTGTAGCCGGGCGAGGAGCCCATCTTGCTGATCGAGTAGTGCAGGGTCTTGAGTCGACCGCCGGAGGTGGGCAATTCGAAGGCCAACTCGATGTTGTCGCGGAAGGCCTTGCACTTCTTGATCGAGAACAGACGGGGAGTGGTCGAGCGGGCCGAGTTGCCGAAGAACCTCGAGGCTCCTCCGACCAGCAAGGCATCGATGTCGATCACCGGGCCGCCCGAGGGGCCGATCGTGGCGATGGGGATCTCCATCACCACCCGGTCGGTGAACAGCCGCGGGACACTCGCCTTGCTGTGCCGGTCTCCGGTACTGCGGAATCCGACGTTGGGTTCGATCAGCGCCAGGCTCTTGTTGTAGCGACGGAAGTAGACATACATCTCGCCGGCCTGCAGCCCGGCAAAGCGTTCGCCGCTGGAGACCGTCAGGGCGATGTAGTACTTCTTCGAGGGTCCGATGCCGGCGGGGAGCTCGGCGTAGACCTGCTGGTCCTTGTTCCGCCGGTACAGAGTGAAGAGCGTGCGGGTGACGTCGGCGGTACTGACCACCTTCTTGAAGTCCTTGAGCACCACCGCATGCGGCGGGAAGTCGGGACGAGGAGGTGCCGACTTCTTGGCCGAGGAGGGACTCGAACTGGACTTCGTCGGTGCCTGGGCCAAGGCCGAAGTGACCAGGACCAGCGACAGCAGCGATGTGACGATCAGCGAGGTGAAACGGTGCATTCTCGAATTCCTCAGCATGCCGGGACTCACGCCGCGGAACAGCCCGCGACGAGTGATTCGTTACAACCGGGAAACAACTCCCATTGTCTCCATCTTTCCAGTCTAACCCACGTGGAGACCCACTGCACCGGTGCTGCAGGGATTTTGAGACCGGTGACCTGAAGGCTGGGCAGGGAGGTACCGGTTGCAGGGGTTCTGCGGTGTGGCTGCGGTGTGGCTGCGGTGTGGCTGCGGTGTGGCTGCGGTGTGGTTGGGCTATTCGAGTCTGAGGATGACGGCGGTGATGTTGTCCTTGGAACCGCCCGTTACGGCCGCGGCGACGACCGCGTCGGCGATGTGTTGCGGGTCGTCACCTTCGAGGAGCAATCCGGCGAGTGCCTGGTCATCGATACCATCTGTGACCCCATCAGAGCAGAGCAGGTAGCGGTCCCCGGGGGCCGGTTCGAAGACGACCGGCGTGGTGCCTTCGCCTCCTTCCTTGGATCCGAGGTATCGGTAGAGCACATTGCGGTAGCGGTGGGTGGCGGCTTCTTCGGGGCTGATCGTCTGAGCGTCGACGAGGGCCTGTGTCAGCGAGTGGTCGGTGGTGAGTTGTTCGAGAGTGCCATCCCGCAGCCGGTAGACGCGGCTGTCTCCGATTCCGCCGGCATAGAACTGACCTGCGGCTGCGACGACGAACACGAGCGTGGTGCCCATGTTGTGGAAGCGGGGTTCGAGTTGGGCCAGGGCAATGATCTCGGTGTTGGCAAACGCCACGACCCGGTCGATCGTCTCGATGACGGTTTCGCTTGAGGTCTCTTCGAAGTCGAGTTGTGCCACGAGTTGTTTGACGATCAGTTCGACGGCCATTTCGCTGGCCTGTTCACCGGCCGATTGTCCGCCCATGCCGTCGGCGACGAGGAAGAAGCGGCCGTCGGGATCGACGGCCCACCGATCTTCGTTGTTGCTCCGGAAGTCTCCGGTGATGCTCAGGCTACCGACGTGGACCCGTGGCATGTTGTGAGTCGATGAGGAGTTGTGCTGTTGGGAAACGGCGTGCGGCTCAGGAGGGTCGCGGGCAGAGTGATTCGACGAGGTCCAGGACCCCCAGCGGGCGAGCTCCGGTGAGCAGTTCTCCGGCCTGGAATCCGGCGATCGCACCATGCAGTGCCGCCCGTCCTTCGACCAGGCGGAAGACCCGATCTTTTTCGGGAGGAAACTGTGTCTGGTAGGCCCGGATCGACTGCAATTTTATCTCGAGCGTCTCGGAAATATCCACGACAAACCGAGCGGGGCCTGTTGGCGGTTCCAGTGATGCGAAGGCGAGCGAGTACCAGGCCTGCTGTTCGACGGTGTGCACTGGCAGTCCGTCGAAGGTCTCGTCCCATTTCGTGAGTCTCGAGTAGAACACTGCGGCGTCGATGATCCTGGCGGCCTCGGCGTGATCCGGCGAGGCCATCGGTGTGGGTCCTTCGAGGCCGATCACGATCCGGGGTCGGAATCGGCGGAAGACCTTGGCCAGTTCGACACGCACCTCGAACCCGTCAAACAGGTTTCTGTTGGGAAAGTCGAGCGTGACGCGGTGGACGCCCAGGATCCGCGCCGCCTCGGCCGCTTCGGCCAATCGCACCTCCGGGGACGGGCTGCCTGGAGTCGGTTCTCCATCGGTCAGGTCGACGATGCCCACGCGGTATCCCTGCTGCACGAGCCGGGCCAGGGTGCCTCCGCAGCCGATCTCGACATCGTCGGGATGTGCTCCGACGGCGATCACGTCGAGGCTCTCGGGAGAGCCGTTGGGCGTGGCGGCGGCAGGAGCTGAGGAGGTGTCGTCGGTGGACATGCTGTTCAGTCGCCGGGGGTACTTTGGGACGGCAGGTGTACCGAGAGGGTCTCATCGAGAAACGACCGCACCAGTTTTGTCAGTCGGTGGGGGTGGGTCAAGCAGCCCAGAGGTCCGCACCCGGCAAGAGCCTCGACACGGACCTCCGGCAGCCGCGACGTGATTTCCATGGTGGCCGGTGAGTGGCTGGGCTGAGAGGGGTCGTAGTGTGATTCGGGGACGATCAACAGCAGCGGTGGGACCGGTTGGCTTTGGGCCAGTTGCTTGAGGCACGAGTCGAGGTCGAGTCGATCGAGTCGGCGGGCGCGACGTGCGGCGGTCCGCAGGGGGACCGAGCCGATGGCGTCGATTGCGAATTTCAGCCGGGATTCGTCGAACGGGGGAAACCACGGCTTGTGGTTGTGGACCATCAGGCTGTCGAATCCGGGTACGTGCCTGAGTCGTCCGGGCAGGTGGCTGCCGAGCCGAGCCAGCCAGTCTTCGGCAGTGGTCAACCGTGTCTGGAGCAGGGGCCCCTGCAAGACGGCAGCGGCGATCCGGCCGTCGTGCTGGGCCAGGGCCGCCAGGCCCACGCCGCTGCCCAAGCCGGTTCCCAGCAGGACCAGCTGCTGCAGGTCCAGCTCCTCGCAAACGCTCCAGAGATCCTCGACCAGGTCGTCGACGTTGCCCGCTGCGATCCGAGGCCGGTTGGCCAGCAGGCTGGAATCGTCGAACAGCACGCAGTGAAACTGGTCACGCAGCAGCCAGGCAGCCAGCGCCATCAGTCGCCAGTTGCCGAGCAGCGGGTTGAGAAACACCAGGGGGGGGCCGGTGCCGATCGAGTGACCGGCGATACGGCCCTGCTGCGAGTCGAACTCAAAAGCCGCCGAGTGCTCGTCGAAGGCCTCCAGCACCTGCTGCCAGGAAAGCGGCGTGGGGCAGTCGGAGGGTTCGGTTTGGGGCTGAAGGGCCATGGCGGGTTCCGGCGGCCATGCTAGTCGTCGTCGGAGCGAGTGTCGACCAGCCGATTGGCCTCGGAGATCAACTGGTAGCTCGAGGCCGAGTCGTCGCAGCAGCGGAGCGCATCGAGAACCCCGTCGGGCTGGATCAGCGAGCCGGTTGGGTGGCGGTCACGGGGATCCGCGGCAGCAGAGCTTCGAACTGCTGTCGGGCGCGGAGCAGCAGTTCGAGATAGTCGCTGTTCCAGGTCTCTTCGGACCACACCTGCAGGTCGAAGTGTCCCCGGTACCCGCTTCGAACCAGGCTCTCGATGATCCCCTTCAGCGGGATGATCCCGTCGCCGGGCACCAGCCGGTCCTGGCAGGAGCGGGGCGATTCGCGCCAGTCGGAGACCTGGACCGTCCCCAGCAGGGGGACCAGTTCCGGCAGGCGGGCCTGCAGGTCCGGTTCCTGCCAGAGGTGGTAGGTATCAAATGCCAGCTTGATGCGGGGATGGCCGGCGGTGGCCAGGATGTCGATCGTCTCGTCGAGTTTCGAGAGGAAGGTCCAGTCGGCGGAAAACATCGGGTGCATCGGCTGCAGCGCCAGGTCGACTCCGGCCTCCTCGGCGTCGTCGGCGAGTTCTCCGAGTGCATCGAGCAGCAGTCGGCGGGCGTGGTTGAGCGTGTGCGAGTGACGGCTGCCGCTGAGCACCACGACGCTGTCGGCTCGGACCGCTCCGGCAAAACGGATCGCCTGGCGTGCGTCCCAGATCGCGTCGCGGAAGCCGTGCCCGTTGCCGCCGGTGAATCCTCCGACAAAGGAAACACTCGAGACGTCCAGCGAAGAGTCCCTCAGCAGCTCGATGGCCCGCTCCTCGCCGAACTCCAGCACCTTGGGTCGCCAGAGACCGATCGAGTCGATTGCCGCGTCACGGCAACCGCAGACATCCTGCAGCAGGTCCCAGTGCAGCGTGGTCAGGCCGTTGGCCGAGAACCTGACGGCCGGGACGTGCACCTGCCGGGGTGGCAGGGGCTGCTCGAGCGTCGTGGGCTGGTGGGTTTGCGTGAGCTGCTGGCGGGAATTCCAGGAGAGAGTGGTCCGACTTGACACCAGGCGTCTCGACTCGAAGGCGACCCCAGCCGGTCGCGGTGAATGGGGGTGTTTCTGACCGGCGATATCCTATGTCGGGAGGTCGCCTTTGGCAAACCGAAAG
>Ga0310123_10004213_pt1 | contig 10909 bp, 7 predicted proteins | sample CB6_AW_1057_MG_FD_203505 | JGI IMG/M metagenome (GOLD analysis project Ga0310123, IMG submission 203505) | Marine microbial communities from Western Arctic Ocean, Canada - CB6_AW_1057 | ecosystem: Environmental > Aquatic > Marine > Oceanic | place: Canada: Western Arctic Ocean | collected...
TTACGACCTGCGGCAGCGCAACACGGCGAGCCAGGAGGACGCCTGGCGGGCCGCCCACCCGGGTGAGTTCGCGGCGTGGGCTATCTGCTGGTTTGACAACCTCCCACCCGGGGATGCGGCGACGGTCCGGAGCCTGCCGGCCGCGGACTCCGTATCAGGTTCGATGAGCGACTACTGCTTCTAGTGACGGGCTTCCCGAAGTGGAATTGGCCGATCGAGGACTCCTCGCACCATTCCTGGCGTGAACGCGCTTTCACTGGCGCACCTCCTTCCGGGCGAGTATGGTGCTCGCCCGCTCGATGGCCTTGGGTTTATCAAGGGAAAAGACAACTAAATTTTTTGGGCACGAGGTTGTCGACCCCCATGCCAACAATAGGAGGGTGAGCAAAAGCGCCCAACCTAATTGGACTCAGGAAAGAGTTTCTTCATGAACGCGCCATCGAGCGGTGGCGAGTCGGTCCACGAGATCGTCGCTTCGAGCTGGCCCTTGAAGAGGGGGTTCATCTCTTTCGCCTTGCGCATGGCCGCGAGCGCTTGGTCCTTGTTGCCCCCGCGGTATGCAATAAGCCCTAGATTCAGATGGGTGTCCGAGGTATTCGGCCAGAGCTCGGTCGCCCGCGTGGCCGCTTCGAGAGCTCCGCTCGTTTGGCTCTCACTCATGAGCTCGCGGCTCGTACGCATGGCTTCCATGGCGAGCTGGATGTTGAGAAGCCGGCGAAGCTCTTTTATCGGTGTCGGGTGGTCGTCGACGTGGAGGCGCGTCTGCACATCGTTGTTCGTGTTACGCCCCGCGCCTTTTTGAACCACGAGAAGCGCCGCCGATTGACGTCCACGCGAGTCCCCGCCAGCTTCCTGTCCCGCTTCGAGAGCGGCGACGAGCCGCTCAGCCAGACTTCCTTCGGTCTTTTCGAACGCGGCCGCCATCGCGTCGACGACCTCGGGCCCGGTGAGGATGTTGCCCTGAGCCGAGTAGTCTTTTCCCTTCTTGTGGCCGGCCCAATACATCGCGGTAGGACCGGTATAGACCGCGATGCCGCCTTCGGCATCGATGATGGCCACTTGACGGCCGTCCTTACCCGGAAAGTTGTCCACGGCCTGGATCTTTTCGAGGACCGCTTCGGCGGAGAGCCCTTGCCGAAGAAGATCGACGGCTTGCGGACCGTAGCCGACATTGACGTTGGCTTGCGTCGCGACGATGCCGACATCGGCTTCGCCCCAGGGCACGACCGCGCCGACGGCGAAATAGCGTGACTGGACAGCGCATCCGAGAGCGCCTGTCTCCGGGTCGCGCGCGACAATGGAGAATGTCGCGACGATGTTATCGGGACCCGCGGGACCCGCCTGAGCGAGAGGGACGGGAAGCGCCAGGAAGAGCGCGAGCATCCATCGATGCATGGTTTACCTCCTTGGATTCAACGAGAAGCTTCGTCGAGCTTCTCGAAACGCGCCAGTGCCTCGGCTGCGAGCTCTTCTCGTCCGAGACGCCGATACGCAAAACTCAATTGATAGTAAGCCTCTTTATAGTCCGAGCGGTACTCGATCGCTTGCTGGAACCGGGCGACGGCGCGCTCCGGTTCCCTGCGCCGAAGATAGATCTTCCCCAGATTGAAGTGAGCTTCGGCAAAACCCGGATCGTAGTCGAGCGCTTCCGCAAATTGCTCTTCCGCGCGATCGAAGTCCCGTTTGCGTAGAGCAATCAGACCCAAGAAGTGATGAGCTCTCATGAGCTCGGGATCTCTAGCGAGGCACGCTTCGAGAAGCTCGACCGCGCGATCGTAGTCGGAAAGCATCCACGCGATATAGCCGAGCTGCAAGAGCGGCTCGGCGGAATCCGGAGCGAGCGCTCGGGCTTGGTCGAACGCCTGTCCCGCGGGGACGAGCTGCTCCTGGCCGAGATAAGCGCGTCCCAAATCGAGATAGACGTCGCTAGAGCGCGCACCGTTTTCGAGTGCGGCCTCGAGAGCCTGCTCTGCAGCAGACCACTGTTCCAGTTTCAAATACGACGCTCCGAGCATCCGTTGAAAGCGCGCATCCTTCGGAGCGAGTCGTGCTCCCTTTTCGAGAGCCTCGATCGCCCCGGCGCTATCGCCTTCGAGATCGAGGACAGCCGCGCGGTAATAGTACGGCGCTTCGAGCTGGGGCGCGAGCGCCGTGACCTCGTCGAGCAGCTCAAGGGCGCGTTCGTGGTGTCCATCCCGCCCTTCGAGCTGTCCGAGCGTCAGTAGCCCGTTGACATGACGCGGGTCGAGCTCGACCGCGCGCACGAGCGCCGATCGCGACGCTAGACTCATGAACTACACCAAGGGCAAGAAACGCGCTCGGATAGTCGCGGAGTAAACGCTGTAGCGAGGCCTTGGCGAGTGCCGGTTCACCAAGCGATTGGTAGTAGTAGCCAATCGATCGCCGCCACGCACGGGTGAATTCGTTTCGCCCGAGCGTCTCAGCAAGACTTTCACTAATCTTGATGTGTAGATTCCGGAGCGCTTCATCTCCCTGATTGGACTTCACGATCGCTGTTTGGGTATGCAACAGAACGGCTGCTTTGAGCACTGACGGCGGGTGAGTCCGGCGTAGGCGAGGCCCCGCGGACCGGAGGAAACGCTTCGACGCCGACTGGAACTCGTCGACGGAGCGAACATATTCTCCTTCCCCGTAACTACGGGCGAGTGCAACATAGTCAGTAAAGGAGAGCGACTTTGCGTCGACTAGCGCGGCTGTGAGAAGGGCCGCAGCGAGTGCCGATGAACGGATGATCATTTTGCAACACACACGCCAGAGAGCATTGGCTGCCTTCTGACAACTGTGTAGAATATTCTACTCTCTCCGGTTTGTTCAGCCAAACTTCTCGTGGCGGGGTTCCAGACCGCGACCACGAGACCCAAGAGAACCAGATTGCGTGCCGTCCTAGCGATCGACGTCGTCCCCAAGCAGCACGGGTCCGAGCCCGCGCTGCAGATTCTGAAGATGCAAGTTGCCGCTCGTCTGCTACTGCGTCACTGGGGCGAGCTGCTTCAGCTCCTCGAACCAGTTCTGCACCGCGACGAGGTGGGTGCGGGGCGGCGGTCGTGATGACCCCTTGAACATCAGGAATCTTCTGCCGTCCGGGTCGTAGAACCGGCCGCCTCCGGAAACACCGACATCACCCTGAAGCACCGGCGTCGGTTCTCCGGCGATCAGCGTGGGCTCGATGGCCAGAACGGGCACCGCTATCATCGCGATGTCTTTGTTCACCAGCACGTGGCCGGCCTCGATCGGCGCGCCATCTCTGAACCAGATTTTCCGGGTCGAGGGGAACTTTCCGAGCTTCTCGCGGCTGAGCTCGAGTGAACGAGCGAGACGGTCGGTGATCGGGAACCCGCCGCCGCGATCTCGATGGCCGGCGCCAGCACCTCGCCCAGTGGCTTCGTCCCGTAACGCTCCACGGCCAGGACCGCACCTCCCATCGCTCCGGGGACTTCGACCGAGAGCGCGCCTTCCCTCGGCATGCCTCCTTGCGGTATTGTCAAGTTGAGGGGTTCAACGCCGATTCGACTCCAAGATATGGTTGGCGGCACATCATCGAGCCCTACGATATTGGGGCGCGATTCGCCAACTTGACAGTACCCTCTCCGGGCGTGCTAGCCCATGTTTTAGTCTTCCTGAACGAGCTTCTTGAAGTCCCGGTGGTCCTTTATTTTGTCGAAGGCGACGTTTCGCGCGGCCAGCGCTTTCCATCGGGGATTTCGGGCAATCGCTTCCGCGAGAGCTTCGATCGCTTTCGCGGCGCCGCCAGCCTGAGCGTAGCGTTGCGCCAGCCCGTAGACCACGTTGTCGGCCGGGTTGAGCGATCGCGCTTTTTCCTGAGCTTCGATCGCCTCGCGGAACTTGCCTTCCTCGGCGAGACGGCGAGACATCCGAGAATGCCGCCCGGCGAGCGTGATGTTCAACAGGCGCCGGAGCTCCTTTAAGGGGTTGGGGCTGTCGTCGACGCGGATGTCCACGCCGCGATAGCGATCGGAGCCTTCCGTCTCGTGCGACGGGTGGTAGGGTTCCATCACCCAGATGGCTCCCGCCTGCATGCCGCGGGCGTCGCCACCCGCCGCCTGGCCCGCTTCCAGCACCGCCATCAGTCGCTCGGCCAGCTCTCCCTTTGTCGTTTCGAACGTCCGTGCCATGGCCCGCACCACCTCTTCGCCGGCCAGGATATTCCCTTGTACGGAGAACTGGTCGCCCTCGATGTGGCCTGCCCATTCGCCACAGCCTACCCCCGTGTAGGCTTTGACGCGCCCCTGGTTATCGATCACCGCAACCTGTCTCACGTCGCGACCCTCGTCGGGTTTGGTCAGGCGCTCGATGATCTTCTCAGGCGAAAGGCCGGCTTCCAGCATCTCCATGCCTTTCCCACCGTATGGGGTTCTCGCTGCCCCCGCCTGGGAGGCGATCATTCCCACCCCGGGCTTGCCGTACGGTACGGTCCGCCCGGCGCGAAAGGCACGGGATTGCACCGCGATGCCGAGCTCTCCCGTCGCCGGGTCACGAGCCACGATCGAGAACGTCGCAACGGTATCCTCTGCACCCTTCACCTCGTCCGAGGGTAGGTCTTGTCCGGAGGCAGCGGGCACCGTCAACATCCAAACGATCCAGAGTTTTTTCATGTCGACCTCCCGGGTCGGAACCGAGCCTGGCAGCAGGACACCGGCGGGACCAAACTTGACTTGACTTCACCTAGCACGATCGCCGCTGAATCCAGCTTCGAGCCACGTTCGAGAGCTCCCGGTGCTTGCGTCGTTAGCTGTTGATTAGATTTAGTCGAACTTTGGGGACACTACTCGTTGGGGGGCCTACTGGACGACGTCCCTATCTCCTTAATCCGTGGAAGCGTAACATAAAGGTTGCTGTCCGCGAGCGCTTTGTAGAGCTGAGGCATCCCAACGCTGATTTCGCTATTCGCGTCGTTGACAGCCTTCTCCAGTTCCTTTCCCAACTCGTCCACGTTGCGCATCTGGGCCTCGGTGGGCAAAGAGGTCGAGCCCCAAATGCTTGTCTTTAGCGCGCCGATCTTCGAAGGTAAGCCGCCTCTTTCACCTTGCGGCGCCACGAGTCGGCTCCGAAGATCCGTGATCCGGCTGGCGAGTGCTTCTGATGCGGTCTTGATTCCAGCTGGAGGATTCGCCACGGTCTCCAGAACGTTCTGTACCGCATTCATCTGCTCACTCAAGAGGTTGGCTGCTCCAGCTGCTTCGTAGGCCGCACGCTGCATCCCTTGGAGCGTCATAAGAGTGTCATGCAGAGCCCTTCGGTCGGAATCAGTGATTGGAATCAGGGGGTCTCCAAGTACCATAACCGATTTCGTAGCAACATCTTTCCCGTTAATACCGAGAGTGACTTGGTATTCGCCCGGCAAGACAAAGGGCCCATTCAACGGATTCAACTCCTCTCGCTGGATCTTGTGGAACGAGTGGGCGCGTGGCGGGTCTGGCAGGAAAAATTTGTTGAGTTCCTCTTCGGGAGGCCAGCTACTCGGCACGGGTAGGGGCTGGTGACGCAGGTTCCATTGAATCCTGTTGATCCCCACGCGATTAGCTCCTTGCAGCTCGTCCAGGCCCATCTCGCGAACCAGTTCGCCGCTCATATCACGTACGCGGATCTTGATATCCTTGGAAGGATCCTTCAAATAGTAGCTAATCGTCGCGCCGAAAGCCGGATTGTTGCCCCAGAATCGACTTGCACCCGCCATCCACTCACGGTCGTTCGCAGGGTTGAACTCCGTTGCCGGGCGCATGTCAAATAGATAGGCTTTCGTCGCCAAGGCCTCCGCTGCCTGCTGGATCGGTGTCAAGTCATCGAGGATCCAAATACTGCGTCCGTGTACTGCTAGAATCAAGTCGTTCTCGCGTGGGTGCTGCGCCATGTCAAAAATAGCCGCGGTTGGCAAATTACTACCCTTAAGGCGGGCCCAGTGCATCCCCTTATCGAGAGACACGAATAAGCCGAATTCAGTCCCCAGATACAGCACGTTTTGGTTCTTCAGATCTTCCAAAAGAGAACGAACCGTGAAACCTTTCGGAATATCATTCGCAATTGATGTCCAAGTCTCGCCATAATCGGTGCTCGCGTACGCGTAGGTGCTGTAGTCATCGCTGCGATGGCCGTCAAAAACCGCATAAACCGTTCCCTCGCTAAAAGCCGATGGAACCAGTCGGGCCACATATGTATTCTTGGGTAGCCCGGGAAAGTTGTTACTAATGTTGGTCCAGGTCTCGCCATCATCCTTCGACACATGCACGGTCCCATCGTCTGCCCCAGCATAAAAGAGCCCTGCCTTCTTCGGGGATTCCGCGAACATGACGATGCTGCCGTAGGAAGTATTAGGGCCTCCATCCCAAGAATTTCCACTGATCTTGAGGTCCTTTCCAAGCACTCCCATTAAAGAGAGCGCTTTGCTATCCATTTGCGCCGTCAGATCAGGACTGATCACCTTCCACGAATGGCCTCGGTCGGTGGATTTGAATACCCGATTGGCTGCCGTGAAAATAGTTCCCGGGGTATGTGGCGAAATGACAATCGGCGTGTCCCAGTTCCAACGCAGTGTGTCGTCAGGTCCCAAATGCGGTTTTATCGATTTGCGCTCATTAGTGATTCGATCCACCCGACTCATGTTGCCGTACTGCGACTCGGCGTAGATAATTCGGGAATCATTCGGGTCCCCCCACGTCCAGAAGCCATCCCCACCGCCAACCAAGAACCAATCCCCGTTGCCGATGCCGAGGTAACTCCGTACCGCACTGGGTCCGCCCCACGAGCGATTATCTTGCATACCTCCGTAAACTCGGTAAGGTGTATCCATATCGAAACCCACCCGGTGGTACTCACCGAGATCCATGTTGTCGATCATTTCCCAGGTTTTGCTTCGATCCCACGACACGAATATTCCCCCATCCGTTCCGCTCATGAGATGGCGGGAGTTTGCGGGATCAATCCACATGGTACGGTGATCGCTGCGTGTATTGTAGAGGAACCCCCATGTGGTCGCGGGCCAGAAGCCTGATTGCACGGCGTTCGCGTTGGTGACAAATGTTTTTCCGCCGTCATCCGACATATACATTCCCACGCCGTACACATAGATACGATGGTCATCATTCGGATCGATACGGATCTGACTATAAAACTTGAACCCGTGACCCATGACCCTCAAACCCGCTTCGTTCATTCGTCTCCAGCCTGCGCCGCCGTCGTCCGACCGGTAGACGTCTCTCCCGTTTTCGTGCTGGATTATTGCGTACACCACGCGGGGATTCTTGCGGTAGATATCCAGGCCGATCCGACCCAACGGACCAGAGGGAATGCCGCTAGTCAGCCTCTTCCAGGTCAGTCCCGCGTCTGTTGACTTGTAGATCCCACTGCCAGCCCCAGACAGGTTACTACCCCAAGTGGCATAACGATATTGGTAGGTTGCCGCATAGAGCACCTTGTTGTTTGAAGGATCCATCACGAGATCCGCAACCCCCGTGTCCTCGTCGATGAATAACACATGAGTCCACGTAGCGCCGCCGTCGGTAGTCTTGAAAACTCCACGCTCCTTGTTCGGGCCCCACATGTGGCCGGTGGCCGCAACGTAGACTACGTCATAGTCGACGGGATCGACGATGATGCGTGCAATATGCCTTGTATCCGTGAGACCCATGCGCTGCCAGGTTCGGCCTCCGTCCGTCGACTTGTACACACCGTTTCCCCAAGAAGCGCACAGGAACCCTGCGCTCTCGCCAGTGCCAATCCATACAACGCTGGGATCTGTGGGGGCGATCGTCACGTCGCCAATGGAGACCACATCCGGCCGGTCTGAAAACAGTACCTCCCAAGTAGTTCCGCCGTTCTCGGTCTTCCAAAGACCACCATGCGGAGTGGCAACGTAAAAGATGGCGGGATCTGGCTCGAACACCGCGAAATCCGTGATGCGGCCGGAGAACGTTGCCGGGCCGACGGAACGAAAGGTCAGTCCGTCAAAAATCGACTGGGACACCGCCACCACGTCCTGTCCAGGATTAGCTCTAACAACCTGAGCAATTGAACTGCTAACAGAGAAAAGCAAAAATACAATAATGAAAGCCCCCAGAATCTTTTTTACTCGCATCGATTTCCCCTTTTGATAATTGCTCTGTCGTGGCGACTCCTGACACATGGTTTACCCCACTTTGGCCTGCTTGTCGAGCGCTCGACTCCGCGTGACCTCCGTTAACTTCGCTTCGAGGACCGGTAGCGATTGGTATCCAAGGATACGACGGACTCGACGGTGCTTGCTCCGTTCGCTGTTGATCGGTCTCCCTTAAACACTTCGCTGCACTCGCAGGGAGTTCGACCAAGTAGCGGGCCTGCGAGTCGAGGGCGTAAGCATTTCTGCCACGGCCCGTCTCACGGGTCGTTCCCGCAACACCGTGGCACGCTGGCTCGAGCGAGCGTCGATAGCGGCAGAGCGCTTCAACCACGAGATGAAGTTGTCCCAATCGCCGCCGCACCCTATCACGTCATCGAGGTTCCGGATGTCCGAAGTAACGATATCGACGTGAGCGAACAGAGTGGGCCCCGAGGGCCGTCGGTTTCGAGCTCGTGCGATCAAGTTCACGGGAGTCTCTGTCGAAGGCGGTGGTGGAGCGCTAAACTCGGGGTGGTGCCGGCTGGCCTCGGGTGGGTCCTCGCTGAGCCGGACCTCGAAGCCATTTTTAGCCAGGTAGTCTCCTACGCGTGCTTGCACCTCTTCCGCCGAGCTGTTCCCACGAGTAAAATAGCGATGCCTTTTCAAAAACGGCACGCGCCTCGGCAAGTACGAAGGGTACTGTCGAGTTACGTCGAGCTTGTCGTCGATTCGTGGTCGCCCCAGATAAGTGACGAATCGAGTTACCACTTACGGACGCCCTCGGACGCCGTTACGTTTAAGTTATGCTCCCTTCGAACCGGGGCCTCGAAATCGATTGCCCACGTTTATTTGCCCTTCGAGTCCTGGCGTTGCTCTCCCTCGGTCGTCGCGCGCCTTCTCGCTTGCGTGACCATCTCCCCCACTTCACGTAGGAGGCGCGCAGCATCGAACACCGCTCCTCCTTTGATCGTGTAGCGGATGCCTCCCGAGCCGAAATCGCCAAACAGCACCTTCAGGTCCTTCACCGGATTACCGTTTACGACGATGAGGTCGGCGAGAAAGCCGACCCGGACCTGACCGAGATCTTCCTCACCGAGGACTTCCGCCGAGGTTGAGGTTGCCGCGCGGATGACCTGGAGCGGCCGGAACCCGGCCTCTTGCAGGAGCTCGAGCTCCCGGATGTAACCGAAGCCGTACAGATTGTAAATCGAGCCTGCATCCGATCCCGTGATTACTTTGCCTCCTACCTTGGCAAACGCACGCAGCGAGTCCATCCAGATGCGGAAGTTCTGCGACCAGGCCGCCTCGTCTTCGCTGGTCCACTCGTGATGGTAGGAGCCGTGATTCTCTTCGCTGGGCTCCCAGAAACCGTAAAGCGCCGGAAGCGTGTAGCGCGCGTGCCAGGGCAAGTGACGGGCCCTCGACAGATCGCGGTTGGCCTCGTACACGCTGAAAGTGGGGTCCCAGGCGATACCCTCTGCCGCCAACTCTTCGAGGGCCTGCTGCATGAGCTCGGGATCGACTTCGCGCCACAGTCTGCCGGCGTAGCGGAATCGAGCCAGCTCGTCGCTTTGATTGTAGTCGTTGGGAAAGTTCTGCCGGTCCAAGATCGCTGTCTCGGGCACCCCATACCAGTGCTCGATGCTCGTGACGCCGGCCCGCGCCGCATCGAGAGCCGTGGCGTTTCCGCGTTGGGTGTGGCTGTTGTGCTGAGCGATGGGCAAGTCGTTCTTGTCGGCCTCATCGGCGATGGCCTCGAGCAGGTCCGGATAGACACCGCCGAGCTTGATGCCGGCCGCGCCTTGAGCTTTTAGCTCGCGGACGCGCGCGCGTGCTTCGTCGATCGACATGTTGGCGCCGCGCCACCTCACATAGGGATAAATCCGCGGCGCCACGATCTCGTTTGCCAGGCTTCGCCGGCGATGCTCGGACAAAATCTCGAGCCCGGCGCCCGTCCCGGCGTCGCGAAGGGTCGTGACCCCATGCGCGAGCCAGAGCTTGTAGGCATAGTCGGGGCTGAAAGGGCGCTGGCCGCGGCCGCTGGGAATGTGCGCGTGCATGTCGATGAAGCCGGGGAGAACGTACAGGCCGGCCGCGTCGATGGTGCGATCGCCACTCGGTCGCTCGCCGCCACCTCGTGCCACCGAAACGGGATCGGCCCCGACGATGGCGGTGATGCGGCCGCCCTCCACGACGATGTCCACTGGACCTCTCGCCGGCGTGCCGGTGCCGTCAATCAGAATCCCCCCACGGATGACGAGCCTTCCCACCTCGTCGCCTCCTTGTTGAGAAGCGGAGGCCCCCGCGATGGCGACGAGGAGCGACGCGAGGATGAGAGCCAAGCGGGCTAAATCATGGTGGGCCGGACGGGTTCGTTGTCGAGAGCTTCGTTCACTCGACGGTGCGGTTTGGCGCATCTCTTACCTCCTGAGGGTTGTTCCACCTCAGAGGGTAGTGGGGGTGCCGCAAGGAATCAAGTCCGTTATACCTCGTTGCGGTACCGACGTAAATACGACAGCTGGTGCCCAGATGATTCGTGAGGTGATGCTGAACCGACGGACCCGACCGACCCCGTAGTGTGCCAAAACTCGACCGACGCGAAGCAGAGCGGCGTTGGGGTGACGTTTTCTGCAAATGGACGAGCTTCGTCGCGAGACAGCGTTGCAAGGCCGCCCCATCAGGAGAACAGGGGCGGGTGCTTCTCGTGGAATCCTGTCGCCTCGAGGAGACGCTGGGCGACGGCCAGAAGCTCTCCCTCACGATAAAGATGGCCCGCGAGCGTGACTCCGAGAGGCTCGC
>Ga0310123_10004214_pt1 | contig 10909 bp, 12 predicted proteins | sample CB6_AW_1057_MG_FD_203505 | JGI IMG/M metagenome (GOLD analysis project Ga0310123, IMG submission 203505) | Marine microbial communities from Western Arctic Ocean, Canada - CB6_AW_1057 | ecosystem: Environmental > Aquatic > Marine > Oceanic | place: Canada: Western Arctic Ocean | collected...
GCCAGGATGCCGGCCTTGGTCTTTTCAGGCTGTTCCAAACATCGCTCAGTGATGAGGGCTAGATTGGCATCAATCGGCCATTTTCAGCAGCGTGTGCAGCGCATTTTGCAGCGCTTCGTTGCGGAAGTGCTGGTTTATTCGATAACTTCACCGACGGTTCGAGCCCAGTATCGTCCACTTGCACAACTTATTGCTGAGTTGCGATTTGCGACTACCTGCCACACTCTGCAGAGCGGCGTGAAACTGGTTGCTACCACTTTCACTACCACCTTTTTGGGGAAAGCCGCGATGTCGAAGAAACGGAAACTGTCGTACACACTCCACAAGCCCACCGGGCAGGCCCGCGCCCGAATCGACGGGCACGACCACTACCTGGGCGAGTACGGCACGCAGGAAATCCGCGAGCGGTACGACGACTTGATTGTCGAGTGGTTCGCCGAGAACGGCAACGTCAGCCGGCACACGCTCACTGTGGACGATTTGTGCATCCTGTTCATGAATTACGTCCAACAGTACTACTGAAAGAACGGCGAACCGACTGGTGAAGTGCATGTCATTCGACTGGCTCTGAGATACATCGTCAGTCTCGACGGAAATATCCCGGCACGCCAGTTTGGCCCGAAGCGACTGAAACTCGTTCGAGAGGTGATGGTGAAGGCGGACTACTGTCGGACGAGCATCAACAAGCTGGTCGGCTGCATCAAGCGGATGTTTCGCTGGGCGGTCGAAAACGAGTACGTGACGCCCGAAGTGCACGCCGCATTGGCGGCCGTGGCCGGTCTGAAACGCGGACGGGCCGAGGCGCGAGAATCCAAACCGGTCAAGCCGGTCGCCGAGGGGACCGTTAGCAACACGCTGGCTTATCTCACGCCGACAGTCACCGCGATGGTGCAGCTCCAATTGCTGACTGGGGCAAGGCCGGGAGAAGTCTGCAAAATTCGTCCGTGTAACGTCACGATCCAAACAAACGGCGTTTGGGTCTATCGGCCGGAAGGCCACAAGACGGAACATTTTGGGAAGGAACGGCGAATCTACATCGGACAGGAATGGCAGAAAGTTCTGCGACCGTTTCTCGACCGAGAGCCGGAAGCGTTCTGCTTTTCGCCCGCTGAATCGGAAGCCGAACGGAACGCTGAACGGCGAAAGAACCGCTCATCGCCGATGACTCTATCACAGGCGAGCCGAAAGCCAAAGGCACATCGAGGAAGTCCCCGAAAGACCACTACACGAAAGATAGCTACCGCCGGACAGTTGTTCGGGCCTGCCGAAAGGCCGGCGTTGAGCAATGGTCACCGAATCGACTGCGACACAGCCAAGCAACCATCATCCGCGAGAAGTACGGCATCGAAGCGGCTCAGGTTGTGCTCGGTCATTCCGACGCAGGCACGACGCAGATTTACGCGGAGCGTGACTTCGAAATGGCCGCTCGCGTTATGAAAGAAATCGGCTAGAATTCCTGACACTGTCGGACAGCGGGTAGCTCCCGCGTCGGCCGACTCCGTCTCCGGCATCCACCTTGCACCGTCGAGACGGGTCGGTCGGTCCGACCTTGAAAGCAAGGTATACCTCATGTCTGCACTCCCCGATATTTCAGGGTACGAACCGTCGCCGGAATGGTTGCGACGTCTCCGGGCAAACCCGGTTGAGGCAGCGAACGCTGTCAGTGTGTGCTGGGAGGTGGCTGTTGAAATTCTGCACCAGATGGAAGAGGACCGCAAGCCAAATATCCCTGCGGGATTTCTGGGGCTGACGCGGCTCATCGTTGGGTAGTGCGACTCAGAGGCTCGCGGAATTGACCCGACAACGATTGTGGACTTTTGCAACCAGGTTTTTGCAAGAACAGAGAAGACTTACAGAGGTGATCATGCGTTTCATTGGACGGCCTATCCCGAAATGGAGGCAACGCTGAAACGGGTCATGGTAGTCAAGGACCGGCTCGAAGCGATGGCGGATGCCATGAGCCAGAGCGGCCAAGCTATAGTCGAGCCGAAACAAAAAACACCCGGCAAGCCGGGCAGGAAACCCGACATCCGGATCCGGCAACGAAACTGCCTGATCCGTGAACTGGCGAAGGAACACAGGAAAAAGAAAGATCCCACATCGCTACGGTTGAGGAACTGGAAAATCTGACGGCAGAGGCCCCGGAGTGGAAGCCTGAAAAGGCCGGTTCAAACGGTCGACAACCAGAGAATCGCCCACCAGACGGTCGTAAAACTATTGAAGTTACTTCCGACGAACACATCGTTAACTCCGAGGCCGCATTGGCTTTAGCAAACTATGACTCTGTTTTCCAACGGGTTGGAATTCTCGTTCATGTCCTTCTGGGCGCGACCATCGAGGACGGCATTGTTCGTCCAGATAACTCACCGCGTATCGCAAAACTTCCGATGGCGTTGACCAGAGAACGACTCACCGCGAATATCCGTTTCGTGAAATTACACGACGTCGAAGGGGTGCCGACGCCGAAACCAGTCGGTCCCCCCAAGTCCTGCGTCGAGGCCGTCCATTTGCGAGGCTACTGGCCAGGCATTCGATCACTGGTGGGCCTCGTTGAAACACCTGTGCTGCGGGCTGACGGCACAATATTGACCAATCCCGGCTACGATTCTCAAACCAGTTTGATTTACGAGCCGGCGGGAGACACGCCGACAATTCTCGACGCCCCAACCTTGGATGACGCGAAGCAATCTCTGGCAACGTTATTGGACGTCGTGTCAGATTTTCCGTTCGACAAGCCGGAGCACAAAGCCGGGTGGATTGCCTCGGTCCTGACTCCCATTGCCCGACATGCATTTGCCGGGCCGTCGCCGCTGTTTCTGGTTGATGCGAATGTGGCGGGCAGCGGCAAAGGGATCCTTATCGACTGTACGGCACTTATCATCACGGGACGCCGAATGGCGGTCATGTCCCAACCACGAGACGACGCCGAGTTTAGAAAACGAATCACAGCGTTGGCGTTGTTCGGTGACACGATTGTGTTGATCGACAACGTCGCTCGCGCACTCGGCGGCCCATCGCTGGATGCGGCACTTACCGCAACCACTTGGAAAGACCGCTTGCTCGGACGATCTGAGACCGTGGAGTTACCACTCCGGGCAACTTGGTTCGCCACTGGAAACAACGTGATGTTGCAGGGCGATATGTCCCGGCGTGTCTGCCACGTCCGTCTGGACTGCAAGCATGAAAACCCAGAAGAGCGGCGTGGGTTCAAGTACCCCAACCTGCAGATACACGCCCGAGAGCATCGCGCCCAACTCTTGGCAGCAGCGCTCACAATCCTGCGGGCATGGTTCGTTGCTGAAAAACCGGACATGGGCCTGAGGCCGTGGGGTTCATTTGATGGTTGGTCCTCGGTCATCCACAACGCGATCGTTTGGACTGGAACGCCGGACCCCGGAGCGACACGAGAAGAACTGCTAAGCCGAGCCGACCGGGACTCTGCGGCACTCCGTGACCTGATTGAGGGCTGGCAGGAAATTGATCCTGAGGGCAACGGACTCACTGCGTCCGAGGCACTCAAAAAACTCGAAGATAATCCGAACATGTACGACACGTTACGAGGTGCAATCTTAGAACTATGCGATCCGCATCGCTAAGCGTGAAGCCAAATTCGACTTCCGCGGACGGGTGGGCGAATCGAGCAATCCGTTGTTCCGTGGTTTCAAGAAAAAGGGCGTCGAGGAAACCGAACGCTATGACGAACCGGTCTTCGTTCGGCTGAACATGAAAAACAAGGCCGAGCTGCGCGACGGTTTTCCGAAAGCGGAGAAAGACCTGTTCGGCTTTCACGCGGTGATCCTCGACGACGTCGAGGCCGCGTTTTTCACCCACGACCAGATGGCATTACTCGAACGCTTCATTTCCGAGCGGGGAGGCGGTTTGTTGATGCACGGCAGTCAGGAATCGTTTCGAAACGGATGTTACCGCCGTACAACAATAGACAACATCTTGCCGGTCTATCTCGACAGGCCTGCGGAGCAACAACCGGAGACGTGCTATCGACTGTCGCTAACTCGGGACGGCTGGCTGCAGCCCTGGGTTCGGCTGCGCGGCAACCAAGCCGACGAGTCGCAGCGACTGGATGAGAAGCCCGGCTTTCGAACGCTGAACAGGCTCGGTGTTGTGAAGCCGGTCGCCACAATCATGGCTCACGACACCGACGACGCCGGACAGCAACTCCCTGCGTTGGTTGTGCAACGTTTCGGCCGCGGACGTTGTGCATTACTCACCGTCGGCGATATGTGGCGCTGACAACTGAAACGCGAAGACGCTGCAAAAAACGACCTTGCCAAAGCATGGTGGCAAATGTTGCACTGGCTGGTTGCTGATGTGCCCCAGAAAATTGAACTCTAAACCACTCCGAGTACCGAACCCTCGACCGATGCTGTGCAGTTGCGGGTGAAGGCTCATGATGAGGAGTTTCAGCCGCTGGATAATGCGATGGTTCAAATCACTGTCCAACCGCCCGCTGGCAAACCGGTCGTGCTGGATGCCGAACCATTGCTCAAGGATCCGGGGCTTTACGAAGCCATATACGCCCCCCGAACAGCGGGAGCGTATCGTGCTTTTGCGACCGCGAATCGCAGTGACGGCAAACAGGCCGGTCACGCCGTGACGGGCTGGGTGACCTATCCTGCGGCCGATGAGTTTCGCAGCATCACACCAAACCGCACACTCATGGAGCAGTTCGCCCGCAAGACCGGCGGGGAAATTATCGACTCCAACAATCTTGGCGGCTTCGCCGAGAGCTTGTCGGCCCGCAAAGTGCCGATCACCCAACAGTGGACGTTTCCGTTGTGGCATCAGTCGTGGGTGTTCCTGCTGGCGGTTGGCTGTCTGATCGGCGAATGGGGACTCAGACGCTGAAAGAGGCTGCCATGACCGTGCTCACGTTGACGCTGGGGCCGTCAAGGCCGGTCAGACAGCGTCCGACAAGACCGCGGCCGAGACCGGCGCGGCAACTGTCGTCGTCGTCATCGGTGCCGAGGGAACCTCATAGTACGGCCGAGAGTTCACCAAGTGGGCCGAACGTTGGATGTCTGCCGCCGAGAAAGGGGGGCTCACGGCGTGCTGATCGGTCGCGAGCCGAAGATCGATATTGCCGACCGCGACCGGTTGAAACAGCTTCTGGCCGTCGAACCCAAAACCGAAGTCAGCGAACTGTGGATGGTGTTGATCGGTCACGGAACGTTCGACGGTCGGGACGCCCGGTTTAATCTTCGTAGGCCGGATGTGGCTGCCGCCGAATTATCGAACTGGCTCAGCCCGCTGAAGCGGCCGGTCGCAATTATCAACTGTGCATCGTCCAGCGGTCCGTACATCGGCCGGCTATCCGGTCGAAACCGGGTCGTCGTCACGAGCACGAAAAGCGGTTTCGAGCAGCACTATGCCCGGTTCGGCGATTACCTGTCCCGAGCCATCGCCAACCCGATAGCAGTTCTCGACAAAGATGGACAGACTTCTCTGCTGGAAGCGTGGTTGACGGCGGCCCGAAAGACGCAGGAGTTCTACCGCCTCGAAGTCCGATTGGCGACCGAGCACGCGCTGCTGGACGACAACGGCGACGCTTGGGGATCGCGGGCGGAGTTCTTTCGCGGCATTCGACCGGTGCGAAAAGTCGCGCAGGGAAGTTCTCTGGACGGTTTTCGGACCCACCAGTTCCACATCGTCCTCAGTGCCTCAGAGCAGAAGATGCCCCCCGAACTCCGCCGCCGCCGCGACGAGCTCGAATTGACTGTCATCCAGCTCCGCGAACGGAAAGACGACGACTCCGAAGACGAGTATTACACCAAGCTCGAGACGATGCTTGTGCAATTGGCCGAACTGTACGAGCAGATGGACAAGCAATCTTCCAGGCTGATTGTTCCGGCCGGCGCCGAACAGCACCCGAAGTAACCTGCGGTGGACGGCGGCTTCGTTCGGGTTGTCCGATTTCGGCGGCGTCTCTATGATCTCCGCATGTCGCGGGACGTGTACGTGCATCTTTTGCCGAGCCTCTTCGATCCTGTCGAATTGCGCTGTGGCGTCGCCGTGGTGATCGACGTCTTGCGGGCCTCGACGACGATTGTCCATGCTTTAGCCGCAGGTGCGGAATCGGTCATCCCGTGCCAGGATCTCGATGATGCGAAACGCATCGCTGCGAACCTCTCAACGGGTAACGTCCTCTTGGGAGGAGAGCGAAACGGAGTTCTAATCGAAGGTTTCGATCTCGACAACTCTCCGCTGCGGTACACGGTCGAGTCCGTAGCCGATCAGACGATCGTCTTCACGACAACGAACGGCACCCGGGCGCTGTTGCGGTCCCGGCTGGCCGAGAGAATCCTGATCGGTAGTTTTGTCAATCTGGGGGCCGTCGTCGAGGTGCTGCAACAAATCGATGGGCCGATTCATCTTGTTTGCGCCGGGACACAGGGAAAAATCAGCGCTGAGGACGTGCTTTTTGCCGGCGCCGTCGCAGCGAATGTTTCCGCAACCCAGCGCCGCTTCAATACCCATCACGACGAGACACGCATTGCCATGGAATTCTATCGAGCCAACTCAAAGGACCACGCGACGTTGCTCGACGCCATCCGAAACGGAAGAGGTGGCAAAAATCTAGGAGTAAACGGGTTCGACGCCGACATCCAGCGGGCCGCCCAAATCGATCTGTTTCAAATTGTGCCAATGTACGATTCGGAAGCGGAAGTGATCCGCGCAATCGTTTAGCCGCGCTCCAACAAGAATCGTCCCGCTTGCGGCTTAGCAGCCCCTCGCGGGTTGGCGAAACACCAAGCAGGCTTCAAGATGGTCCGTTAATTTGCCGCATGGAAGCGAGAGTCACAAAAAGGAGACGCGATGAGCAAAAACATGGAGAAAATCGTTGCGCTCTGCAAGCGGCGGGGCTTCATCTTTCAGTCGTCTGAGGTATATGGCGGGCTGCAAGGTTTCTGGGACTACGGCCCGCTGGGCACCGAGCTAAAACGTAACGTCCGCGAGGCCTGGTACGGCGAGATGATCACCGATCACGACGAAACGGCCATCCCCGTGGGAGCACCGCAAGCCTTTCAGATGGTCGGCCTGGAAACCTCAATCATTATGCACCCCCAAGTCTGGAAATGCGTGGGCCATTACGATTTGTTCCACGACATGATGGTCGACTGCCGGGAGTGCAAAGCCCGTTTTCGGGCCGACCACGTTCCGACTAGCCAGTGTCCGCTGAAGCCGAGCAAACATCCCGGAGAACACGACAACTGCAATCTGACCGAACCGCGTGAATTCAACCTGATGTTTAAGACAACCCTCGGTGCGCTCGGCGGCGATGAGGACGCGGTCTTCCTCCGGCCCGAGACGGCTCAGGGCATGTTCGTGAATTTTAAGAACGTGCTCGACTCTAGCCGGGTCAAGGTGCCCTTCGGCATCGCGCAGATCGGCAAGAGCTTCCGCAACGAGATCACGCCCCGTAACTACACGTTCCGTTCGCGTGAGTTCGAGCAGATGGAAATGGAGTTCTTCTGCCACCCGGACCAGTCGCGGCGGTGGTACGAGTATTGGCGGAACCGGCGGATGCAATGGTACCTCAAGCTGGGCATCACCAGCGACAACCTGCGGCTGCGCGAACACGATGCCGACGAACTCAGTCACTATTCCGTGGGGACCGCCGACGTCGAATACGCATTCCCGTTCCTCAATGCCGGCGAATACGGTGAACTGGAAGGCATCGCCCACCGCGGCGACTTTGACCTGCGCTCGCACATGAAAGGTAAGTTGATGGAGGATGAGAACGGCTGCCTCGTTGTTGAACTGGACGAGCACGGCAAACCGAAATATCCCGGTAGCGGCCGTGAACTGACGTACTTCGACGATCAGACCCGAGAAAAATACGTGCCGCACGTCATCGAACCGGCTGCCGGCGCCGACCGGGCCACGCTGGCATTCCTCTGTGAAGCGTACGACGAGGACCAGCAGCCGGATGAAAAAGGTAAACTGAAAGTGCGGACCGTGATGCGGCTGCATCCACGGTTAGCACCGGTCAAGGCGGCCGTTTTTCCATTGATCAAGAAGTACGGCATGCCGGAGAAAGCGATTGAGATTTATCGCGAGTTGAAGGGGGCCGGCATTGCCTGCTTCTATGATCAACAAGGCGCCATCGGCCGCCGTTACCGCCGTCAAGACGAAATCGGCACCCCCTGCTGCATAACGGTCGACGGCGAGACCGCACAGGACGGCTGCGTCACTGTTCGAGACCGCGATTCGCTGGTGCAAGAGCGCGTTCCGGTAGGAGAGATCGTACAGACCGTCCGAGAACGGATCAGCGGCTGACGCTTCAGAGCTCGGGCAGGGGTCTGGCCCTATCTATAAAATGGGCCAGACCCCCTCGCTCGGCCCAGACGCCCGCAAATAGCCGGCCGCCAACATCGGAAACATCGGTAGGGCTTTGCCGACACGTTCAACGTGCACAAGCGGCAGGACCGCCGAGATTCTGGCAAATTGGCGGCAAACTCAGCCGACTCATCTTATCGACGCGGACTGGAATCTATAATGTTGAGGTCCGTCTCAAGTTCGCGCGTTCTCGATGACGAGAACGACCAAGATGGGGTTGCTCTCCAGATTTTCTTCGCAACCAGGAGGGGCATCGGATGAATCGAATGACGTACAATAATGGTCGTAGGACGGCGGCCGGGCAAGTTGTGGTTTCCGACGATGTACGGATAACGCTGAACGGGACGACGGCCAAGATTTCAGATATGAATCCCGATGATTCGATCGTGTTCGACTTCGAGACCAACCGCGGAAGATACGTGATCAGCCAAATTACAGCCCATCGAAAAAAGTGAAAGAGCCCTCCCGGCTGCCAGCAGCGCCGATCATCTCCAACGATTCCGAAGTCGCATTTCAGCACGATATGCACGAGTCATCGCCTTCATGAGTATGTGACCCGTGCCACTCAGTGCATCCTGGTTTCCATCCAGTCAGACATGTCCATTTTCCGTCTCCAGCGCCTGTGATGGCCATCCCGCCAAATCCGGGAAGTTGGCGGGAATAAAGTCGCATGTCCGCGCATCTCACAGTTTAACGTGAGATGGTGTGATTGAGACTTACCGCTGGTGTTGCTCGATGTGGCAACAAACATAGGCGGCCGCATTCGATTCCGTGATTCAGATTGGAGGAGACCAGAATGAAACGGTTTTTCGCATTGTTGACGGGACTATGTCTGACGACATTCGTGATCGGCTGTGCCGGTGAAGATTCGGCGTCATCCAGCGGTAACGGGACCGCGAATGGCGACGGCGCCCACCTCGGACAGGCGGAGCAAGACACGATGGACTCAACTCAGGATCCGCAGCAGCCAGACTCTCGGGAAGGGGCGGACCAGACTCCGGGCACACCAGAAGGAGGCGATGAGTCCACAGAAACTCCGGCAGAATCCAATACATCTGGTGGCGCAGACGACGAACCTGCACCTCCGGATCAACCGGAAGGGGACAAGACCGATTCCAAGGACTAGCCAAGGGGCTTGGCCCCTTGAAATCCTCGGGATGCGGGCAGTTTTGGTTTCGCGGTCTTGTGGGGCCCGCTATGCCGCAAGAGGCAGCGCGAGTCCCGAGTCGCCGTTCCGGCGCTGCTTGCTGGTGAGGCCTGTCAAATCGCGTCTCTGGAACCGTTACTCGATGACGGCGCTTTGAACCGTTAGTGTCTTGAGACGGGCTGGATCTGGTTCGGGCAATTTTTGCAGCGCGCGAACGCTCGGCACCCCGGATGACGACTTGTGAAGTTCGATCTTCGGGACTGACAGGTCTTGGCGGTAAAACCGCGAGCTGGGAAAAATGTCGGCCGGATAGGTGAAGTTGTCGAGCATTGCCAGCGCAATGCACATTGATGCACCGGTCGCGCTTTCGAGCATGCCACCGACCCAGCAGGGAATTCCCGCGTCGCGGCAGACGTCGTGAATGGCGAGGGCGTTGGTCAGTCCGCCCACACGTCCGGGTTTAATGTTGACGAATCGGCAACTCCCCAGCGCAAGGGCCTGTTCGGCCTGCCGAACGTGTGTGATGCTCTCGTCGAGGCAGACAGGCGTTTCGATGCTCGCCTGCAAACGGGCATGATCGATCAGGTCGTCGTGACTGAGTGGCTGCTCGATCATCGCCAAATGAAACCGATCGATATCGCGGAACATCTGCAGATCGCCGATTCGGTATCCACTGTTGCAATCGATGTGGAACGTGAAATCGGGATGCTGGCGGCGGGCGGCCTCGAGGATGGGGATGTCCCAGCAGGGTCGAAACTTCAGCTTGATCCGCGGAAAGCCGTCGTCCACCGCTTTGCCGATCGCCGGCAACAACTCGTCGATCGTGTCCATAACTCCAAAATCGGCCCCCACCACAACTTCGTCCCGGCTGGCGCCCAGCGCGCGGTGCAGCGGTGTGCCCGATAGGTTGCTGTTCAGACCCCACCAGGCGGTGTCGAGGACCGCCTTGGCGAACGGGTTTCCTTTGAAGATCGAGAGCAGTTGCTGTAGCTGCTGTCCCGATGAGACGTCGTGACCCAGAATCGCGGGAGCCAACCATTCGCGGTTGACTGCGAAGATGCCTGCGGCGCATTCGGGGCTGTAACAAGGGGCGGCAAATGGGGCGCTCTCTCCCCAACCATCGACCGAACCGCTCGTCATTCGGCAGAGCACCGAGTGAATGGCGACGTCCTCACCGTAGGCGGTCCGCCACGGATAGATCAGCGGCATAGCGACGTGGAACAATTCGATGCGGTCGATCTTCATCAGTTGGGTAACTTCTAGAATTCGTCTTCATCGGCGGGCGGAGGCTGCTGCGTTGTTCGACGTCTCTGCTGGGAAGGGACGCCGCGTTTGCGGAGTGGGGGTTGACCGGCTCGTGCCGGCGCGGCACCTGCCTGACGAACAGGCTGGGTCACCACCGAC
>Ga0310123_10004215_pt1 | contig 10908 bp, 10 predicted proteins | sample CB6_AW_1057_MG_FD_203505 | JGI IMG/M metagenome (GOLD analysis project Ga0310123, IMG submission 203505) | Marine microbial communities from Western Arctic Ocean, Canada - CB6_AW_1057 | ecosystem: Environmental > Aquatic > Marine > Oceanic | place: Canada: Western Arctic Ocean | collected...
AATTTAGAAGCCTCAGACGATTCTATTAATTTAAGTAAAATAGGAATTTTAATACTAGATGCCGTGGGGAATATAAGCTCATCATTAATCCCATAATACCACCCATTGGTTAAATCTTTTATTGACACACCTGCTACTCCATTGAAATTTTCTACATAACTATTAATAGATTTAACAAGCTTATTTAAATAATAATTTTCATTATTTTCAGATTTCATAATATTCACAATGGTTTATAATATTATTTCTTATATTACGAAAGAGTATAAAGTAAATATGATAAAAATTGATACTAAATCATTAAAAAATGGATTTCATTGGAAAGAATATCTTTCATCTATGACTGAAAACAAAGAAAATCTTAATAAACTAATTCAAATTGTAAAATCAAAAACAGATTTACAAGATTCAATAAAAATATTAGAACCTAAATTAGAAAATAAAAACTTTATTATACTAACTGAAGATTTTTGCCCAGATTCATTATTTAATTTACCAATATTTATTACAATATCTGAATTAATTTCAAATTTATCACTACAAATATTTAAAAGATCAGAAAATGAATATTTAAAAGATACATGTCAAAATTTAGGATTAAAAAAAATACCTGCCGTTCTAATAACTGACAAAAATCTAAACATATTATCCCAATGGGAAGAAAAACCTAAAAAGGCATATAAGGTGCAATCAGATTTATTAGAAAAAAATACATTACTTCATGAAACTGAAAATGATTCAAATTTAACACTAAAAGAACTAATGATTAATTCATTGAAAAATGAATATAACAAATCATTATGGAATGAAACAATTTCAGAAATAAATAAAATTACAAATAATATTACTTAGAAGATTCTCTAACTTCAGGTTCTACTACCAATCCTTTGCCAAGGTCATACAAATCCCAAGGCTGAAAACTTTCTACAAATTCCCGGCCCTGTTCTAATGAATCGAGTCCTTTTATTGCTCTACCAGGATCATATCCAAAAGTTTTAGCCCAAGCATTATAACCTTGCTTAGTTTCACGTATACCTCCAACTTCTTCCTTATTTTCTCCATCACTTAAAATAAGTTTTATTCCTTTTGTCCATTTTTCCCAAAATAATTGCAAACAAATGCCTCACATTGAAAATATTTAGTAATTACATATAATTATAATATAATCCTATCAAGTAAATTTAAAGGTTATTTTATGTCGATTAAAGAAATTATCACTTATCCAATAAAAGATTTGCTAGACTCATTAAGAAATAAAACAATTTCAGTTGAAGAATTAACAAATGTACATATCAATCAAATTAAATCTGTCAATAAATCGTTAAACGCTGTAGTACAAGATTCATTTGATTCAGCACTTACAACTGCTAAATTTATGGATAACAATTTTAATGACAGTAATACAAAACCTTTATTTGGATTACCTTTTACACTTAAAGATTCAATTGATACAAAAGATATTATAAGTACATGGGGTACAGAGGGAAGAACCAATTTTATACCAAAGCATAATGCAACTGTTGCTGAAAGACTAATAAATGCAGGTGGAATTTTAATGGGAAAAACAAACACACCTGAATTTACTATGGGGGGAGAAACTGACAATGTCCCGTATGGTAGAACAAACAATCCTTATAATCTTAATTTTACAACAGGGGGAAGCAGTGGAGGAGCAGCTGCTATTATATCTTCTTGCGGTTCTGTATTTGATCTTGGCACAGATACTGGTGGCAGTATAAGAATGCCAGCTCATCATTGTGGGATTTCAGGGCTTAAACCAACATTTGGAAGAGTCCCCAGAACAGGACATGCGATTTCCTTTGATGCCGGACCAGGAGATTTACTAACCTCTATTGGTCCATTAGCTAGATTTGTGGATGATTTAATTCCACTTACTAATATTATTTCGGGACCAGACAATGTTGATCCAACTGTAGTTATATCCCCATTAAATGATCCAAATATAATCTCAACAAAAAATTTAAAAGTAGGATTTTATCATTCTACTAAATCAATTTCTTCTGACAATGATACAAAACACGTTATTAATGCTGCTTGTCAAAAATTAGAACCAATTGTTAAATCTATAAATGAAATCGATACAACTATAATCGAAAGAGGTGATTCCGTTGCAGGAGATATAGCTAATTATGATAAAAGAAATTATCTAAAACAACTTCTAGATAGATCAAATACAAAAATTCCACACAGATGGACCAAAGCAAGATTTGATATCGCTGAAGAATATAATAATAAAAGTGCAATTGATTTATCGGAATTAGTACAACAAATTGCAATGTATCAAAGTGAATCATTATCGTATTTTGATAATTATGATGTATTAATTGCTCCTGTTCTTCATAAAGCAGGATTTAAACATGGTGAAATTATGGATGCTTCCAATAAAGATTGGAATTATGTCACTAAAGCAACTTTTTTACGCGCATATAATGTTACTGGGTGGCCTGTATTAACACTAAGGTGTGGCGCAAACACAGATGGTTATCCAATTGGATTACAAATAATTACAGCTCCATGGAAAGATGAAATAGCATTAAAGATTGGTCAAATTTTAGAAAAAGAACTTGGCGGATGGATTCCACCGAAAAATATGTTTAATTAATAAAAAATTATAATGGAATACCCAATCCTTCAATAAACTGAGTATTCGGAATTGTCAATAATGAATTTATATCTATTTTAATTTTTTGAGATCTGCTGCCACCGCCTAAAATAATATAATCTAAATTTTCAATATTTTTATCTATATATATATTTATATCAGGTGGTAAAGCTACAGGAGTTACACCTCCAATTATCATACCAGTGAGTTCTGCAGTTTGCTCTGCAGAAGCAAAAGAAAGCCTTCTAACGCCCATTAGTTTTCTAACAATTTTATTAACATCTAATTTATATTCTGCTGTAACAATGCAAGCACTATAAATTATAGGATCTTTTTTAGAAGCAATTATTATTGTATTTCCTGAATTAGATTTAGGAACATTATAATATTTACAAAAGTCTTCTGTATCTGCTAATTCTGGATCGCATGGCATTAATTCATATTTGATCTTAAAATCATTTAAAAATTTATGAATTTTAGCTTCAATCACGATATATAATTTGAATTATAAATAATTAATTGTCTGAAATTTCAGAATCGATCGATTCGATTTCTTGACTAGTAATAGGTTTTTTATTGAAAGACTTAGGAGCAATAATACCACCTGACAAAACCATAGACATAGCATCTTGAACACTTAAATCAGTATCATTTATCTCATTATAAGGAACCATTACTACAAAACCAGAATTAGGCGTTGGTGCAGTTGGAATATAAACGGTTGCCATTTTTTGAGATTTTGAAACGTGAATAATAGAAGTTAAAAAACCAATACACCACATACCTCTTCTAGGATGTTCTATCATTACAACACGCTTAAATCCAGTTGAATCGCCATCCTTATTGCCTGATAATGAATCTATTAATCTTCTGGCAGAAGAATATAAATATCCAACCACCGGCATCCTCAAAACAAAATTTTGTATAGCATCGCCAATCTTTCGTCCAAAATATCTTGTACCCAATAACCCTACAATATACCCAACAAAAATTAAGGCTAATACTCCTAAACCATATATTCTTTTACCCCCAAAAAACAGTGCGATATATGGGGCTAAAACACCATCTATAATATCAACTAAAAATTTTGCAAACATATAAGTTAAAACAAAAGGGATCATAATTAAAAATCCTGCTAATATCATTTTAGAAATATGCTGGTATGTAATATTACCTGCAAAAACCCAATTAGATTTTCGACCAAATGGCAATACAGTATTTAAGGTAGACGCGATGATTAATGAATATATATTTATTACTAGTGCTTTTGTATTAGAAAACCAATGTTTAATCAAAATTAAAATTCCATCGTTGATGCATTAATTAATCCTATAGATATATGCCAAATTTTATCTTGTAAGTTTATATCATATGAATAATTTGAAGATTTCACAATATCACCCTCTGAAAAAAATACACCTGACAATTTGTCCGTATGACATTTTTGGATGACCTCAAAAAGTTCTTTTGCACTTTTATTTGCATTTCTTCCTACTAATTTCAAACCCCAATTCAAAAAAGATAGCCATCCGTTATTAGACAATAAATTTGTAGCCACAACTCCTGGATGAGCAGCATTAACTAATATATCATCATTTAAGTATAATTTTGACAATTTATAAGTTAAGCATAAATTTGCTAATTTTGTTTCACTATAGCGTTGCATTTTTGAAAATTTATATATCTCTGAAGGATCGTAATTTTCAAGATCTCCTCTTCCTCTGAAATGGGCGGAAGAATTAATATTTAATATCAAAGAATATTTATCAAAAGAATTATCCTTGTATAACTGAGTTGAAATTAAAAATGGTGCGATATGATTAATTGCAAAAGACAATTCAATTCCTTGTTTAGAAATTCTATTTTTAACAGGAAAAATACCAGCATTATTAATTAAATTTTTAATTTTGATTAATTTATAATTTATATAATTAGTTAATTTCAATATTTCTATTTGATCAGATAACTCGCATAAGGCATAGGAAATTCTTAATGAAGGATACACAGAAATTAAATCATTAATAATTTTTTTAGCTTTAGTTTCATTTCTTGCAGTAAAAAGAATATTTTGATTATCTTTAGCTAAATATTCCAACATTTCAAATCCAATACCAGAAGTTGCTCCGGTGATTAAAGTAATACTTTGACTAGACAAAATTTCTATATTATCTGAAAATTTCATATTTATCTTAATCCTTGTTTAATGATAAAACTTTAGACTATAATTTATTAACAAATTTTATAATTAAATTATAAGAGATAAATAAAATATGGCATACACAAATAATTCAATGTTAATCGAAGCATCAGAACTTTTTGAAAAATTACAATCAGATAATACTATCATTATTGACTGTGATGTCAGTGATGTTTTTCAAAGAGCACATATTAAAAACGCCAAAACTATTCCCACTCATCATTATATTAAGCAAAAAGGATTTGAAAATGATCCTAAAAATTATCCTCATATAATGGAAAAAAATGAATTCGATAAACTGATAACAACTTTAAATATAAATCAAAAATCAGAAATAATTGCATATGACAATTCTGCAAGCCTTTATGCAACAAGATTTTGGTGGTGCCTGAATTATTTTGGTATCAAAAACATTAAAGTATTAAATGGTGGTTGGAAAAAATGGATATCAGGAAATTACCCCATAGAATCCGGGTTTAATTATCCATTTTCATCGAATGAAAAAAATTTAAACAAAAATTCAACAAATATTAAAATTGTCGAAAACAATTCATATATTTGTAATATTACTGATATGAAAAATTCTATAAATTCTCCAAACACGATATTGTTTGATACAAGAAGTAATGGGGAATTTAACGGTGCTAATTCAAGAGGTAATATAAGATCTGGCCATATGCCTGGAGCTATACATATTGAGTGGTTAGAATTTATGGATAATGATCATGAATTTAAATCTGAAGCTAAGATACAAGGAATATTAGATGCGAAAAATATAACTCATGAAAAAGAAATAAAAACCTACTGACAGGGAGGTATTCGTGCGGCGCACGTGTTTTTCGTTCTCAAACTATTAGGGTACCCGAATGTTAGCGTATATGATGCTTCGATGGCTGAATATGCTAATAAACAAGATACGTTACTTGAATAAGAAATCAAATATTATTTAAATTTGAACTTTTTCTTAATATCAATAACTATAAGCAATAAAGACGGCACCACTGCTATAGAAGCAATTAAAGCAAAACTTATCATTGCAGCTGAAAGAATTCCATAAGTTGAAAATAATGGCATTGGAGCAAATCCTAGAATAGTAAAACCTGCGATACTAGAAACCCCGGCCCCAATTAACGCTAATCCAGTTCCTTTTAACGCTATGGATATAGCAATATTTGGATCGTCATTAATATTAATTTCCTGTCTAAATCTCTCAGTCATATGAATGGAAAAATCTAATCCTACACCTATTGAAACTGCTCCTATCGTTGCAGTAACAAAATTTAAGCCAAAACCTAATAAATACATCAAAGCATAAAGCCAAGAGACAATCAATAAAAGCGGGAAAACTGTAACAAAAGAATAATAAAAACTTCTGGTAGCCAATAACAAAAGAATTAATGCTCCTACTGCTGCCACAGGAATAGATTGTCTTAACGAATCCGTTGCTGCAGAAGTTTGAGCTTCTCTTATAAATGGTGATCCTGTGATACCATAATCTACTAAATTATCACCATAATTCTCAAATATTTTTACATCTTTGCTTAAAATATCAAAAGCATTTAATATACTTTCAAAATCATTAGTTTTAAGAAGACCAAACTGTAATCTCATAGAATAACTATCATTATTTGCATCATATCTCAAAAAGTTATTAATAGTCTGAGGGGGTATTAAAAATTCAGTATTACTTTTAGGAATACCAATTTTAGGTGCAAGTTTAAAAAGTGAACTAATTTGATCATCATCATCGAAAATTAAATTATTATCATTATCAGTAATATTTTTCTTAGTACCTTCAGGATGAGTCGAATAAATATTTTTTGCAAAATCATCAGATAAAATAGCTTCCATCAAATGTAAAACTGTAAATTGATAATACTGAGTTGAGCCATCCAAATCTTGGCCCACATATTTATTTTCATCTAATGTTAAGGTGAAAGAATTCAAAGTATTGATAAATTTCAATGAATCAAGCTTTCCTTCAAAATATATTTCTGCTGGTTCTCCAGCAGAATCACTAAAATATTCATCCATTTTATCTAAACCCTTTACAAACTCTGAATTGGGATCAAAGAAATCTTTTACATCAAATGTCGGTTTCAATTTCAATGCATAATAACCTGAATAAACAGTAATGAGAATAGTAACAAAAACAACTATATATCTATAATTTGTTAAATTAGTAAGTAAGGTTACAGGGTTAAAATTTATTTTAAATATTTTTTTTCTTGATGATGATTTTATTTCTTCATTTACAATTTGCCCGACCGGTCCAAATATTTTCAAATATATAATTGGGAAGACTAAAAAAATCAGAATATATCCGAATAAAACCAATCCACCATATCCTGGATCAATAGCAACAGTCAAAATAACTGATGCACCAGCAGTACATGCAGCTAATCCGCCAGCAAATATTCTTAAAATTGGATTTATATACCTAATATTTTGCTTATATTGTATTAACCATATATCCGTCTTCATATAAACAATTGGAGCAATGACTCCAAGCAAAAAGAAGGATGAGAATGTTGCGATCGCAGCAGAAAAACCAAAATGCATTAAAGCTTCAATTCCTGTTATTGCATTTGAAAGAAAAGCCAAGCTATCGCTTAATACTGCCAAAATCAAAGCTCCTGATACTGCTGCAAGGCCAAAAGACAAAGCTTTGTTCATATCTTTAGGATAAGAAATTTTAGACTCTTGATATCTTCTGATAGCATGAATAGCAAAATCTACACCTAGTGAAACCATTGCTATTGGGACTATGAAATCTACAATTAATCCTCCCTTAATCCCTAAAATAAAGCTAATTCCTTTCAACCATAAAATAAGGGCAGATATACCAAATCCTATGATTGAAACAGTAAAAAATGACCTAAGGCTCAGTCCTGCAATTAAAATAGCTACAATAACTGTTAATGTAAGATAAACACCTGAAGTTTTTCCTTGTTCCTGTGAATAAAGATTTACATCTATAGCTATAGGCCATAATTTATAATTGTTTTCATTACCAGCTAGTACATTAACTATTTCTCTACCTAAATATTCTTTATCTAAGGTAGCCTGATCTGCTCCCAAGCCTACATTAAATGTCCCTCCTCCCAACTTTTCATTATCTAAAATCACATTAACTAACAACGCTTTAGATGACCATTCATTGTACCGGCCTAATTCATTAGAAACATTTTTTACTTTAGTATAAATATCATCTCTAGATATTGTTCTCAACAAGTCATTTCCTTCCTCTGATGCTAAAATTTTATCTAAAGCAAATTTTAATTGATTCTTATTTACCCCATTAACACCATCAGGAATATTCATTTGAGTTTTTATAAATTCATCAGTTATATCAACAATGCTTGTAACGCCTGTAGATTTTCTACCAGTTTCAAAATCTGTCAAATTGAATAAATAATTATCTTCATTTATTCCTGCAGCTTTAGATAAAAATAAATTATTATCTAAAGCTATGAGTTTGTTTTGATTATTTAAAATTTCTGAAAAAGCTTCAGGCGTAAATATGTCATCAGATTTGGATTCAAAAATTACAGTAGTAAAATGATATGGGGATTGAAAATTTTCACCTATCTTTTTATTTAATTCAAATATTTTGCCACCTGTATCAAAACTAACTTCATCAATTGAATTATCTGATGAGGAAATATAAGAAAAAAATGCAGTTAAAATTATGGTCAAAAAGATTAAATATAATGAATAGCGTGATAAGAACCTAGTAACTATGTTATCCATATGTTATGCAAATATCTTTTGAATTAATGACCCAAAATATTATATATAATTTATATAATGTTAGTAATGAAATTAATCAAAGATTAATTTTGATCTTTTATTATACCTTTATGTTGATATTCATTATCAAAATATTTTATATAAAAATATTTTGATAATTTTGGATTAAAAATATTTTTCCTTACAAACTCCAATTCATAACCACAATTTTCATAAAATTCAGGAGCTTGGAATGCACTTGTGACCAAATTTATATTATTATAACCAGAATCTTTATATTTATTTTCTAAATATAATAATAGCTTCCGTCCATATCCTTTTTTTCTATGATTTTTTTCTATCCAGAGATTATCAACATATATTTCTGCAAACACCGTATAACCAGAAAGAACACCAACAACTTTTTTATCTAATTTTGCAATTATATTGAATTTTCCATATTCATCATAAATTCCGTGGGATTTTTCATGTTCATAAAAGCCTTCATTGACTTTATCCTCAATTGATTTATGTAAATCTTTGTTTGTGAATTCTAGATTAATCATTTTATTTACTTTATCATTTTTTTATATACATCAGGGATAGCTGTATCCAATCTGTCAAAACCTCTCCAATGCCCATATTCAGATTCTAATAAATTTGTCATTTTTATAGTTGTATCATTTTCATTTTGTTTGTCATTAATACAATTTTTAATTTCTTTTATAAATTTATGTAAAAAATTACGAGCATTAACTAAATCATTATAATTACCTATCGGGCCGTGTCCTGCAACAAATTTGTCAACTGACAAATTAATTAATTTGTCATCTGTGTCAGGCCATTCATCTGGATAACTGTCTCCAAAAAATGGCATACCTTCATTTTGGGCAACATCTCCAGTAAATAAAATATTTGATTCAGGTAAATGAATGAATATATCGCCACTTGTATGTGCTTTGCCTAAATATCTTAATATAATTTCACGACCACCAAAATATAATCTCATTGTTTTTTCAAACGTTTGATTTGGAGGCGTAATTTGTACTAATTTAGCTTCTTCAGACCATAACTCTCCAGAATTAACTACTTTTTCTCTCCATTGTTTATTCCATTCAATATCAGTCATCTCGTTATAACAATTTTGATGACCTATTATTATTGCATCAGGGAATTCTTCATTACCCCAAGCATGATCCCAGTGTGCATGTGTATCTATCACAAATTTAATTTTTTTATCTGTAATATGTTTTATATCTTGTATAAGATCTCGAGCAAAAGATGGAACTCTAAGAGAATCAATCACCATCACTGAATCATCGCCAATAATGATACCAGCATTAGTTAATCCGTCATGCAATCTAGCATAAACACCATTTTCTAATTCAATTATTTCTGTACCCTCTGTCTTCTTTAACATGATTTGGCTCCTTCATAGATCAAAATCTGGCTATAAAAAATTGTTACACTATTGTTACACTTAATTTTTGTATTTATTTTTAAAGTTTTGTTTCCTAGCCTGTATATAATTATAACCATTAATCTAAATATTAAGTAATAAAAAGTTTATATTAAAAATAATCCTTTCATTTATATTTCTGGCCAAAGCCAAGCTGCACCCCTAACTCCACTTGAGTCTCCATGCTTAGCTTGAACTATAGGTGTAACCACTTCTTCACCAGTAGAAATAATATATTTATTCCATTTTTTTTTAACATTTGGATATAATCTTTCAATATTTGAAACTCCTCCTGCCAAAACAATAATTTCAGGATCTAGTATATTAACTATCATAGCTAAACCTCTAGCCAATCTATTTTCATATAATTCTATAGCCTTAATAGCATCATGATCATTGTTTTGTAATTTTTCAGATATTTCATTAGCTGAAATTTTATCACCTGTAATTTTACAAAAGGTATTTTCTAATCCTGAACCTGACAAAAATGTCTCAATACAACCTCTTAATCCACAATAGCATTCAGGTCCTGGCAATTCATTTAAATCTGGCCATGGTAAAGGATTATGCCCCCATTCTCCTGCTATCAAATTCGCACCAGGAAATATTTTTCCATCAATTACCAAACCTCCACCAACCCCTGTACCTAAAATTACACCAAATAAACTGTTATATTGTTCTCCTGAACCATCAATATATTCTGAAAGTGCAAGGCAATTTGCATCATTAGCTAATCTGACAGGACGACCTAAAATTAATTCTAAATCCTTATCTAACGACTTACCTATAAGAACTGTGGAATTCGCATTTTTCACTAGTTTGGTTTGCTTTGAAATAATCCCGGGAATTCCTACACCTATTGTCCCATATAATCCTGTTTCTGATTCAGATTGATGA
>Ga0310123_10004219_pt1 | contig 10902 bp, 10 predicted proteins | sample CB6_AW_1057_MG_FD_203505 | JGI IMG/M metagenome (GOLD analysis project Ga0310123, IMG submission 203505) | Marine microbial communities from Western Arctic Ocean, Canada - CB6_AW_1057 | ecosystem: Environmental > Aquatic > Marine > Oceanic | place: Canada: Western Arctic Ocean | collected...
AGGAAGGTGTTCACGTCTCTCATTCTCTGAGCCTCTACTGATGCCTCACTCGCCATCTCCGCACGAGTTATTCCAAACGTAGCGGCATTCTCAAGAAACATTTGCCCAGCATTCTTGTCCTCATGGTATGCAGTCCCATCCCAACCCGGAGCAGACCATGCTTCGAAATCAAAATCTTTTATTTTATCCGCTAGCTCAGCCGCACCACCCACTCCGACATCTTCAAGTTGTTTGACTTGCTCCAGCATTTGCTGTCGAAAGCGTGTATACGCAAGGTATTGCGCGTCTGGCGACATATTTGATATTTGCTTAAACTGAACCCCAGCGTTTGCCGTCGCGTTTGCAAGAGCTTCCTGCTGGACTATAATGTCCGATAGTTGCGTTCGATTTTGCGTTTGCGATCTTTCTCCCATCAGGGCAAGCAAGTCAGCCCTAAATACACCCTCTCCAAACGTCGCTTGAACATCTGCCTCGCTCATACCCTCAATATGTCCACTCGCAGCGGAGTAATCAATAGAAGTTCCAGCACGATGGTTATCCTCATCAATATAAGACGTGAAGTTCGACGTAAGCTGATTAAACGCATTTTCAGTGTTAAACTCACGCTGTTCCTTCTCTAAGATATGTTTCTGCCGGTCTTGCACCGTCTGGTAATATTCCTGCTGGCTGACCTCTCGGTCATGCGCCATCTTCTTGTCAAGCACTTGCATCGGAGCCGCGCCAATCATCCCAAACATCTCCCCAGTCGCAGCCGCACCAGACAACCCTCGCTTTAGTTGCAAGTCAGCTAACTGGTCGTAATACCACGAATCTGTCGGGGAGTAATTCGATTGAGACATCCACCCTAGAGAATTTCTATTCGGCATTATGCCCTCGTTCTTCTTGTCTTAACCTCTGTCTGGAGGAGGAGTTGTAGTCCCCATCGTCGCTGCATCCTGTTCAAGCGTGTATTCCCTCTCCCTGCGATATTTCTCCCGGTCATACGCACGCTGATCTTCATCCCAAGTCCTTCTGTACCGAGAGTCTGCCGCCGCTCGACCTCGCGCCGACGCTGCCGCTGCCTGCTGATCCAGATGACGAGCTTTATCCAACCCGAACGAATAAACATCCCGACCCCCTTGATAGTTTCGGTCCCATGCCCCCTGCTGACCCGCAAGGTTCTGACCATACTTCATGAGGTTCGATTGTCTCGCCGCAAGCTCATTCGCCATATCACCCTGATGCACGCCATGACGCGCTTGGAACGCGCCCATTGTTCCAGCTTGGTTTGCCTGATGCGCTTGGAACTGTCGGTCATACTGGTCAAGCCCTGCCTGACGATTCATCCCAAACTTCTGCGCTTCACGCGCAAACTGTTCACGATTCGCCTCAGTATCCTGCCCGTAGCCCATCTGGTATTCCCCAAGCGCACGACCATACGACTTGTCATATTCCTGACTCGCAGCCGCTTGGTTGTAATCCATCAGCCCCTTCATCGTGCCACCGGTACGCAGCATTCCTTTCGCCGCTGCCGCATTCTCTAACGCCTGCTGTCCCTGCTGTAACCTGAACTGATAGCCGGGATCTTGCATCGCCTGCTCATGACTCGGCGCAGTAAACTTCGACCCACGATAGGGGTCCGTTCCATATCCGAACCGCTCAGATTGATACTGCTGCGTAAACGGGTCGTACCCAATCGTCTCTCCAAAATCACGAGACTCAACATCTGCACCCCCGTAGGGGGTGTAATCAATTTTGTTGAATGTAAAGTCCCCATACTTCCCAACATTTCCCCCACCACCGCCGCCACCACCGCCACCGCCGCCACCACCGCCGTATGTCCGATTCTCCCACTCCTCACCCATGTTGTAGTTATACGCTTCACCATCATCCGGTTCCTTCGGCGGTGGTGGTTCTCCCATGTCTACCGGCCCTCCTGCCAGCCCCGGATCAATGCCGCTTCCCGGAACCGGTGCGCCACCACCCTGACCATAAGGCAATCCCCTGAATAGATTGGCCTGTCCATACGTATTTCCCATACTTCACCTCGCCCTAGTAACGTGTTCGTCCAGACAACGCAGGATTTCCCATAACCATCTGCTCCTCAAGGGCATTTCGGGGGACCGCGAACTCCCCTTGAGGATAATATCCCGGCATTGTCAGGTCTTGTGTCGCAAAGGAACCCATGTTCTCTCTAGCCAAATCCGCATCCCGCCCAGCCAGTAACGCCCCGCCGGTCCCCGGTGGGGCTGTTCGCGTCAGTCCCCCCGTGAGATACCCGCTAATGTCTGTCGCCGGGAGAACGTTGTCAGGGACAACCCCAGCCATCGTCTCTATGGGAACCTCTGCATCATCCGACACTCCCCCTTGAGAGTCTCCGGGAGTAAACCGGTTAGGGTCACCTCCACGCGCACGTATCAGACGGTCCTGTGCCGCACGCCTCGCCGCAAAGACCGGAGCGTTCTCTTCCTTCCACGCCGCCCACGCTTCCTCGCTCTTCACACGTTTCTTCTCAAGTGTCTCTTCTGCACGCTTATACGCATTGCTTTGCTGCTTGGCTTCAATCCCCTTGCCAACCACACCCGCGACCATACTTCCTATCGCCAGACCTGTCACAACACCCATCTCACCCCTCCAAACTCGCAGCCATACACGGTTTCATGTAATGAAGCTCAAGTAACTGATATCCCAATCTCTCGTATAACGCACCCACCCGCTGATCCGGGGCAACCATGTGCACCCATTGAGCACCCTTGCTACATACCCACTCTTCAGCCGAACGAACCAACCGTAACGCATCACGTCCTCCACGGTCCTCTGGATTCATCCACCAAAACGTTTCACTCGACACACGGTCACCAGACATCGGATGGTCATACACCATCATCCCGATTGCCCCTCGCACCAACCCGTTAAACTCAGAGACCATCAACAACCCTTCAGCAGATTCAATCAACGATGTCATCAAGGTTGACAGTCGGTCTGGATTCGACGACACAACATCCTGATACTTTGTCGTTCGAATAAACTCACGCCCCATCAACACCACAGCAGGCACATCGTCAAGCACCGCTAATCGAATCATCCAATCTGCTCCGCGACAACATACAAGGCATACTGCATCGTTGTTCCACCAGAACTGGCATACGTCGTAGCGTAAGTAATCGAAGTCGATTGATCGAGATGAATCAACATCGTAGTGTTCTGCTGCGTCGTCGTAGCATTCCCCGTTAAAGCAACCCCAGCCTGCGACTGCGCCACCGCCCCATCGGTCCATCCCATCGTCACAGTCAAACTCGAACTCGTGCTCGCCGCTCGTGTAATCCTCGCAGAGTAACTCACACGATACACGCCGGGGTTCAGTGTCCCGGTATCCAAGGCTGTAGCGCCAAGGCTTGCTCCCTGTGCGGTCTTCGCTACCGCATCCAACTTGCGAGCCGCCGCATTCAGCACATCAACTATCGACTGTAAATATCGCACCCACTCTCGCGTAATCGTTTCCCGAACCCCCTCAAGCATCGGCGAACGGAATGGCACCTGAGATAACGCCATCGCTACCGCCCAGCCCCGCTGACCTCAACATCAATATACGCGCCAATCACTCGCCACGGAATCGGGTCAGACACCGCAATTTCATACACACGGTCATACCCTCGTCCTAACCGTCTCCAAATAGTTCGCAACCCATACTCTCCGATCTTCCCGCCGGACGCCCAATGCTCATTCCCCCACGTCTCTCCCCCATCATCACTCCACCGCATCATCACCTGTGGGTTGCTGCCTTGCCCCGTCGTGAGACCAAGGCCCGTCTGAAGCTCAAGCTGAAGAGACCGATGAAAGATCCAGTTGTTATCAGCAGATAGATGCGGAGTCCTACGCACACGACGAATCGGTCCACCTCCCGCATCCTGAAACTTGTCAATCGACATCTCATACACCGTGCCAATGTCCCGGTCACCCACAAGATGTTTGTTAAACGCATAGACGTGATACTGCGGTCTCCACGCCTTAAACTCCACGTCATCCACATTCCATGTCCCACGCTCATGCCATAGACCCGTCGCGCTATCGAAGACCCATGTGGCTTTGGCCTCTGGAAAATTCAGCCCATAAAAACTATGCCCGTCCTCCTGATACGTCCATCCCACAGCATCAGAAATACTGAGACCAGCACGCACATATCCCTGTATGGCATGTTCCACCGCATGAGTGCTGACACGCTGGGGCTGATACCCACTCGACATCCACACAATCCCGGCCCCATCCTCGCTGCTCCCTAACCACATCACCACATTTCCAACCCTCTTGGCACTAAACGGTGCAGCAATCCCCTCTTCAATAAACGCACCGGGAATTGCCGCGAACGGGAAGGGACTCGTCCCAGCGTTATACCAGACCTCCGTCGTCTGCTTCCCGAACAACCAGATGTCACGATGCGTCACCACGACCGACTGCCACGGGTCAGCACCAGCCGTTCGTTGGGCATACTGCGTGGCATCCCACGTAGTTCCGTCGTTTAAGTCCGATAGCCGCAACGTAGAGGTGGAATCATTGAGGGATAAAAAGAAACCGTCCAGAAACTCCCCCTGATCAGCCCCCGACGCCAGTACCGTGGCAAACGCATCCGTGCTCAACGTGAAGACATACCCCACGCCAGCCGACGTGATGAAAACCTCATCACCCATATCGTTGGCGACGAGCGTGACAGGGGTTGCGGCATAAGCTATCGTGCCATGCACAGTCGGTGTTGTCGTCTTGTCGCTGTAAATCTCATAGAACGTCTGTCCCACTGCCACAAAGCAGCGCCCGTTATGCTCTAACATCCCGCGCACAGGGGATTCATCAAACGTGTGACGCTCCTCACATCCCGGTGTCGGATATAACGCGCTCTGAAATGGTTCGCCCGTCACCTCAATGTTCTCGATATACCAGTTCATACACCGCTGCGCTGCCAGTCGAACGGATTGCGATGTATACGACGGACCCACAAACCCTTGAAACTTCATGAAGACCGATCCGTTCTCCAGTTATATCGACCACCATTCGCCGTAAGCGACGGGTCAATCCCTAACGTTTCGTCGGTGATATTGACACGCTTAATTGCCGCGAACGCATCCGACGCCAACTCTCGCAAGTCAGGAGAAAGCACCGTCCCAAACTCTGGCGCAAGTCGAAGCGCAAGCTGATACCGCAAGGCTTCTTCATACCCCGGAGGGAACGTGTAGCTCGTTGTCAGGTCAGCAAACTGCGTTAATGCGGTTGGCACATACAGCACTAGCTGTACATTGCTGTTATTCGGAATCGGCCACACACTAATCTTTGCCAATCCCGCCGCCCATGATTCATCGTAGAAAAACTTTGTGGGATAGGTACTGGTCGTTCCCTTAATCGCTACGCCCTGCCACTGAGGAATCGTAATCGGACCTTCAATCGGCAGTTCAATTTTCTGCGTTGCACTCGCGGTCTTATCCAAAATAATACTGGCACGCTGGATAGTGACCGGACGCACAATATTAAATGTTCCCCCCGTCCCTATCGTATACTCCTGCGTCGAAGCCGACAGGTCCAGCACGTTCCGAACAACAGTGTAGATTGTCAGGCGACTCGTCGCCCACGAATCCACCATGTTGTTCAACACCACTAACGCATCAGCCACATTGTCACTGTCGGCTGTTTCACCAGACGCCAGCACTCCAACGGTTTTGAGTGCGCGGGAAATCAATTCATTCGCAGTCACAACTTAACCACCCCCCACCACAGCCCTCTTTGATGAACGCCTCACTTTCCTCGGATCTGATGCAGACACAAACGGTCCCGCCGGAGACTCTGCCCACGACTCCGTAATCTTCTTCAAGCCATCAGGAGTCTCAATTAACATTGCCTCGACCCCACCAGATGCACGCTTGATATAAACCCATTTCGGGTATGACGGATATTGATCCATGACATGACTTTCTAGAAAAATACCGGAAGGGAAGTATCTCCCTCCCGGCATTGAGTTACCGTAGGATTACGCCTGTACTCGACAAGCCAACTCAGGACGAAGTGTCGCCCACCCATACAGCACATCAAGTCTGCATGGGAACTTATCCGTCGAGATATCGTAATCTCGAATCATGCGAATCGACATCCCCAGTTGATCGTCCGACACACGCGCCGCCATGTCTGTCCCTTGCGGCAACGGCAAGTCAGCCATCGCCAACGTGAACGCATCGCGGTGATGCGCGAGACCTTGTGGGGTCTGTGTGCTGGCCGCGCCAACAATCGTCAACGCAGCGTTATCCGCTGGCAACGCATCGACCGTTTGGAAGGCTCCACTACTGGTAATCGCTGGGCTAATCGCTGCGGTCAGGTTTCCTGACCCATCAGAACTGACATCAGCGGTGACGACAAACTGCTGGGCCAATCCTGTGGATTGACGCGACTGAGGATTGACCCCATTCACACCAGCGAGGGTGAAAATGTCGCCCTTCAACAGCCGAGACGCCGCAGAGGATGTCCAGCCGTCTGTGACCAACGTGGTTGCACCACTAGAGGTGCTGCCGTTAACCAGCGGCGTTCCACCCAATGGTCCCACCGTGTGGGTGTTCACGTTCTGGTCCATCAGCCAGTCGAAACCAGCCGTTGTCCCCATCGTGCCTTTGCGATACTGTGTCGCAATGGCCGACGACTGTTGGAAGAGACCCTTCAACGCATCGACAATCTTCGCTTGCATGAGTGGAGTCACAACAACCGACCGCTGTCCATCAATTGGGGCCGCATTGTTGTCCAGTTTGACACCGGCTTCCAAATACGTCAGCAACGCCGTTGGCGGTGTTCCCGGTACGCCGACGCTGTTATAAATATCTTTATACAGCGCAAGACCAGCATGGTCGATCTTGTTGGCAACCGTTGCAATCGCTGGCGTAATGAACCGCTGACTAAAGTCATCAATCTTCAAGGCGAGGTCTTCAGAAGTAAACGTGATGTCCACACCAAACTGCGTGTCGAGCGTCACGGCAACCTGAGTTTCTGTCGCGTCTTCAATTGAAATCGCGGTTCCTGTGCGTCCGATGTACCGTGGCGGTTTTCTGACATTCAGCACAGTGCCAATCTTGGCACCCTCAACGCCGAACTTATCGTCATACTGACGATTCACCCCCTTGGTGAAGGTTAGATTATTTTCAAGCACCCGCAAGGCTTCACGGGTGATCATACTAATCGTTAATAATGTATTTGCCATTGCACTATCTCACTTATATATGTGCGCCTCTGTCGCTCTCGCATTACCGTGGACGAATACCTAACGCGATCTCTCTCGCCTTCTTGTATTCCTGATACGGCAACTTATCAAGCGCAACCGTTGACGCTGTCGCACCACCACCTACCGGCTTGATTGGTCTTGGTGCTCTCGTTACAGATTCTGCCCTAGAGGTCGGGCCGGTCGAAGCAACCTCTAGTTGCGCTTCAATTTTTCCCATCTCTTTGATTGCTGCCATCGGATGTAACCGGGAAATGCGATCACACTCTTCGGGATTTTTCGAAAGGTGATACATCACCGCAGGTCCGACATCAGAATTAATAACCGAGTCTTGCATCGGTTGTGTCATCGGCAAGTCTTTCGCTTTCTCGATGACGGTATCGAAATCAGCGTTCTCTTCTCGAAAAGCGTCGATTCGCACACGGTGTGCATCGACGGCTCTGTTTCGAGCAGTCAGAACTTGGTCGTGCTCGATACTTGCACGACGTTTCACTTCATGAGTTTCAAGGCGCTCGCTTACCTTCCAGTCCACCAACGCTTCAGAAAAATCCTCATATGTATCGAAGTCAGACTGCACCGGCTTCTCTGTTCCCTTCGCGGCATCAGAGCTTGACTCGGTGGCAGGAGACTCAGAATCCTCAGACTCCCCAGCCGCCTTCTTCGACTGCGCCTCTTGTGTTCTAGTAAAGGCTTCACGCTGTCGCTCTAACGCCTGAAGCTGAGACGCAAGACTGTCAGCCCGTTGCTTCTCAAACGCTTTCTCTCGCGCTAACTGACTGGCTCGATCCTTATACGACCGACCACGACGCTTCTTTTTCTTCCTCGGTTCCTCTTCAGCAACCGACTCCTGCGTCTCGTCATCGGTCTCGCCTGACGCATCCACTCCCTCATCCGTCTCAGCAGAAGAGACTTCGACATCATCCGACGAGTCCGTATCGGGTTCCTCTGCTGAGGACGCACGCTCGTCAGCACCTGACTCATCACTAGCTACATCATGAGGCACACCGTCAGCTTGTGGACTAGAGATATCACCAATCGGCTTCTCTTCATTTGCCACCTTGTTGACTTCAGCCACTTGAGATTCTGTATCAGTCGTGCTGGCAATCGTAACGGTCATTCAATTCTTCCTTCCTCTATAGTGTGCCAGAAACTTTCGTCGAACGAAACGCTAAACTTCTCCCTATCCCCCCGGTGGTCGTCCCCCCGGTGGCGGTCCCGGTGGTGGTCCCGGAGGCGGTCCCGGTGGGCCTCCTCCCGGTGGTGGTCCCGGAGGCGGTCCCGGAGGCGGTCCCGGAGGCGGTCCCGGAGGGGCTCCCGGAGGGGCTCCCGGAGGGGCTCCCATCGGTGGTCCCTGTGGTCCCGGCGGTGCTCCTCCCGGCGGGCCTTGCTGCCCCGCAAGAGCGAGACGCTCATACCGGTCTTCTTCACGATTCGATATCTCCACATTCCTTGCAATCAAATTCTCTAATCGACCAATCTCTGTCTGGAGAATCTCACTCGCTCGCTGCTGTTCAATCTTGGCAAGTGCTCTCGCGCTCTCTCCCTGCTGCCTGATTTCCTCTAGCTGTAACTTCGCCTGAAGGTCACGCTCCTGTGACGCCGCATCTGCCGCCAACTCCCGTTCCTTAATGGCGACCTGTGCCTGTCGCTTTACTTGGTCTGTTCGCAACGCCTCTTGCGCCTGCTCATACGCTTCCTGTATCTGTTTCAACTGCCCCTCGACCTGTTGCATTCTTGCCTGCACTTCAGGAGGAACATCTTGAAGATTCACATCATCCTGCAACCGTGGAGGCAACATCTTCTTCAGTCGAGCCGACACCTGTTTCGCTCCCGGCCAATCCATGTTTTCAGCCAGCAAATCCCCAATCATCGGAAACGCATTCGGATACGCCTGCACAAACTGCACCAAGGAATCCACCGCTTCCTGCCGTCGAGTCTGAAAGCTGGGACCGACAGACACGGTCACGTCATACTTCCCCACACTCAAGTCGTAGATGCCTTCAATCGCTGGAGAGGCTTGCTCCATATCTTGAGGCAATGGCTGATTCTGTTCCCCCGCAAACACCATGACGTTCCGCTTTGACTCATCCTCTCCAGTAATCCGCATCACGCGAGCCGAATCATAAATCTTCGGAATTAAATCCACAATCACGCGACCCACCTGACGAATCGCCCGACCAAGATTGTCGAGGTAATGCGAGTTCGCCATCTCGTCCTGCTGCTGACGCGCACGCAACGCCTTCCCGGATTCCTGTGGGCCACGCTGTCCTAACGACGCATCGTTGAATCCACCCGTGGACTTCAGGTCGTTATCACTCTGAGCAATCGCCATCGTCATCGCCTGAATCGGCGGTTCCCAACTCTGCCGCTGCGGTGGGGGCGCTAACTGCCCACTAATGGTCTTCGGCTTGTATTCTAAATACGGATAATTCCGAATGTTCGCCGTGCGCCACTTCGCCTCATGTCCCTCGAATTGCCCCTCTGCCGCCACAAACGGCGCACGGGGAGCCAGTGCAATCATCTCCGTCTCGGCTGAGACCCAGTAGTTATACATGCGCTGCGGGTCTTTCGCATCCCTGACAATCCCCCGATAATCCTTTACCCCATTGATGTTGATTTCATCACCAAGCACAGGGATGAGCGGGATATATTTTCCGGGCCACTCGCGTCCACCAACCTGCAATGCATCCCCTTCAAGAATCTCCACACCGTTAATCAACGCCCACTTCACCGTGCGGGTTGTAATCTCTCGCTCCGCAAGCAGCGACATTCCTTCCGGCAACTCCTCCACAGACGTAAACGCCGAACGAGGCAACTGCTCCTTCACACCCTCCGCAGACATCACCACCACCACTTGTTCTCGTCGTTCCTCAACATAGAAATACTCGGCAATCCGCACGTTGCCTTCAGGCATCCACTCCGGCTGACTGTTCCCCGTCGAAGTGAACTCCGAAAGCTCAGCCATCTCCGAGTCCGGGAACCGAAACTTGTAATCCCCCTTCGGAATGTCTTCAACCACAAACCCATATCGCGCATCCGACCCGTCAGGCTTCTGCGACGAGGGGTCCATATACACCGAAAACGGATTTCCCACCCGCTCAATCCGAATCTCCTGATTCATGTTCAACGGGTCATCATCGGAATAGTCCGTAATCACCCGCACATAGCCGCGCCCCATCGTCGCCTGATGATCGCCTGCCGTGCTATACGCCACGTCAGCATCGCTCTTGGTTTCGATGTGACGCACCACTCCCTGTATCACCTCAGCCAAGTCCGGGTCAGGAGCATTCCCAGTCGGACTCACCGCAATCGCTGGACGAGACGCTCGTTGGTTGTTCGTGACCTGACGAATAAACTGCGGAATCCGATTGACCGTCAAGCAGGGACGGTTGTCCTGCTCACGCATCGCTCGCACATTGTCCGGCCACTGATCAGACGCCCGGAAGCGCAAGTCTTCCAGCATCTCCTGACGCAGCACACCCTCCGCATCCACAATCGTTCGAAATCGCTCATGCGCGAGAATGAGAAAATCCTCACGTTCCTGAGTAAGAAGCGATTCTCCATCCGTCGTTTCATTGCCCTCATCATCAATGACAACAACCTGAAACCCGCCACCTGTGGGATCATCAACCGGCATGAGCCTGCACTCCTGCAACTGGAACCTCATCGGCCCGTCGCTTTAA
>Ga0310123_10004220_pt1 | contig 10901 bp, 9 predicted proteins | sample CB6_AW_1057_MG_FD_203505 | JGI IMG/M metagenome (GOLD analysis project Ga0310123, IMG submission 203505) | Marine microbial communities from Western Arctic Ocean, Canada - CB6_AW_1057 | ecosystem: Environmental > Aquatic > Marine > Oceanic | place: Canada: Western Arctic Ocean | collected...
CCTTATGATTGAAGCAGGCGTGCATATGAAGGTTATTCAACAGAGGCCAAGGCAGAAAGAACTTTCAAATTACGGCGGGCGCCTACAGTCATGTGACGGCTGACACGCGCTCGACACTGCCCGTTCCGAAAACACCGCTGGAAAGCACGCCGGTCATTTCCCGGCACAAGGAGAGGCAATGGCTCTCGTAACCAGAACAAAGAAAATCAGGTGCCCAAACTGTGGCTATGAAAGATTTGAAGGAAGCGTAAAGCTAAAACGTGCTGGTTACAAACTCCGGTCCCGAACTGAAAGACGAACAACATGGTCTCTTGCAGAACCTGTTTGATTGTTCTACTGGTGGAGTTGGCAGCAGTCAGTGAACTGCAGGGACAATTATCAGAAAAGCTCATTCCGGTGCAGCGCATCAGCTGGCCTGAAGAGACCAGATGTCTGGAGATGTTCTCCGCGCTGGTCCTGGGTCCGGACGGCCTGGTGTATGCGGGCACGTGTAACAACCAGAAGATTGGCGCGCGGCTTGTCTCGCTCGATCCGGTGAGCGGCAACCAGGAGGTTCTCCTGGATGTCCACGAAATTACCGGCGAGGATGGTACACAGACCTACCCCCAGAGCAAGATCCATTCGCAGATTTGTTTTGACAGCCACGGCACTTGTTGGTTCGGCACCCACTCGTACGAGTGGAATACGCTAAAGCAATACCAGGAGTCGCCGGAAGATTACAGCGGTGGCTACCTGATCAGTTACAACCCGAAGACAAAGCAGGCGCGAAGCCACGGAATCCTTGCGCCACACGAATCGCTCATGTCGCTGGCACTGGCCGAGAGTGTCGGAAAGATCTACGCGGTGACGCATCCAACGGGTCGCTTCCTGGTCTACGACCTCAACACGGAAAAGACTACCGACACAGGATTGGTTCTGGGCTATCCGTCGCGCATCGTCGTGGCGCTGAAAGATGGCCGGGGAATCACTTTCACACTGAACGGTGATGTGGTGCGATATTCACCCGAGAGCGGCACGATCGAACGGTTGCCGGTTTTAGTGCCGACGTTCGACGGAGAGACCAGTCGCGGACACAACAGCCCGTTCGACCTCGCGGTGAATGCGGATGAAACCGTGATCTACGGCATCGGTTTCTCGAGTGGGGTCCTGTTCGAGTATCGTCCGGATGCTGGGCCCTACGGAAGTATTCGATCTCTTGGAGTGGCATTCGGAGATGAGATTGTGCCGGGGTATCGACCGGACCTTTCCATCGCCATGGCCGTCGGGTGCGATGGTCGAGTTTATTATGCCGGCTATTCTCACAACGCGGGAAAGATCGGCTGCTACGATCCGCGCATCGCAAAACGATCCTACCTTGGGCGAATGGATGCCGGGCCTGGCACGCGACCTCTGGAATCCGGCGCTATGATCAGCCTGCCTGATGGCCGACTTGTCGTCACCAGCTATGACCAGACGCAGACTTACTACAACTTGTTTCATCCGGAGTTGTGATTCCTGGCCGGGAAATGCGCAGCGCATCCAGTCAATTCTATTGGGAAGAATGTTTTCGGGCACGTACCGGATCGAAACAATCATTGAGTCGAGATGACCTGACGTAAGAGGATGTTGTTATGGACCTGACGAACAAACCTTCGTTGCCGTAAAAGACAGGACATCTTAAAAGGCGTCCCCCGCGAGTTCGTTGGTTTGTCTTCGCCATCGTTGTTTTTGCGGCCTCCAGCGTCTATTTAACCCGGCACTGTGTCCCGGCCGCTAACACGACCATCGCAAAAGATCTGGATCTCACCGATACACAGATAGAAACGGTGATGAGCGCCTTTGCGCTGGGATGCATGCTGTTTCATGCGCCTGCAGGCTGGCTGGGGAACCGGTTCGGTACCTGGTTTGTGTTTGCTTTTTCCAGCATCGTCTGGCTCATTGTGCAACGTATGGTCTTCGGTTCCTGCAGCGACAAGCGCACGGTTGATCTGAGTGCCGTCGTGATAAATCTCACCGATCGTACGGTCGTATCTGTCCTGGCCGTGTGAGACGACCTTCACAACATTGCCCAGGATGGAAACCTTCAATGCCTGGGTTGCATTGTTACTGAATGGCTGACCGCGTTCCGGACAGTCGATTCCGTGAAGCCGGATACGAATTGTTTCTTCGTCGTTAGTCAGGACATCAATGGTATCGCCGTCGACGACCTTGATCACTTTGCCCGTGAATTCATCGTCTGCTGTAACAGCTGATGGTTCGACAACCTGACTTTGTGACTGCGTCTCGGGCGCAGGTGCACCACAGCCGAACATCAGGAACAACACAGTTAATGGAAGCTGTGTTTTCACGGGATAAGGATTCGGGAAAAACGATAGTGACTGAATCAATCGAAGTTCATCGGTTCCTGTTTTCGTGGCATTTTTACTGCGTCATTTCGCAACGTTGTTTTGCGCGGGCTGTGTTGTTTCGACGCGACCTGGTTGGTGCGGTTATTTGTTTCGAAATTCGGCGACTCTCTGAAGCTGTGAGCAGGTTCATCCCTGGCGAACAGCAAGCCCCTTTCAGAGAGCAAAACCATGAAACGTCTCATCATAACAATGCTGACCCTGGCCCTGATCACCGGCATGTATGCTGGCAATGCATCTGCAGGAAATTCTGGTGTTACTGAAGAGTTGTACACGGCTTTTAATTTCATTACCGGCCGCTGCGATCTTGAAACCTGGCAAGGCGGGCAGTACGACCCTGGCGACGCCGAGACGGGCAATCTGAACAGCATGAACTACACCGGAAACGTCAGACTCGTCGACCCCGCCGACTGCCCGAACATCATGGACCCCAACGACTGTCCTGACATCATGGACCTGTGGATTGAATTAGTGGATGCCGGATTCACCGAAGACGAAGCCTTTGATCTGATTGAAATGGTGTTGGACAATGGTTACCCCACCAGTCAATGGCACTCACAGGTAACGGAATCCCACCACGCGAACATCGATAACGTCTGGCGTGAGTAAGCCACAGGGTGTTACCCACTCACGAACGTCCTGACAAATATCGTTCTGCCATCGACCCGTGTTCCGGCGATATCCCTTTCGTATCGATCCAGAAAGTCGTGTGCTTCGCCGCGCAGCGGAGCACGCCGTTCTTTCATTTGCATGAGTGTTATTGCAAAGTCCTTTGACGGCCGTCTGAGTACAAACCGTGAGGCTCCTGCTCGTCGAGCCAGTTCGAAATGTTAATTTGAATTAAGGGGTTCGCTGCCACAACGGGAGCGGAAACAATGGACATATCCCATTTTTTCGGATCGTGAAACCAATGTTTTACTACTCGGTGGATACGGTGGACGCCAGTCGGCAAACTGCACAACCAGCGAAGTCTGGACACGCAACGGCCTGATCACGTTTTACGTGATGGCTGTCATGCATTTGAAGACGAGACGTGTCCCCATTGCGGGAATCACCAGCAGCTCCAACGCCATGTGAATGATAACGGATCTGCCGAAAGCTGACCGACGGTGCAGACGGTTTCCTGAAGGAGGCCCGTCACCTGATCGTCGATCGCGATGCCTGCTTTCTGGCGCTGCGAGACTAGTTTGATCAGAACGCCGATACAGAAATCGTCCTGCTGCCACCAAAAAGCCCAAACCTGAACTCGTACATGGAACACTGCTTCCGAAGTCTGGAGTCAAAATGCCTTGATCGTATGATCTTTTTCGGGCAGAGATCCCTCGACCGAAACATCAGCGAGTATCTCACTCATTACCACGCTGAGCGCAACCATCAGAGCCTGAGCATTCTGTTGATCGAACATGGTGAGTCTGTCGGATCGTCGCTGGCAACCTTGAGTGCCGTAAACGTCTCGGTGGTATGCTGAAGTATTACCGTCGAGCGGCCTGACGGCGAGTTCCTCGCACGTCTCGTTGATCACATGCCAGGCCGGACGGCTGCGAGGTGTGGTCGAAATCCACCTGTTCGCTGAGCCCAAATCCACAATGTCGGCTGAAATCTTTACTCGCAACACGCTCAAAACTCAATTACTGGTGGAGTTGGACCGTCAGCTGTTTTTTTTGACCAGACGCGTTAACCCGGTTCCTTGAGTGACGGCGTCAAATCAAAAAACCAGTTGAAGGTACGCATCCAGGCAGTTAGCATTTCGCCAGTCAATAATGCGTAAGATCAACATGCGATAATGCCTAAAACCGACATATTGCAGAGTGCCAGCAGTGAATACGTATGTTCCATGCAGATCCATCTCTCGGTTGATCGAAGGGCTGTTGTGGTTCGCGATTTCCTTTCTCCTCGGTGCTTCCGTCGTCGCCGGTGACGAGCCTGCGTCATTCAGGACGATCGGTGACGAGTACGAGCGGAAGGTTCGACCCCTGATACGGCAGTTCTGTCTGGACTGCCATTCGATCGAGAACCGGGAAGGGGAGCTGGACCTCGATCAGTACGCGAAGCTGACGGATGTGCGCCGTGCGACCGGGGTCTGGGTCAAGATCGTCGAAATGCTTGCGAGTAGCGAGATGCCGCCAGAGGACTCGAAGCAGCCGTCAGCCAGGGAGAAGAAACAAATGCTCGACTGGATCGAGCGGTATCTTCGCGCCGAGGCTTTGGCCAGCGCCGGCGATCCGGGAACCGTTGTACTACGACGGCTAACCAATGCCGAATACACCTACACGATTCGTGATCTGACGGGTGTCAACTTGAATCCTGTCCGCAAGTTTCCGACCGACAGTGCGGCGGGGGAAGGGTTCACCAACACGGGCGGAGCACTGGTGATGTCACCTGCTCTGTTGCAGAAATATTTTGGCGCTGGCCAGGAAATTGCCGAACATGCAGTGCTGCTGCCGAATGGATTTCGCTTTTCGCCACACGCGACACGGCAGGACTGGACGAATGATATCCTCGCGGAGATTCGCGAGTTATATAAGGAATTCGTTGACGGTGAGAAACTTGGGGCGTTCCAGGGCAATCTTCCATATCACCTTGGACAAGCCGGGCGCCCGCCGCTGGAGAAATATTTTTCCGCTACGCTCGCCGAACGGAATGCAATCACGACCGGTACCAGGACGATCGAAACGGTTGCCAGCCAACACGGACTGAACGCCAAATATCTCGGCATACTCTGGTCCAGTCTCTCGGGAAGCAGGCCATCACTGATTTTGGACAAACTCCGTTCCCGCTGGCGCGCTGCGAAGCCAAAGGACGCCGCCGCGCTTGCTGCTGATGTCGCGGGCTGGCAGAAAGGATTGTGGACGTTTGGCCCCGTTGGCCTGTACGGGAAGAAAGGAGCTCCGGCACGGTGGATGCAGCCTGTGAATCCTTTGGTGACACGGGAAGATATCCACTTCGAGATCGAGATTCCGACGACTCCGGAAGGCGAGAAGAAAGAGGAAGTTGCGGTCTCGCTCGTGGTGACCGATGCGGGAGATGGAAACGACCAGGACTTCGTCGTGTTTCAACAGCCGCGACTCGTCGCCAAGGAACACCCGGATATTCTGTTGCGCGACCTGCCAGGTTCCGGTCTCGACCCGGCGATGTTCGGCAGGCACCCCAACAGCCAGGCGATCGACGCTGATTCTCTCTGTGTTCGTGCGCCGTCGGTGATCAAATTTCATCTTCCGACCAAACTGGCAGCGGACCGCGCATTTGTCACGACAGCTGTGCTGGAAAAGGAAACGGGACCTGAAGGGAGTGTACAGGTGCTGCCCGTCGCCCACTGGGTCGATGACACACCATCCATCAAGTCGGGGCTCGTGACCTGCGAGGTCACCACGAAGTTCTCAAAGGTGGGCGTTTTGGTCGCTGGTCGTGATCGAGACGTTTCCTGCCGCGGAGCGATCCTCGTCAGTGAAAACAGTACTGCGTACAGACGCATCGAGGCAGCAATGGACGAATACCGCAGCGTGTTTCCGGCGGCATTGTGCTATACCCAGATCGTGCCGGTCGACGAAATTCTCACGATGACATTGTTCCACCGAGAGGATGATCACCTCGCGCGGCTGATGCTCGACGATGCACAAAAATCCCGGCTCGATCGACTCTGGAAAGAACTGCACTATGTCAGCCAGAGTCCCTTAAAGCGCCTCGATGCCATGGAGTTGGTCCTGGAAGTGCTGGACGGTAACGAAGCAGCCGATTTTCGTGCCCGATACAATCTGTTCAAACCAATGCGCGCCCCGTTGCAGAAACTCGCTGCGGAGTTCCGAAAGGAGTTAGTCGATGACGAACTCGGGCAAATAGATGCGCTGATCGACTTTGCCGCCCGGGCCTGTCGTCATCCGTTGACGGAAGTGCAAGCCAATAGTCTGCGCGGGCTGTATCGCCGGCTGCGCAGCCAGGAACTACCGCACGACGAAGCGTTTCGGCTGACACTTGCCCGGGTGTTCGTTGCCTCACCGTTCCTGTATCGGTTCGAAAATGTACCAGCAGGTACCGGCACGGCGAAGATCTCCGACTGGGAACTCGCCAGCCGACTGAGCTATTTCCTCTGGTCATCGATACCCGATGAAGAACTTCGCGCTGCTGCCCAGGCGGGTCGTTTGACACAGAGTCACGCACGAGGCAGTAATCCAGACAATTCAAATCCGGCGCCCGCTTTCGGCGACGAGTCGGATGCTGAATTACTGCGGCAGACGAAACGCATGCTGTCTGATGCTCGCATGCAACGGCTGGCCACAGAGTTTGCCTGCCAGTGGATACACACCTATGACTTCGGATCACTCGGCAGAAAAAGCGAGAAACTCTTTTCTGAGTTTGCCGGTCTTCGGGGCGATATGCACAAGGAAGCAATCCTGTTTTTCACCGATTTGTTCCAGCACGACGGTTCGTTGCTGAGTCTGCTTGACGCCGACCACACCTTCGTGAACGAACGCCTGGCGAAGTTTTACGGGATCCAGAGAGTTAAAGGCGCACCGTGGCGCCGTGTGGAAGGGATGCGGAAGCATGGTCGCGGCGGTATTTTGGGACTGGCGGTGACACTTGCTAAGCATTCGGGCGCATCTCGCACCAGTCCGATCCTGCGAGGCAACTGGGTTAGCGAAGTGTTGCTCGGCGAGAAGCTGCCGCGTCCGCCGAAGGATGTCCCGCAACTTGCCACCACCGTTCCGAAAGGTTTAACCGAACGGCAACTCATCGAACGCCACAGCAGCGACGCGACCTGCGCCAAGTGCCACGCTCGCATCGATCCGTTTGGATTCGCCCTGGAGAATTTCGACACCATCGGTCGGTGGCGTGACAAAACCGACAGTGGCCTGGTGATCAATTCTCGAACAACTTTGCCCGACGGGACCCAAATCCAGGGCCTTTCCGGTCTGCGGGAATATCTTCTAAAGAACCATGGTGATACATTTGTTTATCAGTTCTGTCGTAAGCTCCTGGGCTATGCCATCGGTCGGGAAGTGCAGCTTTCCGACCGGCCATTACTGGCCGAAATGCAACAGCGGCTGAAGAGAAACGACTACCGTTTTTCCATAGCCGTGGAAACAATTGTATTGAGTGAACAGTTTCGCAGGATTCGAGGAAACTTGTATGACCGGTAGCCGAAGGCGAGCATTACCGCCAAACCTGCCTGCGGCTGCGGATGAAACGAATACAAACACCGATTGGAGTATTCCCATGACACATCATTTTTCTCGTCGAACATTCCTGCGCGGCGTGGGTGTCAGCATGGCGCTGCCGTGGATGGAGTCGCTTTCCGTTTGGGGAGACCACACCGCCAAACCGGCGAGTCAGGCTCCGGTTCGTCTGGCGGTACTGTTCTCGGGAAACGGCTTTAAGAACCAGGAGTGGACGGCCAGGGGTGAGGGAAAGCAGATGGAGCTCGGTCAGGTACTTACGCCACTGGCTGAATTTCGCGAGAAGCTTCTGTTCATCCGCGGGCTGTACAACGCCGAAGCTCAGAAGGGCGGCATTCACAGTGCGCAAACCGGCAATCTGCTTACCGGGGCGCGGCTTGCCTCAGGTGGCGACATTCGTTCCGGCACCAGCTTCGACCAGATTGTAGCTCAGCGGTACGGGCACTCGACCAAAGTGCCGAGTCTCGTCCTCGGTTGCGAGAGATCGAATCCAGGGATTCACAAGGATTACTCGATGGTCTACAGCTCGCACATCTCGTGGAGCTCTCCGACCACTCCGACGCCGCTGGAAATCTATCCTGCCCTCGCGTTCGACCAACTGTTCAAGGACGATGTGCAACGCGGGAAACGGAGCGTACTGGACGCGGTGCTCACCGAGGCACGTGGTTTTCGGAAGAAAATCAGTTCGACCGACCAACGCAAACTGGACGAATATCTCAATTCGGTGCGTGAGGTCGAGAAGCGCATTGAACTGGCTGGCAAAAACGGTGAATTGCAGGGTTGGCGACCGACGCTAAAAAAACCCAACGTGCCGCGTCCTCCGGAAGGGATTCCACAGGAAATTACCGAACATATGCGGCTGATGTGTGACATTCTGGTCCTGGCATTTCAAACCGACACGACGCGAGTCTGCACACTGAAGCTCAACAACGATCACAGCGCCCTGCAATTCCCGCACCTGGGTGTCGAAATAGGACACCACGAACTTTCGCATCGCAACAACGCCAAATGGCTGAAAGTGAATCAGTTCATGCTGGAGCAATTCGGCTACATCGCTCGCAAGCTGGACGCAATCCAAGAAGGCGAGCATACCGCGCTGGACAATTCGATGCTGATGTATTGCTCCAGCATGATCACCGGCGGTCACGACGCCACGGAATTGCCCGTCGTGCTGCTGGGTGGCGCTGGCGGGCAGCTTCAAGGAGGCCGAATTCTCGACTACCTCGGCAAGCCAAACCGCAAGATGTGCAGCCTCTACCTTTCCATGCTCGACAAGCAAGGCATCCGTCTGAAGCAGTTCGGTGACTCCACCGAACGATTGTCGGAAGTGTAATTCCCCGAAGTGGTCACAAGGATAGTAGTGTGCTTCCTTCCACCGAACCCCGTGGGGTGAAAACAGTTAGCCGTGCTGTTTATTATGACATTCTGTAGTTTTGTGCGCGCGTTATCGCCCGTGAGCTGAAAAAAACGCAACCGAACGTCATGCACAGTCATATTCAGCACGTCAGCCTCGACGTGACAGCCAATCTCAGCCGGTTGACTTCACGTCGCCTGTGCGGAATGCTGCGGGGCTTTCGGAGTTCAGCATCCAGAGCCCGTATGGACTTCACCCTCCGTCGCTGGCAACTCTATTTCCTGATTCTTGCCGGCTCTGGGTCAGTCGGCAACAGCAGTTTGTGATCGACTACCTGCGGACCGAGAATCAGCGCCTGAAGGAGAAACCGGGCAGAACGCGCATCCTGCTGAGTGATGATCAGCGGCGACACCTGTCGGTCAAAGCAAAGGTGCTCGGACGCAAGCGGCTCAAAGAAATCGGAACGTTGTTCACTCCCGACACCATTCTCCGCTGGCACCGTCATCTCACGGCGAAGAAGCAGGACCATTGTAACAGGCGGAAGTCCGTTGGCCGGCCACTCGTCCGACAGGTCATCATCGATGCCATCACTCATTACCACGCTGAGCGCAACCATCAGGGCCTGAGCAATCAGTTGATCGAACACGATGATTCTGTCGGATCAGTCGCTGGCTGTGTTGCCCGAGATCGACAGCTTCCTCGACCAACAACCCAGTGATTGAGTGTGGTTCCACCGTCGGCTGACTTGTTTGACCATATAGGTTCTCTCGTGTTGGAACCGCCGTCATGCCGTCACCACAAAAAGTCGAGTTGCTTCTCAGAAGCCTCGCTCTGCGCATCGCCATTCCCGCACTGGTGCTGCTCGCAGGCTGACTGTTCACAGACGAAATTGGGGAAGAACCAGCAGCTTACGACGCGCGCATCGAGCAGAGCGATCGGGAGCATTGGGCGTACTTGCCGGTCCGGCGACCACAAGTGCCCGCTGTAAACACCACCGAGTGAATCCGAACACCGATTGACAACTTCGTCCTGGAAAAATTGGAGGGGCAAGGGTGGCAACCAAGTCCGACCACCAGGCCAAACGATCTTTTGCGTCGATTGTATCTCGATCTGATTGGGCTGCCGCCGACGATCACAGAGCAAGACCAATTCCTTGTCGATCCGTCGGCCGAAGTCATCCACAGCGACATTCAGCACTTCGGCCTCAACCTCCAGGTGCTCCGAGCCATTGAACAAGCGCGACTCGCCGCATGGAGGTCACGCTTGATGGCGAATCGAGCACAGAGCTGTCGGAAGTGTGAGCGTCAGCTGACAGTTGTGGTCAGTCGACTCTCCTGACGGTCATGGGAACGACGAAAACGCTGTTTCACGCAGGGTAGTCGGGGTCAGGTGCACGCAGGTCCCTGATCTCCGAATCTTCGATGATGAATGGGCTGTAGTTTGCTACATCAAATGCCACGAGGAATCGATTTGGGCTGAGGGCCAGCAGCCGCGGCATGTGCGTGCTGACGCCATTCTGTCCGCCCAGACTTCCGGGAATCGTCATATCGCTGGTGGACATGATCCCGTATTGCTGCTCCAGCAGGCCTTCTCTCATGGCCCCAACAGTGTAAGGGTTTCCCAGTGATTCCCGCCGCCGTCCGGACTGAATGCGACCTGCAATCCGGCCGGTCTGCCGTAAGCAAGGACCATGACGTCGTTCCCCATTCTCAACAGCGAGGGGCTGACATTGCCTGCGTGGAATGGCCATAGCAAGCCCGGTATACCAGGAAAGGGCACGGGATCCGACCAATCCGGATCGTTGCTGAGTCTGGCGCGCATCCCCTCTCCCGGAGGGCGGTAGTGCGGGGGAGCGAGATCCCACATCCCATAACGAATCTCATACCAGCCTCTGAGATTCATGGCGCTCAGCCTGTAGACGACCGACTGAGCTCGAGTTGTCTGTGTGCCGTACAGAGCAACTCCCTCGAGATCTCGATTTGAGAATCCATA
>Ga0310123_10004221_pt1 | contig 10901 bp, 10 predicted proteins | sample CB6_AW_1057_MG_FD_203505 | JGI IMG/M metagenome (GOLD analysis project Ga0310123, IMG submission 203505) | Marine microbial communities from Western Arctic Ocean, Canada - CB6_AW_1057 | ecosystem: Environmental > Aquatic > Marine > Oceanic | place: Canada: Western Arctic Ocean | collected...
GGGCTGCGGCCGGTAGTCCCTTGCGAGCCATACTTGCCGGTGCCCGATCATTACCGAGTCGCGAACCTCTCTTGGCGGGAGTCGGAACGGTGGCCAATCTTTATGTGCTGGCCGCCATTGGAATGGCTCTGCTACTAAACGCAATCGCCATTCGCTGGGTGCGCATCTGGAATCCATCTCGTGAATTACAGCAGCGGCATGACTCCGAACCAGAGCGTGAAAGCATTTGGGAAACCAAGCATGAAATAGCTGCCGAAGCGGTTCTGGCTCGCAATGAACAGGCGCGCCAGGGTCACGTCGACGCGCGATTGCGCCAGTCGGCGCGGGACGATGCGAACGTCAGGCGTGTCTGGGACAACCCAATCGTCTGGCGAGAAGTCTGCACTTGGGCGTACGGGCGCAAAGTGATTCTGATTCGAATCACTTACTTGATGCTTTTCGCGATGGCACTGATTGGGCTGTACATCATTCACACTGGCGAGTTGGAGACCGGTGATGGAAACGCACCCCGTGTCATTCCGGCGGCAACCAATGTGTTAGCTCCTTTCTTTCTGGTAAGCATCGTCATCGTAAATGCCTTATCGGTCACGTCGATCACCGGAGAAAGAGACGGGCAAGCACTCGATCTGCTGCTGGTGACCGATCTCTCACCCAGGGAGTTTGTTTTCGGAAAGCTGGCAGGGGTGTTTTGGGTTTGTAAGGAAATGTTGTTGGCCCCCGTGGCACTCATTCTGGCACACTGGTGGGGAGGCGGGGTTTCTCTGGAAAATCTTTGCTATATTCTCGGTGGACTCTGCATAATGAACGTATTCGTCACCTCTATGGGAGTGCACTACGGTATGACCTACGCAAATTCCAGGACAGCGATTGGCCTCAGTTTGGGGACTGTTTTCTTTCTGTTCTTGGGTATCGCAACCTGCATCGTGATGATGATTTCATTCAGCCAGTCGTTTCAAACCCAGCTGGCGCCATTCCTGGCGTTTATTTTGGGTGGGAGCCTGGGATTGTACGTAGCGCTTGGTGCACGGAACCCCTCTTCGGCGATTCTGCTGGCGGCGCTACTGGTGCCCTTCATGACATTTTACGCAACCGTCAGTTTTCTATTGCAACATCCATTGGCCGTGTTCCTGGTGGTCACGACCACTTACGGATTTACGACAGTTGCTCTGCTCGTGCCTGCGTTGTACGAGTTTGACTTTGCCATGGGAAGAACGACAACACCTGACGAGGAGTAACGGACGGGTGAGCGTAGGAATGTAGGTAAAAAAACAGGACGGGTTTCCCGGCCCGTCACGCGGACCTGGACGGGCCGTGAGATTCGCTCTACCTACTTGTGCGATGCTCGCCCATAATTGCCTGCGTGCATCGTAGCCATGCCGCGGGCCCTGGAAATATGGGAAAATTACGCAAGCTGGTAAAACGGTATACAACCTGGAGAATTGCGTTTTTGCCTATCAATTGTGGTGGGAGTTGGATGTCTACTGGAAGTACAAGGTTCACGACTCACGCTGGTACGGGTCGTTGAAGCAGCGTCTGGGGCACCGGGGTGTTGAATTGGTGAAGCACCAATTTATGAAGCCTGGCTGGAGTCGTTTTCGGGTTCATTCCAGGCCTGAGCTGTCGCCACAGAACGTGGTTGGTCTCATCCAGACGTACTTGCGTGAGTTTTTACACGGTGAACTTCCCAACGCTATCCACGGCTCATTCCGCATCCAGAGTTGTGGTTCCTTGACAAGCCAGACGCTGCGTGACATTGCCGCTTCGGCAGTTGAACAGGAGTTGGATCGAAGTGGGGACACGAACGTTCAATCGTTGCAAATCCACCAGCTGGTTGACTTGTCCCAACCCCAGTCATGTACGCACGGTGAGTTTTGTTACAATTTGCATATCGTGCTTGACCTGGATACGGAACAGATACCCAAGATCAAGGATTTCCTGGAAATGGCTCACGATCATGTTATGCGGATGAGTCAGCGTCTGAGCTACCGGCTGCTTCAAGCCACAATTTTACCGCATCATCTCGACCTGGCGCTTGGCGGTCCGATTGACGTCTCTCCGGGAGACATTGCTCTAACTTATATGAATGGTCTGGCTGACGCGTGTCAATGTCGTCCCGTGTTTTGTTTCCGCGTCTACATAGGTACACTGGACGAGTAATTCAACGTCCATGACAGGCAATACCGTAGTGGATGTCATTCTCGATGTGTGGCCCAATCTGCTGGCAATGACAGCCCTCATTGGCTGGTCCGCCTTCTTTTCCGCGAGCGAAGCGGCCCTGTTCTCGTTGCGACCAAGAGATTGGCGGGCGCTCAAGAAGGGAAATCGGTCGCAGCGGACGGCGGGAAGGTTGTTGGACGATCCGGAACGGTTGCTGACGGCGATCCTGTTTTGGAACCTCGTCATCAACGTGGTCTATTTTTCCACAGCTTCAATCACGGGGCTGCAACTCGAACGCGAAGCAGGTTTCGGCGAGACTGACGCCGTAGTGTTCACTTTTCTGGCGCTGTTGATGATCATTCTGTTTAGTGAGATGGTTCCGAAGAGTATCGGCATGGTCAGCGCGCGAAGGCTGACTCGTCTGGTAGGGTTGCCACTCGGCGCCGCCGTGCGCGTGGTGGATCCGCTGATGCCGGTCTTGCAGACGACTAATCTGCTATCGCGGCGTTTGCTGTGGCCCCGGTTTCATCCGGAACAGTATCTGGAAGTAGCCGATTTGGAGCGAGCGATCAAACTCTCCACAACCGACGCCCAGTTGCTGGAACAGGAGCAAACGGTCTTGCAAAACATCGTCGCTCTCTCCGACATGCGAGCGGACGAGACGATGCGGCCGCGGCTGCAGTTTCGGTCGTTCACTCCTCCTGTCCTACTGCGAGACCTCGAGGGTCAGCTGCCCCCCAGTGGGTACCTATTGGTCACTGATTCCGACAATGACGCGGTGGTCGGAGCAATCCGTTTGGGCGAGTTGAGCGACGTGCCCGAATCACATTTGGAACGACTTGCCGAGTCGGTGATTTACGTGCCTTGGTTTCACACCGTCGCCAACGTTTTGCAACAGATGATGACACGTGACCGGCAAGTCGCCGCGGTCGTCAATGAATTCGGTGAAACGATCGGTATCCTGACTTTCGAGGACATTCTCGACACGATCTTCCTTCTCGATCCAACCCGTAGCGCCCGCTTGTTGAATCGGCAGGCGATCCACGAAGTCGAACCGGGGATTTGGAATGTTACAGGAACGACCAGCCTTCGCCGTTTGGCAAGATACTTCCACACGCACCTTCCGGTTAGTAAAAGCGTCACGTTGACCGGTGTAACGCAAGAGGTCTTGGAGCGACTCCCGGTCATGGGAGACGAGTTCGAATGGGGTTCCTTTCAGTTTCGCGTGCTCGATTCGCCGGAGCCTGGACTGATGACACTGGAACTAAGACGCCTGCCGATGAAAGAATAGCGCGGAATGGTCCTGATCAGTTTATTAGTGTTGGTCGGCATGCTGTTGAGTGCCTACTTTAGCGGCACGGAGACAGGTTTTTACCGTGCGAGCCGAGTTCGCTTACTCTTGGATGGATTGGACGGAGATCTTATCTCACGCTTGCTCTTGATGCTTACGAATAACCCGACGATTTTCGTAGCCACCACACTGATTGGCAACAACCTGGCCAACTATCTGGTCTCCTTGGGGATTGTCCTGGCAGCAGAACGGCTCGTATTAGGAGATTCGGTGGTCTTTCAACTCGTGGCACCCGTCGTTCTGGCGCCGCTGATCTTTGTGTATGGTGAGCTACTTCCGAAAAACCTGTTTTACCACGTACCGAACCGCTTGCTGCGGTTGGGGGCCGCGCCGTTCTTTGGCTTTGCGATTCTTTTTCTGCCGGTGGTGATCGTGCTCTGGGCGTTCGGGCGGTTATTACGCCGCCTGCTGGGAGAGTCTCCCGAACGTGTTCACTTGATGCTAGCCCGTAAGGAATTGGCGCGAGTTTTTGAAGAAGGCCACCAAGCCGGTGTCCTGCGCCCAGCACAGCGAGATTTGGCGAACGGATTGTTTAGCGTTGCTAAAACGCCGGTGACTCAATTTATTATCCCGCCTGCGGGTATTGTTTCCGTTCGTAGCGACATGCATGCACGAGACGTGTTGCGTTTGGCGCATCGCCAGCGCACGGGCATCCTGCCGGTCGAATCAAATCAGAAGCCCCGTCGCCTGGTCGGATACGTTCGCGTCGTGGATCTACACCTCGGAAAGGGTAACTGGACGAACCAGATCCGGCCGTTGCTGGAAATCCGAGATTCTCAGACGCTCTTGGGTGCCCTGATGCAGATGCAAGACCAGCGTGAACCGATAGCGCGAGTTGTGAGGTCTGACGGAGAGACGAGTGGCCTGTTGAATGTCCGCCGATTAATCGAGGCGCTCTTTCGTGGCGAAAAGTGAGCGACTCAGGGCATTCTCGATTTGCAAGTGTAGAACTCACCAAGGTCTGAGATATCCGAAGTAGAAATTCCCATACAAGGGACGAACGTTGGTCCCCTCGGATTATTTGTGATAGCCCAGCGACTGGATGACGGATAGCATTTCTTCGAAATTGATGAATCGTCGACGGTGAACCAGCTTGTACTGATCGATCGCGCGAGCCAGTTCCCCGGCATCCGAGGACAGCCCGCTGTGACTGTTGGTGAATTGCCGACGTTCATATAGCACGGCGTTTCCCGGAGTGGGTCCACGGCGATCAACGAACGGGCCAGCGGGAGGATTTACTACGGTTTCCATAATTAATCTCCTGGAGATGGATTGCCAAGTACCCCGATTCTAAGATTTAGCGATAGGTTTACGGGGTCGACGGGTCCCTCAGTTTTTCCACCGTAAGGTTACGTCGTTTCCATGGCAAAGCAAACGCTCGGTGGGAATCGTAACGGGTGTAGCGGATATCGCGTTGATAATGCGCGGTCGCGGCCCATGTTGGCTGCGTCAGCACGAAACATGAGGCGACAGGACAGGCCTGAAATCAGAAAGGGCTTCTCTGGCGATCATTTTCAGGCAGGAGTTGGAGGCTAACGTCGGTTGACCATCCGCCATTTTGCGTGTCTGGCCACCACCTTGACGTCTGACCAAAAACCACTTTACACCGTGGTTTCGGCTAGTCGGGAAAGCCGGCGATACCGTTTGCCAAGATCCTTTTCCCAGCGTTGTCCACATCTTTGAGATTCTCTGGCAACCGATCACCAAAAGGTTGAATTCGCCAGATTCATGTACGACCATACATGACGGCCGGCTGGTGTCCGCCGGAATTCTATGCCCCAATTCCACGGCGGGGTATCGCCAGCCGGCTGCTTTTATTGTTGCTCCGTAAGATATCACCTAGGCAATCTCACAGCGTTGGTGGCCATTCTGTCTTGTGGGCTATCGATGCGCGCCAGCAAGCTGCGCGTCGGCAGGTGGTGCACATTCCAGGCCAGCGCAATTTGCGCGGCGTGTCTGGCAGCCTCTGGATGTCCGCTGAGCAGTTCCGCGTTGGCGAGTTCGTAGAAAATCTCGCTTCCCCCTTGGCCAAGTCGCGCGAGCTGGCGGAAGCTGCGCGCAGCATCTTCGTAGCGCCGCAGTGATTTGTGAATCAATCCGTCCAAATAGAGAACTTCGTGCGACAGTTCGGCCGGCGGTGTCCCGTCCTTGAGCGCGTGAAGCGTCGTGAGCGCTTGCTGAAGGTCGTTCGTTTCGTAGCTGTTTCGAACTAGCGCAAGCTGAATCGCCGGCATGTCAGGTTGCAGGCTAAGGGCGCGGTGATAGTCAGCGATGGCGGTCGGTCGATCGCCGCGTTGCTGGTGGATATCCCCGCGCAGCGCCCATGCTTGTGGCAGGTCGGCCTGACGGGCCAATGCTTCGGCAGCACAAGCGTTCGCTTCGTCGTAACGCTCGAGGGAGAAGTACATTTTACCGAGACGCACCAGAAGACTTGGATCGCCACCGGACAATTGGACCGCTTCCTCCATCTGCTGTGTTGCCTCATGCCAGGCCGCACGGTGCCACAGCGCATCCGCATAATGCTGCCGTGCACGCTCATCCTTGGGACAAGTTCTGACCGCGCCAGCAAACAGCAATTCGGCTTTGGCCCATTGCTGGTGCTGCAACGCTTCCAAACCGTGTTGCCACTGGTCGCGGCACGAAACGATCTCTGACGAAGCCGCGCCATCGACTGAAAAAGTGCGGCAACCAGAAACAACCAGACAAACCAGGACCGCCAGCAGGACGCCGGCCCGGCGCGCGACAAGTTCGGTATGTACAACTCTCGCATGCATCCTTGCCACTTTACCCGAAGTGAGTGGAGACCAGGGCCACAACCATAGCAAACGGAACGCCTTCATGACAAGCACGTTTCTATGGTATGATCGACAGACAATGACAGCAGCCTATCATCAATCTGGATTTCGATTCCTGTATCCCGAAAATTGGGCTCTCGACAATCGAGAAGATACAGGCCAGCCGTGGTCGGTTTCGGTCCATAGTCCGACGGGTGCCTTCTGGTCGCTCACCGTGTACGATGGCTCTCACGATCTGGATAAGCTGGGCGAAGAAATGCTGGCAGCCTTGAAGACCGACTACGATGAATCTTTTTTCGAATCGCAGGCTGTCCAACAAGACATCGCGGGCCATGCGTCCAGAGGTTTCGACATCGCTTTTTTCTACCTTGATTTCCTGGTCTCCACCAAATTGCGCATTTTCAGAATCGGACAACACGCCTGCCTTGTGCTTTATCAGGCAGAAGATCGGAAGTTTAGGCAGCTGGAGCGGGTATTCGAAGCGATCACGCACAGCCTGGTGTCACCCAACGTCGACTGACGCTTGTCCTGTCTCGGTCTTCAACATTGCTGCCGTTGCACGTATGTGAAATAAGGCAAGTTCCGAAAAGATTGCCAATTCTATCAATTTTGAACATTAGATTATGTCGATAGACTGCGTCGCGGATTTGCACCATTGAGGCAAGGTTTGGAGCATGCACTTACGTCAGCAAAACTACGGTACGGCACTCCTTGTGTTAAGCGTCGTACTGACCGCTGAGATCGGGACCGGCCGAAGAACATAGCGGTCAGCGCATCTACGTCACTGGCATTTTGCGGGAGCATGTTGGGGCTGACAAAACAGCTCCTTTTGCGCTGGCCGACTCGCGCGGCAGAATTCGTTACGTCGTCTCGGCCGAAAAGAGGGTGCCCCTGAACCGCTATCTCCATGGCCGAGTTGGCGTTCGCGGTCGGGTGTATTACGGAGAATATGCTCATTTAATCGTGGATAAAATAGACCTCGGCGCAAACGACAATTCTGATAATCCACGCGCCACCAAAACCACCCCAAAGACACCTATCCGGCAAGTACAGGTGAAACTGCCTCAAGCCTCATTCGAAGATGAGGTCGATCCGCCGCCCACCATCGGCCGGGTGGTCCAGGTCGGAGGTTGTGATTGTGGATCCGGGGATTGCAGTGCTGGCAACGAGTATGACAGCGGGTGTGGCCCAAATATTGACCTTGGAGCTGTATGTGACGGAGGCTGCTCAGGTCCAACTCGCTCCGCGGACTCGACGATTTGGGTACGCGGCGAGTATTTGTATTGGTGGGCGGACGGGTTGAACACACCCCCATTGGTAACAACGGCCGACAGCGTGGAGAATCTCCCTTTGCCCACCGGCCAGATTCTGTTTGGCAATGAACCGATTCTGGACGAGGTCCGCTCAGGGGCCGTATTCGGTTTGGCGGTTGGCTGAATGGGTGCAGATCTGTTGGGCTGGAAGGCAAATATCTGTCACTCGAAAACTCATCGACGAGATTCGTGTCATCCTCCGAGGCCAATGGCAATCCGATTCGGGGAAGGCCGTTCTTCGCCATCAACCCCCGAGACACTGCGTCTTGTGCAGATCCCTGCCCGGGAAGCGGCCGAACTGGTGAGCGCGCCGGGTCTGCTGTCGGGAGACGTTAGCGTCGACGCGGATTCCAAATTTGACACGGCTGGGTTTCGCGTACATATCAACTTGTCCTGCTGTTTACGCTGCGGTTGCAACCCATGTGGCTGTCCGCGTTCCACTGAAAATCGTGTTGATCTGTTGTTGGGATTTCGTCACGCGGAGTTAGACGAAAGCCTTGTGATTCGCGGAAATTTGACGTCCCTAGAAACCGCCAACCCAGGAAACTTTGGTGTTGTGGATCGCTTCGATACGCAAAACGAATTTCATGGCAGTAAAATCGGCATCCTCTGGGACATGACACATGGCTGCTGGTCGCTGAAACTGCTCGCAAACTCGGCTTGAGGAACAATGAGCAACGAGTCACCATCGATGGCCAGACGATCATAACAGAATCGCTGCCCGATGATGGAACTATTCCCGGCGGACTATTGGCTCAGATGTCCAACATCGAGGAATTTCAGCGTGACGACTTTCCCGTGGTTCCCGAACTCGGCGTAACACTTGGGTATCAGCTGACGAGTTCGCTTCGCCTCCTGTTGGGACACAGCTTTATCTACTGGAGTCGCGTCGCCCGGCCCGGGGACCAGATCGTTTTAGACCTCAACAAGGATTTTCTGCCTTCCGCATTCGAGCCATTTATCGGTCCACTACGACCGGAATTTGTGTTTCGCGACACAGACTTCTAGGTGCAAGGCATAAATATTGGTCTCGACTTTAAGTGGTGAGGTACAGTTCGACTCGTTACAGGGCTACGCATCGTAACGCAATATCTTGTAGGCTCCACCTGTCGTTTGAGGCGAACGTGCCAGTAGCATCATTTGACGATTTTCAGCGAAGCTTTCCCAAAGCTGCTACGGTTGGGACGAGTGATCGTTTCGGACGTCCCGAGCGGCTCTATGGGGCGCGCCGGCCGCAACAGTGCGGCTTCACTGTTCGTTTCCAAAAACAGTTCTGGATTCGTCTTCAAACGACTCGGTTCTTCCAGTTTCGCTGCGACAGTGCTCACTACACCTGTACCCGTGTTACGTGTCACGTTTTCTCGTCGAAAAGATATCGACTTCTTCAAGAGTTGCGGTGGTTGTTTGCGCGTGGACATCTTGACGTTATCGTTTCCACGTTCCTCGATCGCCGACACCAGGCTGGTCTGACTCGTAGCCAGGGGCCGGCTGGACCAGGCCGCGGCATGGTGGCTAATCGCAGGGGCCGGGTGATCGCCCGGATAGACAGCACACCCACTGTCCGCGCTGCATCTGCCACTGGTTCCTCCGGCGCATTTGCTGCAAAGACATGTGGCGTGGTGCGATAGCGGAATGACACCGAACAGAGTCCATTCAGTGGGAGCCGTGTACCAGCACGGCCCGTATTTCCGGAACGGCCCGCCTCCCATTCGTTTCGGAGGCCGGGAACCGTTGTACCAACTGGAAACCAGTCCACCGCATGGGTCACACATGCTTCCTTGCATCAAGTTCTGCATGCCGATTTTGAGACGCTGCAATCCGGGGCTTATGTCGCCCAGGCAACCACCGCAGCCGCTATCACCACAACCTGGCCCAGCGTCGCCCTGTCCCGCACACCCACCGTCGCACCCGCCACCCAAATCGCAAGCTGTACACGTAGAACAGCTGGGTTGTGCCAATCTTTCCAGAATATTGCTTAGTTGTAGCGTGTAACCACCCGATCCGGAGTCGCTGCAAGAGCTCCATCCGCATGGCGCTGCGCAGCCACAATCGTCGGCGTGCGTCAGAAAACCGTTTCCAGCAACCACTATTATCAGCGTCATCGCAATCTGGTAGATCTTCATTGTTGGGTCTCCGTACCACTCAAAGTGGTTTGTCAAGCGTAAATTCAATCTGGTGGATTGGCGAAATCAACTCGTGACTTTCCTTGTCAAAACGCCAGTTACAATTTCCCGTAAGTGCACTCTACTTCCACCGACTACTTCTAAATGGTCGTCCTCGCTACAATTGATCGTTTCGTAAGATGTGTTACGACCAGAACTTTCCAGTTACGCCATACAACCAGTAGAGTCCTTAGATTCGACTTGATCGCTAAAATTTGCCAAATTTGGCAGAACGGTACCTGTTCTATGAAAATTGCTGTCACTGGAGCCACAGGATTCCTCGGACGTTACGTCGTTCAAGCGCTGACCCGCCAGCAACATGCCTGTCGATGCTGGTATCGACCCGACAGGAACGGCAGCGGCTTTGAATCACATAGTGACTATGAAGAACATGCCGAACGGTCGGAATGGATCCCAGGACGGTTGGGGGACGTGGCGGCCACCGCGGCACTAGTCACCGGTTGCGACGCTGTGGTACATGCAGCCCTCATGCGTTGCGGTCCGTCGTTTCGCGGCGGCGAAGGAGACCTGGTCGAATTCGTACAGACCAATCTGTTGGGAACGCTGCAACTAATCGAGGCAGCTCAAGCGGCGAGCGTCTCTCGATTCGTGTTCGTGTCAACGTGTGCGGTACACGAACGGATCTTGTCAGATCGACCGCTCGACGAGACACACCCCTTGTGGCCGGCCAGCCACTACGGAGCGCACAAGGCGGCGATCGAGAAATTCGTCCACAGCTTTGGCCTGGGAACGAACTATCCGATCTGTGCGGTGCGGCCGACTGGCATTTATGGACTGGCTCGTCCCGTGGAACAGAGTAAATGGTATGACCTTGTGAGTCGGGTGGCGCATGGCGAAGACGTGACATGCGAACACGGCGGAAAGGAAGTACACGCGGCGGACGTAGCACGTGCCATCTCATTGCTGCTTCTGACCGACAACATCGCCGGAGAGGTATACAACTGCTACGACATGTATGTTTCCGAATATGACGTGGCACACATTGCCCGTAAGCTGTCGGGCCAAGAAGGCACGATCAGCGGCGAGCGCAAGCAGCCACGTCATCAGATTGAGACCGGCAAACTTCGCCAGCTTGGCATGGAATTCGGCGGCACACCACTTT
>Ga0310123_10004223_pt1 | contig 10896 bp, 11 predicted proteins | sample CB6_AW_1057_MG_FD_203505 | JGI IMG/M metagenome (GOLD analysis project Ga0310123, IMG submission 203505) | Marine microbial communities from Western Arctic Ocean, Canada - CB6_AW_1057 | ecosystem: Environmental > Aquatic > Marine > Oceanic | place: Canada: Western Arctic Ocean | collected...
AACGCAGAGATCGTCTGCAACCCCCAACTGCCCTCCGGGTGGCGACGGGACGCGCCGATTTCTTTGTCGCTCCTCCTCCAAGATACAAGGAATCGAGTTCGTCGTCGCTTCGCGAACTCACCCCGTCGCGCGCGCCACAAACGTTACCGTATTTATGAAACGGTGTACTAAGGGCTCTGTCAAAAATAACTTCACATTCTGGCAGCTCATCTTCACATCATCTTCGGCCGCTCCTCGATCGCGAAATCCTCAATGTAGGCCCGGCTACGCCTGCGGTTTCGCTCAATCGTTTGACGTCGCCATCGTCAGTTGGGAGCGTTCGCCCTTTTGAATCGGAGGCAACTATCATGACTTTGAGGGTAGAAGCATTCCCAGTCGCAATCGCACCCTCGATTCGGTCGACGACCACGCCAAAGACAACATGCCTGCAAGTGTAATCATTGCAGCCGGAGACCGGAACTACGCCTTTAGCAATCGCTCAGCCTACGAACCTCGCTCTGGAGGACTTAATTCTCGCACCGGACGATGATTTCGCAGTTGTAGATCGTGGGCCAGGGCCCACCTCGTCCGGCGTACTCAGCTGGTGTCTTCATGCCTTTGAGGACCACCAGGATCGTATTGATACCCTGCTGCACGGGTGGGGGGGTGTCCAGCACCAGCCATGCGTCGCCCCTTGAGTCTTTGATGCTGGTGCCTGAGGACAGAGCTAGCTTGCTTCCGTTGACCTCATAACGGATCCGATCGAAGGATTCCTGGGTGTCGGTCAGGCGCAGACGCAGTTCGGTTTTTTTATCCTACCCTCGGCTAGACCGCCGGCGATATTGTCGTCCACCCGGATCTGGATCGCATTAGCTGGACCCGCACCTCGACCGATCGTGGAAAGCTTATAGGGCACTTGGGGTGGGTAGTCTCCGTGATGGTTCAACTCGCGGGTTGAACCATAGTAGCACCGATCAAGACGGGACAGAGCCTCTTCGCTCGCCAGCTCAGCGATGGCCTTGAGATCGGTGCTGGTGAAGTGTCCCCCCCAGGTATTCACAGGAGTCTCGGAGCTCAAGGTCTCGCCCTTTGGTACGGGGTTGGGGCGATGGCTCCGGTAGTCATAGTTGAACAAGTGGAACCCGACGGCGCCCTGCCGGTATCCGTTCAAGGCGGCCGCCCGCGGAATTGTCGCCGGACTTCCCTCGAATCCGTTGTAGGGCGAGCTCCTGTGTGTCCTGGTGTCGCAGCTGGAGTAGATGAGGATCTTGCTGTCCTTGGCGGCCTCCACCGCCCGATCGATATCGATCCGTTGATCGCAATAGCCGACAGAGCTGAGGACGGCCGCGTCGATCAGTCCCCGGCGGATCCAGGTCTCGGAATCGAGGCCCATGGTGACACTCTGATCGATGCTGGGCGGGACGCCTATGGCCCGCTGGACGGTCAGCCTCGTCATCGGGATCCCGATGGGAATCTGGGTCCGGGCGGCTGATCTGTGATGAAGCCATGAAGATCTACGAAGGCGGCCGCCATCTGGAAGGCGCCACCGTCACCGCCGCCGGCCGGCCCCTAGACCCGCGCTTTGATTTGAGGACGTTCTCGAAAGCCGGCTTCGAATGGACCTATGAAGGCGACGGGCCGCGTCAACTGTCACTGGCACTGCTCGCCGATCACTTCGGCGACGATCCCAAAGCGATGGAGCATTGCGAGAGATTCATGGTCGATGTGGTGCCAATCTCGACAACTAGTGGCGGCTCAGCTCCGAAGACATCGACGAGGCGATGCGCGGCGGCACCTCCTGAACGCCCGACAAACCCACCGCGGGTTGGGCGCGATTGATTTCACAAGGGCTGCTAATCAGCTTTCAAGAACGATCCGGATCCTGTGCATCGGGTCATCCTTTCAAAACCAACTCTCCACGAACCTCCGGGTCCTCTGCTGAAGGCCCTGTGTTCGGGGGAACAGTTGATGACGAGACGATTTCCCGTGACCTTCACCTCCCGGGAAAGCAGCCAGCCTCCTTCAATATTCGCGTACTGCCCCAGGAACCGATCGCGCCGAATTCGGGCGAGGCCAATGGCCCGGGTATTCTCCGGATAGCGATACCGCCAGGATTTGGAAGTCGATAGGGCGGCCGGATCGCGTCCAAAGGGACGGGATCGTCTCTGCCGGAGGATGTTCCATGGAAGATCCTCTCTATTCCTCACATCGTCTGGGCCTCGGGCAGGAGGGGACATGTCCACGCAGACGGCCTACGGCTGAGCCCACTCCTGGTAAGGTCTCTCCAGGTGCCAGAATACCCCAAGGATCTCTCCCCCGCTCCCGACATAGTGCCAGATAGCCGAGAAAAAGTGGTCTTTGGAGCGTTCAACCGTAGGGCAAGAAAACGAGGTATCCGGATCCACAACAAACTTGGTCGATTGATTCATGAATGGCGAGCCTGTCTTGGTGTCATTGACCCAGGTCTTACCGCCGTCAAGGCTGATCCGCGCCACCTTCCGAGAATCGCGTCCGCCCGCGGAGTGTGTCACGACCACGACGTTGCTCCTGGACCAGTAGATCGTGCCCCGATGGCCGTACCAATCGGTCATGCCACCTTTGGCCAGGGCAAAGGTCCGACCGCCATCGCTCGATTCAAACAGGGCCCCGTTCTTGTAGTGGGGCCTCGGATTTTCGGTCTCCCTCATCAACTCTTTCTGCTGCGCCTCGGTGTACCATTTCTCAGCCGTCTGGATCCGCGTCATGAGCAGGAGGTGGTTGCCGTCATTGGGATCAATGGCCAGAGCCGATTCGTGAGGACTCAACTGTGGGTAGACCCGTGTCGGATCGCCCCAGGTCTCGCCGCCATCATCGCTGCGAAGAACGATGTCGCTGAAGAAGTCACCAGGCCTGCCGGCGAACTGGTAGTTCGGCCGCTTGTAGGGTTGCCGATATGCTCCGTGCTGCTTGGCGTAATCGGGCGTGGGTACGAGAGTCGTGGTGAACATGAGTGTGCCGTCGGGCTGTTCGATGAACGTTCGGATTCCGTCTTCATGAAACTGCATGTTGGGAATACTGGGAGGGATCCTACCCAAGTCGGTGGGGGAAGTCTTCCAGGTTTGACCGTTGTCGTCCGAGTAGGAAACAAACAGGTCCTGACCGTAGAGCTTTTTCGGTGCGTTGGGCGGTTGATCGCCCGCCGTCTGGTGGACCAGAAACAGCCGGCCCTTATGGTTTACGCCCACTCCTTGTACCACCTGATGCGGCTGCGCCAGCCCGACCGCTGCTCCCGTCCACGTCTCAGCGTTGTCGCTGCTCTTGTACAGCTTCGGCGGCGCGGACTGGAAGTTCAGGTAGATCGTCCCGTCCGGATGCCGAACCATGCTCATCATGCCGCGCGTTGGCGTCCCGGCTGGGACGATCGTCGTCTTCTTGTCGAACTTGAGTACCACCCGGTGGTCGTCGATGCCTAGTAACGGGTCGGTACCCCAGCTCAGGCACCAGATTGAAGTGATCAGGATCGGTACCCACTTCGAATTCCAAGTCATCTGGATCTCCTCTCTCCGTTGGTTCAGGATGTCCCCGATAATGATTTCTCCGACGATTATCCTGATGGTCGGATACATCGGTAGAGATCTTCTGCTCCTAGCTATGGTAATACTGAACGCAAGAATATACTTGCGTTTCGGGATCGAAGCTTTTCATTGGAGACAATTCATGGCTGGAAATCGACGTGACTTCCTAAAGGAAACCGCGGCTGCAGTGGCTGCTGCCTCCGGTTTGGGGATACATCAAACGGCGAGCGCGAAGGAGTGGACCTCGACTACGCACGGTGAGGCTCTGGGAATTCCGCCGCATCTGCCAATGGCAGTCCCAGGAATCCATGCGTATGCGGAAAGGAGTGTCGCCGCGGGTGAGCCTGTCCACTTTCGTGTCAGCAGCACCGTGCCCTATGAGCTGTCGGTGTGTCGATTGGGAACCGAAGTCGATGATTTCGAGAGTGACCAGGTAGAGCACACCTTTCCGGCGACCGAGCCGGGCCTGCAGGCGATTCATCCTGGGTCTTACGTGCACGTGGAGAACGGGTTCCCGGCCGATCGGGTCTTCAAGGCGATCACTCTCGAGTGCTGGGTTTGTCCCTGGCGTCTGGACGCTGATCAGGGCTTGATCACGAACTACGACCCGTCGGCCGACTGCGGATTCGCGGTTCTCATAGATCACAGGGGCTATTTGAGTATCTACCTGGGCGACGGTGGAGAGTTTCGCAGCAGCCGGCTCCAGCCGGGTCCAAAACTCGAGCCAAGACAATGGCACCATGTGGCGGTTACCTGGGATGGCAAGCTGGCTACGCTCTATCTGGATGGCAAGTTCGACAGTGGCTGGGCCTTTGAGGGGCCATTGAAGCCTGGTCGCGCGCCGCTTCGCCTGGCCGCCGCTGGTCAATCAGGTCGAGCGGACAATTTCCTCGACGGAGAGATGTGCATGCCCGTGATCTACGAGCGGGCGCTGTCGGCGATGGAAGTGGAGCAGCGATTCCAGGAAGTAGGGCTCCAGCAGCCGGAAGGCACGGGGGTGATCGCTTGCTGGCCCTTGAGCGAGGAAGTGGGCGACGAGGTTGCTGACGTCAGTGATCATGGCCACCACGGAAAGATCATTAATAGAGCGACCTGGATGATCGGGGGGCCGTCGTTCGACAGCGGGGCGACCCCGCGCTACGGCGACTACGATCCCACGACGGACGTCAGCCGGGGCCATGCGATTCGGTTCGCCTCTGATGACCTGTACGATTGCCGCTGGGAGGTGACGCACCGGTACCCGCTGCCGAAGGAGGCTCAGTCGGGTATTTACGTGGGCCGTTTCCGTTTCGAGATCGACGGCAAGCCCCTCAAGTATCATGTGACGTTCATCGTGCGGAAAGCGCCGGAGAGGCCGAAGGCGCCGATTCTGGTGCTCTGCTCGACCAATACCTGGCTCGCCTACAGCGCGACGCCCTTTGCAGCCAATGCAGAGGACCGCCAGCTCTGGAGTACCACGGGCCTGCCCAACGTGGTTCCAGAAGCGCCTTCATACTCATGCTACCGTAACCACCATCAAGGCCAGCCTTCCTACCAATTCGGCGTGAACATGCCCTGGCCGGTAGCGGGTCCGGACGTGTTGTTCAGCGAGAGCAGCGTTGGCTATAGCCACCTGATGCGCGCCGAAAGGTTCGCCCACGCCTGGTTGAGCGAAACTGGCTATGACTACGACGTGATTACCGATTACGACCTACACTCCGACCCCGCTATGCTCAAGGACTACAAGGTCCTGGTCATCAACGGTCATAGTGAATACTGGTCGGTCGAAGCCTATGAGGGGGTCGACAAGTTTCTTCGCCAGGGTGGCAACGTGGTTGCCATGTCAGGGAACACTATGTTTTGGCGTGTGACCTACGACGACGATGGCGGAGTGATGGAGTGTCGAAAACTGATCCCGCGGATCGGCGGGCGTGAATCGGCGACGGTCGGTGAGCTCTACCACAGCCATGACAAGAAGCGGGGCAGCCTGATGCGGTATTGCGGCTATCCAGCCTGGAAGGTTCTAGGACTGGAGTGCATCGGCTGGTGGGGACATCGGGAGAGGGAGTCGTTCGGAGTGTATCAGGTGGACCAACCCGAGCATTTCCTGTTCCAGCAACCCGAGAAGGTAGATCTCAGCAAAGGCCAGACCTTCGGCCATGCGCCTGATGGTTGGCCGCGTGTGGGCGGTCATGAGTGTGACGTGCGGCTACCCTGGATCCAACAGATCACACAACACTTTCCGGAAGGGGCGTCCTTTCCAGACGAGCCGTCAGGTATTACGACCCTGGCTCAAGTCATCAAGAAGGGCCGCCGGGGAATCGACTATTTCGCGCACTGGATGCCGCTCGAGCATGGGGTCGTGGCTGAAATGATTTACTGGGAGCGCCCCCAGGGAGGCCGGGTCTTCCACGGTGGCTGCATCGCTACCGGCGCTGGCTTATCGGCTGATTCCAGATTCCATGCTCTGATGCGCAACGTGCTGCACCACTTTGGAGTCGAGGCTAACCGGGCGTGAGGAGCCGTTCGGCCGAATTCCCTAGGAATGGCCCTGAGCTGAAACTTCAAGAATACGTCGCACGTCTGAACGTCGCACGTCTCCTGTCCTCCGAAGGTGCTGCCAACGGGCGCACTGCCAGCGTTACGAAGCTAAGTCCAACAGAGCCGCGAACGACTTGAGTCGTTAGCAAGATCGGCCCAGGTTCCGAGGAGAGAGCCGGACAACAGCACGATCTCCCCAGTAACCGGAAGTTTCTTTCTCGAATGGGGTCAGGGCTTCCAGGGAGCGGGACTAAGGGTCTGCGCAAAAATAACTTGGCATTTTGGCATCTCATCTTCACACCATCTTCGGCCGCTCCTCAATCACGAAATCCTCAACGTAGACCCGGCTACGTCTGCGGTTTCGCTCAATCGTTCGCGGCCAAATCTGGCGCAAATGGGGGGACGAAGGGGTCTGAGGCGCGGCAAGCAGCCAAGCCGGGGGGATTCGGGGTGTTCCCCAACCCCTCGCTTGCGCTTCAGGCTTCCATGGCTCGGGAAGTTTCGCTCTCGAATGGGGCAGCGTAGCGGGGGCGTATGGTCGGTATAAAGAGTTGTTGGATTCAAAGGGGTTATTGGAGACGTGGTACGAATATGAGGAGGAAGATACAGTCGAAATTGAGGGCGTGGAGCCAGGAAGAGGAAATAGAATTCATCGACGAGGAGGACAGGCCGTAAATGATTGGGGTTGTGGACGATCTCTGCGTTGGTCGTGGTCGAAGATGGCCAAGCATCGCCTTCCTCCTCCTGCCTTGATCTCGCCTCACAAGCCCCATCGACAAACCCGATGCCTCGTATCATGCTTTGGGTTGTTCCATTCTAAACCTGGGGTTGCTTCTCGTTCTCGAGGTCATGATTCAGGGTTTTCCGCGCTGACTCCTTCACTCGTCCTCGAACGCCCAAACTGAAAAACCAGGTCCGGACGCTCAGCGTCGTCGCCGCCGAAGAATCGACTCGTGACTTTACCCGCGAGCACCGTCACGAACGCCCCAATGGGTCCGAACCACATAAAAGAAGGATAGTTTTCGATGATACAGAAGGCAGTGACCAGAGTGCCTCCCAATAGCCCCACAAACGCTCCTCGCGACTCTGTTTTCCGAGTGAGCATTCCCAGCACGAAGATACCCAGCATCGGCCCAGCAAAACTGTTGACCAATTTATTGGTGATCTCGATGATCGAGCCCAAGGCCCCAACGAAGCACGCCAATACCGTGACCAGGACTCCCAGCGCCAGGGTCAGGATGCGAGATATCCGAAGCTCCCGCCCAGCTGAGTCCTGTGAGTCTCTGCTGGTCCAACGTGTCAACCAGCCAAACCGCTTGAAGAAGTCAGTAATGAGAGCCGTGGCACAAGAATTCAGCCCCGAATCAATGGAAGACATGGCAGCAGCCAGAATAGCCGCGATCATCACACCTCGAAGACCTATGGGTATTTGAGTGGCGATGAAATAGGGGAAAACCTTGTCTCCCCCAATAGTCTCCGGTAGTAGTCCTGGATTGATCGTATAGAAGGCATACAGCCCCAATCCGATCCAGATCATCAGCATCGCCATGAACCAACCACCCACGGTATTCAGGACAAAGGATTTCTGCATCCCTTTCAAGGATCCAGCTGCCAGATAGCGCTGAACGCTCACCTGGTCGGCCCCATACATTGCCAGGTTGGCGACTAGAGCACCCATCAGGGCGCCCCAGGTCGTGATCCGAATTGTCGGATCCAGAGACCAATCCAGGATCTGGGTCCGTCCGCCCTGTTCAGCCAGCGACCAGATCCCAGAGAATCCCGAGGTGTGGGAGCTCACTACCCACAGGGCCAGCACCGAGCCACCGGAGAGCACGAAAAACTGGATGACGTCGGTCCAGATCACTGCCTTCATCCCGCCAACCACCGTGTACAGCGTGGCGATCACGCCCATGCATAAAATCATCGGTATCAAGGGGAAGTCCGTAATGGTATGAAGCACCAGCGACGGTACGTAGACGGCTGTCCCCATCCAGAGAATGCGCCAGACGACGAAGATGGCGCTGGCGAGCGCGCGTACCGTCACATTGAATCGCTTTTCCAGATATTCATATGCGCTAAACACTTGCAGTCGGTGGTAGAAAGGCATGAAGACGTACATCACCACCACAGCCGTGGGGATCATGGACAGCAAGCCCACCGTCAGTTTTAAGTCATAGGTGCGATACTCGGACGGGGTCCCCATATAGCTGATGGCGCTGTACAAGCTGGCGATCGTGGAAATCCCAATCGGAAACCAGCCCATCGAACGACCCGCCAGAAAATAGTCTTCGGTATCTTTCTGGCCCCTCCCCACCCACAGCCCGATGCCTACCACCACGACCAGGTACATCAACAACAGAGAGTAATCAACGGAGGAAAACAGGGCTTGGTTCATATGTTACCGCCAAGAAGAATTGCTTTAGGGTTCATAAAGAGCAGTGCTGTCCAGGTGCCAGGGGATTTTACAGGAAGTCTGCCCTCTTGCCCATTGGAACAGCAGTTCTGCACCATTCCCTATCCGGAAGAGGTCGATCGCGGCAGGCTCACTTTTGCTCTCTCCCTAGGTGGGAAAATCCCATCAGGGCAGGGATTGGCTCTGGAACCCGGGCGCTGGCACACCCTTAAACTGGACTGGCGGGTCGAGCACAAGCGTCCCCGGGATCGGTGGCCGGGTGAGTGCACGGTGTCGCTGAACGGGAAGGCAGTCTTGACCCTGCCGCAGCTGAATCGGGCGAAAGCGGGCTTGTGCTACTTGCGCCTGAATTCGACAGCGAGCGAGATGGACTCCGCCGGATTTCTCATAGAACGCGTCAGCGCAGAGGTCGTGCGCTGAATGGGTAATCTACCGGTCCAAGAAGGTCGGGCTTCCAAGACCTACCCGCTGCCGGCGTTGATCCTGTGCTTCGGGATTCTCACTGTCCGAGTCAGAAGCGCCAGGGTGGTGCCGGCTCTCCGGCCGAAATCACTTCCTCCAGGTAGCAGCCGGGACGAGGAGTCGGGTCCAGGGCATGAGTGATTTTCTCGACCTCCAGGACTCGCATGCCAGAACGCTGTGCCATTGGCCGTCGGCCAGCCGCACGGTCATGGCGTTCGAGTGGTCAAGCCACCACGAAGATCTACCTGGAGGCCGACCCCAGTCTTCCCTCAGGTCTCGGACCAGAATCGGTCGCTCAAGCCCATCCCGATCTGCATTGAGAGGCCAGATGACGAGACGGTTTCGGCTCCGGCCTCCCAAAAGGAACTGTCCTTGCTCGTCCCTGTGAACCTTCATCCGGTCCATCGGGTCGATAAAGACCTGGTACTGGCTGGCTACGATGTAGGGCGTTCCATCGACGGCCTGATTGAGGGTGATGGGAGCTTCAGAGACGGCTCCGCCCACGTGGATCACCTTCGTCCAGGTCTTCCCTCCGTCGTGGGAGCGCCACACCCGGATGTCGTGCTGGGGTGTGGGCGTACCTGCGGGTTCCTGATTACTCAAGCCGCGTCTGCCCCGGGCCGCGAAAAGAATGTGCCCGTCCAGATCCCGGACCAGGCTCGGTTCGAAAGAGCCGTCGTCCGCTGTGACCGGCACATAGGAGACGGGCCGCAAGATTCCCTCTTTCCGGCGCCAGCGCATGACACCTGAGCCGACCGCTTCCTTCCGGTCTCCCACCATGCCCACTAGGAGGTCCTCCCCATCGGCGATCCCGTTTCTCAGGGCTCCATTGAGGAACGTCCATCCGTCCAGCAACTCGTCACCACCCCGGCGCTGGCTCCCCAACACTCGAAAGGTCTCTCCGTCGTAGGAGAGCTGGTGTACCTCGAAATACCGATAGCTTTTGGATCCTCGGTAGCGGAAGACCGAATAGGGAGGAGGGCCAGGATCGTCCAGCGGCCAGGCAATGGCCAGATTGAGTCCGAAACCGGTCCCGGTATGGGGATGTTCGGACCCGTTTTCCCCCTCGGCCTTCAGAGGCACAAATCCACCCCGGATCTGGTACTTGACCATGACCGAGGGTTTGCCAGGAGGCTCTGAGTTGGGGTTCTTCACGGTTCCCGGGACCGGGACCGCCGCGGTTGGAGCTGGTGACCTCCTGGACGGATTTATCACTCCGGTGCGGCGGAGGGAAGGCGCAATCAACACCGGCATCGCCGTGCACAACAGCGGAATTATCCCGGTCGCGCTGAAGCTGGAGCTACGCTCTCGGGAGGGCAGGAGATCGCCAGCAGCAGCATACCTGAGTTCGCAGCGGGTGCTCATCTGGCTCGATTCATCAACGAACTCTTTCCCAACGTGGAAACCCAGGATCTCGACGGCACGCTGGTGGTCCGTGTGGGGATCGGGAAGATGGCGGCGACCGTCCTGGTGTTGGGTTCGGAGATGGGGCAGTTTGCGAGCCTTCCTGTGATCCCGTTGCAGTGAGTAGGGTTGCTCCATCCACTCTTGTCTCCAAAAGAAAAACTTGACTGAGGTTCTCGCGGTCTCCGTGAATTCCAAGTCGGTTTCCAACCGATCCGCCTTGGTGCCCCGGACCGGACCCTGGCTAAAGCCTTCATTCGAGAAGCCCGCTGAAGCGGGCTCGGCTATCAGCTAGCCCGCCCCTCCTGGCCCTAAAGGACCGGTCTAATACGCTTCGCTCCAGGCTGCTGAATCAGCCTCCTAAAGGGTATTACTCTAGCCCTAAAACAAGTAGATGGAAGTGGATTAAACCACGTGTAAACACCTGAAATGCCCGCCCTGGCGGGTATTCTGGAGTTCGACAAAGAATCTTCAGAGAGGCCCGAAAGGAGGCATTTCAGGTGAAGAAAAAGCATAGCGCAATCCTCCGAAAACGGGAAGCAGAGGTGGCCACTCGGGTGAGCC